>Ga0207684_10005237_pt1 | contig 12035 bp, 12 predicted proteins | sample KBSK5501metaG_FD_184342 | JGI IMG/M metagenome (GOLD analysis project Ga0207684, IMG submission 184342) | Corn, switchgrass and miscanthus rhizosphere microbial communities from Kellogg Biological Station, Michigan, USA - KBS K5-50-1 metaG... | ecosystem: Host-associated > Plants > Roots >... | reverse complement strand
GTCGCCTACGGTTCTCGGAGTTCGTGGGCGGCTCCGGAGGAGAAGCGGCACCATCACCGACTGCCCTGGCTAGCACTGAATGACATCCGCGCCCACGCCCGCGCTCTCCGCCGTAACCGCCGTGTACAACGGCGCGCCGTACCTTCAGGCGGCGCTGGAGAGCGTTCTGAGCCAGGAAGGCGTCGATCTCGAGATGATCGTCGTCGACGATGGGTCCACGGACCACACTCCGGAGATCCTCCGCGGGTATGCGAGCCGCGACCTGCGTGTCCGCGTCATCACTCAGGGCAACATGGGGCTCACGCGGGCGCTCATTCGGGGTTGTGCCGCGGCTCGCGGTGCGCTCATCGTGCGCCAGGATGCGGATGATGTCTCCCTCCCCGGCCGCTTCCGATGTCAGGCGGCGGCGCTCGCGGACGATCCCGGGCTGGCGCTCGTGTCGTGCGGAACCGAGTGTATCGGCCCGCGTGACGAGGTCCTCTATACGTCCATACCGACAGCGAACAGCGAAACGGCGACCCGCGACCTGTTGCGTGGTGTGGACGGTCCCGTCCACGGCAGCGTGATGTTCCGACGTGGTCCGTACGAAGCAGTGGGAGGATACCGGACTGCCTTCCGCTACGCGCAGGACAGCGATCTCTGGCGGAGGCTTGTCCAACATGGCCGGCTCGGCTATCTGCCGCAGATCCTCTATCGGTATCGCGTCCGTCCCGCGGGGATCAGCGCCGGCTGGCGCAATCTGCAGCGGGAGTTCGACCGCTTGGCGCGGGCGTGCAGCGACGCGCGGTTGGCGGGCGCCGACGAAGGGCCGCTCGTGGTGCAGGCGGAGCAGCTCGCCGCCAGCAAGCCCGCACTGGGCGCTCCCACCGGGTCAGTGGCCTATTTCGTCGGGCGCTGTCTCGTGGAGCGGCGCGACCGCCGGGCACGGCCTTACCTCCTGGAGGCCTTGCGCGAGAAGCCAATGAGCGCGCGGGTCTGGGCGGCCCTCGCACGTTCCTTGCTGATCTCCTAGCCCGGTGTCCAACGGCACGCTGAGGATCCTCATCGCCGCCGACATCCCCGAGGACCTGAACTCGGGAGTCGCCGGCTCGGAGTTCCAGGCCGCGCGCGCCCTGCGCGACCTGGGCCATCAGGTGGAAACCTGTTGGGCGTCCTCCTTGCCACACCGGATCCGACATCCCAACCTCCACGCCCTCTTCGAGCTCACGCGCAGCTACGCCGAGGTGCTGAGCCGTACTCCGGAGGTTCGATACGACGTATACCAGTTCAACCAGGTCTTCGCGCATCGCGCGGCCCGCTTCCACAAGCAACATCGCCTGGACGGCGTTTTCGTGACCAGAAGCCACGGATACGAGGCACGTGCCCTGGAGACGCTCGACCTCTGGCACGCGCGCCTCCGAGTTCCACGCCGTCGATGGATGACCCGGCTGCCCGGATTGGCGATCGATTCGATGATCCTGCGCGCGAGCGCGGATGCCGCCCGATGGTCCGACGGCCTGCTCGTCAGCTGCCAGGAGGACCAGGACTTCGTAATGACCCGGTACGGGATCGCGCCGGAGCGCGTGGCCATGATTCCGCAGGCCCCGCCTCCGGAGTACCAGCGCATGCCTGTGACGGCATTCACGCGGCAGCGCACAAGGGGCCTCCTGTTCGTCGGGCCCCTTCGCATGTGGAAGGGTGTCCACGTTCTCCGAGCGATCCTCGGCCCCCTGTTGTCCGAGGCCGACGAGACAACCGCGACGCTGGTCGTGCCAGAGGCCGATCGCGAAGCGGCGGGGAGTCTCGTCGGGCCTGATCTGAGGAGTCGACTGACGGTGCGCGGCCCCATATCGCAGGCGGAGCTGATGACGGCTTACGACACCCATGGCATATTGCTGTTCCCTTCACTGTTCGAGGGCTTTGGGAAGGTGGTGGTGGAGGCCATGAGTCGTGGCATGTGCGTGGTCGCCTCGCGACTCGGGGCGGCACGCCTTGCGATCGAGGACGGCCGGACCGGCCGCCTGGTCACGCCCGGCGACTCGATGACCTTCGAAGAAGCAGTGCGCGTCTTGCTTCGGGACCCGGAGCGCTTGCTTCAGATGGGACGGGACGCTCAGACGGCAGCCGCGCACCTGACGTGGGAGGCGTTCGCGCAAGAGTCGGCCAGCTTCTACCGCCGCCTCCTCGAGCAACGGTATGCCTCCTGAGACCAACGTGATCGGCACGTCGTCGCCGGTCGGGGAGCGGATGGCGAGGGTTCCGCCCTGGTATCACGCCCTCACGCAGGTACGGCTCGCCCGCGAGCGCCTGCGCGCCATTCGATGGCGTCTGCTGGGCGCGAAGATCGGTCCGAAGTGCCTGTTCGGTGCAGGAGTGAGGCTCGACTACCCGTGGGGCGTCCAGGTGGGGTACCGCGGCCAGGTCGAAGCCGATGTCTGGTTCAAGCTGGTGGCCCCCTCCGCGCGCGTCGTCGTCGGTGATTACGGATTCCTCGGACGCGGGGTGGAGATCGACGTCGTGGAAAGCGTGACCCTGGGGGGACACGTGCTCGTCGCGCCCGGTGTGTTCATCACGGATCACGTCCACAACATCGCGCCCGGCGCCCGCATCGACGATCAGGGTTGCCGCAGCCGGCCCGTCTCCATCGGGGACGACGTGTGGGTGGGCGCCCGTGCCATCGTGCTGCCGGGCGTCACTGTTGGCGCCGGCGCCGTGGTGGGCGCGGGCGCGGTCGTGCGGGAGGATGTTCCCGCAGGGATGGTCGTGGCTGGAGTCCCGGCGCGCGTGCTCCGTCGCCGGTGAACGGCCCGCCATCGGAAGTCCCGCCGCACGGACAAGGCGCCGGATGGCGCGAATGCGCTCTCGCCGTCACGGCATCCCTGCTCACGCTGTACGCGGTCGAAGTGGCGATCACCCCGCGACTGGGCACCGAGAGGGTGCGGCATGACGGCATGCTCACCAAGCTCCACGTGATCACCGCCCTGCGCGCGCGGGGCGTAGAAGCCTTTCCCGCCGTCTATCCCTTCCTGTTCCGCGGCCCCAACGAGGTCAAGCTGGATGGTCGAGCCTTCATCCCGCTGGGAGGCGTGGCCGACGTCACGACAGTTCTCTGCAACGAGGCCGACCAGATCGTCGTCTACAGGAGCGACGAGCGCGGGTTCAACAACCCGCGCGGCCTCTGGACAAGCCCGGCGGATGCTCTCCTGGTTGGGGACTCGTTCACGCACGGAGAATGCGTCACGACCGAGGAAACGATCGGCGGGCTGCTGCGCCGGCAATGGCCGCGCACGATCAGTCTCGGAATGGGAGGCAATGGGCCGCTCACCGAGCTCGCGGGCGTCGCGGAGTTCTCGCCGGTCCTTGAGCCCCATACGATCGTCTGGTTGTACTACGAAGGTAACGACCTGCTCGACCTGCGCCACGAGCTGGCGGATCCGATCCTGAGGCGATACCTCGAGCCGGGGTTTCGCCAGGGGCTGGAGGCCCTCGCTCCCCAGGTCGACCGCGCGCTGCGCGCCTACGTCGCGGCCCAGGCCGCCCCGCCCCCGCCACGGCTGGACAGCGCGATGTCGGTGCTGAAGCTCCGGAACCTGCGACGGCTCTTCCGTGCCGCGTCCGTCCGAATGACGGGATCCGACCGTAGTCCGACGCGGGAGACCGCGGCCCTGGGACCGCCCGCGAGTCCCTCGGAAGAGGAGTACGCGACGCTGGAACGGATCCTCCAGCTTGCGCAGCGCCACGTCGTCGGTCCGCAGCGGCTGGTGTTCGTGTATCTGCCGGCCTGGGAGCGGTACGGACGTCCGGGCGGGGCGGACATCGTTCGTCGTCGGGTGCTCGAGGTAGTGAGGAGGCTGAGCGTCGGATGCGTCGACGTCCATCCGGACTTCCTCCAGCACCCCAACCCGATGTCGCTATTCATGATGACCCAGGGGACGCCCGGCCACTACACGCCCGAGGGCTACCGCATCGTCGCCACCGCCATCCGGCGCGAGCTGGAACGGAACCCTTGATCGGACGGTTGAGGGGGCGGATGGCGGCCGCGATGGGCCGCCTTCGATTGCAGGCCTTCAAGAGTGCCGAGCTGCCCATCGTCGCCGCGCGTGCGGCGAAAGAGCTTCAGCGGCGTCTCGATGAAGGACCCCGTTCCCGGGTGGCCGTGGTCAAGCAGGACGTTCACGACGACCTCTACGCTTGCGCGCCGGGCGCCTCCGCCGCCGAGACCGTGCTGTCGACCTACTTCCGATCGGGGCCGGCGGCGCTGTTCACAAAGCTCGCCGCGGACTTCCGGGTCGTGCGCAGCGAAGGGGACCCGGAGTGCCGCATCTGGGAGCAGAAGTGGACGGAATGCCGCTGGTGCCCCCTCGAATATTTCGAGGCGTTTCGGGACCACATTCCGGGCCGAGCCTACGGCAACGGCGCCTTCGCCGTCGACGCCGCGAGCATCGATTGGGGCGGGTACGATCTCGTCATCAGCTCCGATGTGTCCGTGCCCGCTCGCGTCACGAAGGAGTACCCGCGCACGGTGTGGTGCTACTACGTGCGCGAGGTCAAGACGAGCGCGTACGCCCGCTCTCTCGAGGCGCCCCTCGCGGGCCAGGACATCCACCTCACGCAGGCCTTTCGCCCGTTTGTTCCCCGATCGACCCGACGCCCTCACAACGTGGAGTTTCCCTACTTCCTCCACTATTACGGCTGCTTCCACGAGCTGATGGGCCGGCCTCTCGACGGCGAGAGGCACGGGACGTTCCTCGAGCATCACACGGACCGTGCTCTGGCGGCGGCACAGCGCTCGGTGCTCGCCCGGGCGGTGCCACTCTTCGATCGCGGCCCCTCCAGTCCGGCCGCGGAGCCGGAGGTCCCGATGCCTCTTGGCGACCACCTGGACGGTCTGATGTCGAGCAAGTACTTCGTCAAGGCGGGGGGGCGGCCCGTGTGGGGCAACTCGATGGTGGAAGCGATCGCCGCCGGATGCCTGGCCATCGGAGACCCGACCCAGCACTCGTGCCCGTTCCTCTTCGAGAAGGAGACGTCGGCCAGCAGCGTGGAAGAGGTGGCGGAGCGCATCCGGGCCTTCGAGGCGGACACGAGCCTCTACCGGTGGATCGTCCGCCGGCAGAGGGCCTTGATCGACTATCTGTGCTACACGCGGCCGCTGCTCGAGCTGATGCGCACGGCCGAGCGAGTGCGCTCGACCCGTGCCTAGAGCCGCCGCACCCACAGGCGACCCGGCCGGACGTCGTGTCGGTAGCGTCGGAAGGCCTTCCGAGCGGCCACCGTGTTCATGACGGTCGGCTCCCCACCGGCTGGGCTGTCGTCACGGTTCCATGCCGCGATCCGATCCGGAAACAGGAACCCGAGGCGCTGCGCCCGGCATCCAGGACTCCTTCAAGGTGGCCGGGCCTGGTCGTTTCCGCAGAAGATCGCCGCCGGCCGCAACACGCCCCGCCGCCCGCGCGCCGAGCACGCGGACCATGAGGTCCCAGACTCGGAAGGCGGCGGAGCGGGAACGTTCCGGGCCGGCGGCCTTCTTGGCCCACTCCAGGCAATCACGCGCCTCGTCCTCGAGGCCGGCCGCCGCGCAGGCGCGCGCACCGTGAAAGACCCGCCGGGAGAAGTGCTGCATCTCAGGCATCTCCGGAGTCATGCCCGCCGTGAACGCGTGCTCCAGCATCATGCCGAAGAGCCGCTTTCGATCGCGGAGGCGCTCAAGGGAGTTCCAGTCGGTCGCATCGGTCAGGTGCGGCTCGCCTTCGTGGCGGCGCTGGTCGCCGACGAACTCCGAACAGTGGACGAGCTTGGTTCCGAGAGCGCCGATGCGCGCGTCATACTCCCAGTCCTCCGACCTCTTCAGATCCGACCATGGGCCGATGCCGTCACACAATGAACGCCGGTACAGGGGCGCGTGGGTCGTCCACCAGCGGTCGACCAGAAGCCACGGGAAGAGTGTGGGCAGGGCCTGTCCCGTCCACTTGTGCGGCCGGTCGGCCGGAGGATCCCCGCTGCGCCAGAGGGCGATGCAGCCGTAGGCCACACCGCACTCGGGACTTCTTCGCAGGGCCTGTACCTGCACTGCGAATTTCCGCGGCCGCAGCAGGTCGTCGCTGTCGAGGTATTGAATGTACTCGCCTTCCGCAACGAGCCTTCCGGCCTCCCGGGCTTGTCCCTGCCCGCGGTGCGTCACCCGCAAGAGTCTTACGAGTCCCGGGTTGTGCCGCACCAACGCTTCGGCGGCGTCGGCCGTGTCGTCCGTGGACTCGTCGTCGCACACGATCACTTCGATCGGCCGGTACTCCTGGCGCAGGACGCTCTCGACGGCCTCGCGGACCAGGCGCGCACGGTTGCGGACAGGGATGATCGTGGAGACGAGGCCACTCCGGGTGTCGGCCATCAGCGCCAGAAGTGCCTGGCCGCGTCCAGCACCGGTTTCACGAGGAAGCGCCGGTCGGCGGCGATCCGCTCGAGGAGGACGACGAACGCCTGCCGGGTCGAGCTCAACCCGTGGTCCCCGTCGATACCGTGCCACAGCAGCAGCGCCCAGCGGCGCTGGGCGGCGTCATCGAGAAGCGCGCCATGCCCGGACGGCTCAAGGCCGTCGGCCGACAGCGCCTGCAGATGGTAGCGGTTCAGACCCGGGGTATGAGGCGTGCCGCCGCGCGCGCAGAAGAAGAGCCTCTCGACCACCGGCGTGTAGTCGCGGCGCGTGGATCCCCACCGTGGAAGCAGCGGAAGGATGAGACGTCCCCACCGCCGGCGGTCGAGCCCACGCTCGGTGAAGAGCCGGCGTGGCCAGCCCTCGCGTCCCAGGACGTCGATGCTGCATGGGTACGCGTAACTTCGAACGGCCTGACCATCGATCATCGACAGTACGCTGTTGGTCAGCGCCAGCTCGGTCTCCATCCGCTCGAGCGAGTAGTCCTCGATCCGGTTGGCCGCCGTCACCCATCCGCGGCGGCCCTCGGCGGGGTGGAGCATGCTGTGGTTCCCCAGCTCATGGCCTCGCGCGGCCAGCTCTTGCCACTCCTTCCATCGCCGCTGCAACGGCGGAGCCGCCAATTGGACGTAGAACGTGGCGCGCAGGCCAGCTCGCTCCAGAGCCGGTCCGACGATGTCTAGGTGGGAGTCGAGACCGTCGTCGAACGTCAGCGAGAGGAGTGTAGGACCTGGGACGGTCACGACATGGTGCCCCTGAGGGAAGCGGGCGGCCCTGGCGCCGTCGCCGGCCTGCCGCCGCAGACGTCCTCGGCCAGGAGGCCGTAGCGCCGCCGCTGTTCGACCGCAGCGACCTTCATTGTGCCGGGGCGGCAACCTCCTTCGTGAGCTGGCGCCGGCGCAGGGTCTCGATACGCAGCGCGCGATCGCGGCGGAGGACCTGCTCGAGGCGGATCCGCGCCTCTTCCCGATACACCGGATCGTCCTTGCGCGGCTGCGCGGGGTGCCACAGGTGCGCGAAAGGCAGGTGGGCGTGACGGAGGAAGCGTCGCGAGAGGCACCGGTCGAAGAACTCGTTGTCCTCGCCGCCCCACCCCACGAACTCGTCGTCGAAGCCGCCGATCTCATCGAAGGTGCAGCGGCGCAGGGCGATCGTTCCGCCCGGCCAATTCTGGTTCACGCGCTCCGGGGCGCCCGCCCCGCGTAGCGACCCGGAGGCGACCACGCGCGCGGTCGCGGCCCGGCCCAGGTAGAAGAGGAAGCGGCCGAGCTGAGCGACCTCCGCCCCCTCCGCGATCACCCGAAGCGCTTCGCGGGCATACCCCACGGGAACGAGGATGTCGGCGTCGTGGCAGACGACCACGGGGGCGCGCGCCGTCCGCACGCCCACGTTGAGCGCCCACGCCTTGCGCCAGGCCAGCGGATCACTCGGATGGGGAAGGTGCACGTAGCGCACGCCCTCGGGAACGCTGGTCAGGGCGGATTCCTGGGATTGCTCGACCACCACGCACTCGACGGTGGCGCCCTCCTGCGCGAGGAGGGAGGCGAGCGTGGCCTGCAGCAGGGGGAGGCGCTCGCGGCCGCGGAAGGGCAGGACGAACGTGATCTCCGGATCTCCGCGATGCGTTCGCGGGCGGAGGGAGAACGGCCAATCGCGCATTGCGCGGGCGAGGAGCAGGCGGCCTAGGCCGGGAAACACGGAGCACACATGCAGGTCGCTGCTCCACGGCCCCTCGCAGAACACGCCCTCCCCGTCGCGAGTCCCGTGCAGGCGGTCTCGGCGGTTCGCGAGGCCCACCCAGCGTGACCTCCCGACCATTCGGGCCAGCAGCCGCGGCGCGTCGATCACGGCGGCGCCCAGTGTCTGGCGCAGGGTGTAGCCGCCCGCCTTCACGCCGGGCTCTCGCGGTGACGCCATCGCCGGAGAGCGCGCGAGACGAGGGCGCGTGCCGGAGTGAAGAACGGGACCAGGCCCGCCGCGCCCAGAGCCCGCGCGCGCCGGGGGCGCAGCCAGACCGAGCGCCAATTGCGCAGCACCGTTCGCAGGTGGCCAGCGTCGTAACTGTAGCGGCCGACGATGAGGGCCAGACCGGCGGCCGCCGCCCGCCAGAGCTCGGGGCGGGCCTGCAGTTCGGGCAGGGTCTCCAGCATCCGGCGGTAGTCGCGGATGACGCTTTCGCCGCGCCGGTCGCGCTGCGCGGGGTGGATCCGATGCTTCCCCATCACGCGATCGAGCTTCCGCACCTTCGCGCGAAAGGCCATCCGCATCCAAAGGTCGGTGTCCGCCGCATACGGGACCTCCGGACGCCACCCCCCGAGCTGGCGGGCGAGGGCCAGGGAGAAGAACGCCGCCGGCTGGGGGATCCAGGTGTCCACGGCGAGGAGGGCTTCGAGAGCGTACGGTGGCAGCGTTGTGCGACCGATCTCTTGGCCCGCGGAGTCGATCTTGGCAATGTCGCCGTACACCAGGGCGAGGTCGGGATCGTCCTCGAAGGCCGCTACTGCCGCCGCCACCGCCCCCGGCAGATAGGCGTCGTCAGAGCTCTGGATGGCGCCGATCGCGCCGCCGGCGCGCGCGAGGCCCTTGTTCACCGCATCCACGACGCCGGCGTCCGGCTCCGACCACCACCGCAGCTCCGGGGCGTCGGCGAACGACCGGATCACGTCGAGGGTCTCGTCCGTCGAGGCTCCGTCGACGACCAGGACCTCCAGGGGACGGTACTCCTGGGCAAGGATCGAGCGGAGCGTTTCGGCGATGAACCGTCCCTGGTTGTAGCTGGGGACGATGACGGAAACGAGGGGCCCCGGCATCCGGCCTAGGCGACCTGCCTCAGGGCGTCGAGCCAGGTCCGCATGTTCCTGGAGGTGGCGCGCAGGAAGTCACGGCCCCCCTCATCCCAGAAGCGGCCCGCGAAGCGCCCGGCGCCCGCCTCGATGTGCTCCGCGAGCGACGCGTAAGCGTCACGGTACGTCGTTCCCTCCAGGCGCTCCTCCCGGATCCAGGGCGCGAAGTCCTCGAGCAGCGCGACTCCGGCCAGCTCGTGATAGAGGTCCTGGATGAGGTCGTGAGCGCTCCTTCGGTGATCCGCCACCGGGGTGCCCACCCTCACCGCCTGGCCGAGGTGCTTGGCGCACTTCTGGGCGAAGTATCCGCTGAAGATGTCTCCGAAACGGTCCAGGACCAGCTCGCGTACCGGGTACTGCATTCGCACGTAGTAATACGCCGTGACCGCCGCCCGCGTCAGGGCCGTGTTCTGCGAGTCGATCGGCATCCAGACGTCGGGGCCGAGGACGACCGACGGAGGCTCGAAAGCCGTGGCGCGCGGGCCGATGGCCAGCCGCGTGATCGCGTCGACGTCGGGATCGCCGAGCCAGAGTCCGGCGTTGATGGCGATGGGCTGGGTCAGGGCCGGCGCCGTCGTATGGGCCGCCCGCGCGACCGCAGTCCCTCGCGCGGCATAGGGGAAGCCGCGCGGGAAGACGCGGGCGTCACGCTCGTAGCACAACAGCGCGCAGGGATTGAACCACCCGTGCCCGTCCGTGAGAACGTCGCCGTCTCGAAGAACCCCGTCGCGCGGGCGGAGCGCCTCGCGATGATCGCCGACGAAATCGACGTCCGCGAGGCAGAAGTTGTCGTCATCGATCGAGATCAAGACGTCGCAGCCGTCGGCCAGCGCGGCCAGGAAACCCACGTTGCGCCGGTTGTCGGTATTCCAGGGAATGAAGTCCGTGGGCACGCCGAGATGTGCCAGGAACTCCTGTTGCTCAGAGGCTTCCGGGCAACGGACCTGGAATCCCGCGCGCCCCGCTTCGGTGGCGGCAATCGAGACGGAGCGAGGTGTCTTACGGTCAGGGACGATGTAGATCGTCGTTCCCTCCCGCCGGCCGAACCGCGCGAGGTTGGCCACGTAGTCGGACAGGAATTGCGGCTCGTATATCGTGGTGACCACGATGGCGGTCGTCGCGCTTACGGCTTGGTGTGTCAGCGTCACCCCCCGCCCCTATAATCGATTGCCGTACCGGGCCGCTTCGGACTCTAGATAGTGAACTAGGAACGCGCGGCGAGGCAAACGACGGAGGGCGGTATCGTCCAGGAACTTCATTCCGTGGCCATCCAGGCGGCGCCCTCGCGCGCGTTGCGTGTTGCTTTGGTGCACGCCTCGGACCATGGCGGTGGGGCGGAGTCGGCCGTCGTTCGCATCCATCGCGCGTTGGGGCGGCTCGGGCATGAGTCGCACCTCTTCGTGGGGAGCCGCTCCAGCGATGATCCGACAACGACCGAGATCGCTCGCCCCCGCATCTTCCCTGGACTCAACCGATCCTCGGCTTGGGCGTCCAGGATCACCGGGCTCCAAACTCTCTACGCGCCGGGGTTCCGGCAGTTGATGCGAACGCTGGATCAAGACGTCGTTCACGTCCACACCCTTTGGGGTGCGCACGGTTACGCGGACCTCGGCGGCCTGGCGGCGGTGACGCGCCGCCGACCGACCGTCATCACTCTCCACGAAGCGTGGATGATGACCGGGCATTGTGCGTGCCCGTACGGTTGCGATCGGTGGCGACAAGGATGTGGCGATTGCCCGGACCTGCGGCGAGTACCCCCGGTCTCGCGCGACGCCACGCGTCTCAACTGGGCACGGAAGCGGCGCGTGATACGGCAGATCCGTGCCCAGTTCACGACGGTATCCCGGTGGCTCGCCGCCCGCGCCGCCGAGAGCCCCATCCTTGAAGGCCAGCCGGTGACGGTCGTCCACGAGCCGATCGACGAGGTGACGTTCGTGCCGGGCTCGCGCGAGCAGGCGCGCCGCCATCTCAGGATAGCAGATGACGCCTTCGTGGTGATGATGGCCGGCCAGAGCGTGGAGGGCGTAAGGGAAGGCATTGCCTTGGAGGGTCTGGCCGCCGTCGCCCGGTGCCGCATACCGCGGCTGCTGGCGCTCCTGATAGGACACTCGTCAGAGCTGGCAGCGGAGCGCGCACGGCCTACCGCGGCGCGCACGTTACGGTTCCAGGATCCGGCCGGTCTGGCGATGTGCTATCGCGCTGCAGATGTGACGCTCGTGGCATCCACCTACGAGACTTTCGGTCTGATCGCGGCCGAGTCGTCGGCCTGTGGCACACCCGTCGTGGCGTTTGCGACAGGCGGGCTTCCCGAGATCGTCGATGACGGTAAGACCGGCTGGATCGTGCCGTCTGGCGACGTGGACAGGCTCTCCGCGGCGTTGCTGCGGGCGGCGGAGGATCGCCTCCGTCTGCGGGCAATGGGAGATCTGGCGGCGGCCAAGGCGCGGGACTGCTTCTCGAGCGGAGCCATCGCCCGTCGCTATGTCGAGGTCTACGAGATGGCGATTGCGGCGCGGGAGGGATGAGGATCAGCGCCGTCGTCCCCGCGCGGAACGCGGCCGCGTACCTTCCCCAGGCGGTCGAGTCGTTGATGGCCACCCGCCAGCCGGATCTCGAGATCCTGATCGTGGACGACGGATCGACCGACGTCACGCTCGAGGTGGCTCGCTCCCTGGCCGCGCGCCATCCCAACATGGTCACGGTCTTCGCGCAGCCACGGCCGCGCGGAGTCTCGGCGGCCCGGAACGTCGGCGTCGAGCGCAGTACGGGCGCGGCCGTCTGCT
>Ga0207684_10005235_pt1 | contig 12037 bp, 9 predicted proteins | sample KBSK5501metaG_FD_184342 | JGI IMG/M metagenome (GOLD analysis project Ga0207684, IMG submission 184342) | Corn, switchgrass and miscanthus rhizosphere microbial communities from Kellogg Biological Station, Michigan, USA - KBS K5-50-1 metaG... | ecosystem: Host-associated > Plants > Roots >... | reverse complement strand
GTCGAAGCGCAGACCCGCCAGGTGTGCGAGAATTTGAAGGCCGCGGTCGAGGAGGCCGGCGGCAACATGGACGACATCTGCCGGGTCGACGTCTACGTCCGCAACATGGAGCATTTCGAGCAGATCCACAAAGTGCGACGCGAATATTTTCGCCCGCCCGCGCCGGCCTCGACGATGGTCGAGATCTGCAAGATGACGTCGCCCGACTATCTCATCGAGATCAACGCCATCGCGGTCATCGCCGAGTGACACCGCCGCGGTGAGCAGGTCAGCGTGCTGTTGTTGTCGACGGCACGCCGATGAAGGGTGTGAGTTTTCGTGACGGAGGGCAGCACGCCACACTGCGGGTGACTTGCCCTGATAGCTTGCTGCTATGCGCGGCGATATTTTCACAAGAATGGCCTGCGCGCGCAGGTCGCGGCTGCTCGCAACGGAATTTTACTTGACAAGCACTGGTTGCAGTAATCCACTTTGATACGCAGACCGAATTTGGCTTCGATCGGTTGAGTGGGAGGCCACCCGTGTCGGCGACGTCATCGGCGCACGTCATGGTGGCGCGCGAAGGGCAAAGTTTCGGCCTCCGCTTTTGCATCTCGTCCCGGCTGGCACCAATGCTCGCGCCGATCAGCGATCGCTCGCGCCGCGCGCCACTGCGCGTTCTGAAAGCTCCAATCGCCAGGCTGGCTGCTCTCACACCGAAGCACCAAGTTGGATCGCGGTCGCCGACAGACGGCGCTTCCGCGATCACCGAGCATCGACACACGCCCAATGCACGGGGAGAATGACGGCCATGCGCAATAACAGCCGCGCTGTCCTGGCAGTTCTAACTTTCGTCGGCGTTCTCAGTTGCTTTTCTTCATCGCCATCGCAAGCGCAGGCCCCTTCAAAACCCTTGGGGCAGCCCTGCAATTTGCTGAGCGATTTGGTGCAAGCGAATCCGCGAAGTCCGAAGCCGGCGGTGCCTCCGAGGCTGACACCCGTCGACGCAACAACCAAGAATTCGATTTTGAATTCCGGTCTTCCTTGCGAGGAGACGGTAACCGGCGATGGCCCTGACAAGACGAAAACTCCGCTGGAGCATAGGCAGCGCGGGTTCGATTTCTATTCGTGGCTGACATTCATTGCGCTGAATTCTCCCGCCGACGGGAGCGGGATCGATCAATCCAAGCCGAACACGAAAACCAAATGGGAGGACAGGGCGAACTTCAAGCAGCTTCTCGACGTAATGCTGGAGGGTGGACTCCCGTCGAACTGGGAAGACAAAAAACAACCCCCTCCGGGGTGCAAAAGTCAATTCGATGCCAACCCCGACATGATGGTCATCGAAATGATCGAGGAGACCTTCAACCAACCGTTCAAAACCGGTGCATTGATCGACCAGCAGGGAAATTACGCGCTGTTCGACATCCTGATGAATCGACAGATGTTCGACTACATTCAGAAGCACAAGCTGTACAGCAAGGCAGAACAATTGAGCGCAGCCAATTCAGGCCTGAAGATCGATTTTCCAGCTGGAGTAAATCCCCCCGACGGTCAGATCGAGGGCGGCGACCCGGGCGGGATCATTGTTAAGGTGTCCTGGAAAATTCTGGAGTCGGATCAAGAGAAGCGCAAATTCCACACCGTGGATGCGCTTGTATCCATGCTGCGTGAGGATGCAACGACAGAGCCGCCGTGTTTGCGCAAGACGCTCGGCTTAGTCGGCTTCCACGTCATGCACAAGACGAAGAACCGCTTGCAGTGGATATGGACGTCGTTCGAGCACGTCGACAATGTGCCCGAGAAAAAAGAAGTCGACAGCCGGAAATTGAAACCGTCGTATAGCTTTTATAATCCCAGGTGCAATGCTGCGACCTGCAAAGTGAACGAGACGCCGCCGTGGCCCTGGAAGCCGGAGCCATCGCTCGGATTGAAATTCCACAGCCCATTCAAGAGCCAGATCGTTCGCGTCACTCCGTTGACGGACGACACGAAGAAGATGAACAAGCAATTCCAGGGCATCCTCAAAGGCACGGTCTGGGAAAATTACATGCTGCTGAGTACCCAATGGCCGAGCGACTTCCTTTGCGCAAAGAAGCAGACCTCGGATCCCAAACCGGAACTCGCTCCCAATACCGACCTCGAGAAAGAGCCGGACATGAACTGCGCTCCGGCCCCGACCTATCTCGCGAATTCCACGCTCGAAACCTATAGCCAGGGGTCCGTCCCGCTTGCTTCATCGAGCTGCATGGCTTGTCACGGCAACGCGGCGAGTTATCAGCAAGCCTCTCCCGATGCCAACCCCACGTCAAAATTCTTCAACCAGTCGGACTTCACGTTCATGCTGGAAAAAGCCCGTGAAAAGGCCGGTTCGAGCGGAGGAAGCCAACGATGACCCAATCACCGCATTCGGGACCAAATGCGATCGCGCAGGGCAGGACTGAAGATAGAGCGGTGGGCGCCTTCACCCGACGTACGGTCCTCGCCGGCGCGGCGGCTGCCACTGCTGCAATATCTGTCGGCGCCGTCGACAGCCCGGCGAGCGCGCAGAGCCGCCAAGACATGCTTGCCTTTGTGCTGCTGTCGGCAGCGCTTACCGGCATCGCCGAAGGCAAGCTGGCGCCCAACTTCCACGCGCTGCCGTCGTCGACCAATATCGACCTGGAGCAATCGGACCCCGGCTCCGATCCGGTTGATGTCAAGCAAGAGTACTTCGATTGGGTGAACAAGCGACACCAACCTACCTTCAGGCGCTTGTTACAATTTGCCAAGGACAGTCGGAACGCATCCGATCGCGCGCAGGCTATTATCGACAAGGTGCAGGCAAGGCCGGATACGAAGTATCTGGCGCGCAGCATTGTTTTGATGTGGTATCTCGGCGCTTGGTACGATCCAGGTCATTTGCAGGCACTTGTGGAACACCCAAGTGCGGCGCCGGCCAAGTTCGAAGTCATCTCACCGAAAGCGTATACCCAGGGATGGGCGTTGCGGGTGGCGCAAGCCCACCCCATGGGATTCAGCGAAATGCAGTTCGGCTATTGGTCGCGTCCACCGAGCCCGCGCGGCGATTTCATAGGCAATTAGGTCTTCAAAGGAGCCGACAATGGCCGCCGCCGAATCTTGCATTGAATGCGATGTCGCGATCGTCGGTGCCGGTTTTGCCGGCGCGTTGATTGCACATGAATTGGGCAAAGCCCGAAAAAAGGTTGTCGTCCTCGAAGCCGGCGACGGGGTTCCGCCCAACATCAATGACTACATGAAGCGGTTCTACATGGCCACCGCGAAGGTGCCGGAGAGTCCTTACACGCCCGAAATTTTTGATGCCGACCACAAGCTCAAGGATCCCAGCACGGTGAATGCCGGACGGCCGACGGTGATGAGTCTTTTCCCCAAGGGAGGCTTTGGCGACTGGACGGACCCAAAACAGAGCTATCTCATTCAGAAAGGCCCGCGGCCATTCGCCAGCACCTATGATCGCGTCGCCGGCGGGACGTCCCATTGGCTCGGAACCTGCCTGAGGTTCGTGCCAGCCGATTTCAAAATGAAAACCAATTACCCATCCGTGCCGCAGTTCGTGGATTGGCCGATCGGCTACGACGATTTGAATCCTTGGTACGGCAAGGCTGAAGAGGAACTCGGGGTCTCGGCGGATGTGGAAGAGCAAAAGTTTCTCGGCATCCAGTTCCCGGCTGACCACAGGTATCCGATGCCGAAGATCCCGAGCTCGCTGGTCGATCTCGCCGTGGCTGACGCGCTGAAGTCACTGAGCGTGGATGAGACCAAGTTCTTGGAAATGGAAACGCCGCCAACTCAGATTCGCGTGAGGAACCTCCCGGCCGCGCGCAATTCTCAGCCCTATAGGAATCGCCGCGCATGCGCCGGCAACACGAATTGCATCCCGATCTGTCCGATCCAAGCGAAATACGACCCCACCATCACGCTAAATGACGCTACGAGCACCGGATTTGTGCGGATCCTGGATCGGACGGTCGCCAGCGGTATCGTCGTTGGTGAAAACGGACGCGTCAGTCAGGTCAATTTCATACAGTACGCCGGACCGAGAGCCAACGGATGCGTGAAGGCGAAAATCTACGTCATTGCGGCAAATGCGATCGAAACTCCTCGGCTGCTGCTGATGTCGAAACACCCCGACCCGAACGTCAAAGGCGTCGCGAACAGTAGCGATATGGTCGGGCGGAACCTGATGGATCACCCCTATTACGTTGCCTGGGGCTTGACGCCGACACCGGTATATCCCTATCGCGGCCCGCTGATCACGTCGGGCATCGGGGATTTGTGCGATGGACCGTTCCGCAACAAGCGGGGCGCATTCCGTATCGATATCGGCAATGAAGGCTGGAATTTTGTGATCGGCGGCGATCCCAACGTGACGACGCTTGATTTCGTCAACGGCATGAACAGGAGCAAGGTCAACGTCGGACAAGAGGCGCTGTTCGGGAAAAAGTTGGTCGAGACGCTGAACGACAAATTCACGCATCAGTTTCGCGTCGGTTTCCTTGCCGAGCAAACCCCAGACGTTGAAAACCGGGTTACGCTCTCGTCGCAATTTAGGGATGGCTTGGGCCTGCCCCGGCCGGAAATTTCATACAATCTTTCGGACTATACCAGACAAGGAATTGTCGCTGCATACCGAATGAAGAATCTTCTTTTCAGGAAAATGGGAGTGAAGGAGCCCCCCGTAGAGATTGGAAAAGACGAGCCCACCCGGTTCGAAGAGCTAATAGACGACAAGGTCGTTGCTTTGAGCTACGGCGGCGCCGGGCACGTTATGGGGACCTGCCGAATGGGCAGCAAAAAGGACAATTCGGTTGTGAACTCGTTCCAGCAGTCATGGGATCACGACAATTTATATCTGGTTGGAAGCAGCACGTTTGCGACGGGCGCGACCGCCAACCCGACGCTGACCCTCGCGGCGTTGTCGCTGCGGACCGCGGACAAAATCCTCCGCGAGGACCTCAGGTAAGGCGCCCGAAACATGCACCGCAGGAAGGAAAAGGCTCGCCAGTTCGCGGTTGGGTGCAAGCACGCGCTTGCCGCCGCGCTCGGCCTCGTTGCTCTTGCCGGCACCGTGAGCATCACGCGCGCGGCCGATTGCCCACCCGAGCCGCAGCAGCACCTTCCGCAAGCGCCGCCGCCGCCGTTAAATATTGACAAAGTCAAGGACGTGTTGCTCGCCTACCAGGCCGAAAACTACGACGGCGACATCGCCGCGGTTTTCGCTGCCGCGCGCGCCTATGTCGAGGGACGCGCTGGCCAAGTCAGCAAGCCCGCCCTCGTTCTCGATATCGACGAAACGTCGCTGTCGAACTGGTCGAATCTCAAGGCCAACAATTTCGGCTTCATCGCGGACGGCGCCTGCGATCGGCTGCCGAGCGGCCCGTGCGGCTTCAAAGCCTGGATACTGCAAGGCGTGGCGCCGCCGATCAAGCCGGCGCTGGATTTGTTCAATGCGGCAAAAGCCAAAGGCGTGGCGGTGGTTTTCATCACCGGCCGCCGCGACCGGGAACGGCAGGCGACGCTGTGGAATCTCGACCGCGCCGGGTATGAAGGCTGGGCCAAGCTCGTCACCCGCCCCGACGACGACCCGCATCCCACGGTCGAAGCCTACAAGACCGAGGAACGTCGCAAACTCGCGGAGGCAGGCTACACGATCATCGCGACCGTCGGCGACCAGCAGAGCGACCTCGACGGCGGTTCCGCCGAATGCACGTTCAAAGTGCCAAATCCTTTTTACTTCATTCGCTGAAGAGCGATCGCAAAAGGCGGCTCACGGCTACAACCCCGCCACGCCCGCGGCAGCCGGCTAGAGCTTGTGCGGAGAGCCGCGATAACCCTCGAGATCGGCGTACTTGAAAAAGCTCCGGGCTTCTTCGAGGCACTCCTGATTACTCAACACGTCGCGTTCGTTGGGATGCTTCGCGGTCGGAAATTTCAGAGTCATGGAGTCGAGCTGCTTGCCGCCTTCCTCGAAAATGTCGCGGGCCGCATCGATACACAAGAACGACGTGATGGCTGAATCATAGTCCACGAAGGTTTTGTCCGGCGAGACGAAGAACGCACGCGTGGCATCATTGCGGTTCTTCGCATCCTGGATGTCCTTCACGAATGCAAGATTGGCGTCGTTGAGCGCCTTGAATTGCTGTATGCCGACGACAGACGCAGGAATCGGAATAGGAGCCCCGGGCAGGCCCGAAACGGGGTTCGCCAGGTTGAACATGATGTTGCCGATCATGTACGCCGTGAAATCGTTCTGGAGATAGACGACCTGCTTCACCCCGCCCAACGACATCACGCCCGAGCACTGGGCGCACGATTCCAGCGACGTGTAAAGCGTGACGTTCTGGAGCGAGAACGCGCGTGATTTGTCTCCAATGCGATCGCCGGTTTTCCAGCTGTCGAAAACGTCGGTGAGACTGAACAGACGTCTGACCATGCGCGACTCCGCGTGCTCGGCCGAGCTCCTGAAGAAATCATTGTGATTGAAATCGAAGTCGATGATCTCGCCGTTGCCGTCGACGGCGACGCAAGCAATGTTGTGCCCGACGTATCGATCCCAGTTGACCCGCAGTCGATCCGGATCGGCGATCATGTCTCCACGATAGCGTTGCGTCGGCTGCAGCGGCTGGACCGCCTCCATCTGCTTGACGCGCCGCGGATAGGATCCGAGCGGGCCTCGTTTGTTGCCGTTCCAAAATCGCACCATCAATTTCATGAGCAGGTGGCAATAGATCTGGTGCCGCTCCTTGACCGCGTCGTTTGCCAGTTCGGGCGCGGCCGCGACGAGGTCCACGTCCACGACCTCGCGCAGTTGCTTGCCCCAATATTTGGCGAACGGCTCCTGATCGACGAACCCCGGCGGCGGCGATGCCGGAGCCTGAGCCTGCGCCGCCGTGACCGTCGCTTCTGCAAACGCGCTTGCAGTGCCGGCGACGCCCGCCGTTGTGACGATAAAGTCGCGCCGATTGATCCGATCACGATCGCTCATGGCATGCCTCCTCGTTCGACTGATCCGTCGCAACGCAAACCGAGACGTTTCGCGCGGCTCTTGCGCTGCCGTCCTCGGCGCGCTCCGCGGTCGGGCTCACCCGCCTGCGAGCTGGGTGCGCGCTCTGAAGTCCGGTGTGCCCGGGGTATAGGCGCCTTTCGCCCACGCGTCTCTGCTTCGCTTGAGGGTAAAGGCGTCTGCGACGCGACTGTCCGCGCTTTTCGATCGCTTCTTTCTGCCCCGCTTGGCTTGTCCGCCATGCGCCAAATTCCACAGCGCTCGCGCGCGATAGTGCCCGTAGAGACGCATGAATTCCGCGAGATAGGTCCGCGCCAATTGCGGATTGCCCTTGATCTCGAGCAGGTTCTCGTCGTTCTTGTGCGTCGAGTTGTTGCTCAAGTTCGCGGAGCCCGTATAGATCGTGGGGTCGTCGGTGTCGGCGTCGATGACGATGAACTTGTGGTGGATATGTACCGCCGGAGGGCCTCGTTTCTTCGGTCCCGCCTTCGGCGGCGCCAGCGTGCTCTCGCTGCTGAGATCGACCGAGCTCAGCTCCGGCAAAAATTCGGCGGGCGTGGCGCCGGGACGGAAGAACGAATATGCCAATACCTTCTTGTCCTTGCGCGAGCGGTTGAACAGCGTCACCTTGATCTGCGTGGCCGCGCTCGGCTGGCGCGGGGCTTCGCCCGAGTCGGAGCGATCGTTCTTCTTGGCGGTCGGGTCCGAGATGCTGTTGAGCAGTCCGTAGAGCAGTTTCTTGCGATCGCCCGTCGCCAGCAGCGACGTGATCAGCTGCGGGTCGGTGGGATCGAACATGCAGAAGATCACCGAGCTCTTCGCGCCCTTGACGGACGCGATCACGGTGTCGATGGAGACCCGCTTGTTCTTCGGCTCGGGTGAGAAGAATACGCGCACCGTCGTCTTTCCGATTTTGATCGGTCGAGACCAGGCCGCGTCTTTGGCGGTTTCGCCGATCGTCGGATCGTCCGCGATCAGCTGCTGTCTCTCGCGGTACAATTTCGCGAGCTGGGGCGAATTGAAGATGTGAACGAGGTTGGCTTGGCTGGTCAGCCCTTCGGGCGTGAAGTTCGCCGACCCCATCAGCACCCGTCCTCCTTTCACGTCGACCAGGAACTTGTCGTGCATGATGTTGGTCTTCGAACGAGGCTTGCCCTCGAAGCGCTGCGATTTCAGCAGTTTGATCGCCGGACGGTCGGTCGTATCGTTGCTGCGGTCTTCGTAGACTATGGATAAATCTCCCTTGAAGCCCTTGAGCGCGGGCACGACCCAGCGCTTGTCGGTCAGATGGTAGATGGCGCCGTCGACCTCCTTGGCGCCCGCCAGAATGCGGGCGAACGAATCCTCCAGGCCGTTGGCCAACCAATCCATCACTTGCGGGATTTTCGATTGCGGATCGGGGAACTCCCGCGAGAAGGCCTGCGAACTGACGACGGCGCGGTTGAACCAAGTTGCGATTCCGTCTTCCTCCACGCGCGGGAGCGTGACGGAAAGCGTGGTTTCCGCCTCGTGCTGGAGCGCAAGATCCTTCGGGCCGCTGCCGCGGACCGGCGTGATCGTATATTTGAAGGTCTTGCCGCGATCGGAATCGTCGATGCCGGAATCCCACCAAAGAAATTTTTGCAACGGCGCCACGTTGCTGGGCAGAGGTTGCGAATTCGGTCCCGGCGGGTTGAAGCCGATCTTGTTGAGGAGATAGCCGTCCTTCTCGCCCGGACTGAATCCCGGGCTGCGCCGGACCGCGAATCCGAGGAAGTCCGGAAATCGTTTGCCGTCGGGCCAATCCATCGCCAGCAGGACGAGAGTGGGCGATGTATAGGCCTGCGCCGCGACCGCCTGCGATTGGCCAGCGCCGGATGCGCGGGAGCTGCGCCGAGTTCGTGCCATGGCTCTTCCCCCTGCAAAAGCAAAATGTCGTCCTGGATTTCGAAAGTGTGATTGAAAAAGTCGACAACTGCAAGTATCGGTAGAGCCAATGGCGCTAATCCGCGCTCACAGTTGCGTTAGATCGATCGCACGATCTGCGGGAGCACGCGCCCCGCGGGCGCCAATCCGTCCTTCGCGATCATGTTTCGAACTGCGCCTTGCGCCATTTCAACGCGGCGCCCAATCCTTCCTTGCGGGCGAGTTCGCGGAACTGTGTTGCGACCTCGGTCTGCGCGGCATAGAGCGGCGCGACCACGTCGATGCCGGCCTGCATCGCGTTGCGAAAGCCGGCGGCGTCGGCACCGCGATTGATGGCGAGCTTGGTGGCCGCAAGCGCCTCGGGGGCGATCAGCGCCATGCGCCGAGCAAATTTCAGCGTGTCGTCGGATAGACTGTCACGCGGCACCACGCGGTTGACCATGCCGAGCCCGAGCGCCGTCGACGCGTCGATCATGTCGCCAAGATAGAGGAGTTCGCGCGCCTTCTTGAAGCCGATGATCCATGGCATCACGAAGCCGGGCCCGGACTGCGAGTATCTGCTTTCGGGCTCGCCGAACATCGCATCGTCTGCGGCGATCGTAAGGTCGCAGAACATCGCCAGCTCGCAGCCGGCTCCGAGCGCGTGGCCTTGCACCGAGGCAAGCACGGGCTTGCGCATGTACCAGGGCATCAGCTCGAGCGCGAGGCTGGTGCCGAGCCGCTCGTGATATTTGAGCGCATCGTGTCGCCAGGCCTCGCCGCCGGAACCGCCGGCGAGGTCGTATCCCACGCAGAAGCTGCGGCCGGCCCCGCGCAGCACCACCACGCTGGTCGCCGGATCCTCGTCCGCCCTGGTCAGCGTCGCGGCAAGCTCGCGGCGCAGATCCGTACTCAGCGCATTGAGCTTTTCCGGGCGATTCAACGTGACGAAACCAACCTTCGCATCGGTCTCGTAGAGCACCAGAGCCTGGGTCATTCTCGGTTCCCCCGCCACCGCAGTGCTAGGAGGCGAGCCACTGCGTGAAGCGCTCTTCGAGCGCGACGATCCGGTCCGCCTCCCATTCGTCGTCCTCCCGGATCGAGACCGCGAGATTCTCGCTGTAGGTCGGAAGCACAACCGCGATGTCGTGCGGGATGAATTCGAAGGCCGCCGGATTGGTCGGGCCGTAGTAGAGCCGCCGGTTGAACTCGGCCTGGGGCTTGGCTTGCACGGCGAACTGGATGAATTCCCACGCGAGCTTGCGGTTGGGCGCGCCCTTGAGCACGCACCACGTGCTCGTGCTGCGGACCGCGCCGTTCCAGACCAGCTCGACCGGCACGCCCGCCTCCTTCAGCTCGCTTGCGCGTCCATTCCAGATCGACATCATATCGACCTCGCCATCGCGGACGAGCTGTTGCGATTGATTGCCCTCCCGCCACCACACCTTGATGTGCGGTTTGATCTGGTCGAGCTTCTTGAACGCGCGGTCGATGTCCAGCGGATAGAGCCGATCGGCGGGCACGCCGTCGGCGAGCAGAGCAAAAATCAGCGTGCGCGGGGAATCGTTGATGCACAAGGCGCGGGCGCCGGGGAATGCCTTGACGTTCCAGAAGTCGGCCCAGCTGCGGGGGCCGCCGTTGGGGAATTTGTCGCGGCGATAGCAAAGATTCGTGCCCTGAATATTGGAGGCGACGCCATGACCGTTGGCCACGATCGCCTCCGCCGGCAGCGTGCCCTTTTTGAAGATCCCCCAATCGATCGGCTCGGCCAGTCCCTCGCGGCTGGCGCGCAGCCACTGCATGGAGTTGACAGAGGTCATGTCGAATTCGTAGCGGCCGGCTTGCACCTGCGCCTTGATCCTCGCATAGGACACCGGCGTGACGGTGCGGATGTGGATGCCGGTCAAGGCGGTGAACGGCTTGAAATAGGCGGCCTCCTGCGCGGCGGTAAAGCTTCCGCCCCAGGAGTTTACGTACAAGGTGCGCGTCTGCGCGATCGTGCGGTCCGTGATGATGAGCGGACCAAGCGCCGCCGCGGCTGCGGCGGCGCCCGCTTTCTGCAGAAAGCGCCGACGCCTGCGGTCGAAACGCCAAGTCATCCGCATCCTCTGCCTCTTCATCCGCTCCGGCCGCAATGATCGCATTTTAGTGTGGTGGATTTGAAGTTCCTACGAGTACGCAGCAAGCTCGCATAGGAACTTCAAATCCAAAAACCACACTAGAGTCTAAGTTTGCTAGTGTCCCTTTGATTCTGAAGTTCGCACGGGATGCGCTGCACCATGCAGGGACAGCAAACGGGGCTGATCGTCCTATTGCTTGAACAGGTGCCATTCCCACAGCAGCGTGCATGAACGTTCCCGGATTCTGCGGCGGGGTTTGCGAATTTGTGGTCTGGAGTTGTTGCTCCTCAGTTGTCGTGTCTGTAAGCGACTTCGTGGCAATGCGAGGCACGACGCGGGCGCAGATTTGCGAAGATATATACCCCTTGATTAATCTCCTCATGTGTTTGATCCTTGACGTCGATAGGCCAAGGAGGGCTAGCGATGTGTCAATTTGTCCTAAACGTTTGCGACGTGGGGGAATTGGATCCCAAGAAAAGGAAAGAACTGACGGACTATCTGGAGCAACGCAAGAAAGAACTTGAAACGAAGCTCAGCAGCGTTAACAGAGCACTCGATGCCGTCAAGGGAGGAGGCAACCCAGCGCCCGCATGATTCTTGAGTAGCTCCGAGACGCACTCACAGAACCAGATTTGTGAGGCCACGCTCTAGTTATTAGGAGGCAGGCTGCAGTTGTTAGAAGCCAGGCCGCCGGAGCATCGCGCGCTGCAGGACAGGTTGCTTGCGCGGGAAGCGGGCCTTAGATTTGGCTTTGTTCGTATTCTCGCTCGACCTCTCCAAAGGGACTAGCTGCGGACTTAGCCTCGATGACGCGCGAGGTCTGCTTGAGTACTGGCATCGTGCAGCGCAGCGGATGGCAAGGCCTTGCGAACTTCGGAATCGGGATACTAGCGCCGAGCGAGGACGTGCGCATCGACCGGCGCCCAGGCCAGCGCCAGGGTGGCTCCCGGGCGCAAGCGCTCGCCATCGTCGCCGACGATGCGCGCGCGCAGCGGCAACCCGCGCGCCTTGCCGATCACCAGGATGGAAT
>Ga0207684_10005231_pt1 | contig 12049 bp, 12 predicted proteins | sample KBSK5501metaG_FD_184342 | JGI IMG/M metagenome (GOLD analysis project Ga0207684, IMG submission 184342) | Corn, switchgrass and miscanthus rhizosphere microbial communities from Kellogg Biological Station, Michigan, USA - KBS K5-50-1 metaG... | ecosystem: Host-associated > Plants > Roots >... | reverse complement strand
CGCCGGACGGCCAATATATTGCCAGGCGTGTGGCGCGGCTAACCCGATACAGGCCACGCAGTGCTTTGCCTGTGGCGAGCCGCTCTCCACTGTCACAGGGGGAACCGACACCACAACGAATCCTCTCACCAGCTTGCTCCTCGCCGATGTTGTTATTCAGCAGCGCTACCGTATTCTTGAGGTGCTGAGTACAAATGAGGTAAGTACCGTGTACAAAGCGGAGGACACCCAGCTCAGCAACCGCCTGGTAGCTCTCAAGGAAATAGGCCAGAATCAACAGAGCACGCAAGAGGCTTCAGAGTTGATTGAAGCCGACAAGCGTGAGATATTGCTCCTGGCAGGTCTGATTCATCCCAACCTTCCGCGCATCTACGATTATTTTGTCGAAAATCAGCGCTGGTATTTCGTCATGGACTTCCTTGAGGGTGAAACGCTCGAAGCCTATCTGAGGAAGAGGAAAAATCGACCGCTTCCTGTAGAGGAAGTGCTCGATAGCGGCATTCAACTCGCTACGGTACTCGACTACCTGCATCTGCACCAGCCGCCTCTCGGGCTCACGGATCTCAAGATGAACTCTATCTGGCGCACACCTGACGGGAAGCTTTACTTGTTAGACACCGGGACGGTCCCTCCGGCAGCTGCAATGTCACAGAGCAGATCCGTCTATAACCTGGGGAGGATCCTTCGCCGGCTGCAGACGGGGAAGAGGTCTGTAGGCTCTCTCCTGCATCTTGTTCTTCCAAGGCCGCGCAGGCGGTCCAGGCACGCGCAGTCTTTGCCGCTCAAGGGGTTGATCCGGCGGATGGTCCACAAGGACGTACGCAAGAGGCCTTACGCGATGCGTATGGTCAAGCGGGAACTGCAAGAGCAGGAACTGCAACTCCTTGCGACGCAACAAACTCCCACATCGACCCGGAAGCAGCGCCTCTTCTCTCGACGCACGCTGTTGAAAATGGGAGGACTTGCAGGGCTTGCGGCGGCCAGCGGCACCTTGGCATGGCTAGGGGAATCGGGGATTCTTGGGATACCACACCCAGGCTATAGCCCGAACCTTGGAGGTACTATCTGCACCTATTATACCGGCAGTGGTGTCCTTGGAGTGGCATGGTCGCCCGATGGGATGCGCCTTGCCATGGGAAACTGGAAGGGCCATGTACAGGCATGGGATGCCAACACAGGGCTGCATGTCATCGACTTTCAAGCCCCTGACCTCCAGCAGCATGTTGAGGCCGTAGTCTGGCTGCCTGACGGCAATGCTATCGCTGCCGGCGGCGATGATACCGTTGTGTGGATATGGAACGCGGCGACCGGGCAGCTACAACGCACGTATCGGGGACACACCGACCAGGTTATTACGCTCGCTTGTTCACCTGATGGCAAGTACATCGCGTCAGGGGGCAATGATCGGACCGTACAGGTCTGGGAGGTCGCGACCGGGCGCCAGGTCGTTATCTATCGCGGGCATTCCGGCGGCATAGGCTCGGTTGCGTGGTCGCCCGATGGCAGGTACATTGCCTCGGCAAGCTTTGATATGACCGTGCAAATCTGGGAATCCGACACTGGACGCCCCATCTATACCTACCCTGGACACGCAGACCCGGTATATACGGTCGCCTGGTCACCCAATGGCGAGCGCATCGCTTCGGGAGATGCGGGCGGTACAGTAAAGGTCTGGCCTGTGGCTCTCTTCGAGAGTGATGGACAGCAACAACAGCTGCCCGTTGTGACGTATAACCAGCAAAACAGTGTATATAACGCTCGAAACAATGCAGTCCAGGCCGTGGTATGGTCACCTGATAGCCGCTACCTTGCTTCGGCCGGCCACGATGTCCAGATCTGGAACAGCCTTACCGGAAAGCATTTCTTTACATATACTAACCATGCCACCTCATTCGGCGCGGCTGTGCAAGCAGTCGTATGGTCTCCAAATGGCAGGTACATTGCTTCCGGTGGCATGGAAGGAAGCGTGCAGGTGTGGAACGCCAGGTAGAAGCAAAGAAGAATGCTACTTGTTGTCACTTCTCCCATCGTTGCCACGCTGGAGGAGATCGCGCTGCGCTGGCTCCGCGAGATCTTCGGACTTCCACCCTCATCTGGTGGGGCGTTTGTCACCGGTGCGACCATAGCCAACTTCTGTGGGCTGGCTGCTGCTTGCTATAGCGTTCTGAAAAATGTTGGCTGGAACGTCGAAGCAGATGGCTTGTTCGGAGCGCCGCCCGTGACTGTGATTGTTGGGGAGGAAGCACATCCTGTGCTCTTCAAGTCACTGGGGCTGTTGGGTCTGGGGCGGCAGCGCGTTGTAACGGTCCCGGTAGATGGCCAGGGACGGATGCGCTCGGATGCTTTTCCTGCAATCAGCGGCCCGACAATCGTCTGCTTGCAGGCGGGCAATGTCAATACGGGAGCCTTCGACCCGGCGCACGAAATCATCCCGCGCGCTCATGAGGCCGGGGTATGGGTGCATGTGGATGGCGCATTCGGCCTGTGGGCGGCAGCGGCTCCCGCACGTGCCCATCTGATGGCGGGCTTGCATTCTTGCGCGATCCTAGCCCACTGCAAGCCGTCATGTCTGTGTCTGCAGCATACCTTCCCCCACAACAGGTGAGGCGTGATCCGGCACAATTTACTCCGGAATCCTCACGCCGGGGGCGCGGCATCGAGGTATGGGCCGCGCTACGCTCACTGGGAAAGTCGGGCCTGGCGGATCTCATCGAACGCACTTGCCGCTTTGCGCAACGTTTTGCAGAAGGACTGCGCGGGGCAGGCTACCAGGTCCTCAACGATGTTGTCATCAACCAGGTACTGGTGTGGTGTCAACAGTTGCCCAACAGCTAGACAATCCTGGACAACAGCGTTCTCGCCGCCCTGGATCAGTCCGGCCTGCCAGCGTTCCTTCCGCATTCGGGCAGGTTATCTCACCAGGTCATGTCCGACAGAGCACACGGGCTGAAACGTGCTCCCTGGGACCAGCGATAGCCCCACCACTTTGCGTGTCTGCTCATCTGCAGACGGGCCTGGCCTGCTTCAGCGGGGTGTCCCTCCACAGGCTTCTCCCATCCAGCCTCTAACTGGACAGGGCGTGCACTCAGCCAACCTGCCCGCACCGCTCAGCCATGTCGCGAGACGGAGAACCTCTCTATCTCGTACATGCGTTCTATTCTACACCAGCAGGATCGGCTTGTCAAGGGGTTGGGATCGTCGTTTCGGCAGATTATCGCTTGGCCCCCGAACATCCTTTCCCGGCCGCACCGGAAGATTGCTATGCTGCGACCCAATTGGGTGGCTACGCATGCAGCTCAGTTCAGGGCGACCCGTCGCGCATCGCCGTCGGTGGTGATAGTTCGGGAGGCAATCTCGCGACGGTTGTTGCTCTCATGGCACGAGCGGGGTGGTCCCACACTGGTTTTCCAATTGTGGCAGACAGAACACGCCCTCTAGCATCGCCATTTCTGGCTTCTGACCTATCCAGGTTGCCTCCAGCGCTGATAATTGCGACCGAGTATGACCCCTTGCGCGATGAGGCTGAAGCGTATGGTGAACGACTGAAAGAGGCTGGTGTGCCGGTGAAAGTTTCCCGCTACGATGGGATGATTCACGATTTTCCAGACCTGTTCGAGGAGCCGGGTAACCGGGCTCTGAACGAAGCCGCCTTCGCCTTGCGAGCCGCCTTCAAATGCTATTTTTGAGGTGGGAAAAGAGCGTTTTCCGTTGCTAGTCTGTATGGAACACTTCCTTCATCGTGGCCCACCACTCGCCGGGCGCCCGCGTCTCCAGTGGCGCCTGCATCGGCTCGGTCCAGGTCCACCACTCGCGCGTCCTGGGGTCCGCAGCCATCTTCGCCATATCGGCCTCATAATCGTCGCCGATATATTCAAAATAGGCAAAGAGTAGCTCACCGTGGCGAAAAATGCTGTAGTTGCGAATGTTGCAGACGGAAATCATCGCCAGCACTTCGGGCCAAACGGCGGCATGCAGGCGTTCGTATGCTTCGATCTGGTCGGGCTTCAGCCCTATAACCTGTCCAACCCTGCGCAAAACTAACTCCTTTCACCTGCCCACGCCGCCCCGGTGGGATAGGAGTAGGCGGCAATCGACGCGGGATACATCGTCACGCTATACCCTGGAGCGTCCGGGGGCATATAGCGGGCATCCCTGATGATGACCGGATGCACAAAATGCTCGTGCAAGTGAGGTGTGTACTCGATCATGCGGTTCTCCAGCGAGCCGCTAATCGCGATGTAGTCGAAGAGCGAGAGATGCTGCACATATTCACACAGGCCAACGCCTCCCGCGTGCGGGCAGACCGGGATGCCGAACTTGGCGGCCATAAGGAGAATCGCCAGGACTTCGTTTACCCCGCCGACGCGGCAGGCATCGATCTGGCAGATGGCAATGGCGTTGGTCTGAAAAAATTGCTTGAAGATGATGCGATTCTGCACATGCTCACCAGTGGCAACACGAATCGGTGCGATCACACGCGCAATCGTGGCATGTCCAAGAATATCATCCGGGCTGGTGGGTTCTTCAATCCAGAAAGGGTCAAATGCCGCCAGGTGCTGCATTGCAGCGATCGCCTCGTTCACCTCCCACACCTGGTTTGCGTCGAACATTAAGGTGCTCTCTGCCCCAATCTCTTCGCGCATGATACGCGCACGGTGCAGATCGTCCTCCAGGCTCAGGCCAACCTTCAGTTTGAAGTGCCGCCAGCCGTTAGCCAGCGCTTCGCGGCAAAGCAGACGCACCTGTTCATCGCTGTAGCCCGACCAGCCCGCCCCGGTTGTATAGGACGGAAAGCCATGCTGTAGCATCTCCGCCTCGCGCTGCGCTTTGGTTGGAGCCTGGCGGCGTAGCAAGTCTAGCGCTTCATCAGGAGTCAGGGCATCGGTGATATAACGGAAATCGATGCAGGAGACAAGCTGCTCCGGCGTCATATCGGTGAGCAGCTTCCAGAGCGGCTTGCCCTCAACCTTGGCCCAGAGGTCCCAGATCGCGTTGACCACCGCTGCGGTGGCCAGGTGAATGGCTCCCTTCTCCGGCCCGATCCAGCGCAACTGACTGTCGCCGGTGATATACCGCCAGAAGGCGCGCATATCAGAGGTGAACGACTCCAGGGTGCATCCTATGACGAGCGGGGCCAGCGCCCGGATGGCGGCGACGCAAACCTCGTTTCCACGCCCGATGGTAAAGGTCATGCCATGCCCTTCCAGGCCCGCGGGATGGTCGGTCTGTAGAACCACGTAGGCCGCGGAATAATCCGGGTCGCTATTCATGGCATCAGAACCGGCCAGGGTCCGCGACGTCGGGAAACGAATATCGTATGCTTGGACACCAACAATAGTGAGCGCCACAACACTTCTCCTTCTGCTTGACGACTCACCCCCGCCGACCTCCGATTTTTGCTAGAGCCGTCAGAAAACACCTCTTGACTATTCAGGATCAAGTGAGTATACTATATCCTGTATACAGAATACAGCACACGGCCCGGAAAATCAAGAGCTTTGCTTCAGGATCGATGCCATAGCACACACCTGGGCAAGAAGGTCAGTTACAAGCTGCTTCAAGCGTACGCTAGTTATATGGCATTGAATACTGATGGGAGTAACTAGATATGACTTCTATCTCGCCAGGAACACATGACCGGAAGAAGGGCACAGTGGCAGAGGTATTTGACGAGAGCTTGAGTGCGGAATTATTTAATCTGCTCTGGGGACAGGAGCGCACCGCCATGCCCACAGTCGTGGATTACGCTTACGAAGAGATCTGGAAGCGCGTCATCATGATCGGCGGGAGCGAGGAGCAGCGGCTTTCTGATGTCGCTCTGGCTGAGCAGTTGGGAATGAGTCGCACGCCGGTGCGCCAGGCCCTGGAGCGTCTCGTTCATGAAGGGCTGGTGCGTTCTGATCCCCGGCGCGGTTTCTGGACATCCACATTCACTGCCCAGGATATTCACGAAATCTACGATCTGCGCGGCGCACTGGAGGTGCTGGCCGTGCGCCTGGCGGCTCCTCGCCTGAGCCAGGAAGGCCTCAAGGCGCATCTCGAGGCTCTGTATGCTGTTCGTGCGGAACTGGATACACACCCCGTGCTACGTTTCCTCCAGGTAGACATCCGTTTCCACATGCTCATCACGCGCGCATCGAACAATGGGCGCCTGATCCACAGCCTCTCTCTGCTGCGCAGCCAACTCTCTATGTTTCAGATGCAAGACACATTTTACCCCAGGCGCATGGAGATAGCCTTGAATGACCATGAGCAGGTCCTGCTGGCTCTGCTCGCGGGAAACGTTGACGAGGCAGCGGAATGCCTGGCCAGGCATATCCGGCATGCGAAGGAGGGTGTTTTGGCGGATATCTTTTTAGAAAGAAAGGAGGGCGTTTCGTAACCCCCGATTTCGGGGCTTTCCAGTAACGGACGTGCCGCTTGTGTGACTTTCAGCGTCTGCTATAAGCAATCACAAGCGGCGATAGTGATGCCCTTGTGCCTGTTGAGAGGACCATTCAGCCGGGAAAAGCGGGTTACAACACGCCCTCAGAGAAGTATAGAGTTCGCGTGTCCGGAATCCGGCACCCGGGAGGAGAAAACCATGAAATCGAAGTTCGCAAGTCGTCTACGAGCACTGTGTGCGCTCGTCGTCGTCGCGACAGTCCTGGCGGCGTGCGGCAGCACGTCAGGCACCACATCGACCACATCGACGTCAGGAGGTACGCTCGCACCCGGTGCGGGCTTCAAGCTCGGCGTCTCGCTGACCTTCAACAACACCGACTTCTGGACTAACTACATCTCGTATGAGACAAAGTTCGCGGCTCAGTACAACGCCACGCTGATCGGGCCGCTGGTCGCCAACAATGACGCTGCCAAGCAGATCACGGACATCCACACGCTGATCCAGGAAGGCGCCCAGGCGCTGATAGTCAACCCGGTGGACAGTGCCGCGATCGCGCCCGCGCTCGATTACGCCGCCAGCAAGAACGTCCCCGTGGTCAGCGTGGACGTCGCGCCAAGCAGCGGCAAGGTTTTCATGATCGTGCGCGCCGACAATGTACAGTATGGCCAGAAATCCTGCAAGTTCATCGCCTCGCATGCAACTGGCACCAGCGGCCATATCGCGATCCTGGAGGGGGATCTCGCCTCTGTGAACGGTAAGGACCGGACGGACGGCTGCAACCAGGTCATCAAGTCGAGCTATCCGAACTTCCAGACCGTTGAGTACGCAACGAAATGGGACACGCCGACCGCCGTCAGCGACGCTAAAACGGCGCTGAGCACGTACCCAGACCTGCGGGGCATCTACGTCGAGTGGAGCGCACCCGAGGACGGCATTCTCGCGGCCGAGCATGCCGCCAGCAAGTTCACCCCGGTGGGCAGCTCATCGCACATCGTCATGATCGGGAACGACGGCACGCCGCATGAGCACGCGCTGATCCGCGCCAGCCAGCTCGACGCGAGTATTTCGCAGCCGGCCAACGCCTACGCGCAGTATGCAATCTTCTACGCGCGGGCGGCGCTTGAGGGGAAGACCTACTCAGCCGGCCAGAGCACTGACCACAACAGCACGATCGTCAATCTGCTAGGCAATCTTGAGGACGCGCTGCCGGCGCCCGTCGTGGACAAGACCAACGTCAACGACCCGAACCTTTGGGGCAACGCAAAGTGAAACTCCTGAGAGAATCGCGCTCGGGATCGTGACAGGGTCTGTGAAAGGAGGGATCGTGCCAGAACCTGTGAACGGAGGGCCGGCCGCAGTCCGGCTCTCCGTTGGCGTGGCGCAGGGCGTCTGGAAAGCCTTTGGCGAAACCCAGGCGCTTCGCGATGTATCACTCGAGGTAGGGGCCGGTGAATGCCACGGGCTGGTTGGGCGCAACGGTGCCGGGAAATCCACCCTGGTGGCGATCTTCACCGGCCTGATCCGGCCGGATCGCGGCGTTGTCAGGCTCGGGGCCGAGGCTGCACCGAGCCCGGCGGATCGCGCCGCCTGGCAGCGCCTGGTCGCGTGTGTCTATCAGAAGTCGATGGTAGTACCCAGCCTTACAGTCGCGGAGAACGTCTTCCTCAATCGCGCGACGGGGGATGACCACGGTATCGTCAACTGGCGTGCCATGCGGTCCCGCGCGCGCCAGGTCATGTTCGACTGGGGCTTCGACCTGGACGTCAGCCGCCTCGCACGGGACCTAACCGTTGAGCAGCGCCAGGTGGTCGAGATTGCCCGCGCTCTTTCAGTCGGCGCGCGCTTCCTGATCCTCGACGAGCCCACAGCATCGCTGGAGAAGGCCGCCATCGAACGCCTGTTTGAAAGGATCCGCCGGCTCAAAGGGAGCGGGGTCGGCATCCTCTACATCTCCCATCACCTGGAGGAGATCTATGAGGTGTGCGACCGGGTTACCGTGTTGCGCGACGGCGAGCGCGTGCTGAGCACGCCGGTCGGCGAGATCAAGCAGGACCGCCTGGTCGAGGCTATGGTCGGGGTCGCCCCGCAGCGGGCAACGGAGATCGCCGCCCCGACGCGAGTCATCGCGTCGGCTCGACCGCGGCTCGAAATTTCACACCTGCGTGTACCGGCCACGTTGGGCCCGGTGCAGGACGTGAGCTTTTCGGTGAGCCCGGGCGAGTGCGTCGGCCTGGTCGGGTTGCAGGGCTCCGGCACCGCGACCGTTGCGGATGCCGTGGTCGGCCTGGTGAAGCCGGTATCGGGCGAGATCAGGCTGGACGGCAAACCGATCCATGCGGGCAGGGTGCATGCAACCCTCCGACAAGGTGTTACATATGTGCCTGAGGACCGTCATGCGCGCGGCTTCGTTCCTTACCTCGGGGTGGGCGAGAACCTGACTTTAGACATCCTCGACCGTCTATCGAGCTGGGGGATTGTTTCGCGCTCCGGCCGCAACCGGGTCGCGGCCGGCTTGGTGGAACAGCTGGGTATCGTTACCAGCGGCCTCGACCAGCAGGTCGGGCAACTGAGTGGGGGGAACCAGCAGAAGGTCGTTGTCGGGCGAGCGCTCGCCCGGCATCCGGCGGTGCTGGTCGCGGTTACGCCGACGGTAGGCGTTGACGTGGCCGCCAAGGAGTCGCTCCTCAACGTGATCGGCGCGGAGCGCGATAGCGGGACGGCGGTGCTGCTGGTCTCCGACGACCTGGAGGACCTGCGCATCTGCACGCGGCTGCTCGTCATGGTCAAGGGTAGATTGGTCAAGGAGTACCGTCAGCCACCCTGGGACCGGCATGAGCTAATCGCTGCGGTCGAGGGCCTCGAGCCGGCCTCCGCGCAAGGGGCATCGGAATGAGAAAGGGGAATCGTGATGAGTAAGTCGGCAGTAGAGCGTCCGGTCGACCGGCCAGGGCAGACGATCGCCGGGACGCTGCGGCGCAATGGCCGGCATATTATGGCCAACTGGATCCGGGAACTCGCCCTGCTTCCGGTGATCGTCCTCCTCCTGGTCATCGGCGCCTTTGTGAATCCGGCCTTCCTAACCGCGAATAACTTCATCAACGTCGCGCAAGAATCCGCTGCGTTAGGCGCCGTCGTGGTGGCCGAGACCCTGATCCTGCTGACCGGCAAGTTTGATCTGTCTCTTCAAGCGACGTACGGCCTGGCGCCGATGGTGGGGGCCTGGCTGATCGTCTCGAAGGACGGCCAGGGCCTGGGCACCAATTGGAACCCATTTCTCGGGATCGCGATCGTCCTGCTGGTCGGACTTGCCGTCGGAGCCTTTAACGGCTTCATGGTGATCAAGCTGGGCTTCAATGCCTTCATCTTCACGCTGGCCATGCTGATCCTGCTGACCGGCATTCAAGTGGGGATCGTGAGCGGGCGCACCATCTACCACCTGCCCGACGCGTACATCTATTTGGGCTCGCAGTACCTCCTTGGCGTGCCCGTCTCCGTTTGGGTCACAGGTGCGATCTTCTTGCTCTCGGCGCTCTTCCTGAGGTATCACCGGGTCGGACGCGCCATCTACGCCATCGGCGGCAACACGGAAGCGGCACGGGCTGCGGGCATCCACGTGGACCGGATCCGCATCGGCGTTTTCATCGTCGCCAGCATCCTGGCCGCGCTCGCCGGCCTGATGACGGCCGGGCAGGTGGTAGCGGTCACCGCCAGCCAGGGCAACAACCTCATCTTCCAAGTCTTTGCGGCTGCCGTCATTGGAGGGATCTCCCTCGAAGGCGGCCGTGGGCGAATGGTTGGTGCCCTCACCGGCGTCATCTTGCTGGCGCTGGTCCAAAACATCCTGATCCTTTCGCAGGTCCAGACGTTCTGGATCGACGCCGCCAACGGGCTCGTCATCCTGGTCGCCCTGGCGCTGGCCCGGTTGATCGGCACCGAGCGCTCCTAGCGTGCGACTCGAAGACAAAGTCTGCCTGATCACGGGCGCAGGCTCCGGGATCGGGCAGGCAACGGTCTCGCGCGTGCTGAATCAGAAGCCGGAAGTGGAACCGGCAACTCCTGAGCGCATCCTGCGCATTATGGAAGAGCACGGCTTTGTGCCTAGCATCGCCGCTTCCGGCCTGGCTGCCGGGCGCAGCCGCCTCCTTGGCGTCCTGGTACCTTCTCTAACCTGGCCGCTCGTCCCCGAGCTGATGTGAGGCGTCGGCGAAGTCGTAGGCAGTACCTCATATGAACTCATCCTGTATAGCATCACCGATGTGAATCATGAGAAAGATCGCAGTGATGTCATTGACCGCATCCCTGGAACCCGGTTGGCGTCTGGCCTGCTTGCTGTCTTCCCGGATCCCTCGGCGAAGCATCTGGCAGCTATGAAACCGTTGAGCGCGTCCTACACTGCAATGGGCTGGGAGATCTTCCCTGATGGCCTCGCCAACATCCTGACGCGCATTCACCACGAGTACGCCCCAAAAGCCCTGGTTGTCACCGAAAGTGGCGCCGCTTTCGACGATCACCGGGACGGCAACGGCAACATTCACGACCAGCAGCGTATACACTACCTGCAGGGGCACATTCAAACCGTTGCCCAGGTCATACGCCAGGATGTGCCCATCAAGGGCTACGTCGTCTGGTCCTTTCTGGACAACTTTGAGTGGTCCGAGGGCTACCGCAAGCGCTTCGGCCTGGTCTACGTTGATTATCCCACACAACGCCGCATCGTCAAAGACAGTGGCCGCTGGTACGCCTCCTTCGTCGCCTCCCAACGCGAATCGCGCCCTTAGTTACTAGCAAGGCGAGAAAGTGTTCTCCGTAGCAGTAAACCTACCGGTGATCCGGCTCTCGCAAGTACCTACCCGTTCTGAAAGGATGCCATCTACTATGACGAACTGGTCGCGTGCATCAGTGGACCTGCGGTTGCTGAATGGGAATACTTCTTACACTCTTTCTTTGGTATTATTATATTTTCCTTCCATGGCGAGACAAATAGCCATGCGAAATAAATGCTTTCAGAGATCGCTCTTCGATCCGCGCGGCGCATTTGAGCATCTTCTGCAGCGGTTGGCTCGCCCGAGCAATAGCCAGGGCGAGCCCCTTGCGCTCCAGAGTGAGCTGGAGCTTCTTCATTGCTCCCTTAAAACTCGTGCCTCACTATAACGCCCCGGAGAGCAAACAGTACTCTTATCTCCCTTCGTCGGCCATCATATCAATGACCACCGTAATGGCGAGAATCAAGATATCGTCGGCACCAGGGGCGATGTCTACGCCGTAGGTGTCGGCAACCCGGAACCACTTCTTCGAGACCTCTGCCACCCGTTTGTGTCCCTCGTGGATCTCATATTCATGATCCAGGATATTGCCTTGCGCTTCCATGTTCTCCCCACCTGCTACATGTACATAGCGTCCACCATCACCTCCACGTTGCCCCAATGGCCCCTGTCCTCCCGGTTGCACCGGTTCTTCTCCGCCTTGTCTTCTTCGAAACATCGTATTCACTCCTTCTAGCTATTCTGCACAAAACAAGCAAAGCTTGTAGAGCGACGCTCTCCTCAAGCTCCTCTAAAGACTCGACGTAGCCATTCATCCTCTACGTTTTGATGCTCATGGCAAGGCCTGCTGCTTCTCGGGTAAACGTTCTCTCTCAAAGGTGTCTTCACTTCCCGTTCCGCA
>Ga0207684_10005227_pt1 | contig 12059 bp, 8 predicted proteins | sample KBSK5501metaG_FD_184342 | JGI IMG/M metagenome (GOLD analysis project Ga0207684, IMG submission 184342) | Corn, switchgrass and miscanthus rhizosphere microbial communities from Kellogg Biological Station, Michigan, USA - KBS K5-50-1 metaG... | ecosystem: Host-associated > Plants > Roots >... | reverse complement strand
CTCACGCGCCGCCGACTCGTCGTCGTAAATCCTCTGCGCTTCGGTGTCGAGGGCGCTCTTCGCCTCGTCTTGCCCGCAGCCGCGCCCCTCGATCGGATGTCGCGTGGTGCCGTTGTAGGTCTCGAAGCCACGCTTGTGCTTCTGTTCGTGCGGGCCCAACACATTCTTGAAGAAGGCGGTGACCCGGTCCTGCTTGCACTTCGAGAGGCCGCTCGGCATCGGCGGCATCGTGATAGTCACCTTGACCTTGTACGTCACCTCCAGTGTCCCCGTCGCCTTCATGCACGACTGGCTCGCAGCGCAGTCACACCCGGTAGCCCGAGAGGTCTTAAGGTTGGAGATCTTCTTCTTTCCTCCATCGAAGACGGCGTCCGCCTGGCCGTGCAGGTTTGGCCCGCCGCCGTAACCGACTGCCGAAGTTGGCCTCCTCAACGGTGCGCGTGCCCTGGTAGCAGCCAGACCGTCATGCAACACCACTGGTTTGGCGGCAACGGTCTCGCCTTTCTGTTCGTCATGTGGCTGTTCGGACTCGCGTTGCACGAGCGCTCTAATCTGGGCCGCCGGCGGTTTTGCTTGAACTCGTGTTGGCTTTTCATCAGTCACCTCCGGCTCTGTCATTCGCATCACGGTATCGGCGACGCGGTCGGCTTTGCGTTCCGATGCGTCTTGAGGACTGGTGACATTAAGTTTGGCTTGAATATGATTAGCCAAAAGGAAACGACTTGTTGCGGAGTTGCCGATAGTCCTTTGCAAATGATAGCCATTGGGGCGGACTCGCGTTGAGTGGGCTGGCCTCGCAATCGAGCGGCTGATTCGATTTGCGCTTCGTCGTTGAGTAGCGATCTTGAATCCCATGATCACCTAACCCTCGCACCTCTTGATTCGTCAACCTCTTGATCATGAAGGTGCCCGGAGCGAAGGAGCACTACCTGTCCGCATCGAAGCGAGACGCACTTAGCAGAGAGCGCACCACTTCACTCGTTAATCGATTTCGCACTGCTAGATTATTCCGACGTCCAAAGAGGACATCGATTGCTTTATGCGCGAATGGAGCTATGTTCATCCCATACATTGCAGTGTTTGCGAGTGAACCGGTCGCCTCTCGGCCCGTGCTTGCGGCTGCGATTTGGCCTTGTAGCCTCCCGGCTACCAGGCGATTCTCACAGAGTCTGTCCCGTATTATCCTTAACTTAGGACCAGCTTCGTTTGTGCGCTTAAAGTCTATGCTCCGGCCAGGGTGCAGAGCGATCTTTATATCCGCCACTCCGTGGCAATTCAGCTTCGTAGTCGCATGCGGCTACCGCCGGAATCCCTTCCGACCATAAGTATTCCAATATTTTCGACACCATCGTAACTCGATCTTGAGCCTGCCGCACGGAGCTGAAATAAAGCTCCAGGACGATATAGAAATGGAGAAAACCGTCAGGAAATTCCTGGCGACGGGATTCGTCAAACTCGTCGTTCTTCAAGACATCAATCTCAAAGTCGAGACCAAGCACCGTGTTTTTCTCGACCTGTGCCTGGAGTAATTGTCCAATTCTCTCAACGAGTTCGCTGCGGCCAATAGCCGCATCGACGTATATCTTGCAGTCGAGAGTTGTGATTTCACTCATATGAGATCCAAACACTTCATTGTAGAGGAATCCACGGACCCTGATCGAATGGGCCACCGATTCGGACAACAGAGATATCAACCTCCATGCCTATTTCACCCGCGACGGATTGTCGTAAGCCTCGAAGCCCGGCCTCCCCCGCCTGTATTTTCCCAGTCTCTATTGCGTTCAGCATCGTCCTTTCTTTAGCGCTACCCGGATTCGGCGTCCCAAACCGTTCCTTCACGAGTACGTCGAACTTTTCTTTTGGAACCCTGATGGCTATATCGACATCTGAAGTCGGCTTAGCGGTGCCGGCCGCCCGACTTCCATGGATTCTTATATCATCACCCAAGTGCCCCGCTCCTTGGCGAACCTTTGAGGATAATTTGGCGAACTGATCTTTGCTTAGTCCTTGTGGCTCGGTAAGTTTGGGTGGGCCCTTGATGGCGCCGACCAGTTTGAGCGCAAGAGCAGTACCCACAGCGAGCGCGGCAAGCGCAAAGGCAATCTGGTCCGCCTCCATGGCCATCTTGGCATCGTCGACCTGCCCCTTGGTAACAAGCTCAGTTCCTGGTTTTGGGCTGGACTTCGCGGCCAGGGCCAACTTTTCGTATTGCTCAGTGCTTAGGTAGAGCTTAACACCTGTTACGGCCAGCCCTGCGAGCATTACGTAAATTGACGCGCCACCAGTAAATGGCGCAAGCAAGAACAACGCCGCCGCAGCGGTTTGCAACCCAAGCGATTTTAAGGCTTCTGAAAATTGGTGGTCCTTCACCATATCCGTGGCTACCGATTCCGGTAAGCGGAGTTTCCAATCAATCCCGGACGGAGCTTTCAGGCCGCCAATAAGCTGGTCGTGAATCGGCGTGAGATCGAGCGGATTGAGTTTTCCGTTATTAAGCTTGATTTGAGTTTCCTCGATATCATGGACCAGTTTCCGCAAAGCGACACCAAGTTGCTGTCGCGCCTGGGCGGGACTAGCGACACCCGCGAAGGCGGTGGTGGTGGCGCTCTGACCTTCCCGCGATATCGCGTAGACAGAGGGGTATAGAGTCAGAAATCCCTCGATTGATTCAGTAGCCTTGTCGTACTTCTCTTTTACTTCGTCGTATGGAGTTACAGGTCCGCTGGGACAATACAACAGCAAGTTACCTGGGGATGACTTCATCATCGGTGGTTTATGAGGATCAAATCGAACCTGACTACACGTTGTAATCTCCCCGCCCGTGAGGCTCACTTGGCTTGTGACTTCATACCCCACAGGAATCTTACGTGCCTCCTCCTGGGCTCTCTGCAACTTCGCCACTGCCGCCGCCGCCGCTTGCATCCTTTTTATCGCATCGGTTTGATTGGGCGTCGCAGCAGGCAATGGAGCGTTCTCTTCAGGCGGAATACCAAGAGCCTTCATTTCGTCCAAGACAAGTTGGCGGTTCTCGAATAGGTAACCACTTACAACTGTTTTGATGTCTGATTCGAATTTTTCTCTTAGCTTCTCGACAGCCGGCAAATCATCAAGGTTGGCGCCGCGTTCGATGCACTTCTGCCAGAGCTTGAACCCCACGTCGGTGGACGCCACTGCCACAACGCTCTCACCGAAGCTCTTCCAAATGTCTTCAAGGGCATATTCGTCGTAAGGACCGACCCATGTCTGATTCAACAGGATATTAACAAGCTGAAATTTTTCGGCTTGACTAGCCGCTACGAAGTTTTTTATCAGCTTCACGTCAGCAGGATCGCCGGATTCGAGGGCTTTCTTGATCAGATCTCTGTTGGTTATGTCCCCTGCTGTCGGGATGGAGGCCGAGGGTCCCGGCGTCGGTGTAGACACAGAGGCTGGAGCATTGCTGGAAGTCATGCCGCCATTGGGCTCACGCTGAATGACGGTCGTCTTCGCGGTCACCGGCGCAAATTTGGCGGCCCGGCCTTTCGCCACTCCTTGTTGCACCACGTGTGTCAGCTCGTGCGCTAATAATCGTTGCCCTTCTGCCGATCCAGGGACATATTGACCTGCAGCAAAAGCGATGTCCTGCCCAACAGTAAAGGCTTTTGCGTTTATCGAGTTGGCTGTTTGCTCTGCTCGGAAGTCCGTATGCAGTCGGACCTCGCTAAAGTCCGCGCCAAACCGTGGTTCGAAGAAGGCTCGAGTCGTTTCCGGCAAGGGACTCCCACCGCTCTTCAGGTCTTGGATATTTGCTGCCTCCAGGGTGGTGACCACGAGCCCCGGAGCCAGAGTCCGTAGCTGAACGTGCTGTTCTTCAACATCATGATCGCCAGGGAATCGCCAGACGTCGAATTGTGGATGGACGTTTTCTTCTTGGCAATGTTCACACTTGCGGTTGATGGTTGATCCAACACCGTTCGGTGACGATAGCAGTTTTGCTTGCACGAAATCCTCTTCCTCTTCAGGGACGGGAGCATGGCCGAGGTCGGTTTTGCGTTGCAGCTCGTCTTCGCATTCAGTACACGTCCGCTGGATCTTCAGCGGTGAGCGTTGCAGTGCTAGACCTGATTGAGGATCCGGCATGCGCATAACTTGATCGGCGACGCGATCAGCTTCGCGTTCGGATTCGTCTTCGGGGTGGCTGACGGTGAGCTTGGGTTGGACGGCCGGCCGCCTTAAGAGGCGTATCGTTGCAGCGTTGCCGATCCCTTGTTGTAGACGAATCAACGACTGGCGGGACCGGGTTGGCTGCGACGAGACCTTCGCGCCCGATTGAGCTGCGGGTTTCGAACTGAGTTGTGGCGCCGCGGTTTTCGCTCCCATGATCATGTCACCTTCACGGGGGCTGTTCCGCGTTCGACGATCGGGTCGTCCTCTCCGGTGTCACGCGGCCGTCCCAACGTTCCGTGCGGACGGACTGGCGCCGGCGAGGTGGTGGGACCGCCGCCCGGACTTATTCGCATGCGTCCTGAGAACTGGCTAGATTGGATCACTAAGACGAGCAACTCCGCTTGTCTCGAAGTGAAAGTCTTTGCGGTCTCCCAATGCACTCAAAGCCGCCCTTATGGAATCACGTGCGCGATGACAGTCTTGACGTCCAGCTGGTTTCGCGCCTTGAGCTATCTAATCCCATGGTCAAAACTGCTTTTCATTAAGCTGGGTTGAATCGCTGGTCCCAAGCCGGCGGGGTTCATCCTCTCTGACTCAGCGAATGTCTTTTCGCAAAACCGCTGCTCAACATGTCGTCGGAGTTCCTCAGTCTGGGGCATGTAAGTGATATTGCCACACTCGTCGAATCCGATAGGTTCCACAAGCATTTGGAACTGCTCCAACCTGATGCGCATGAAGCCATGCGGTCGCGGCGTGCCAAATTGCGCGACGTAACTACAGGCGTGGGCGTCATAAAACCTGCAAATCTGAGGGCGCTCCGGCTTGCCGAAAATCGAGCAACGATTCTGGGACAAATGCCGGCAGGTCGTCTTCACAATAATGAACCAGGCTTCGTCGCTGATTCCGATCTCAAGACCGGGAAAACCGAGTGCGAACTGCAAATAGTCGAGGCTGACGCGGGTCGTTGGCGCAGGTTGTGGGAAGACCAGATACTTGCAGCAGAATGCGCCACAGCCTTCACACGGATTGTTTAGAGACGTGTATGAGAACTTCGTTTCCAGAGCCGGTTCTCTTTGCCCGGCATCGGTCGCATTTCGGAGCCAGCTGTCGAAGATGGGGTCTTCATCGAAGCTCTCATCATATTCCGGCGATAAGGGCAGCTTCTCAAGCATAGAGAGCATCATTGGCCAGTCTGGACTGCCGACGATATTGAGGTTTTCGTCGAAAGTTAGATGTTCGGCCAGGGCTTCCATTCGACGGCTGTCGATGCGCAGAAACGATTCGTCGACTTTTGGTCCCAGGACCTGCTTGTACCAGCAAGAGTAAGGATTATAGTGAGCGCAGATACTCGGCCGTTGGTCACTTCCATAGATAGTACAAAGGGCAGTGTCGCGATTGAGAAAGCGACATGGATATCGATAGTAGACGCCCCATCCCCCGGTTGCGTTGATGCCCACCTCGATGCGAGGAAAGTTGATGACGTATAGCGCGTGATCCAGATCGCGCAGATGCGATACATTAAATGTGTTGAGCGGCAAATAGGTACAGCACGGGGCGCTGCAATTGTCGCAGGGATACTCGTGCCGCACTTCGGCGAGCGTCATCGTCCGGCCCGGCGAATAAGGCATGGAGTCGGCGTTGCACCCACGAGAGGCGGCGGCTGGCTGTATGACTGGTAGCTGGTATTTGCTGTCCATGATATTTTGCCTTCCTTCTTTACGATCCCGGAGTTCAGTCGCGCGCTTTATCAGACAATCGAGTCAAGATACTTAACGAGAGGGTTCTGCACCTTCTGGTAGACAACATCATGAAGCTGTTCACCCCGCCGTGCGCGCACGATTATGTAAACGCCTCCCTCTTCAGGGATCACTCGGTGCAGGGCCGGTTGAGCAAAGAAGTTCGCCTGTTCGAGGTGTTCATAGAGTGCGCGAGTGTCATCCGCTGTCAGGACCCTGGTGGGCCTTTTCGGCAACGGCCGATCGAAAGCTTTTTCGATACCTTTCTTCTCGCCTGAGTGATAGGCGACGAAGAGCCGTCCGTCACGATGCAACTCCCATCGGTAATTACCATGCGGGGTCTCGGAAATAGCCATGTTGTAAAAGCTCACGAGCACGTCGTCAGGCACTGCGTCACGCAAAATGGAGGTGAGACGCGGGTCGTAATCGTCCGGGATATGCTCAAGGGTTTCGATCGTAACCAACTTTTTCTTTCTCCGTTTTCCTGCTGATTCAGCCATTGAACGAGTTGGTAAGTTCAAAGCCGCCGTCCGCCCCGAAGGGCGAGTCTCAAAGACTATCGGGCGCCAAACCGCCAACTTCTCGACCAGGGATCCGAGTACGTCACTGGCCCTCGAACTGCCAATCAGCATGGACGAAAGGCTTCTTCGGGAACGCCGCCGTCGAAGTCATCGTGGCAAGCGCGTCCCACAAAGTCACGTAGTGGTGCGGTCGAAGATCGCTGCCTACAGCCATGAGGCTCTCGCTCTCTGAGACCTTTTTGGCCTGCACGTCGGCGTACGGCTGTCCGAAAGCCTTCTTCGTCAAATCGTAGTGTTTGGCCTCTGTGCCAATCTTCTTCGGGTCATTGGCATACTCGTCGCCGATGCCAATCATGTGACCAAATTCATGTTCGATGGATCTCCGGTGGCTCTTAAACCCTGGCGGGAGAGCAGAGACGATGTCTGCCTTGTCCCAGGCTGCAGCGGGGGCCGCTCCGGCGTCACCCACTCCGCTACGGGTTGTCTTGTGCGCCACAGTCGCTCGCCCCGCCTTCAATACTTGAAAGACTTTGTCAGCGCGTTCCTTTGACAATTGCTTGGCCTGCTTTATCGCGGCTTTCTTTTGAGCCGCTGTCGCGCCCGCTGGATGCACCACCTGCTGGTGATGCCCGGTGATTGTGATTCTGAATGGCGGGACCTTGATTCGGCGAAGATATGTCGCCATGAATTCGAGCTTGGGTGTGTCTAATGCACTGATGTCCGACTTGCCGGCGGCGAAGAGAATCGGCGTCGGGGTAATGACATTGAGGGCGGCCAGTTCGGAGGGGCCGACCGCAGGGAACAGACCTGTTTCCTTGCTGAAGGCGCCAGGACGAAGCTTTACCACACCAAGGACGCCGCCCACCCCGGTTTCCGATGTAACTACCTTTTTATGTATGGTGATCGTTTGGTGCGGGGCAGCGCTGTCTCGCTTCACCATCACCGGCACCTTTACGGGGTTGAGTTTTTTCCAAATTTTCTTTGGCTCGCGCACATTGACAAATCTATACTGCTGCGACCATCGCTTCTGGATGGAATTAATAAACTTCGACTCGAACGAAGCCTGGTTTTTCTTGTTCCATTTGGCCGCGCCCGGAAGATCGTCAACGAAAAGGAATTTCACCCTAACCGTAGCATCGAGGCGGCGCTTCTTTGGCGTATAGCTGACCGCAAGTTTGCCGAAATTCCCGGGCGTGAACGGGTCTTTCGTGAGCGTCCCCAGGCCGATAAACTTTGGGAAGTCCTGCTTCGCCTGAAAGAACTCTGCGTCCCAGAGATTAAGCAAGCCAAAGGTGTGGGCCGCCGCCACTACATTGTCCTCGGCTTTGACCTTGAGCTGTTGTTTTTCTTTTCCGGCTGGGATTGCGGGGCCTGCTTTGATCTTGCCCGCCCCGTCAATCACGGAGCCAAACGCCGGGCCGACAATGCTCCAGTTGATCTTTGCGCCGGCGGCGATGCGAGCGGAGTATTGAACGGTCGCCTGTGAAATGGTTGCGCCGTCAGCCGGAATGTCCTTCGGCGCAAATTTCATTGCGCTCACGCTTACGCCCTTGCTCGTAGTGCGCTGGATTGGTCCGCCTGCCGCCGGTGCCGCCCTACCGTGCAACCAACCCGTCGACGGTAAACTCATCGGCGAGCGCGATATTTGCAGCGCCTTCGCGCCCATCACATCCGCTTCTCTTTCCAGGCCGTCATCAGCATTCAGCGGCATTCCTCTTACTTTCATCTGCGGTCGCACACGTCCTTGCATCTGCTGTACTGCATGCCACCCTTCATGAGCCAGATGTTTCTCCTGGCCCGGACCTACATGGATGTCTTGTCCCTGGGTATACGCCAACGCATTGAGTTGAGCTGGTCCAGAAGCATTCCAATGGACGCGTATGTTCGAGAGATCCCTCCCGGAGAGTGTTTCCAGTCCCGCTCTAACTGAAAAAGGCAGGCCATCCCCACGGTTCTTTGTTTCACGCATGCTGCCTCGGGACTGGTCAGGCGGTCTGCCGTCGGCGGTCTTTCGTTGTATCGATTCCTCTTCCTCTTCTTCCGAGTTTTGGCGTTGCACTTCGAACTTTGCTTGCAGGGCCTCCGCTTCGTCTTCCTTTTCCTCCTGTCTTTGCAGCACGGAAGAGGCCACTTTCATTTGTACTGCCTGCTCGGATGATTCGTCATCAGCTTCGTCCGTCTGTAATTGGACCGGCGACGTCGCGATCGAAGTGAACCGCGAGCGTTGAATTCTTTGTGCCGGTCGATTAACAGAAGCGAACCTGCGAGCTTCCTCGTCATCATCCTCGTGAAGTAGCGGGTTGGGCCGTGAGCGCCTTCCCGATGCGCGCTGTACTGATTGGTTATCGGAGCGCTTCACCGTCTCGGCAACTCTATCGGCTTCGCGCTCGGATTCGTCTTCGGGATGGCTGACAGTCAGCTTTGGCTGAATTGTCCGCGATTGCAGGAGGCGGCTGATCCCGCGGTTGCCAACTGCTCGCTGCAGACGATGGATTGGCAAAACCGCGCCGTTAGCCACGCGCGACCCAGATTGGGATGCAGTCCGTTGTGGGTTCGCACGTTGTTGTCGCGCGGTTTGCTGAGTCGCGACGGAGACACCCATTCTGTGTTTACCTCACGGCTTCTTGGGAAGGCCCGTCCGCCCGGCTTTCTTCATGAATGTTTCCACTTTTTTATTCTGCTTCTCAACAGTGTCTTTCAGTTCTCGGATCTCGTGCCCCTGGGCTTCGACCGCTACGCCTGCCACGGCCAGATTTGCGACGGAGACATCCGGAATTTGTTGATACACCACACTCATTTCAGCCGACATGTGTTTTGGTTGAATCCTGGAAAAGAGCCAGCTCAGCAGACGGGGCGTAATGATAGTGCGCCGGCACTCGTACTCGATCTTTACGGTTTTCTCTGAGCAGTTGATGGTCAGCTTGGCAAGTCCCACAGCGCTTTCGCAGCACGCGCACGGCGAGCAAGGCAGAGGGAAGTGAATAAAGTCGTGTTGCCCGGGCTCTGTCCGTGGCGCGCCAGCAGCCTGTTGCCTTTGCTGTGGCGATTGCTTTTGTCCTATATCGCTTTCTTTATAGCTTAGCCTGGTCAGAAGTGACATCAGGCCCTTGTGGTCATCAGGTATCGGCTCGGCACACGGGCACTCGTCCCACAGCTCGACGCAGAAGCCTTCCCGAACCTTTGAAGCGTTACAAGTTGATTTTTCACCGGCAGAGCTACAGTCACCTTCAGGGGTCAGGACCGGCTCCGGATCGGATTCGATCTCTTTGTAACTCAGCACGACGTATTTGACGATCGGCTCCGTCGTTTGTGCCGGCATACAGTCTGGCCCGTACCGCTTCTCACACTCTTTGGTGAGATCTACCGTGATGCATTTGCACACTTCGATCAGGTTGCCGCAACAGTCCAGCGCGACGCCTGGCTCGATCTTAAAACACAGACCAGTCTCACCTTGCTTGGGGCCAACCAGTTCGAGGCCGCAAACGACGCCCCAGCCCCAGAGATGGCGATTGACGCGCTTGAGCGCTTCGCGGTGATACTCCTGCTCGGCACGAAGATGATCATCCGTCAACAGCATGCCGTGGTAAAACCGCGTTCGGGTGGCGGAATCGTAGTAGCACAGTTTGCTTTCGCACTCAGTTTTAGTCTTATTGATCATGAGCTTGCCTCTTCTGTTTTTAGTCTCCGCGGTTCAGCAGATTTAGAATCACGGACCCACGGTGAAGTAAGTAATGAATTCTCCTCCCTCAACACCGTTGCCGGTGGGGAAGTCGCCGATCAATTCCGCGTCCAGGGCGCGCCCCTGCTTGTCGAGGACCATGCTGCCGTGCAGCACGAGTTCGACCTCCGCTGCTTTCCTAAGCTTCTTGCACGACGTTCGCAGCTCATGCTCGAGGCAATCAGAGTCTAAGTAATACACGGCGGTGTCGTCTTCATACTCGATCCGCTCCACCGGAATCAGGTACTGCACCGGACAGGTACCGTCACCGATCGAGATAAACAAGGACAGACGGAAGCTTCTCGGGTTCCTAACCGTATGTTGATTCATCGGCTGATCGAAGGTGACTCTCAAGTATTCTTTACTAAGCAGGTACAGAAAGTCATCAACGTCGTAGTGAGTGCCCGGCTTCCAGTTGATCTCTGTGATGTGCGCCAGTCCTCCGTGGAAACAGCGTACGAGACCGGCCAGCGCAGGATTCGTGTACACGATCCGGCGATATTTCCAGTAGTCATCGTCCAGGGTGATTTCTGACCCTCTCCCTGGATAGGTCTTAATCGTTCCGGTTGCCAGCAGGACACACTCGCAGTCCTTGCATTTGGGACAGCGATGCGATCGCTGAACCAGGGCCTGGTGAATCGATATCTCGCGCCCGAGACCTTCGTAGGGGCAACACTCTTCGTCGTGGTCTTCAGGGCAAGCGTCATCGAATGGGCGAATGGACAGCCTGTAGTCGTCGCGGATGCGGTTATATTCCCGGCCGCGCTCTTCATGACACGATGAACGAAGTTCGACGGGTTCAGTCTTGCACTCACAATATTCCAGACACAGCGCCCAACGAACCGCCTCAGATGGTTGGTCAGATTTGATACCTAACGCTTCCGCGACTTTGTCGGCGTGAAGCGCGTGCGGATCGCACAACAGCAACTCATGGCCGCAACAGTCCAGGGCCAGTCCACGCCCGACCACAAGACATCCATTCTCGAGACTAACTTCGAGGCCGCAGACGATTCCCCAGCCGATAACCGTGCGATTAATCAACCAGCGTTTCTCGTTGAAGTAGTACTGTTCCGCGGCCAAATCGCGAGCGTTGAGCATCTTGCCGTGGTAATAGTTGTTGCGTTCGAAGTATCGAACCTTACAGACTTCGCATTGACAGGATTTGTTTGACTCGTGTTCGTGCATTATCGTTCTCCGTAAGAAAAGTCATCGCTGTTCGATTTACAGGTCTCGCCAGCCAGCGTTGCGTCAATGCCCACTTCAGGTCCGCATCGGAATCCTTTCAAAATAGAGCGGCTAAGGTTTGAATGTCCGAGATACAAAGGCTGAAGATCTTCAACTCTTGTGCTGACTCCGAGGACCATGCCACACCCAAGGCCCGTGCCCGAAACAAGACGGATGTCGTAGCCAACATGAGCCGGGGAGTTTTCACGAATGATTCGGTGCAAACCACGCTCATACCGTTGAAACTCTTGCGGCGAAAGGTCGAGCAGCAGCGTGAAATGGTTGGCGGCGGCGCGAAATGGGTTTACTGGAACTTGCGCAGTGCGGCGAATTTGGGTCGTCCCAAGAATCGAAGAAATTCCAAGAATCGTGCGCTGATGGCGAGGCAGGTCAGCCATCGGGCGACGAAAGATGCGTGTGTTAAGACCGAGATTAGAACCTTCACCCAGGATGAACGGTCGTTCAGTTTCGAAAGACTCCTGGATGATCGGCCGCCGCCCCTCAGTCACAATTTCAATGAATTCAGCCAGGCCACCAGGACTACCTTTCTTTTGATAGAGCGACGCCGCCTCGCTGATAAGTCGGCGTTTCACGTCGGCCGGCCACTCTTCTTCGATACCGAGATCCAGCCATTGCGCGAGCCAGTCGAGAAATTCTTTCGGTGTGAGTTTCGGGTCGAATAGTTCCGGGATTTTTTCAATCGTCGCCTCGAGG
>Ga0207684_10005225_pt1 | contig 12063 bp, 11 predicted proteins | sample KBSK5501metaG_FD_184342 | JGI IMG/M metagenome (GOLD analysis project Ga0207684, IMG submission 184342) | Corn, switchgrass and miscanthus rhizosphere microbial communities from Kellogg Biological Station, Michigan, USA - KBS K5-50-1 metaG... | ecosystem: Host-associated > Plants > Roots >... | reverse complement strand
TCCGCCGGTGTCGGCTTTTCGGGCAGCTTCGACGGAAATACGAAGGGCCAGTTAACATGAGCCGCGATCAAGCCGGGCGGCCGGAGACGGGCGAGTGTGTGCGTAACGCCGGAACCCCAGTCTCCTCCTTGCGCCACCCACCGTTCATAGCCAAGGCGTTGCATCAACGTCGCCCACGCCCTTGCAATGCGCTCCACATCCCACCCGGTGTTGGAAGGCTTGTCGGAAAACGCGAAGCCTGGAAGCGAAGGGACGACGACATGGAATGCGTCGTCGGCGTTCCCACCAAACCGCGTTGGCTCTGTGAGCGGACCAATTACCTCCAAGAACTCCACGAACGAGCCTGGCCACCCGTGGGTAAAGACGATGGGCATCGCGTTGGTATGCGAGGACCGCGCGTGGATGAAGTGAATACCAAGCCCGTCGAGCCGCGTGCGGCAATGCGGAAACGAGTTTGCGCGCGCCTCGAAGCGTCGCCAGTCATACCGATTCCGCCAGTACGCGATGAGTGCGCGGGCCTTGTCAAGAGGCACACCCTGTGTCCAGTCGCCGACTGTCTCACGCTCGGGGTACCGTATGGAATCCAGACGATGCCTGAGGTCGTCTATGGCCGATCTAGGCAGCGATATCGAGAATGGGGAGACCGCTTCAGTTGCAGGCGGGACGGCGAGCGACGCAGCCTGAGCATCCGCGGTCAGCCCACCGACGACCGTTGCCGAGACCGCGCCGGCTGCGAACAGGAGGAACTCGCGTCGGGATCGCGCGGGTGAATCAGAACTGGTGAATCTCATTGGCGTTCGTTTCGCCCTCTTGCGGAGCCCGCCCGTGAAACTTCAAATGTGAGTTCCAGCGCCTTACGGCTTGGAACCCCCCAGAAGTTGCATCTCCCAAGCGAATGCGACCCCACTTGCGCCACCGTGCTCATTCAAGATCCTGGCGGCATCTGCAATCGTGGACTCACGCGCCCAATCGCGTTGCCACTCGCCGCTCAGAGCTATCCAGGTGATGGGAACGGCTCCTGCCTGCACCATGCGAAGTACGGCCATGTCGTGCGCTTCCCTGGATACACCACCTGAGGCGTCGGTAACGACATACACGTCGTAGCCGTCACCGAGGGCATTGATGGCGGGCTGCGCCACGCACATCTCCGTCCAAAGCCCAGCCAAGATCAGCTTCTTGCGACCGGTTGCCTTCACGAGGTCCACAACCCGTTTGTCCTGCCATGTGTTGATGTAAGTCCGATCAACAGGCGTCTGATCAGGGAATACGTCTTGAAGGCCCTTGATGAGCTTTCCGCCGCGAGCTTCGAGCACCGTGGTCAGAATGACTGGGACTTTGAAGGCTTTGGCGAACTTGGCGAGTCCAATCACGTTGTTCACAATCATGGTGGGCTCGTGACTGTGAAGGTTCGCGAACTGAAACGGTTGGTGATCGATCAGGAGGACGACGCAGTCCTCCGGGTTTAGCAAAGCCGAGAGACCCGTCAGCTCTGATCGCGGCGACCTTCGCTCAGAGACGCTCCGTGCTGACATGGGCGCCTTTTTTGAGTCCGCGCGATTACCCTCTGCAAGCACCGGGCAGGAGATCGCGGTGACTGCGATTGCAACAGCGGCGAGTCCGAGGCATTTACGATAGTGATGTGACATGGTTGCGTTCCCTCTAGTATTGGTCCACGAGAATGGCCTCATCATGAATGAGGCGCCACGCATGCAAATGCCGCGCCAGCGCCAACTGCTTGATTAAGAGAGAGGTGGTCTTGAGGGGTTTGCCAACGCGCTGGCAATTGCCAAGTGGTCAGCGCTGACGGAAGGCGAGCTTGTCGATTTTCAGGTTGCGGATTTTCCAGTCGAGGGTCTGGCGCGGAATGCCGAGCTTGGCGGCCGCGCCGCGGGGGCCAGAAACCCTGCCGCGCGTCTCTCTAAGCGCCGCTTCGATCAGGGCCTTCTCGCCGTCGGCCAGGGTCGTGACGGACGTTCCGTTCACCCGCTTGCTTGGCTTGCGACGGAGCCACGACTCTTCGATGGCGAACGTCTCGCCCTCACTCAGCACCATGGCGCGCTCGATCACGTTCTGCAACTCTCGCACGTTGCCCGGCCAATCATAGGCAATGAGCCGCTGCAAGGTCTGCTTCTCGATCTGGCGGATGCGCTTGGTCATTTGCTTGGCAAAGTGGTCGACAAGGTACTCGACGAGAATGGGGATGTCCTCCGCGCGCTCGCGCAGCGACGGAAGCCGAATCGGAAAGACGTTTAGGCGGTAGAACAGATCCTCGCGGAAGGCGCCGCGCTCGACGGCGTCTTCGAGATCACGGTTCGTAGCGGCGAGGACGCGCACGTCCACGGCGATCGGTTGACTGCTGCCCACGCGCTCGATCTCCCGCTCCTGCAGCACGCGTAGCAGCGCGACCTGCACCTCTTGAGGTAGCTCGCCGACTTCGTCGAGGAAGATCGTCCCGCCGTCGGCCGCTTCGAACCGGCCGAGCCGGCGTTGCAGCGCGCCAGTGAAGGCGCCCTTCTCGTGCCCAAAGAGCTCCGAGGCGATGAGCGACGGCGGGATCGCCGCGCAGTTGACGCGGACGAAGGCCGCGTTGGCGCGTCGCGAGTGCTTATGAATCGCGCGGGCCACGAGCTCCTTCCCGGTCCCTGTCTCGCCCAGGATGAGCACCGTCGAGTCGGCCTCGGCCACTTTGGCTACCTGCGCCAACACGCGTTTCAGGGCGGGCGATGACCCGACGATCTCCTCGAACATCGAGGCCCGGTCCAGATCTTCGCGCAGCGCGATGGCCTCGTTGCGGATGCGCTCCTCGGTCCGCTTCCGGTCATCGATGTCCGTGCACGCGACATACCAGCGGATCACCTGACCATGGTCGTCTCGCACCGGGTTGTAGCGCGCCAGGAACCAGCGGTAACTCCCGTCGGCGGCGGCGAGCCGCACCTCCACCTCGTACGGCTCGCCTCTGGCGATCGCCTGCGCTCCGACCGCTTTGATCCGTTCAGCGTCTTCGGGATGCGCCTCGGAGCCGGGCTCGCCCATGGCGCGTTGTCGCCACTCGTCGAGTGTGGTGCCGAGGTACGTCAGCGCGATGTCGTTCACGTAGAGCCGCTCGCGTTTGGGTCCCAACACGGCGATGATTTGGGGCGCGAGGTCGAGGACCTGGCGGAGCTCCGTTTCACTGTTGCGAAGCGCCGAGGTCAGCTCCTCGTGTTTGGTCACATCGATGCCGGTCCCAACGAATCCTTCCCAAGTGGTCGCCACGACGCCGACATTCCGGACGTAACGAATTGTCCCGTCGGGTCGCACGATGCGCTTGGTGAAGTCGAAGGCAGCGTGGTCTGCCAACAGCTCTTTAAACGCCTGCGCGACGTAGTCTCGATCGCCCGGATGCACGAGCGCCAGGTATTCCATGATGCTCGGCGCCCTCCCGCCAGGAGCGAGGCCATGGATCGAAAACAATTCGGGCGACCAATGCGTGAAACGGTCAGCCGTGAATGACCAGCTGCCCGTATGCGCCAGCCGCTGGGCTTCCACAAGGCAGAACGCCTCGAGCGAGCCGGTCGTGGCGGGATCACTCATGATCGGCAAGATTTCCGCATGCCAATCCTCTGGCAATTGCCCAAGGGTTGGCACACCCCCGTGAGGTCAAGCTCATGTCCCTCGCAAAGATGGGCTTGGCATGGCGGGTGCCTTCCCACCCACTCGGATTGGTTCTGACGCGACGCTGGAGTATATCACGGTAGGATGAAGTGACCACGCAGACAGCCGCACCCGGCAATGGGTTTCATCCTCGATGCCGTTGGACATTTCGCTTCCAATCTCACCAATCTTTGCGTTAATTCAGAACCTGGTTGCTTTGCGCCCGCGTGCGCTGGTTTGTGACTCGAGAGGATGCCACTCGCGTGAGTACCCTCCTGATGGGCACAGCGCTGGTCGCGGCCGCCCCTTCGGCCATCGACAGCGGCTCGACGGCATGGATGCTGACCTCCTCGGCGCTCGTGCTGCTCATGGTGCCCGGGTTGGCGCTCTTCTACGGCGGCATGGTGCGGCGCAAGAACATCCTCACGACCATGCTGCACTCGTTCGTCGCCATGGCCCTGATCGGGGTCCAGTGGATCCTGGTGGGCTATTCACTTGCCTTCGGTAAATCCCACGGCGGTTTGATCGGTTGGTCGTGGGACGCCGTCGCGCTCCACGGCCTGACGCCGGATCGGCTCTTCTCCGACAAGGCGATCCCCGAGCTCGCGTTCGTCATGTTCCAGGGCAAGTTCGCCATCATCACCCCGGCTCTGATCAGCGGTGCGATCGCCGAGCGTCTCAAGTTCTCGACCTATGTGGTGTTCATCCTGCTGTGGGCCACGCTCGTCTACTGCCCGCTCGCCCACTGGGTGTGGGCCCCGGGCGGCTGGCTCTTCGAATACGGCGTGCTCGACTTCGCGGGCGGCACGGTGGTCCACATCTCGGCGGGCGTCTCGGCTCTGGTGCTCGCCCTGATGATCGGGCCGCGCCGCGACTACCCGCATGGCGCGATCCAACCCAACAACCTGACGCTCACCCTCACCGGGGCGGGGCTCCTGTGGTTTGGCTGGTTCGGTTTCAATGCCGGCAGCGCGGTGGCGGTCGAGCATCCCGTCGCGGGCTTCTCGGCTGCCCTCGCCTTCGCCACGACGCAGACCGCGGCCGCGAGCGCCGCCCTGGTCTGGCTGCTGATCGAGTGGAGTCAGACCGGTAAGCCCACCAGTGTGGGGATGGCCTCAGGAATCGTGGCCGGGCTGGTGGCGATCACGCCTGCCGCCGGGCATGTGATGCCGCTGTCGGCGATGGTGATCGGAGCGCTCGCCTCGCTCGTGTGCTACGGTGCCGTGCGTCTCAAGAGCCGGCTCGGCTATGACGATTCGCTCGACGCCTTCGGGGTACACGGCGTGGGTGGCATCTGGGGCGCGCTCGCCACCGGCATGTTCTGTGTCGTCCCGGTGGCGGGCCTGTTCGGCGGCAACCCCGGGCAGCTCCTCAAGCAGCTCGTCGGGGTCCTGGCCACCATCCTGTTCGCGGCGGCCGGCACGTTTCTGATCGCGACGGTGCTGCGCGCCACAATGGGCTTGAGGGTGTCGGAGCAGCAGGAACGCGACGGCCTCGACATCACCGTGCACGGGGAGCGCGGCTACCACCTGTAGCGGCGGGGGACGGCCGCGCGAGGACAAGAACATGAAACTGGTCATCGCCATCATCCGCCCCGAAGCACTCGACGCGGTACAGCGAGCACTCCAGCTGGCGCTCGACGAGGGCGACAACTATCGCCTCACGGTCCAGACCGTGGACGGGCATGGGCGTCAGGGCGGTGAGGTGGAGTACTTCCGCGGCCAGCCGGTGCGGCACAACCTCGTGCACAAGACTCAGGTGACGATCGGCGTCAACGACCCGTACGTGGAGCCGGCGATCCGGGCCATCATCGAGGGCGCCCGCACGGCCGGCGGCGAGATCGGAGACGGCAAGATCTTCGTGGTGCCGCTCGAGGAGTGCGTGCGCATCCGCACCGGCGAGCGCGGCGGCGCGGCGATCTGATTTCGGAGTGCCTTCAGCCGACCGGGACCTCAGCCGGTGGATTGCTCGGCTCGCGCGGGCCCGCAGCCGCGCTCTCAAAGAGAATGTGATTGTCCGAGAACCAGCGCTTCACCGCGTTCACGTCCAGGTCGATACCGGCGACGCCGACGTGGCCGTCGGGGCGCAGGAGGTAGAACGCGCGGTCCCCGATCGACACGGCCGCGAGGACCTTCGCGTTATCGCCGTCCCGCGGAATCGCGTGAACGCGCAGGAGGTCGCCCATCCCCAAGCTCTCCGCAGAAGGCACCGGCTGTCCGAACACCAGCAGGTTGAAGCGCGTGTCGTCGAGCCGCTGGAACAGGTCCTCCACCGCACCGTTCGCCTCGAACCGAAGTTGGAGCCATGGGAATCGGTCACCCGCCAGCGGCGCGTGTTTGCCGACGCCGGCCAGCGTCCGCGACATGGGGCTCTGCCGGTAGCCGATGCCGATCTGGGAAAGCGCGTGGAAGGCGATCTTTCTTGCCGCGGGGCGCTTCATGGCGAAAGCGACGATGTTCGTCATGATCCGCGTGCGAAACAGTCCCGCAATCCAGTTGTCCATCACCACGAGTTGGAACGCTCGGTCGGTCGACTCGAGAAGCCGGGTGGCGACGGGATGGCGCTCGGCCTCGTAGGAATCCAGAATGGCCTCGTCCGCCCGTCCTTGAATCACCAGCGCGAGCTTCCATGCCAGGTTGTAGGCGTCCTGGAGTCCGGTGTTCATGCCTTGCCCGCCCATGGGGCTGTGCACGTGGGCCGCGTCGCCGGCCAGGACGCACCGGCGGTCCCGGAAGCGTTCAGTGCAGCGGTGCTGGATGCGGTAGGACGAGAACCAGCTGCATGACTGGAACGACAGAGTGGTTCCTGCTTCGCGGCGGAGCGAGGGGAGTACGTCCTCGAAGGTGACGTTGCTCTTCGCGCGGAGACCCGCGGGTAAGATGCCGATGAGGCGCCAGCGATTGGTTCCGTGCATCGGGAAGAACAGGTGGAATCCATCCGGCCACAGGTAGCCGTTCAGTTCCCCGGGCACCATGGAGCCCGTTGCCACCGTGTCGGCCACGAAGAACGTGTGCTCGTACGAAGCGCCCGGAAATCCGATGTGGTTCAACTCCCGTACCGAGCTTCGCGATCCGTCACAGCCGGCGACGTAGGACGCGGTCATCGTCCGGGTGCTCCCGTCCGGCTCCTTGAGCGTCAGCTTCATCTCGCTCGCGCCCTGCTCCAGGGCGATCAACTCCGTGTTCCACCGAACGGCGATGTTCCACTGGCGTAGGAGATCCCCCATGATTCGTTCGTTGTCGTCCTGCCCCAGCATCAGCACGTAGGGAAACGCGCTCAGACCCTTGCCCATTTCCCCGAACGGGATACGGGCTCTCCGCCGGCCACGGGCCCACAGGTTGGCTCCACCGCCGATGCCTCCGAGCTCGACCGCCCGCTCGGCGATGCCGAGCTTTCTGTAGATTTCGAGGGTCCGAGCATGCACGGCCATGGCTCTTGATTGCTGGGCGGGCCCGCTGTGCCGGTCGATGATCGTCGGCACGATTCCTCGGCGCCCGAGCTGATTGGCCAGCATCAACCCGGTCGGGCCGGCTCCCACAATGAGCACGTCGGTATGCATGGGCATCTCCTCCATAGGTTCGATTTCCGGGCGGCGCACCAAAAGACGTGGCTCCTCAGTCGTCGATCGGCTCCCAAACGAGCTCGGCGATGTCGATCACGAGATTCGGCTCGGTCTGGTTGGGATCCGCTGGCCGGCGCACCTCTCCGACGCATACGCATACGACGTCGTTCAGCCGCCGATATCGTTCGTGGTCGCTGAGGTGGAATACTGATCCTACAATCTGACGTCGGCCCGGTGGGTATGCTCGCCCGTAGCCGTGCAACTCGAACATGATGGTCGCACCGTCGTCGGTCTCGATTGAAGCCCGGAAATCGGGTCGGAATGGGCCAGCAGCGCCCTGGCGGCGTGGGAAGTTAGCGCCACGAAAGCGACCCTTGATCGCCCCGTCGCAGTTCCCCTCGGCTAGATAGAAGTGCTGTTCCCACCCCCCCTCAAGCTTGATCTCCCATCCCGCGGGGTAGGTGAAGCGGATCCGATAGAGCCGTTCGAGCCTCATGTTGACTCCTGTGTCGTTGACTTCACTTGGCCGCCCCGTGATCCGGGCCTTTGGCGGCCTCATTCCTGTTTTTGACGAACGCCGATGAGCGACTGTATTGACCTGCGCTGAGCAGGGTCAAGGTGCCGTATTCGCTAATCCTGGAATTCGACCCCTGATCAGATCGACCTGAGGCTTTGCAAGATCCCGATTGACAACAAATCTTGTCGCAGGCACAATTCGGCCATGCTCGACCTCGAAGTGATCGACGACCCGGCCGCCGCGGTGGTCGCGCTCGACCCGGTGCGGGCCCGGCTCCTGGCCGAGCTCGTCGAGCCAGGTTCGGCCGCGTCGCTCGCTCCGCGGATGGGCCTTGCGCGCCAGAAGGTGAACTATCACTTGCGCGCGCTCGAGGCTCACGGGCTCGTCCGCCCGGTCGAGGAACGACGGTGGGGGGGACTGGTCGAGCGCCGGCTGGTCGCCACCGCCGCGTCGTACGTTGTCTCGCCGGCGGCGCTCGGGGAGTCGGCGAACGACCCCGCCCGCGCGTCGGACCCGCTGTCTGCCCGCTACCTGATCGCGCTCGCGGCTCGGGTGGTGCGCGAGGTCGCCGAGCTGGTGCGCCGTTCGAAGGAGCACGCCAAGAAACTGGCGACGCTCTCGATCGACGCCGAAGTCCGGTTCCGCTCTCCGGCGGAGCGTGCCGCGTTCACCGGCGAACTCACCAACGCCATCACGAAACTCGTCGCCCGCTACCACGACGCGTCGGCCCCCGGGGGCCGCGCGCATCGACTGGTGGTCGTGGCCCACCCCCTGCCCGGCAGGGCCCGTACGAAGGAGCCATCATGCCCGTGAAGAAGGATGCATCTGGACGCCGCTCCGTCGAAGTCGAGACCGAAGTCCCCGGCACGCCGGAAGAGGTTTGGCAGGCCATCGCGACCGGACCAGGGATATCGGCGTGGTTCGTCCCCGCCAAGCTCGAAGAGCGCGCCGGCGGCGCCATCGTCATGGACTTTGGTCCGGGCATGGAATCGAAGAGCGTCATCACGGCCTGGGATCCACCTCGTCGATTCGCCGCCGAAAACAAGGACGGCATGGGTCCCGGCTCACCGTCGATGGCGACCGAGTGGACAGTCGAGGCAAAGTCAGGAGGCACGTGTCGAGTTCGCGTCGTGCACAGTTGGTTCGCGAGCACCGACGATTGGGACAATGAGTTCGAGGGCGTCGAGAAGGGCTGGCCCGCGTTCTTCCGTATCCTCAAGATCTACCTGGCTCACTTCCGTGGGCAAGCCAGCGACGTCATCCCCCTCATGGCCATGAGCTCGGAGAGCAAGTCCGCGGCCTGGGGCAGACTCCTCGCATCGCTCGGCTTTGCACGGCTTGCCGAAGGACAGCGTGTGGAGACGGCGCAGGGCGCGCCGCGTCTCGCGGGGATCGTCGAGCGGGTCGTCGACAAGGATCACGAGGAGCTCTTCCTTCGCCTCGAGGAACCGACCTCGGGCGTCGTGCACCTCTTTCCTATCCCGATGGGCGGCCAGGTCTGCCTATCGGTTCGGCTCTACCTCTACGGCGCGCAGGCGCGAGCCGTGGCCGCGCGCGAGGCGCCCGTGTGGCAGGCATGGATCGACGGACTCTTTCCACCCGCGGAAGCGGCGACCGGGAGCGAGGCGACCAAGGGCTGATCGCTGTTCGCCTCGTGTCACGTGCGGACAGTCCCCTCGTCGCTCCGTGGTCGAACGGAGCGATACAGCACCGTGACCGCAGCGACCAAGAAGGGGTAGAGAAGCGTTTCCGTCGCGCTCGTCCAGGTCACGACGGCGAGCTTGATGGGCACTGTCGTGGGGCCCAGGGTCGAAACCGGCCAAGCGACCATGAAGCTGGCGAATACGAGGCCGGCCAAGACGAGGAGCCTCCCCAAGGCGCTCCCGAAATTTCTCGACACCAGGCGACAGCTCGTCCGCAGCGATTGGAGCGGCCCCTCGCCGTCGAGCACCACGGCGGGTATCGTGAAGATCATGAAGAAGGCGGCAACGGCCAACCACGCGAAACCAGCCCACATCACCGGCCCCAGGGGGTCCGACAGCAGGCGAGCCCCGACGATGGTGATGGGCGTGATGGGACCCAGGAGGATGCACACCTGGGCGATCCCCGAGAGCACCAAGTTCACCGACACTCGGAGCACGCTGCGAATCGCCCCCGGAAAATGGATCGGATGCCCCCGGAGGATGCTCTCTTGCAGGGGCAGGAACGGGATGTAGACGAGGGCGAGGAGGACGATGGGGGTCGCGTTGAGGGCCGCCTTCACGCCGGGTGCGCCCTCGCCCAATGCATGGGAGTAGTTCGTGAGCGCTCCGTAAGCGCCCATGCCCAGGCGATAGAGAAAGAGGAACACGAGCGCGGGAAGCGCGGGCCGGAGGGATCGCCGGCCCAGCTCGAAGACCGACCTCAGGTAGGAAGCGACCCCTGGGAGCAGCACCATCTCAGGGCCGATCGGGTGCGCCTCGACGGTCATGACTGCATCCTACGCCCACGGCCGCCTGGTTGACCATCTCCAACGCGTAGCAACAGCAGCGTGAGGAGTTGTAGTCTTACGCGATCGAGTGGTTGATCCGTAAGGAGGAGAGAACGCTTCGAGATAGCCACAAGGAGTCATCCATGGAACGAAAAAAGGCGTCCGATTACCCGCAGGAACTCCTCGATCTGTTTCACGAGTACCAGCACGGGGACATCACGCGTCGCGAATTTCTCGATCGCGCCACGAAGTTCGCGGTTGGCGGTTTGACCGCGTTGGCGATCTGGGAAAGCCTCAGACCGAACTACGCGTGGGCGGAACAGGTACCGAAAGACGACAAGCGCATCAGGGTCGGCTACGAAACGGTTCCGTCGCCGGAAGGGAATGGCACGATCAAGGGCTATTTCGCGCGCCCGACGACAACCAGCGGAAAGCTGCCGACCGTCCTCGTCCTTCATGAGAACCGCGGGTTGAACCCCTACATCGAAGACGTAGCGCGACGGTTTGCGGTCGCCAATTTCGTCGCGCTGGCGCCCGACGGTCTGACATCGGTCGGGGGCTATCCTGGCGATGATGAGAAGGGCGCGATAGCGTTTCGGAAGGTGGACGGTCCGAAAATGACGGAGGATTTCGTGGCGGCCGCCAAGTGGCTCAAGGCGCGGCCCGAGTCGAACGGCAAGCTCGGCGCGATCGGATTCTGTTTCGGCGGTGGCATCGTCAATCAACTCGCGGTCCGGTTGGGCTCCGACCTCAACGCGGGTGCTCCGTTTTACGGCCGTCAGCCGAGCGCCGAGGGAACGGCGAAGATCAAAGCTCCGCTCCTACTTCACTACGCGGCCAACGATCAGGCGATCAACGCGGGCATACCGGCGTTCGAGGCGGCGCTAAAGGCTAACAAGTGTCAGTACACATCTTACATATACGTAGGAACGCAGCATGGCTTTCACAACGACACGACGCCGCGTTACGACGAAGCGGCCGCCAAGCTGGCGTGGTCGCGGACGATCGACTTCTTCAACCGGAATCTGAGAGGATAATCAAGGTGTAGTCATGTGAGGACCCCCCTCGACCTGAGGCGGATCACGTACAAGAGGACGAGTAGAGAGAGCGCCAGGCCGACCCCAACGGCGGCGATTCCAGCCCAACCAAAGACATCCAGCCATCGGGTTGTGAGCGCATGTTGTACGGACGCGACCGCGGCGACGGCAGCGTAGGCTGCAAAGAGTCCCACGGCCCGAGCCTGAAGCGCAAAGAGGGATGCCGCCGCTAGAATCAGGAGCCCATCCAGGACATAGGGGATCCACTTGTCGAGAATGGTCCACGAGTCAACGTACGCGCGAAGTTCGGGAGACGTAGGACGCGGGGCCGTGAGTTGGTTGAGGAGCTGCGCCCCGGCCGCGAGAAGACAGAGAATCACGATGACCCACACGGGGCCAGGCCGACGAGTTGCTCGCGTAGAGCGTGGGCTTTCCATCACCGTTCGCCCCCCCAACCAGAAGTCGACGGTTCTCGCGCTCCGGGGAACGCTAATCACCCACGATACCAAATAACATAAATCAGGGGGCGAACACCTGCGTGTCCGCCCCCTTCTGTTCGACCTATTTGGGCTGGGTCGATCGACTCTCGCCTATCGACTCACGCGCGACGACCCGTTGCCCGGGCGGTGTCGCTGCGACGGCGCGCTGGGGCGTTCGACCACATCCTCATCATCGTCGTCTTCGAACGCTTCGCCGTCGACGTCGACGCGGTCCGCGCTCGCATTGATCGAAGTTTGCGCGATTCGCGTAAGCGCCTTGTCGGCGTCCTTCTCCTGACGGAGGATCTCGTCGAGGATTTCAGCGCTCTTGCGGTCTCCTCGACGAGATCCTCCGTCAGGAGAAG
>Ga0207684_10005224_pt1 | contig 12066 bp, 5 predicted proteins | sample KBSK5501metaG_FD_184342 | JGI IMG/M metagenome (GOLD analysis project Ga0207684, IMG submission 184342) | Corn, switchgrass and miscanthus rhizosphere microbial communities from Kellogg Biological Station, Michigan, USA - KBS K5-50-1 metaG... | ecosystem: Host-associated > Plants > Roots >... | reverse complement strand
AATGGCTACGAGGTCGATACACAGGGAGATGCTTTCTTCGTGGCGTTTGCTCGCGCCACGGATGCCGTGTTAGCAGCAGTAGAGGTGCAGCGCGCCCTTGCCTCCCATCCCTGGCCGGAAGACGCGGCAGTGCGTGTGCGCATGGGCCTGCATATTGGTGAACCAACACTGACAGCCGAGGGCTACGTTGGCCTGGATGTGCACCGGGCGGCACGCATCATGCGCGCCGGGCACGGGGGGCAGGTGCTGCTCTCCCAGGCAACCGGTAACCTGGTGGAACAGGACTTGCCGGATGATGTAAGCCTGCGCGACCTGGGGGAGTACCGCCTCAAGGACCTGGGACGCCCCAGGCGCCTCTTCCAGTTGGTTATCTCGGACTTGCCCACCGAATTCCCCCGCCTGAAGACGCTCGACACCTATCCCAACAACCTGCCCGTCCAGTTCACACCGTTCATCGGGCGCGAGCAGGAGCTGACAGCCGTCCAGCAACTGCTGTGCCGCGATGAGGTGCGCCTGCTCACCCTGACAGGTCCTGGCGGCGCGGGCAAGACTCGCCTGGGCTTGCAGGTCGCAGCAGAGTTGAGTGACCGCTTCGCCGATGGGGTGTTTTTCGTGAACCTGGCTCCCATGAACGACCCGGCGTTGGTTATGTCCACCATTGCCCAGACGCTCGACATGCGGGAAGGAACTGGCCAGCCCTTGCTTGAGCGCCTGCGGGAGGAGTTGCAGCAGAAGCTGATGTTGCTGCTGCTGGATAACTTTGAGCAGGTAGTGACCGCAGGCGTACAGGTAGTGGACTTACTGGCTGCCTGCCCCAGGCTTAAGGTGCTGCTGACGAGTCGAGAGGTCCTACATGTGCGAGGCGAGCATGAGTTCCCGGTACCCCCCCTGGAACTTCCCGATCCCAAACGCCTGCCCGATCTTGCAGTGCTCTCACACAACGCGGCAGTAGCACTCTTTCTCCAGCGGGCCCAGGCCGTCAAGCCCGACTTTCAGTTGACCAACTCCAATGCCAGGGCCATCGCCGAGATCTGTGTGCGCCTGGATGGGCTGCCGCTGGCGATCGAATTGGCGGCGGCCCGCATGAAACTGCTTCCACCACAGGCGCTGCTCGCACGACTGGATCAACGGTTGGCTGTGCTGGCAGGCGCCTCGCGAGATGTACCGACACGGCAGCAGACACTGCGCAACACGATTGCGTGGAGCTATAACCTGTTAGATGCAGCAGAACAGCGGCTCTTCCGGCGTCTCTCCGTCTTTGTAGGTGGCTGTACCCTGCAGGCGGTCGAGGCGGTCTGCGCTACACTTGACAACGCTGACGAAGCAGGACAGGTCCTGGATGAAGTTGCCTCTCTCGTCGATAAGAGCCTGCTGCAACAAACAGAGCAGGAGGGCGAGGAGCCACGCCTCGTGATGCTGGAGACGATCCGCGAGTACGGCCTGGAGCGCCTGGCAGTGAATGGGGAGATGGAGGCAGCACGGCAGGCGCATGCTGCGTACTATTTGGCATTGGCGGAGAAGGCCGAGCCGGAACTGGAAGGGCTACAACAAGCTATATGGTTAGAGCGGCTGGATCGCGAACATGAGAATCTGCGAGCGGCGCTCTCCTGGTTGCTAGAACAAGGGGAGGCTGGACAGCGCATGGAGATGGCCATGCGCTTAGGTGCAGCGCTGGAACAGTTCTGGGTGATCCCTGGTCACTATAGTGAGGGACGCACCTTCCTGCAACAGGCGCTCGCTGTTCGAGAAGGAGTGGCGAAAGCCGTGCTTGCACGGGCGCTCGGCACTGCTGCGAGGCTGGCGCTCAATCAGGGCGACATAGATCGGGGAGGGGCGCTATGCGAAGAGAGCCTATCCCTATGCCGGGAGCTTGGAGACAGATTTGGCATCGCGCTTTCCCTGCAGCGCCTGGCAGTGGTAGCCTGGGTGAGGAACAACCCGGCGAAAGCCCGCTCTCTTACTGAGGAGGCCCTGGCACTCTGGAAAGAGGTGGGTGACAAGAAGCACATCGCCTGGGCGCTCACCTGGTTAGCGTCTATAGCCAGTCAACAAGGCGAGTATGTCAGAGGACTCGCTCTATGCGAGGAGAGCCTGGCACTGCATAGGGGACTCGAAAATAAGATAGGTACTGCTGACTCGCTCTTCCAGTTGGCCGAGGTGCTTTATGTATCCCAAAGCGATCCTGCGAGGATACGTTCTTTGCTCGAAGAAGGGCTGGCGCTCTCAAGGGAGGAGGGCGACAAGATGGGGATTGCCGGCTACTTCCGTCTCGCTGGGCAGCTCGCTCTCAGTCAAGGCAACGCTGCCACTGCCCGCTCGCTCACCGAGGAGGCCTTATCGCTCTTCAGAGAAATAGGGGATCGGCAAGGTATTGTCTTATCGCTCTGCTTGTTAGCAAGGGTGGAGGCACGCCAGGGGAACCATGCAGCAGCACGTGCCCTCTATGAAGAGAGCCTGACCTTCCCCGGAAAGGTAGACACTGTCTGGATTGCTTCCTCCTTGGAAGGATTGGCGAGCGTGGTCGCCGCACAGGATGAACTCGCCTGGGCAGCACGGCTCTGGGGGGCAGCGGAGGTGCTGCGCGAAGCCATCGGTACGCCCTTGCCACCTGTCGAGCGTCCTGCCTATGAAGGCTCTGTCACCGCAGCACGCAACCACCTTGGAGAGAAGTACTTTGCCGCCGCGTGGGCAGAGGGCCGCACCCTGACGCCGGAGCAAGCCCTTGACGCGAAGGGACCAGTCACACTCCCTGAGTCACTCTCAACGGCATCATCACCGGCTTCACCAGTGAAACCAGCAGTTACCTATCCCGACGGACTGACCGCTCGTGAAGTTGAAGTGCTGCGTCTCCTGGCACAAGGATTGCCAGATACACAAATCGCCGAGCAGTTAGTCATCAGCCCACGTACTGTTAACAACCACCTGACCTCGATCTATAGCAAAATCCAGGTTTCCTCGCGTAGTGCCGCCACCCGCTATGCGATGGAGCATCAGCTTGTGTAGCTGTCCTCTTTCTTGTATGAGTGATTCTACTCAGAACCTCCTCGCGATGCTTCCTTTTCGGTTATACGCGCATGTCCACAAATAAGTAGTCAGAATGAGTTCTTCAACAGATGTGCTGGTGCTCCCTGACAAGTAGACTCTGCACAGAGAGACGTTCACACCGGTGAACGAACAAGAAAAAATAAAAACCAATGAATCAGGCACCAAATGAAAGGGATGCACAAATATGAAGTCGAATATACACGATCTACTCGTTTTCGTCTTTTTCCTGGGTGTTTTGCTCGTCCCCCTTCTCTTGGGGTTGTTTTTGTCTCTCCAGATCGCGCACGGATTGACGCGGGCTCACCAGACTTACTTGCGCTTGCTGAAAATTGGCTCGTTTCTTGCTCTTAGCTGGTTCGGTGTGGTTCTGCTTGGCAACACGCTACACGTGCTCCTGGTCTGACAGGGCTACGGGGTGAGCTGGTGATATGCTTCTGAGTCTGGGCCTGCTGCGTAAGGAGGATCAATATGGAACATGATGTTAATGAGGCATATAGTCTCGAACTGTTGCGCCGTACAATCGCGGAAGGCGACCAGGAAGCCCGGGCAGAGCTACAACAACGTTGGAACGAGATCCTGCTCGGATGGCTGCGTAGCCATCCCGGTAGAGAGGTGGCTTGCCGCCGGGAGAGCGAAGAGTACTTCATAGCGATGGCCTTTGAGCGGTTCTGGCAGGCTGCTATCGAGGGACAGGTGGCGTGCCAGGCGCTCGCTGAGGTATTGGCCTACCTGCGTGCGAGTTTAAATGGGGTCGTCCTGGAGACGCTGCGGACCAACTCGCATCCAGGAGAATCCTCGCGGCCTACGCCTGGAGAGCCAGGAAAGCCCCGCGTGGATGACCATCCTGACGCCAGCGAGATCTGGGCCAGGTTACAAACAATGCTGGATGACCAGCGCGAGCAGCGGCTGGCCTACCTGCTCTTTCATTGTGGGCTCAAGCCTAAAGAGATTGTGCGTTTCTATCCACAAGAGTGGAGCGATGTCCAGGAGATCCGTTGTTTGCGGCGCACCATTTTACAACGAGTGCTGTGCCATGCGAACTAACTCGTGCTGGAAGCTTAATCATTGGGGATATACAGGAGATATGACCGATCACCAGGGCATGTTTAGGGTTATCTACCCCAACCCCGACGTTCTCCCTCAACATACCGAGCAGGAGTCCCGTCTCCCTTTAGGGGACGGAAGGAATGCGAGTCCTTATTTTGGTGGAGAGGGTGGCTGGGCATTTCCGTTTTTCTCCTCCTCTGCTAGAACAGGTACATGTAGGCTTAGGCACTCTCCTTCGGGAGAGAGAGACGGTTCTCCTACCGGTACCTTGACAACTGAACGGTCGGGTTCCCTGCAAGAACGCCGTGCAGGGGTAAAACGTTCTCGGTCGATCATCACGCTCCTTTCTCGCAAGCAGTTCATCTGCCTCTGTGGGCAAGGACGGGCCACTTGTCGGATGGCCCTATATCTTGGGAGTTCGCTCCCAAGGTGATGTGTCGGTCGGTGAAGCCAAAGCAGCACCTTCGGGTTCTGAGTTGCGGTGGAGGCTAGACACAAGCCTATCCCTTTCTAGGGGATTGGGTATCTGACCTAAACGTTGCTCGTAAGTCCATGATCTTCGCCTAACACTTCCCGTTGTCACACCACCACTCCCAGATGTTGTAGGTATCGTTAAAGGGCTCTGGCAGATAGTTGTGCGTCCCCTTGTGTACCAGCGCAAAGGATGTCGGACTGAAGAGCACGATGAAAGGGAACTGAGTCAGGTAGATCTGATGGATCTGCAGGAAAATCTGCTGCCGCACACCCAGATCTGCTGTCGCCTGTTCCTTAGCAAACAGGTTGTCGAGGGCAGAATTGCAGTAGAAGTCGAAATTGGAGCCGGTCGGGGGGAACTGGTTGCAGGCGAACAAGCCCGAGTCATCCGGATCATAGTTCAGTCTGGTCCCACCAAACTCAGCAATGTCATACCTGTCCGCTACGGCTCCCGTCGGCGGGGAGGCCTTCCCCTGAGGTAAGAGGGATCCAAGGAAGGTATCTTCTGGATAGTTCTGGATATCGAGCTTGATGCCGATCTGCCGGAAGTCGCGTTGAACGATGGCCTCAATATCAAGGCGAAAAGCTCTGAGGTCCGTCTCCACACCCGGCGCCGAGTACTCGAACTCCAGGCGCTGTCCGCCCTTGGCCCGTACCCCATCGGGACCTTTCACCCAGCCGTTATCATCCAGTAGCTTATTGGCTGCCGCCAGGTCGAACACTGGACAGTTAGCATAAGGATCAAAGCCCGGATGATAGAACGAGGGATGGTCGGTGCATAGCGGACTGGCGAACCTGTGTAGAGGCCCATTGATCAAGGCCTGCTGATCCACCGCCATCGCCATCGCCCGCCGCACTTCCAGGTGGCTGGCCAGCACTGTGTTATGGAAGTTGAAGTAGAGCGCCTCGAAGTCGATCTGCGTGGGAGAATAGAAGATCATATAATTCTTGAGGCGCTGGTACTGCTGAAAAGCGCTTGGACGCGAATCTTCGAGCAACGGCACTGCGTCGAGGGAGCCCGCCTGCATCTGCTTAATACCGGCGTTATAACCCTGGACGACTTTGAAGACCACCTTGTCCAGGTAGGGCAGCCCTTTGCTTGCGTGGTAGTAGCGGGGGTTGCGCACCAAGGTGTAGTGATCCCCCGGCACGCTCTCAGCCATCATGAACGGGCCATTCACCACCCTTGGGTTCAGATTATCGGATGATTTATGGATCTGCTCGGGTGCCATCGCGCTGAAATGGTGCGCCGGAAGCGGGGCAAATGAGCCATCTACCCACAGGTCTGCGAGAAACGGTGAGAAAGGACGCTTGAGGTGAAAGATGATCGACAGGTGGTCCGCTGAGACCTCTGCCGAGCTGATCAGATCCAGACCCAGTGTACTGTACGCTCCGAACTTCGGATTGGCCCAGAGCCGCCAGGTGAAGTCCACGTCGCGGGCATCATAGGGCTTCCCATCCGACCACACCAGGTGCGGGCGCAGATGGAACGTCCAGATGGTCTCATTGGCATTGACACCCCCATTCTGCACCGTCGGCACTTCGGTCGCCGCCCCAGCGTGAAAGGCACCCTGGGCATCCCCATAGAAAAGCGGCAGATACAGCGCCTGATTGATATCAACGTCAGACGAGCCATTGGGAATGAGCGATATGGGATCTGCATAGCCCTGCGTCCAAGTGCCTCCCCGAACTACAGTGGGTGCATTGGCACCGCTGTGTGTACCCAGCACACCAAAGTGTGTGAGCAGGCTCAGGCTACCCAGGATGCCTCCTGCGATGATCATAACCACCAGCCCAATCAGCAGGGCTGCGCTGATTCTCGGTAGACGCCTGGCCTTCGGCTGGACCGGCATCGTTGGCTCCAGGGGAGCGGGCACGGCAGCAGCCATGGGTGCGACGACTTGGCCCCTCTGCGGCGTCTCGACCGCAGCTCCACTCTGGGGTGTGTCCAGGCCGTTTGGCGCCGAGGAGCCTGGGTAGACGGTCGGCTCGAGCGCTCCCACTGGCAGATCGGCAGATGGGGTCGGCTCCGTTGGGAGAACAGATTGATTCGACGCAACCCCCACCGTGTCATAGCCTGTTGCAGCAACTGGACTGAGGACAGGCTGCGAGCTTCCAAGCTGCGCGGTAGGGACGAGGGCAACCTGGCTAGCCTGCTCCAACGCCTCGGCAAAGGCCGCCACCGCGGCAAAGCGCGCTTTGGGATCTTTGGTCAACGCTCGCAGTACCACCTGCTCGATCTCGACTGGGATGGTGGGCATGCGCTCGCGCAGCGGTGGAGGCGGCATGCTCAAGTGCTTGACCATCACCTCGGTTACCGAGCCTTCAAACGGCCGCTCGCCGCAGAGCCACTCGTAGACAACCACCCCTAGAGAGTACTGGTCGCTGGCTGCCCGCGGATGCCCCTCGATCTGCTCGGGAGCCATGTAGGCAAGCGTGCCAATGGTTTCCTGGGGACTGAGCGAGGCGGTGCTGTGCGAGAGAGCCGCCAGGCCAAAATCCGAGAGCAGCACCTCCTGCTGCCGTCCCAGTAGCATGTTCTCCGGCTTGACATCGCGATGGACGAACTTCTGCTCGTGTGCGTATTGCAAGGCAGCTGCCACCTGCTTCACATAAGAGATGATCTGGGGGAGTGGCACCAGGCTCCCCCTGGGATAGCGCTGGCGCAAGGAGCCATGGGGCGCATAGTCCATCACCAGAAAGGGCACGCCGTCCTGCACGTCGAAATCGAACACACGCACAATCGAGGGGTGGGTGAGCTTGGCGATGGTCTGGGCTTCGTGCTGGAAATGCTCAGCCTCGCTGCCAGTCAGATGCGCGTGCAGCACCTTGATGGCGGCTTGCAGATCAAGCCGCACATGCTGACCCAGGTACACCTCAGCATAGCCGCCTTGTCCCAACAGGGCGACCAGGCGATAGTTGCCAAATTGCTGTCCAAGTCGGTCTGCCACCTTTGGCCTCCTACCCTCCAGCCAGAGGCAAGGATAGAATTGCAGGTCGATCTAGCGTTTAGCAGTAAGTATGTGTGTATTGTATAGGAAACACCAAGGCACGTCAACTGAGACTCCCTGTGATTTATCACAGGAGTTCTTGCCCCACCAGCACCGCTTCCGACGTCTCCCAGGAGGCAACCGGCTCTTGGTGTGGATCGGCAAAACGTGCGGGCCGACACGCTCCAACTCCGGGGATACCGAAGCGGCGCAGGAAGCCCTGCACACTCGCGTGTTCTCGGGTCGCTTCCAGGGCGGCCGACAAGCACGCCTCCATGCTTTGCCAGTGAATGCCCAACTGGCCCCTGGAAGGGAAGGTGAGTTTGATCGGATCGAGCACGCAGGCCAGCCAGGCAGAATAGAGATCCCGCTGGATCAGCTCCTCACTGCCGAGCCCGCAGTGGGGACAGCAGTGGAACCGTTGCGCGAGCGGCTTGCGCGTGTAGTGCTCACAGCGATGGCAATACTGCGAGAGTTTGGTTTGAAAGGTGGGAATCTCATGCAGCTGGGCGGTGCGAGTTCTTGCAACCACGCACTTGACGGCGTCTACCAAGCGCCCAGGGGCACGCAACCCCACACTTCTGCCAAAGCGGCGTTGCCAGCTCTTGTAGCTGACTTTCTCAATCCGCAGATCATCGCCCAGGCGGATGATCTGGTTGGCCAGTTGGCCATGCAGGCTGCGCCGGTGCGCCGCCAGCTTGCGCTCGCTCGTCGCCAGACGCCTGCGGGTCTTCTGATAGCTCTGACTTTCCCGCCACACACGGTGCTCCTGGCCTCTGCGCCGGTTTTTGATGCGGCCTTGTGCATCGTAGTGCTCAGGATTGTTGGCCCGGCGCTCTCGCTCCAGATGGCGTTGCAGCCGCCGGCGTTTGCGCGCATCGGGTGCCAGTTCCTCGGCCAAGAGCAGCAAGCGCGCCGGGCCGACCTCGGGGACGATGGCCAATGTGGAGGGCCCAAGGTCGAGTCCTACCACGCCCTTGCCGGGCATGTTTTTGGGCTTCTGCAACGGATGACCTTCGAGAATGAGCTGCACCGAATACACAACGCCGCGACAGTCGGCGCCTCGTGCATGGGGAGAGGAGGCTGGCTGGCGCAGCAGGCGCACGTACTTGATGCGCTGCTGCAGTCCGTGATGGATGACTTCATCTTGCCAGTCGATCAGGGCTGGGATTTGCTCGCCGTTCCAACTGAGCCAGCCCTGGTTGCCGTCTGCACCCGCTTGCAGCTGAAAGCGCAGGCCCGAGGTGTTGGTCTTGCCTTCGACCGAGTCCAGGCCTCGACCTTTGCTGCGAAAGCGCACCCGCCTTGCCTCGCCCACGCAGACCCGATTGGCCGCCTGGTAGGCCCGACTCGCCAGCTTCTGGGCCATGAGGCTGTCGATGTGCGAAGCCAGCCAGCTGGTGCGCAAGCGCTTGGCCGCCTCGTGCAAGCCGTATTCGGAGAAACCATACTGCGTGCGCAGGCGAGCGAAGGCCTGTCTGCGAGCGGGCTTGTCGGAACGGGGAATGTTGCGAGCAGCCTGCCAGGCGGGGTCAGCCTTCATGCGTCTGAGACGCTTCATTGCCTCGGCGAGCAGGGCATTGTAGAGCTGGCGGCCGCATTCAAAGTGAGCATGCAGCTGGGCTGCCTGCTGCGCGTTCACCTGCAGGGGCAGGGAGAGGATAAACGTGGGCGTTGGCTTGTGTCGCATGCTCCCTCCACCTAGAACACTCTTTCTATTCTGAAGCATAGCATCACCAGAAGCGATTGTCAAGCAGAGATGCAGGGACACGAGATATGCTCAAGGAAGCGTTTCATCCCCGGATGGAATCCGCGGGGCTTTCACGCTTCATATTCTGTAAACGTTCTTTTAAGGGGGTGAGAGAAGATGAGAAAAACGCTTGACAAACCACAAATACGCCCGTATACTGTGCATATACACAATTGAACACAATAAAGCAACGAACAGGAAGAGTATACGACCTGTCGAGGTTACAGAGAGTCGGGGCTGGTGCAAACCGATACCAAGCAGTCGTAGAATGGGCCTGTGAGCAACGAGCGAACGTTCCTGGAGGAACCAGTAGTACTCGTTCGGAAAGTCCCCCGTTACTGAGGACAGGGTATTATTCGATCACGGATGAAAGTATCCGGCAACGAGGGATTAGCTGCATGATACACAAAGCGCAGCTAGTCTGAATCGGGGTGGCACCACGAAAGCGTTATATCACGCCTCTCGTCCCTTGCAGGGGATGAGTGGCGTTTTTTATTGTCCACGAATATGTTGATGGAGGTAGAGCAATGCCAGTGGATATAAACCATGACGTCGAATCTGAAATGGCGATTGCTAATGCGAACATACCGGTGAAAAAACGTGTCTTTTCCGGCATACAGCCGACTGGCAACCTTCACCTGGGCAACTACCTGGGTGCACTGCGCAACTGGAAGGAAACGCAGGCGGACTACGATAACATCTTCTGCATCGTTGACCTACACGCGATCACCCAGCCAATAGATCCTAAAGAGCTGCACCAGAGCATACGCCAACTTGCAGCACTCTACCTGGCCTGTGGCCTGGACCTGCGCTACTGCAAGCTGTTCGTGCAGTCACATGTGCGCCAACATGCTGAGATGAGTTGGATTATGGAATGCTATACGCCCACGGGTTGGCTGAACCGCATGACTCAGTTTAAGGCCAAAGCAGGCGAGAATCTGGATACGGTCGCGACCGGTCTCTACTGTTATCCGGTATTGATGGCCTGCGACATCTTGCTGTACCAGACGAACTACGTGCCTGTAGGCGACGACCAGAGACAGCATATCGAGTTCACACGCGACCTGGCGCAGCGTTTTAACTCGCTCTATGGGCAGCAGGTATTCACCATCCCGGAGGGGCAGATTCGCGAAGTGGGCGCACGTATCATGGCGCTTGACGATCCAACGAAAAAGATGAGCAAGAGCGATCCGAATCCCAATTCTCGCATCAATCTGCTGGATGATCCAAAGACGATCAAACAGAAGATTGCACGAGCAACAACGGATTCATTGCGGCTGGTCACATTCGATCCAGAGCGACCCGGCATTTACAATCTGCTGACAATCTACCAGGTGTTGACGGGACAGTCGCAGCAGGAGATCGAGGCAGAATTTGCCGGTAAGGGATACGGTGACTTTAAAGCTGCACTCACCGAACAGTTGGTTGCAACCCTGGCACCTATCCAGGAGTGCTATCGAGAGTTGATGAGTGACCTGCCCGAGCTGGAGTCCATTCTCAGACAGAGCGCCGATGAGATACGCCCGATAGCGGAGGCAACTTTGCAGCATGTCAAAGATGTGGTAGGGCTGGGATAGGATGGTCGCGAAACATCCTGTTTCAAGAGGGTAGAAGATGGTGGGGGAACGCTGGCGTTGACCGGCAGTGAGGGATTAGCCAGCTGTGAGAGATAGGATCCCAGCCAGGGCGATGCAAGCGTTCCCGCCCATCTCCACACCTTCCTCGCCCCTGCGCGAATGGGGCGGCGTTCCAAATTGTGAGAGGAGCAAATAATGATCCGCGAGGCAATTACGCATGTCGTAGCCGGGGCCACTTTGAGCGAGGGCGAGGCGGCGGCAGTAATGGAAGAAATTATGACTGGTGTTGCCACGCAGGCACAAATGGGAGCTTTTCTGACGGCGCTGCGCCTGCGCCCTGGCGGGGAAACTGTGCAAGAAATAGCAGGACTGGCGCGAGTGATGCGCGAAAAAGCGGTGCAGGTTCACCTGGAAGAGAATATCGCGACCAAGGCCCTGGACACCTGTGGCACAGGTGGCGATGGCGCTGGTACGTTCAATGTCTCTACGGGTGCCGGTATTCTCGCGGCAGCAGCTGGCGCAGCAGTGGCAAAACACGGCAACCGTTCCGCTACCAGTCGCTGCGGCAGCGCTGACGTACTGGAAGCGTTGGGTGTACGTATCGAACTTGGTCCCGAGCAAGTAGCGCAATGCGTACAAGAAGTCGGCTTTGGCTTCATGTTTGCCCCCACCTATCATCCAGCCATGAAACACGTTGGGCCAACACGCCGCGAAATAGGCATACGGACCGTGTTCAACATCCTTGGTCCCCTAACTAACCCGGCCCATACGCGCTACCAGGTGCTTGGTGTTGCTGACGGCTCACTGCTAAGCAAAATGGGTGAGGTATTACTACACCTGGGCTGCGAACATGCCCTGATCATTCATGGAGAAGATGGCATCGATGAGGTCTCGTTAAGTGCTCCAACGCGCATATGTGAAGTACGTAGAGGTGAGGAGCTACGCGAGTATACCATCACGCCAGAGGAGGTCGGACTCACCAGTGTGACTGATCACCGCTCATTCCAGGGTGGCGACCCTGTCTACAACGCCAGGATGCTAAAGGACTTACTGGACGGACAGGTGGATAACCCTGCCGCTGATATGCTCTGTCTAAATACAGGGGCTGCGCTACTGGTGAATGAGCGGGTTACGTCATTAGCCGATGGAGTCAAGCTAGCCCGCGCAACGTTACGTGAAAGGA
>Ga0207684_10005223_pt1 | contig 12068 bp, 15 predicted proteins | sample KBSK5501metaG_FD_184342 | JGI IMG/M metagenome (GOLD analysis project Ga0207684, IMG submission 184342) | Corn, switchgrass and miscanthus rhizosphere microbial communities from Kellogg Biological Station, Michigan, USA - KBS K5-50-1 metaG... | ecosystem: Host-associated > Plants > Roots >... | reverse complement strand
GGCGTGTGCAGGATCGTCGGCACCTTCGAGATCACCTCGAATCCGATGAAGATGGTCAACACGAAGAAGATAAAGAGGCTGACAAAATCCGCGTTCATCTGGATGCCTCCGACTGAGTGGGCTGAGGAGCGGCGGCCAGTCCCATCAGCTGGCGAGCCCGCTCGTTGACGACCTGCCCAGCATGCGTCACGCAGCAATCCCTGGTGATCTCATCCTCGAAGTCCAGCTTCAGCTCACCCTCGCTGGCCAGATGCTGTAGGAGATTGCTGACATTGCGGGCATAGAGCTGGCTGGCGTGAAGCGCCATAGTGCTGGGGATGTTGGTCGTGCCATCAACCCAGACGCCGTCCACCTCGACCACCCGCCCCGGTTGGGTCACCTCGCAGTTGCCACCGGTCTCTGCGGCCAGATCCACGATAACCGAGCCCCGACGCATGCCCTGAACCATTGCGGCGGTGACCAGCAGCGGGGCCTGTCGGCCAGGGATCGCGGCAGTCGTGATCACAACGTCGGCCACGGCTACGCGATTGGTCAGCAGCTCGCGCTGCTTGGCTAGGAACTCGTCGCTCTGCTCGCGGGCGTAGCCACCCTTGCCCTCCTGCGCGTCCAGCTCAAACTCTAGGAAGGAGGCGCCCAGGCTCTTCACCTCCTCCTTGACGGCCGATCGCACATCGTATGCCTCGACAACGGCGCCTAGGCGGCGGGCGGTGGCGATGGCCTGCAGGCCGGCAACACCGGCGCCTAACACGAGCACGTGGGCTGGGGGGATGGTACCGGCCGCAGTCGTCAGCATGGGGAAGAATTTACCAAGCCGGTTTGCAGCTATCAACACTGCCTTGTAGCCAGACAGCGACGCCTGCGAGGACAGCGCGTCCATGCTCTGGGCCCGGCTGATCCGGGGCAGCAACTCCAATGAGAACGCGGTGATACCCTGTGCGGCGAGCGCCTCAATGAGGGCGCCTTGGGTGGTCGGCTGGAGGAAGCTGATCGTGGTCGCACCGACCCGCAGCCATGCCACGTCCTCGAGGCCCAGCGGCTGGACCGAGAGCACCACGTTGACTGTGCCCAGTAACGCTCGCCGGTCGACCTCGACCGCTACGCCAGCCTCATGGTAGGCGTTGTCGGCAAAGCCAGCCTGCTCACCCGCGCCTGCCTCTATAACCAACTCGAAGCTGAACATGGCAAGTCTGACCGCCGCATCCGGCACCAGAGCGACGCGCCGCTCGCCCTGGAGGGTCTCAGAAATTACCCCGATCTTCATGGTACTTCCTGTCCTTTCTCAGCTCCAGTAGCTTCCAAGGAGGCAACTTGCCTCCCGACGAGATGGCAATGGCGAATATCAAGGAAGCGCCAGGGAGTGACTGAAGGCGCGGGTAAACAAAGGCGCAGATGTGGTAGGGATACTTGAGGGATGTGCGGTGAACGAACTGTCGGCGATTGCAGGCGGAGACAAAGGGCCTGGGCAGACGGAGCAATGCCTCGAGCTTGCTCCGTTCGCAGGCGGCGTGCGCGGCGCGTTGGATCGGTGGACGGCAGTGGTGGAATCTCAGGCAGGCTGTTGGTTTGGGCCGCCGCCACTGGGCTACCGTCTGGCACACGAAATCAAGTTGGTGCGCATTGCGGGCCGTGCACGGCTAGCGCTAGCTGGTGGAAGGGTTGTGGGCAACGCTGGTGCGCCAGGGATAACAGGGCAGTGTACGCATACGAGCAGTCTACCCGAATACCCTACGCCGTAGCCACTTGCAAGCGCCCTGCTCGCGAGCAGCGCTACCACTCGCGTACTAATATAAACCCGTGCGCGATGGCATCCACAATGTCAGCGCGACTTACGATACCCACCACCTTGCCATTGCATACGACGGGCACGCGCTTGATCCTGTGCTCTGAGAGGAGTACAGCAATCTCGTGAACCGGGGTCTCTTCCTTAACAGTAATGATCTCCCGGCTCATAATGTCGGCGACGTGCAAACCTTCGCGATCCACCTTGCCGATAATGTCGGCCTCCGTGACGACACCGATGATCATCTCGTCTACATTGATCACGGGCGCGCCACTGATATGCTCACGGGAAAGTAGTTCTGCCAGCTCCCGCACGCTGGATTCTGGGCGGACGGTTGATACATTGCGGGTCATGACGCTACTGGCAATCATCGCGTACGCTCCTTTGGGTGCCGCTTCTGTTGCCTACTTTCCGCACGTCCCTTTGGGGGGTTTTCGCCGGTTCGCATTCGACCGGTTCACTTCGGCTTACACGCCAGGAATCCAGGATGACCGCCACTTCGTCGTGAGCAGGCGTTGTTGCCAGGAAAACAGGCGGGTTCTGTGATTGGCTGATACCCGCGCAGGATGTAGCGTCGCCTGCGCAGATGAACTAACCCGAAACTCATCCGCAGAAACGCCAATATTCTCGTGCACATCCGGAAATCGCACCAAGCGCTTGTGCAGGATGTGGGCCGATAGCCTCTCTCATCATAACATAAAACTTGGTGCTGTAGAAGCAGTTTGCCCAAGGTGCCACGGTACCTAACATGCAACCGCACGACGCGGATCAGCGCCAGCTGGCACTGAAGGCCGTCAAGTCGCTGGAAGGCGAAGAGGCGCCTCGCCGACGAGCGCAGCCTTGATGACGCTGCCGCACTGGATGGAGAAGGTGGTTGAGAAAGAGGTAGCGCGCATCACAGCGAAATGTCAGCGCTACAGCGCTACCAGGAACGGCAAGGGTTTGTCCGCGCTGGGTAAAGCGTAGGATGGGCGAACACTTCTCACGCGCAGAGCAGCTGGAGCATCGGGTGCAGATGTTGCTCGGCGTGTTCGCGGCGAAGGGTGTGCTGCCCATTGAGTTCAAGCCAGCCTATTCGGTGGGCGATCTGCTCACCCAGCATCTGGATGACCTGGAGGAGGAAGTCAACAACCAGGGCGGCGTCATGCAGACACTCGCCGATCACTTCGCGAAGGTGTACGAAGCGGTACAGGGAGACCGTGCCTACACGACTAGCCGCCTGAGTCCCATGACACCCGGCTTCTGCCGCTCGAGCCGCCTCGCTTCAGCAGCGGCAGCCCACAAGCCAGCGCCAACATGGGCAGCAAGGACAGAAGCAAGAGCGACTCCGCGTGAGAGACGCGGGGCGCTCCGCTGGGACCAGGAGGCGGCGGAGGCGGAGACTGGGGCTGGGCCAGTGCGATCGCCAGCCGACCCAGGGCAAGCGGCTGCCGGCGCTGTATCAACGTCAGCGCGTCCAGCTGCAGCGCCGTCGTCACCGTGCGGTGATAGTGGTGATAGTGGTGATAGGACGGAAGGGAGCACCGGCGCCAGATGCGCGCCAAGGGCGGGCGCAGGGCAGGCGCGTGTGATCATCCCCCGGTCCATCACAGGCTCACGCGGACACGGCAGCGGTAACAGGTCTGGCATGCCCGCGTAGCCGTTCTCACCGCGTCTCCTACGTCAGCTTGACCACCTGATTCGGTTCGACATCCTTCTTGTCTCTTCGCCGTGACCACGCTGTTCGCGCCACCCAGATGCCGACCGCGAGGAACCACAGGGTGGTCACGAATGAGAGGACCACGTACACGAGCGTGAGCGTGCTGAAACGCCCAGAGAACGTCTGAATGATGCCGAGGGACACCCCAGTGATACCCAGGGTCAGCCCCACCCAGCCCAGCCAGCGCGGATAGACGGCGCTGCGCACCATGCCGATACCGAGGAACACGAGGGCCAACCAGTAGACCATGATGCTCGTGGCGTAGATCCCCCGGCCGATGGCCGCAAGCGTGGCGACCACGCTATACGCCGCTTCTTTCCCCTCAGTTGGCGCTGCCAGCCACGTGGCGACCGCACGAGCTTGGCTCACATCGAGCGACAAGATGAGGGTCCACACGGCCGTCCCCACAATGATGAGATAGAAGCCCAGGCGCGCCCAGGCCGCGCCACCCGCAGTGATAGAGCGATAGACTCCTGCTGCGCCCATCATCACCGCCCAATAGCCAGACGTGATGAGCAGCACACAGACCTGGGTAAGGACTTCCTGTTCCCCCAACGGTTTCAGCATCTCCTGCAGATTGCTGGGATTGGTAGCGCGCGGGAGCAAGAGGCCACCAATCACGATCAGCAGAGCGCCGACAATGTATCCAGCACTGCCTATTCGCTGCAGGGCGTCGCCCCGCACGATACCGTGTTGCGTCATGACATGCTCCTTGAAAGCTTGTTGTTGACCTCACGCCGAGGAGGGCTGGCCAACTCACCTGCCGATTGGGGGGAGCTCCCTTGGCTTGGCATGTGTCGTAGCGTAGCCACCCTGGCTCACACGACCATCAACATCTGAGACGGTGGCATCACAACGGCCTCTCAATCGCCTGCTGCGCTGCCAGCAGTAGGCGATCCTTTCGTGGGTGCCCATCGCGTGTTGGGACATGTGCCAGCAGAGTACGGAGCCCAGCGAGGCGTCGGCGTTGCGCCGGGGCCTCAGAGCCGTGCCAGCAAACGACAACTATCCAGCCGGATTCCGTATGAGACACCTCATCAGTTGGGCGGAAGCTATGAGATGCGTTGGTACGACTATTCCCTTCTCCAAGGGCAACCAACAGGCGGTCGCTTCCGCTTCCTTCCTGTGCATGTATCGGCGGCCGATCTCAACAAAGGCCAGGGCTCCAAGACGACGCCAAGCATGCAGCAAATCAGGAGGCCATGACTGTGTAGTTCATGTGGCGAGGCAGGTACAGGTAAGCACCAGTTGAGCGCGAGATGCATTTCGTTGCTGAGCCCATAATTGCAGCTCCTCGCCAGTCAATGCTGTGACTTTGAAGACGCCACCTTCAGTGAATTTCCAATCTCCCGGATCTCTCCCGGTGGGACTGCTCACATACCCGCAGTTCGCCCGGTGAAGCATTAGGCTGCCTGAATTCGCTCCTCGTTTGACGGAGATCACATACCCGCGCGAGTACTTGCATATCCACCACAGGTAGTCGGCATCGCTCCCATCAAAGACGACTGCGCCCATGTCCCGCCCCAAGGCGCGGCGCACATCGTCGATCGAGGCAGCTGTTGGTTTCTCCGCTGCATCGACAAAGAGGCGTGTCTGGTCAATCGCATCAGGGGAGTAGCCATCGAATCTCACCGTGATAATCTTGCCCTGCGGTTGGCCCTGGTCCAGACGGGCGGTTTCGAAGGCCAAGAACATCCCAAGTTCCCTCTGCATCCAGGAGGAGGCGTTCGTGTTGGATGTGCAGATGCGGAGAAGATGCTGGCTACGCTGCATTGCAGACAGCACCTCTGACAGCAAAGCATTCCCAATGACGGCGCTGCTCGTATCAAACCAATACCGCACGCCCCAACGATCGAGCGCCTGTTGAAGCGGCTCACATAGGGCAATATCTGCGTGGGTATGGCTCACGAAGACGTCATACTGTTGGGTGTCAGTGTTCATGTAGACCTCGCGTTCCTCGACTGAACAGACTGAAGGTGGTTTTACGCTATCAGGTTCAGCGGAAGAGATGCTGGATGAGCATGGCGACGAAGACGCCCTCGATCACGATGCCGATGACCGACTCGGCGGTGGCGAGCCACGATTGGAGCGTGTCAAGACCCCACTGGGTAAAGAAGACGCGCCCATGGATCCGCATTGAGGCTGACCTGTACCGCGTCGAGCGCCTGCTGCTGGAGAGAGAGATCCGCCGACCCAGGAAGCCCACCGGAGAGCAAATAGCCTCCCGCAAACACCAGGACCACGAGCACATAGGCAACGATGATGCGGCCCAACCTGTAGCCATAGCCCGCCAGCAGGGCGAGAAGCGCCGAAAACAGGTACGCCCCTACGTTGCCCTGGCGCAGGAGCGCCCGGCGTTGCCGTTTCTGTGAGCGGTAGAGAAAGCGGTCGGCGACCTCATTCATACCCTGCGCGCGCAGCTGGGTAGCCATCTGGCGATAGGCTCGCACGACCTCCTCCTGCTTGGAGGTGGGCGAGCGCAGGGAGACGCCGCGCTCATCGCCCAGGATGGCGACGCGCTCCCACTTGATGGTGGTGAGGTCGATCGCACCGACCCCGCCCCATTGGATGTCGCCTAACCGTGTCTTCCCATTGAGGGTGGCTTCGCTGAGGTCGGTCCGGCTGTCGAGCCGCGCTCTGCGGAGGTCAGCCCCCTCCAGCCGTGCCAAGCCAAGATAGGTTCCTTGGAGGTGTGCAAACGAGAGGTTAGCCTGTGCAAGGCTCGCACTGCCAAGGTAAGCGTCCTCGAGGTGAACACCACTGAGGTCGGCTCCTTCCAGGCGCGCCCAGCCGAGATAAGCTCCCTCCAGATGGAGGTGTCTGGCTGAGAGGGGCATCGGTCACGACAAAGTACGTGTCGAATAGTCAGAGGGAGCGAATAACCCCGCCAACCAACACACATCAGCCCCGGTCATGTTTAGGCGCTCAGTGTTGCGATCCTTGATGACTCCCTGACTGGTGAGCGGCCGCTCTTCCATGCGCTGAGTGTCAAACGGACCTTTGCGTTCGCCGTGGTCCGACTCCGCCTCCCACCGGTCGAGGTAGCCCTGCAATTCCTGCTGCCGCTCCATGCTGATTGAGTCGCCCCAGTGTATGCCTGTGGACTCTGGATGTGGACGTGGGCTTTCCGTTGCTGCTTGCTCCTCGCTCATCGTCTCGCTCCTGGCGCGTCTGGTTGCCTGATGGCAGTATACAAGACGCAAGCAAGGCGTGTGTAATATGCGCTTGGTCGAGTCGTCTATGCCCGCGCCAGCTTCTAGATGGGTGCAGCCTGTCGACCCCTGGCGGCGCCTGGATTGTGCTCACGGATAGAGCAGGTAGTGGGCACACTGCCGCTTGAAGGCTGAGAGCTGCGCTTCCCAGCCCTGCGTGATCTCGGCGAGTGGCGCGCCTGCCAGGATTTGCTCCTGCACGCGCGCGCTGCCGGCGCGTCGATCGAAGTTCGCCAGGTCCCACATCAGCTGGTCGGCGTGTAGGCCTTGCATCTCGCAGAGGGCGGCGAGCGCCGCGTGCGTCGGGTCGTAGGTCGTGCGGTCTGTCGTGATGAAGCGCACACCGCGCACCAGCTGATCGGCGAACTTTCCATCGCCCGGCTGCGCTGGCGTGAAGGTCACCGCCGCGAAACGCACGCCCGCAAGGGAGTAAGCCGCGAGGCGTCGCACGAGCTCGGCGTTGTCCACCCAGGGCGCGCCGAGCTGCTGAAACGCACGCGGCGTGCCCCGCCCGACGGAGAGGTTCGTGCCCTCGAATAAACACGCGCCGGGGTAGTGGAGCGCGCTCTCCAGATCAGGCATGTTCGGTGACGGTGGCGTCCATGGCAAACCCGTCTCGTCGTAGTAGCGCGTGCGCGTCCATCCCGCCAGTGGCACGACCGTGAGGTCCACGTGGATGCCCTCCTCGCTGTTCAGATAGCGCGCCAACTCGCCTGGGGTCATGCCGTAGCGCATCGGCACAGGATAGAGCCCCACAAACGAGGCGAACTGCCGGTCGAGCACATTCCCTTGGACAATCGCGCCGCCGAGCGGATCCGGCCGGTCGAGCACGACGAAGCGGAGATGCTGTTCCGCCGCGGCCCGCATCGCGAGCGCCATCGTCCAGATATAGGTGTAGTAGCGCGTGCCGACGTCCTGGAGGTCGTAGACGAGCGCATCGAGGCCTGCGAGCATCGCCGGAGTCGGCTGCAGCGTCTGACCATAGAGCGAGTAGACCGGCAGTCCCGTCGCGGAGTCGCGGCCGCTGGCGATCGGCGCACCGGGAGCGGCGGCGCCGCGCAGGCCGTGTTCAGGGGCGAACAGCGCGCGCAGATGGAGGTCCGTGCACGCGTAGAGCAGGTCAATGGTGCTGCGGCCGTCGGCGCTGCGCCCGGTCTGATTGGTGATCAGGCCGACGCGCTGATGCCGCAGCGTCTCTGGGTTTTCGAGAAACATATCCACGCCAAAGCGGATGGGCGCTGGCGATGGGGACGGCGGCAGGGGTGTTAGTTGGGGTGTCGGTGCGCGGGCAGGGTGACGCGGACCTGGTTGCGACGCGCGCGGACGACACCCCAGGAGGCCGCTCAGGCCGAGTCCAGCCGCAACGATCAGAAATCTTCGCCGTGGCAGCGTCAAGGTAGTCATGTTGCAGCGCTCTACTGAACTGGCGCCGTTCGCCCATCCGTAGAGCCGCCATGGCTGGGCGCCGCGGCGGCTGACACCGTGCAGTCGGAGCTGAACCGGTTCGGCTATGTCGGTGACAACTCGACGACGATGATCGATCCGAGTGGGCGTCACCCGTGTGCCGAACCGGAGGTCAACTGCGCCTACTCCGTTGACGTCTGTGGTCGCCATGTGGCTATGCTGAAGGATGCCAAGGAACTGGCGTGCTTGCGTCTAGTCGCTGGCTAGGCGCGGAAAGGAGTCAAGGCGATGTCCAACCCTGAGGATCAGAGCCGGCAACAGGATCCATCCGCGCTGGGTGGATCTCAGAGCAGTGCAAGTCTGAGTGTTCCTGCTGGAGCGACGGTGTACGATGTGTCTGGCGAGAAGCTAGGCAAGGTCGCTGGAGGTATTGCCCTCTGGGAGTATTTCCGGCTCGAGAAGGGGCTGCTCTTTCACCACGAGTACTCCGTCCCCAAGAGCGCCATTGCTCGTATTGACCCTGATGGCGTCCACCTCAACGTCACGAAGGACGAGGTCAAAAACAGTGGCTGGGATCACCTGCCCAGCGAGAGCGTCGAGACGCCCAGCCACGATGAGGAGCCGCAGGTGTAGACAGAACTGAAGACCGTGTTTGGCATTTCCGCTATGCCCCCAGTATCCGCGTGGGAGAGGACCCACCTGCGCGTCACGCAGCGCACACATCCCCCTCTTGGGTGATGCGTTGGGTCCGTTCGCCACCAGCTCGAGAGCGCCGATCCCCCACACCGCGTCATTCCTGCGCAGGTGGAGACTCAGGCGGCGATCCAGGCGCCGACAGAACAGCCTGGGTGAGGGGATGCTGCATGACGTGGGTGAAGCAGTCGGGATGGTGGTCATACGTGTAGCGATGGACCGCTGCCGCCTGCTGGGCCGTGAGCAAGCGTGGCGTCACCAGGGCGCCCCCAATGACTTCGACCTTCTCGTCTGCAGCGCTTGCCTGCTCACCCTGCGCCATGAACTGCTCGGCGGCGGGATCCTCGGCGAGTTGGAGGCAGCGCACAAATTCCAAGGCAATGGCAGTGCGTTGGTCCGGTCGCATCTGCTCGTACAGGCTCTGGGCGTCCGCTTGATCGAATGGCGCTTGCATGTTGTCGCTCCTTCGTGGTCCTACAAGGTCGTGATGGCGTACCGCTCCAGAACTGAGACTCACCCCCTCAGACGAACATTTATCGCCCCATTGTCGCACATCCGCAGTGGAGGGGTTTAACGAGTCGCCTTACGCCTTTCTGCGACCACTGGCGTATCGGCCACGCCATCCAGCAGCGAGGCTTGCGTGGCGGCAGGGGTGGACTTGATGCGCGGGGCACGCTTGAAAGTCGTACTGACCTGACTTTGCGGAGGCATGTCGATTCGCGCGCCCGCCAAGAGGTCCGCAATGGTGAGGATTTGGATACGCGGATGCTGTCCCCAATGGGTGTTGTAGAAGCCCGCATGCCCAAACGCATCCGCCTACTTTTCACGACTTTGTGAAGTTGACCCGGTTGAGTGGAGACCTGTAGGCTTGGAGTGAAAGACTCCAAGGAAAGGACCCACGATGCCGAAGAGTCATCCTCGCTATTCTGCGGAGTTTCGCGCGGAAGCCATCCGGCTGGTGCGCAGCAGTGGCAAGAGCAAAACGGCGATCGCGCAGGAGCTGGGCATCTCGCTGGAGGCGCTGCGCGCCTGGCTGCGGCAAGCCGAACTGGACGCGGGTGAGCGCCATGATGGACTCACCAGTGAGGAACTGGGCGAGTTGCGCCGGTTGCGCCGCGAGGTCAAGATCCTGCGCGAAGAGCGGGAGATCCTGGTAAAAGCTGCGGCCTTCTTTGCGCGGGAGACCAACTCACTCCCCTAACCCGGTACGAGTTTGTCGAGCAAGAGAAGGCCACCTATCCCGTCACCCGCCTGTGCCGTGTGCTCGGTGTCTCCCCGAGCGGCTATTGGGCCTGGCGGCGACGCGAGCCCTCACGGCGCGCTGACGCCAACACCCGCCTGCAGGAGCGTATTGTGACGATCCACACCGCGAGTCGCGCCACCTATGGCGCGCCGCGGATTCACGCGGAGTTGCGCGCGCAGGGCGAGCGCTGCTCCCGCAAGCGTGTGGCACGCCTCATGCGTCTTGCTGGGGTGGCAGGTTGTCACCGCCGCCGCTTCAGGACCACCCGACGTGATCCGGCGCGTCCGAGCGCGCCGGATCTGCTGCAGCGCGCGTTTGTCGCCGCAGCGCCCAATCAGGTGTGGGTAGCGGACATGACCTACGTCCCGACCCAGCAGGGCTTCCTCTTCCTCGCGGTGGTGCTGGATGCCTGCAGTCGTCGTGTCGTCGGCTGGTCGATGGCGGCGCATCTGCGGACCGATCTCCCCCTCTCCGCGCTCGACATGGCGCTGCAGCATCGCCGTCCCCCAGCCGGCGTGATTCATCACTCCGACCACGGCAGCCACTACACCGCTCTGGCCTTTCAAGAGCGCTGTCGCGCCGCCGGCATTCGCTCCTCCATGGGCTCGGTGGGGGACTGCTACGATAACGCCCTCGCCGAGAGCTTCTTTGCCACCCTGGAATGTGAGTTGCTGGCGCGAACGGCTTTGCGAACGCATGCCGAAGCCCGCGCGGCGCTCTTTGACTTCATCGAGGTCTTCTACAATCGCCAGCGCCGCCATTCTGCGCTCGGCTACCTCTCCCCCGCGACCTTTGAAAGGAGAGTCAGCGAAACGCCGGTCGTCGCCTAATCGTTTCCCGTCCACCAAAACGGGCCAACTTCACTGAAGTTGCCCCAGTTTGGTGGAGGGTAAACAACCAGCTCGTCCATCCTCATGCCGCCAGTCTATCAACTGCTATGAAGTTTTAAATGGCTTTGTATCCCAATAAACGCAGCCTGCCGGAAATGCGCCAATCCCTGATGATTTGCACGAAAGGGCTATGCGAGTTTGAACTGCGCTCACAGTCGAGTTCTGCGGTGAAACTTCAGGATACATGTAGCGATTGGCTCACGAGCAACTGCTGGTCGTGTAGCTGAGACTGGGAGCCTCGCCAGCTGCTGACGAATCGGGAGCGAAGCGGATCACTCCGTGCTGCGCATCCGCTTGCGATGTGTTATGGATCTGGAGGGCGATACTCGTCCCGGCGCTCAGATTGCCTTGCATGGGATCCACCTCAATCCCCGCCTGATCCGCCGAGACTGAGAATACAGCCTGCCACTGGACGTCTGCTGCTCCCATATTCGCCAGCACAACGAACTGGGTGTCCTGGCCCCCATCACACCCCAACTGTACACTGCTCGGCGCCACCTGCAGCCAACCGCCACTGGGCGTGGGGCTGGCAAGAGCGTTCGTGGCGCTGGCAGCGCTCGTCGCAGACGGCGCGGGTGGGGTGAACGAACTGTGCGGCGCGAAGAAGCCAGCGCGAGCGACCAGGAGCACAGACACCAGGGCAACGAGAAGCGCGCCATTGGCGACGAGGCTGACGGCGAGACCAGTGGCTAGGGCCGTGGCGGGCACACCTGCATCCGTGACGCGCGGGGATCGCGTCTCTCTGCACCTGGCGCTCCTTTCATGTGTATAGTGTCACGTCATCGAAAGGCGACGGCTGGCGCTTGGGGCGAATGGCATCCCTCTCGGTATCACTGTGCAATGCTTTCTCCTTTGAGAGATGCGACACATAGGGATATGTATAGAGCTGGTGTGCGGCTGTGCGTGGCGCCACTAAAGAGGTTTCTTGCGTTGGACAAAGTATTAGGGCCCGGGGGCATCACGCTGTGAGAGCGAGCGAGTAGTCAGGTAGGTAGGGACTGCTTGTCACCGTGGTCTCTCAGAGGCGGCGACCCTGGTACGCTATGTGGTGCTACCACGTGAGGCCGCGACACCCGCAGGCGAACATGCGCAGCGCTCGCCAGTCACGACAAATTGCGCGCATCTTTGGTACTCCCCCTAACGCGCG
>Ga0207684_10005221_pt1 | contig 12068 bp, 10 predicted proteins | sample KBSK5501metaG_FD_184342 | JGI IMG/M metagenome (GOLD analysis project Ga0207684, IMG submission 184342) | Corn, switchgrass and miscanthus rhizosphere microbial communities from Kellogg Biological Station, Michigan, USA - KBS K5-50-1 metaG... | ecosystem: Host-associated > Plants > Roots >... | reverse complement strand
CGCCGGTAAGCTGTTTCCCCAGGGCGATCATGCCCGCCGACCAGTCCACCGCGTCCACGCGCTCGACGTAGGGCGCGAGGCGACGCGCGACATCGCCCGTCCCCGTCCCGACATCCAGGACAGCGCGCGCTGGGCCGGTCATGAGTTCAGCCAGTTTCTGGAAGAGCGCCTCAGGATACGGTGGCCGGCGCAGGTAAGCCTCGATGACCGATGAATCCTGAAAGGCCGAGGCGACGTGTGGCCCAAGGAATACTGGCTTCGGCTCCATCCACTCGTCTCCTCTGTCTGGCGGGAAACCTGGCAACGGGCGCGGGAGCGCGCCCCCTACAGATAATAGGCCGACGTGATGGCATTACTGCATATCAGGCGGGGGTCCCTTCGGCGCCGGTGGGAGCGGGCTGGGTTGGAGGCGTATCGGCGGGCGCGCCGTGCGCGTAGACGCCGCGATACTGCTCCGGGAGCATCGCGGCGATGCGCAGCATGATCTGGTCGGTGGCGCGCTTGAGGTCCTCGCTGGTGCGTTTCTTGCCTGGGTCGCCCAGCGTCATCGGCTCGCCAAAGCGCACGTGGACCGTCGGCGCCCAGGGGCCGTATCCGCTGTGAAAGACCTGCTCCGATCCCCAGATCGCGACCGGCACGACTGGCGCGCCCGCGCGCATGGCGATCAGCGCGACGCCGGGATGCGCCTCGATCAGCGCGTGGCTGTCGCTGCGGTGGCCCTCGGGGAAGACGACGACGATCTTGCCCTCGGAGAGGACACGCTCGGCGACGCGCAACGCCTCGCGGTCGCCCTCGCCGCGCCGCACGGGGAAAGCGCCCAGCAGGCGGATGTAGCCCCCCACGACCGGTCGCTCGAAGAGTTCGATCTTGGCCATGTAGTGCGTCACGCGCGGGACCGCGTAGGAGATGAGCGGGATGTCGGCGCCGGCGAGGTGGTTGGGCGCGAGCACGACGGGGCCGGTGGCGGGGACGTTCTCGGCGCCTTCGACACGCAGTCTGGCGATCAGCGGTATGCCGACGCGCGCGAGGACGCGTGTGCCCTCGTAGACGAACGTGGATTCGTCGCCGGGGCGTTTGACGCCCGTGCTCTCGGCCTTCGCGACTGTCATAGCGTCCCCTCCTGTACTCCGCTGGCTCTCGTCCGGTGGCGCTCGCCGTGGCGCTAGCGCGTATCACCCTCTGGCGTCCGCCCCAGGCGCTCGTGGACGAGGTGCAGCACGCGCTCGACCGTCTCGTCTGGCTCGGCGTGGCTGGTGTCGATGCGTATCGCGTCGGGCGGACTCTGGAGCTGTTTGGCGTCCTTCTCGTCGCGGCGGCGAATCTCGTCGAGCACGGTCTCATATGAAGGCGCGTCGGCGCCGAGGCTGAGCGCCAGATCGTTGTGACGGCGGCGCGCGCGCTCCTCCAGCGAGGGATCGAGGTAGATCTTCAGGTCGGCGTCGGGCAGGACGACGGAGCCGATGTCGCGTCCCACCATCACGACGTTGCGCTGAAGCGCCATCGCGCGCTGGAGGCGGCGCATCTCCTCGCGCACGCTGGGGTGCCGCGAGACCTGGGAGACGTTCTCCTCGATGCGCAGCTCGCGCAGATGCGGTGTGACGTCCTCGCCGTTGACGAGCACGGTATACTGGCGGCCATCGGCCTGGGTGGCCGGGGTCGGGGCGACGATCTCGATCTGCGCGCCGCGCGCCAGCGTGGTGAGGGTCGCGGTGTCGTCGGGCGAGACGCCCTCGCGCAGGGCGAGCAGGGTCATCGCGCGGTAGAAGGCGCCGGTGTCGACGTAGAGATAGCCAAGCCGCCGAGCCACGCGCTCGCCGATGGTGCTCTTGCCGCTGCCGGCGGGGCCGTCGATGGCGATGCGGACGTATCCCGGGCCGAATCCCGGGCCGAATCCCGGGCCGAATCCCGGGCCGAATCCGGTGTGGCTGGATGCTGATTCCATGGCTTCCCTCGTCTGCGCGCGCTATGGCGATGACCAGCGCGCGGTGATCGCATGTTGATCGTGCGCGCTGCGCCGGGCGGCGACGCGCCTGGTCGCCTCATTATAGCAGGTGGAGCGGGCGGCGCCAGCAGGCGTCAGGGGATGTGAGGTAGGTGGCTGTTGGTCGGCGCCGTGTGCGCGGAGAGCGTCGATCATCCGTATACAGTGCGTGTTGGGCCGACGGTGTACAATGTTCATGACGAGGGGCGAGCCGCTCTTCGTTCCAGTACGAAAGCTCATGTGACAGCCGTGCGAAACATTTCTGGCGACGATTCACTCCAACAGAACATGGATGAGTGGTCACATAATCCACTGAACCCGCTGCTCCGCATGGGCGGGATGGAGGGCGCGCTGGACGGCGCTTTGCCGCGCCTCGACGCGCAGGCTGAGTCCACGCCGGTCGTGGCGCCGGAGGAGGCCGCGCTCATCGCACGGGCGCAGCAGGGCGACCAGGAGGCCTTCGCCGTGCTGGTGCGGACGCATCAGCGCCAGGTCTATGCCCTCGCGTTGCGGATGCTGCGGGATAACGAGGCGGCGTACGAGGCCACGCAGGAGGTCTTTCTGGCCGCCTGGCAGGGGCTGCGCGGGTTCCGGGGCAAGGCGCGGCTGGCGACGTGGCTCTATCGCATCACCTATCATCACTGCCTGCGTGTCGCCGAGGCGCAGAAGCGCGAGCAGGCGCTGCGGGCGGAGTTGCGGGCGGAGTCGGCGCGGGAGCGACGCACGGACCAGGTGGTGAGCGCGCGGCACGCCAGCGAGGCGGAGCGCGCGATGCGCGAGACGGTGCGCGACGAGCTGGCCAGCCTGCCGCCGAAGTATCGCCTGGCCCTCGTCCTGCGGCATCTGCAGGACCTGAGCTATGAGGAGATGGCGCAGGTGATGCAGGCGCCGATCGGGACGGTGAAGACGCATCTGTTCCGGGCGCGCTCGCTGCTGAAAGAACGTTTGCAGGGGCTGGAGCAGTTCCGCGATGAGGGCATGGCGCGGGCAGGTGATCTGCGCGCGAGCTTGGAAGCGGGGCTGCGGACGATTCTGGACCGCGCTGGCGATGCGACACAATCGGCGTCGTCGGAGAGATCAGCGGATGAGGGGAACTCGTGATGAAGTGCGCGCGTGCGAGCACATGGATCCAGCTGTATCTGGATGGCCGGCTGAGCCAGGAGCGGGCCGGGGAACTCCAGCGGCATCTGGGCGCGTGCGCGGCGTGTCGCGAGGAGCTGACGTCGCTGCTGAGTCTGCGCCAGTCCATCATCGCGACAGATCTGACGCCCCACCCGACGCCAGAGGGCGCGGCGGAGCCGGCGGACCTGACGGACGCGATCATGCGGCGCATCGCGGCGTACGAGACACGCAAGGCGCTCGAGGCCGAGGAGCGCAGGGCGGCGCTGGAGCGGCGGCCAGAGTTCATTCCCGACTTCGTCCCGGCATGGGTGGGCCGGCGCTCGATCGCGGTCAGCGTCCTGCTGGTGGCGCTGCTGGTGGCGGCGCTGCAGCCGGGGGGCCTGAGCGCGGTGGCGAACACGCTGGCGCATCAGCTCGACGGCGCGGTGAGCGCGCTGCTGGAGCCAGGGCCGGACCAGGTCTCGTGGGCGGTGTGGCTGGCGGGTGGGGTGGTGACGCTGGTGGTGGTGGTCTGGTTCATGCGCGCGGACGCCTCCTCGGAGTGGCGCCGGGCAATCAGCGAGCGCTTCCCCCAACTCTGGTAGCGCCACTGACTGCGCGCGCCAGGGCGGACCGCCGAGGAGGCGGAGCAGGGGCGCTGGGCGGGTAGGGCGCATACGTCCGCGCAGTCTCCTGCAGTGGGATCAGTCTCCCTCATTCTCTACGAGTGGCGGAGACTGGGGACACTGCAGAAACTGGCGGGAGCGCGTAGGCGCAGCAGCCACGGCCCCCCGCATGCCCCCGGATGCGCTTGGGCGGCCTCTGCTGAGGCGCGCGCGAATGTCCCCTCGCTGAAGCCCTCCTCCAGGGCCAGCGCTTTCACCTCCGCGACCGGACGCTGCCCGCTGGCCAACTCGCGCCGCAGCAACTCCCGCGCCGCCGCTCGTGGCGTCTGGCGTCCGCCCGCGCCGCCGCCCCCTATGGCGAGAGTTCCCTGCTCCGCGAGCAACTGATTCGCGCGATACGCCACGGCGCCGAGCCAGGCGATCCGCGGCGCTGCGGTGGGCATCGGCGGCCCCAGATGGCTCTTGCTGCTCGCCAGCGCGCGGTGGCGCTCGGGCTGCTCCGGGTTGGGGGCGACCAGTACTACGCCGTCGCATCATACAATTGTCGAATGGCTCTCCGCTTCCGTGACAGCCTGCAGATTTGCGAAGCGACAAACGACAACTCATCTCATACATGGGTGATGCGCTCATCAGGCCGTGAGACTGGTGGAGGTAGCCATGATGATCGTGGTAGCCGCTCTGGACACCGAACTGGCCGGCATCCGACGCCACCTGGAACTTGCCGACTCATTCCACGTTGGCGAAGTCCGGATGGAACACGGCCGACTTGGCGGCCAGGACTGCGTGCTTGTGCAAAGCGGCATGGGCCGACTGCGCGCTGAGCAGGCGCTGCGCGCTGTCTTGGCGCAGTACCAGCCAGTGGCGGTGCTTTCGCTGGGCTTCTGTGGCGCCGTGGTCGCCACCCTGCGCGTCGGCGATCTAGTCGTGTGCTCACCAGTTGGGGCGCTCCTCACGCTGCCGTCGGGGCCGCACGTGGCGCCGTCCCCGGTGGGCTGGCTCCGCTGTGATGGCGCGCTCGTCCAGCAGGCGCTGGCCGTCCCCATGCCGCCAGGCGCGGGACAGCTGGTTGGTGGCGGCTGCCTGACGGTCCCCAGTGCGGCCGGCCCGCGCCGCGTCAAGCAATGGCTCAGTGAGAACTTCCCGAGCGTCGCGGTCGATATGGAAAGCTTCTGGATCGGCCACCTGGCACAGGAGGCCGGTGTGCCCTTGCTGGTCGTGCGCTCCGTCTCGGATACGCTGGCGGAGTCGCTGCCGTCCTTCGAGGGCCTAGTCGATGACTTTGGACGAGCGAGCCTGACCACGCTCAGCCGCTATCTCCTGCACCATCCACTACGGGTCGCTCAGTTAGCGCGCCTGGGTCTGCAGGCTCACTGGGCAGAGAAAAGCCTCACCTATTTCACCGTCAACTTCATTAGTTTACAGAAGAGCGGGCGTTTCTTAACCCAGGAGATGGGGTAGGCTGAGTCTTGGACGCGAGATTGGTCCTCTCGCCCAGGAGCTCAGCCCATGGTCCCTTTGCCGTGTTTGCGCACGTCGCCGGTCCCACCTCCAGCATACCATCGGATGCAGGCCAAGATTGGCCCCGCACTGCACCTCGACGCACTGACGCTCATCACGCGCTTGCAGCTTCTCGCGCTGTGTCGTCTGGCGGTGCGACTCGCCCGGCGCCGCTGCTCGTCCCCGGTTCTGGCGGGAGCAGGTGGCCGCCCACGCGTCTACGCCGAGGAGTCCCTCCTGCTGCTCGCCTTGCTACATACCCTGTGGCGCCTGTCGTATCAAGATCTGCATGACTGGCTGGTGGACTGGCCTGCCCTCGCGCGTGCCCAGTCCCGCCCAACAATGCAAACGGGGGCAAAAGGCGGGAGCGCCTATGTACGAGATGCTGTTTGTACTGCTCGTCTCCCTTGCCTTCCATGCCCGTCTCCTCAGAGGACGCGACGTCATCATCGACAGTGCACCAATCCTGGCATGGCGCCGGGCCGACCCGGACGCCGCCGTCGGGCACGCGCCGCACCATCACGCTCGCCCGCTCCTACGCGGCTACCGCGTCCACCCTCTACTCTGTCGCGGGTCGGGATTGCCCCTGCTGTTCCTGCTCTCGCCCGCCAACGCCCACGATGCGCCGTTTGCTCGCCCACTCTTGGAGGCAGCTGTGGGGCTTTACGGTCTGCGCCCACGTGTCGTGCGCCTTGATGCCGGGCACTGGGGCCTGCGGCTGATTGCCTGGATCCACGCGACGCTGGGGGCGGTGGCGGTCCTGCCGTGGAATGCCAAGCGACAGCAGAACCACTCGTGCCTGCCTCCTAGCTGGACCGCCGAGGAACTCGGCAAACGCACCAGCATCGAGCGCTTCTTCGGCCACATCTTCTCACTCTTCGGCCCATTTCGCTTGCAGCGGCCGCCGCTCGCAGGCTGGTCGGCCATTGAGACTCGCGTGGCCCTCACCTACGCAGGTACTCTCGTCATCGGCCTCGCCGCGCAGCAGGCCAGGCGACCCGATCTCATCCGTTCCCCCATGCGCGTGCTCGCTCACACCTGGGAGGGCCTGTCGTGAGATAGAAACGCCCTCTCGCTTGTCCCCGCGTTTGCACCTTGGGCTCCTCAGCCCGTCAAGACAGGGGCTCTGCGTTTGCACGCCCAGTCGTCTCCTGTGCAGCGAGCGCGGCGCGGATCGCTGCCACCCGCTGCTCATACTGCTGCGGAGCAAGGTCGTGCGGATACACGTCGGGCCAGATGGGGATCCCGCCGGCGGGGTCGCCATAGTAGCGCGGCTTGATGTGGCAGTGCAGGTGGGGAACCGCATTGCCCAGCAGTTCAAAGTTCATCTTGACCGAGGCAAAGACCTGTTCGAGGGCACGGCCGACGCGCATCATATCCTCAAAGAACAGGAGCTGCTTGGCGGGCGAGAGTTCATACGGCTCACGCACGTGTTGCTTGCAGATCAACACACAGTAGCCTGGGAGCGACTGATGCGTCGAGAGACGTAATCGACTGACGGCCAGGTCAGCGACCACATAGCCCTCAACAGTCAGCGCTGCGTCCACTGCCAGTTCCGCGCACAGCGGACAGCCCTCACCGCGAACAAGCGCGTCCCAGCGTTCGCGCGGCATCCATTCCTTGGTCATAACTGACAGCCCTTTCTTGCTGACTCACCAGTGGGGGCAGCAGGACAGGCGGCGCACCCTCCATTTGACCGCCGCTCTCACCCCTCTGACCGCAACGAGGCGTAAGCGCTTTGCCGCTGGTTTCAGGCTCCCAACACATAGCGCAGCGCTCGGTCAATATTGCTGGTCATAGGGCCGCTCGCATCGAGGATGAGACGCTCCTCCTGCCACGGCGCATAGGAGCCCGGGACGCGCTCCACGTCCGACAACTTCAACTCCGGCCAGTCCGGAATGCCTCGCTGTCGGGACAGCAGACGCTCACGATGCAGCGTCACGTCTGAGCATGTGCATTCCACCACATACCAGCCAGCACCGTACGTTGTAGCGAGCGTACGCCACGTGGCGCGGATGGACTCGGTGCTTGCTACACTGTCCAAAATAGCCGATTGGCCCAGCCGCAATTGCCGTTCAGCAAGGGTTGACAGGAGTTCGTAGCCTGCGGACCCCAACAGATGTGAGGTCTCCGAGGCCAGTGCGGCGCAGCGCCGCCTCAAGCCAATCTTTGGCGAACATGGGAGTGCCCAGTTCGCGACCTAGGGCCTCGGCAATGCTACTCTTGCCTGTTCCAGGCAAGCCAGCCATGACAATCAGCCGCTGCAGTGGTCGTTCCATGATGGCCTTCCAGATGCGCCGATCTTTTCCTTGTCCTTGCCGGTCCGGCCATGAGCAGCAAAGGAGCAAAGCCGTGCTCTCGCAGCTGCATCTCTGTCCGCATCCCACCCAGCATAGCAGCGCGGCACCATGGGCGCAATCTACCAACCGTACCCAGGTTTGGAAACGCTCTCAAAAGCGCCAGAAAGACCCTCGGCTTTAGCCAGGGGATGAGTGGCCTACTCCCCTTGCCGGTGTCATGCCTATCAGACAGAATAGTGCAGTATGGACGAGCAGAACACACGGACGGTCCGCAAGACCTTCAAGTACAAACTCCAGCCGACTCCTGAACACGAGCGGGCACTGGCGTTTGTCGTGCGTCGCTGCTGCGAACTCTACAATGCCGCGCTCCAAGAACGCCGCGAGGCGTGGCAGCAATGCGGGGTGAGTGTCACCCTGGCCGGTCAGGGCGCTCAACTGCCCGCGGTGAAGGAGGTCCGGCCCGAATATAACGAGATCCATTCCCAAGTGTTGCAGGATGTGCTGACGCGACTCGATCGCGCCTTCCAGGCCTTCTTCCGTCGGGTGAAGGCGGGTGAGACGCCAGGCTATCCGCGCTTCCAAGGGGCGAATCGCTACACCAGCTTCACCTACAAGCAATTCGGCAACGGGGCCATGCTCGATAATGGCTTCCTCGTGCTCTCCAAGATCGGCCGGATTGCGGTACGTTGGTCCCGTCCGCTGGAGGGCACACCCAAGACCGTCACGATCAGCCGAGAAGCCGACGGGTGGTACGTCTGCTTCTCCTGTGCCGAGGGACCGGTGCAGCCACTCCCGCCAACGGGCCAGGAAACAGGCATCGACGTGGGCTTGACGTCCTTCGCCACGCTCTCCAATGGCGTGCACATCTTCAACCCGCAGTGGTACCGCAAAGCTGAGCGGCGACTCAAAACGGCACAGCGGCGCGTCTCGCGGCGCAAGAAGGGCAGCCACCGCAGGCGCAAGGCGGTCACGCTCCTAGCGAAAGCGCATCTCAAGGCGCAGCGGCAGCGGCGCGACTTCCATCACAAGGAAGCCCGCACACTGGTGCAAGCCAACGACGCCATCTATCTGGAAGACGTGCCGGTCGCCAACATGGGACGCAATCATCGCCTGGCCAAGAGCATTTCGGATGCCAGCTGGGCGCAGTTCCGCGCCATCCTCGAAGCCAAAGCAGCATATGCTGGGCGTCGAGTCGTCGCCGTGCCACCTGCCTACAGCAGCCAGGACGGTAGTGGTGGCGGGTGGCGCGTGCAGAAGAGCTTATCTGTGCGTACGCGCCTCTGCCCGAACCCCAAGTGTGGGCTGGTGCTCGACCGCGACGAGAACGCGGCCAGGAACATAGAAAGGGCCGGGCAGGCTCTTCGGGGAGCCGTGGCGGAGGCTGCGGCGGAGACCCGAGCATCTCCCGCATTTATGCGGGGGAGTGTCAAAACAAGCCATCTTGTGAGACGACTTGTTGCAGTTTTTCAAGCCTTAGCCTGCCCGCCTGAATGGCCGGGCCGCATCAAGCGTGCTCCCATGCTGGCGACCAGTGCCCGCGGGGCGAGCCGCACCGAGTTAGCCTGCAGCCAGTTCATGCGGCCCGAGATCACGGATGGGCGGCCCCGCTGTAGCGCTCGCAAGGCCACCTGCACCACCTTCTCTGGCGTCTCCTTCGCACCAAAGCTCGCGTCCTCCGTTCCTACGACAGTGAAAAAGTCCGTGCTGGTGGGACCTGGGCACAAGGCGAGCACGCGGATCCCTTTGCTGCGATACTCGGCCCAGAGGGCCTCGCTAAACGAGAGCACAAATGCCTTGCTGGCGCCGTACACCGCCATGTAGGGCGTGGGTTGGAAGGCCGAGGTGGAGGCGACGTTGACGATGGCGCCACTGCCACGGGCGAGCATGGCGGGGAGAAAGCGGTGCGTGAGGTCGACCACGGCGGCGACGTTGAGCAGAATCTCCTGCTGCTCGCGCTCCGCGTCGAGGCGATCGAAGGCCCCATAGGTGGCGAAGCCGGCGTTGTTGATCAGGAGATCGACGGGCAGGCCGCGTTGCTGCGTGGCCGCGAACACCTGCTGCCCTGCCTCGGGACGGCTGAGATCGCACGGAAGCGCCTCGGTGCGAATGCCATGCTGCGCGGCAAGGCCCGTAGCCAGGTCGCGCAGTTTCGCTTCGGAGCGGGCGACGAGGATCAGGTGCGTGCCCTGCGCGGCGAGCGCGCGCGCGAAGGCGGCGCCGATACCCGAGGAGGCCCCCGTGATCAAGGCTGTTTTTCCGGCATACAGAGTTGTCGCAGTCACCATACCATCGGTCTCCTCTCCCTTCCTCATTCCCGAGCGGCGGCGAGGCCATAGGCTACACAAAGGCGACGATGGCCAAGAGGACATGGAAGAACAGCGCGACGTGGATCATGCGCTGGCCCTCGCTAACCGCAATGAGAGACTCCGTGACCGATGGATGCTAACGGCGCACCAACCGTTGTTGGTCCCACGCCGGCTGACCTGGATCCAGCGGTGGTCCTTGGTCGCTTAGGATGATACACCCAACCACAGGGCGCGCGCTCCTCAAATGCCGTCTACGCCGTCGCGTCATAGAGTTGTAGAATCGCGTTCTGCTCTTGTGTCTGGCTCGCCGCCTGGTGGGGAGACGTACTACAACGGAATGATGCGACACGGTATACTACCGAGCGCGCCCCCTCCTTCAGCAGCTCCGGGCCCTCCTCCTCCTCGGTGTCCCACTCCTCCCGTCAGTCTCCCTCACTTCCCCCAGTCTCCCTCACTTCTCCATAATGAGGGAGACTGGCGCGACTGGAGGAGACTGGAGGAGACTGGAGGAGACTGCGCCGCCGATCCCCAGCCAACAGGCCACCCGCTCGACCACGCGCGCGCCCCGCGCCGGTCCACTCCACCTGCGTGCGCGAAGATGGCATCCCCCAGAGGCGCCAGGTACGCCAGGTTCGCGGGCAGCGACACCGCGCGCCCCTCATATCAATTTCGTCTGGGATGTTGTGATTTGTCATGGTGAACACGCCCATACAACCCGGGCTTCCGTTACACATCCGACACATGCCCAGGCAGGAGAGGTAGTACGGGCGCAGGCCGCGCTCACCTCGTACTATGTGTCCCGCTTGCTCAGGACGATCTGTCGGTCGTGCGCAAAGGCAGTCCGCGCCGGCGTGATCGACTCAGCGCCCATCAGGAGGATGGGCTACGGGGAAGTGACCAGGTCCGGAGACGTACTACCCTTGCCTGGTAGCTCCGCGCGCCACGCTGCCGCGCCGTCGCTGGCGCGGAGACCGTAGATATAGCTGTCCTCGCTGTTGCCGTTGCGGATACTCGCATTGCAAAACACCGCTCCACCGTGTTCAATCACCGTGAGCTCCAGCGGCGAAACGCGCGAATCAAACGCTGTTGACCAGAGCGCGGTTCCGTCGGCCGGGCGCAGCGCAACCAGCTCATTCGCATCCACACCGGCATAGAGCGTGCCGTCCGCTAACGTCACGTAGCCACTGCTGCCATGCGCCAGGGGATGGCGCCACTTCATCGCGCCGTCGAGAACGTTCAGCGCATACCCGGACCCACCGGCGACCAGATACACGTCTTCGCCGTCGACCACGAGATCCTTGATGATGGGCTCATCTGGGAGGGTAGCGCGCCACTTTCGCGCTCCGTCCTGCGCGGTGTACGCCTCGACGGTCCCATCCGTGGCGCCAATATAAAGCGTCCCGTTGGCTAACACCGGTCCACCATAGCCTTCAAAGGAAGACACCTGCTGCCAGAGCAGCGCGCCGTCGCTCGGTCGTAGAGCGAAGAGCAGGCTTTTCCCCGGTGGGCCTCTGCCTGTCTGTTCCCCAATCAGCTCTCCACCATAGACATAGACCGCGCTCTCGGTGGCGAGGACGCGGGCCTGGAGCGTACCGCCCGGATCAAACGTCCAGAGGGTCGACCCGTCGCTCGACCGCAGCGCGTAGATGCGCGTCAGTCGCGGATCGTCCGGCGCAAGCGCTGCAAAGGTGGGTCCGCTCCACCGCTCCACATAGGCCGTCGTATTTGTTGCCGCCTCAGTGGTCCTGACCCCTTCGATGGGCTCCTGCCACGTCACTGTTCCGTCAGTGGCGCGGAGCGCGACCACGCGCGCGGGTGTGCCTCCCGAAGTGGGCTTGACGCCGAAGACCACGTCATGTGTGGCACGCGCCGTGTCGACATTGGGATGGCTCCATACCGTCGCACCATCGCTCGCGCGCAGCGCAAGCAAACTAGAGCCGTCTGCGGCGAACAGAGTAGTAGTCGCAAGGTCGGCGGGGAGCGTCGCCGATGGTGTGAAGGGCTTTGGCGCTTCGAGTGACCCAAGGAATGACGAAGGAAGTAACAAAAGAGCTTCAGGCTGGGAAATAACATCCAGGCACACAGTCACCAGGACCAACCAGGTGATGGCGCTCGCGACACTCGCCACAAGGCATCCAACTCGGCGTTGGTTGGGCCGGATGACCCGTTGGGGGCGTCGGGCAGGAACGTCAGTCACAATCGTCCCTGCCAGGCGCGCGCCATTGAAGTTCGCTCCGTCGAGATGCGCATCCGCAAG
>Ga0207684_10005219_pt1 | contig 12071 bp, 10 predicted proteins | sample KBSK5501metaG_FD_184342 | JGI IMG/M metagenome (GOLD analysis project Ga0207684, IMG submission 184342) | Corn, switchgrass and miscanthus rhizosphere microbial communities from Kellogg Biological Station, Michigan, USA - KBS K5-50-1 metaG... | ecosystem: Host-associated > Plants > Roots >... | reverse complement strand
CAGCGCCAGCCCGGCGCCGATCAGCATCGCCGCGCGGAAGCCCGCCAGAAACGCCTGATCGATGGTGTGCCGCAGCGCGGCGCCGGTGGCAGCGCTCGTCCCCACCGGAATCTGGGCGCCGGCCAGTTTGCTCGCCTGCGCCGCCATGGTGTGACGCAGTTCTGGCGAGATGGGTAAGGCGGCCAGCAGGCCCGTAAGCTGAGACGTGAAGACGCTGGCGACGACGAGGCCGAGCACGGCGATGGCCAGTAGGCCCGCGGCGCGCGACACGGCATTGTTGACGCCAGATGCCACGCCGGCGTGCGCCTGATCTACCGACCCCATCACGGCGGTCGTGAGCGGCGCGACGGTGATGGTCATGCCCAGCGCCAGCACGACCACCGCCGGGAAGAACGACGTCCAGTAGGACTCACCCAGCCCGGCCCGGGCAAAGAGCACGAAGCCGACAGCCGAGATGCTCGGGCCGATGATTAGCGGCAACTTCGCGCCGTAGCGCGCCACCAGTCCGCCCGCCCAGCGTGAGAGCGTAAACATGATGATGGTGAACGGCAACAGGGAGGCGCCTGCTTCCAGCGCGGTGTAGCCCTGCACCTGCTGCAGGTTGAACGGCAGGAAGAATAGCGCGCCGCCGAGCGCCCCATAGAGCAGTAGCGTCAGCAGATTCGTGCCGGCAAAGGTGCGCGAGCGAAACAGGCCGAGCGGCAGCAGCGGCGACGGCACTACGCGCTCGACTAGCACGAACGCGACGAGGGCCACGACGCCCCCGACGAACGTGACCAGCACTAGCGGGCTGCCCAGGCCGGCGGTGCCGGCGCTGATGAGTGCATAGACGATGGCGCCAAGTCCTAGCGTCGCCAGCACGGCCCCCCGCCAGTCGAGCGGTCCCTGTTCCTGCTCGTCGCGGCTCTCAGGGACGTGCAGTGCCACGATCGCCAGCGTCACGGCGGCGAGCGGTACGTTGAGAAAGAAGATCCAGCGCCAGGACGCGGCCTGGATCAGCCAGCCGCCCAGCACCGGACCGAGCGCCGATGTGAGGGTGGTGAAACCCGACCAGGTGCCGATGGCTTTGCCGCGCTGCGCCGGGGCGAAATAGGCGCTGATGATGGCGAGGCTGCCGGGGGTAAGCAGCGCACCGCCGATACCTTGCACCGAGCGGCCGATCACCAGCATGGGCACGTTCTGCGCGAGGCCACAGAAGGCCGAGGCCACCGTGAAGAGCGCGATGCCGGTGGCGAAGATGCGCCGGCGGCCATAGCGATCCCCCAGCGAGCCGCCGACGAGGATGAGTGACGCCAGGAACAGCGAATACGCCTCTACGACCCATTGCACGTCGCCGGCGGTTGCCCCCAGGTCGCGCTGCAACGCCGGCAAGGCGACGTTGACGACCGTGCCGTCGATGAACACCATGCTCGAGCCAAGGATGGTGGCGACCAGCACCCAGCCGCCGACATCCCGTGCGCCGCGCGGCACGCCAGTAGCGGCCGGCGCCGCCTGCATGACGCCTTCGTCACACGGTGAATTGGTGATCGCCCCCATCGTCTGCATCCTCTCGCGTCAGGTGCACTGCGCCGGCACATCTCCACAGCGTCCAGCCGCGCGGTACGCGACACGCCACGCGCTCGCCTCACCCCGCGTGGACGCTCTCTCGCCCGCAGACGACAGCGTAGCACATCAGCGATACCTCGGTCGCGCCGCTGCGCGTCTGGTCCCCTTGCCCGCGTGCGCCTTGTACGGCCAGTGCCGTGACTTATCAGTCACCTTGACTGGCTCTGTTTCTCGCCCCACATCGTGCTGTCTAGAGAGAGAGCGCTTCAACAGCCTCCGGTGCCGCGACGGGCGCGCTCTATCACATGCAGGCGGGCGCACACAAGGAGCTAGCCCGTAACCGCAAGCGCCATGTCGATCGCAAACGCGGCGCCGCGCCGTTCAGTGTCACCAGCGGGGTCATAGGCGGCGAGGCCCATCACCCGGCAGGCCACCGCTCGCGCCGTCGCGGCGGCGGCCTCCACCAGGTGCGCCCGCGGTGGCCAGTGGGGAGCAGGTGTTAGGGCGAAAGGAACGATGGCAGGGCCAGCAACATCCAGATCGAGATGGATGTACCACGCGGCTGCCGCATCTGCTCGCGCGCCAAGCGCCGCTTCCCAGCGTACCGCTACACCCGGGGCCTGCATCTCGGCCGCATCCATGCGCAGAATGGGATGGTGCTCCAGCGCGGCGATCTCGGCGGGGTCGAGATCACTCGCGCCGACCAGCGCCGCTGCTTCGGGCCGCACCGGCTCGCGCAGACCCGCCGCCTCGCGCCAGTCGTCCAGATCCCAGCCAAGCGCGACGGCGTAAGGCATTCCACCCCACATGCCGCTGGTGGTTGTCGCCATCGTGTTCATGTCGCCATGAGCGTCGAACCAGACAACGCCAGGCACGGCGCCTGTACCCGCGATGCCGCCCATCGGGCCGAGCGCATGGGTGCAGTTGCCCTCCAGCACCAGCGCGAACGCGCCATCGCGAGCGAGCACGGACCGCACGGCGGCGCTGGTTCGTGCCGCAATGCGCCCAAGGTTCGTCACCGTGTCGCGCGTCCGCTCGCTGTTTGGGAAATCAATCCAGATGGGCTTGGATACCGTATGGCCAGACGCTTGCAGGCGTGTGATCAGCCCCGCATCAAGGATGGCTTGTGGGCCGCGAGCCATGCCCCAGCGCCCCATATCCGTTTGGAACGGCACGCAGATTATGCCAATCTCCATACTGATCTGCTCCTGCTGAGCGAGGTCCGAATGGATGCCCGCTATGCGAAAGTGTAACAAACACACCCTGGCCGTTGAGTGGACCAAGCGCCACAGATGTGACTGCCAATTCTCCTACCAGCCATCCCAGGAACATAGTGGATTCCGCGGGATTTGCATTGCATAGCAATAAAGAACGTCACTCCGCCTAGGTGCGCCTCCGCCTCGGTTATCTCGCTGAAGCTAAAGCGCATCACGGCTCCTGTGATGGCGCCGCCTGCTGCCGCGCCTTGTACGGCCAGTGCAGCGACTTGTCGCCCTCCCAGTTTTCGCGCAAGCCCGGCGCCGTCAGGTCCCAATCCGGCCGGATCTTGCGCGTGACCTCACGCAGGTCTTGCCAGAGGTCCTCTGGTGACGGGCGGCCCCAGAACCAGTAGCCGTTGTAGATCTTGTAAATCACCAGGCCCGGCTCCAGCACAAGGGTATGCGGGATCATCGGGTCATGGTGTGGGTCGGTGTACTCTTGAATCTCCAGATCCTTCTGCACCGTGCGTCCTGAATCGGAAAGAAAGGTCCACTGGGCCCCCACCGCGTCGCGGAACTCGTTACTCTCCAGGATGTTGTCGGTGGAGATGGTTACGATCTTGGTGTATGCGACGGCGATCTTGGGATAGAAGGCTGCCAGCGCCAGGTGCTGCTGGTGGTCCTTCGGGCAGAAGTGGCCGCGCGAGAGCACCAGAATCATCGGGTCAATCCCTTGCAGCTCGCTCAGCCGGCGCCGCTGTCTCGTGTGATCGGTCAACTCGTAGTCGGGGAAGTGTGCCCCGGCGACGATATCCTCACGCATCGTCTTCCTCCGTCCTGAATGGCGCAGCTCCTTCCGCTCTGGACAGGTCTGCGTCAAGTGGGAGAGGACACCAGCATACAGGCTGGTGTCCTCTCCGTTTTCACTCATCCGGTCATCCGGAGCTTCGCCCAAGAAGCTCCGTCCGCAGCGTTACGACTTCGGCAGCAAATTCTGGTCCTGCAAGAACTTCTTCGCCACGGAGGGAACCTTAGACGGATCGGTGCCGACCTCTGCGATCAGCGCGGTCTGCGAGTCCGTCGTCAATATCTGCGCCAGAGGGTTCAGCGTGCTCGCGATCGCCGACGACTTCGCCAGTGTCTGATCTCTCACGATGGGCGAGGGATTGTACGGCGGGAAGGCATTCTTGGTATCTTTGAGCAACACGAAGTGGTTCGTCACGATGGCCGGGTCGGTCGTGTAGCACTCGTTGATGTCGGCCTGCCCACCCGTCACTGCTTGGAACGAAAGCTGCTCGCTGATGGTGACGGTGGACTTGAAGCTGACTCCATAAGCCGTCCCCGCTGAGTTGTAAATGTCCTTGGCGTCCTGTTGCAGCGCGAAGACGAGCTTGTTGGCGACAGGCGCCAGATCGGCGATGGTCGACAAGTTATACTGCTGCGCCTTGGCCTGTGAGGTGCAGTAGCCGTAGCTGTCGTTGAGCTTCAAGGCGGGGTCCAGCCACGTAACGTGCAGGTTCTGCTCATAGTACGTCTTGGCCTCGTTGTAGGCCGTCTGGGGATCGTTGGTCTGAGGGAGCTTGTAGATCGAGAGCGCCGTCCCGTTGAACTCGGGGTACATGTCGACAGCCCCGCTCTTAATGGCGGAATCGAGGACCGTCGTCTGACCGAGCGCCAGCTTGGTCGTTACGTTGAAGCCCTGATTCTGCAGTAGCAGCGAGTACATCTCGGCCAGCAGCTGGCCATCGGGATCGTTTTTGCTGCCGATGGTCAGACTGATACCCGCGCCGGGCTTCGAGCCGGCGCCAGTGCCGCTGCCCCCGCCGCCGCAGCCGGCGAGTGTCAGCACCGTGAGCAGCATGACGACGCCGAGCGCCTTCGCCAGCCAGTGAGTGGAATTCGCGCGCATACTAGCATATCCTCCTATGGGATGAATCATGTGGTGTGAAGGACACCACTACTACAACTGGGCTTCGCGTCGAAGTGCGAAGCCGCCGCCTGTTCCCGGCACGTACGCCGGTCGGGTGTGTGCTCCAGAGAGCAACGCGCATCCGTGCAGACGTATTCCTCTCATGCGGCCACCGGTTGTTCGGCCGCCGCGGCAGGCGCCGCGCCCTCAGCCGTCCCTGGGCCTTCACGTACTTGTAGTCCGGTCGGCGTTACGGTGCGCTGGACCGCTGCCAGTCCGATCTCGACGATCAGCGCCAAGAGCGCGATGCCGCCGGCGCCGACGAGCAGCGGCACCGTCTGCAGCAGATTTAGCCCCTGGCTGATGTAGTCGCCATACCCGCCGCCGCCGATGAGGAACGCGATGGGCACGGTAGCAACGATCTGCACCGAAGCGGTGCGGACGCCCGCCGCGATGACCGGCATGACCAGCGGGATGCGGATACGCGAGAGCACCTGCCACGCGGTCATTCCCATCCCACGCGCCGCCTCCACTGCCGCCGGATCGACGCCGCGCAGGCCGGCGATGGTGTTCAACAAGATCGGCGGGATGCCAAGCAAGGTGAGCGCAACCACCGTGGGCAGCACGCCGATGCCCAGGAAAGGCTGCACGATGGCAAGAAACGCGAGCGTTGGGATGGCGCGGGCCAGCCCGCTGGTATTGGTAGCGAGGAACGCCGCGGTGCGCCGCGGAGCGACCAGCACCCCCAGCGGGATGCCGATGGCGATGGCCAGCGCAATGGGCACGAAAGACAGGTAAAGCGTGCGGACTGTCTCGCCCGCGAAATCGTTCTGTGGATCCCTGATGAACTGCCACATATGTCCGAGCATTCCAGCATACCTCCAGGTCCTCACACCGCGCGGCTGCCCTCGACGCGAGGTGGCGCTGAGCCGCTCATCCGGCGGGGACGATCTCGCGTCCCCGCCCGAGCCAGCGCTCCACTGCCAGCAGCAGCAGATCGGCGGCGATGGCGAGCCCTGAGACGAGAATCACCCCGCCGATGACCTGGTCGCGGGAGGAGAAGTTGAATCCCTGCTGGATCGCATAGCCCAACGTGTCCACGCCCACCAGAAAGCCGAGGGTCGCGATACCAATGGCCGTCACCGTCGCGACACGGAAGCCGGCGACGATCACGGGCAGGGCCAGTGGCAGAATCACGCGCAGCTGAAGCTGCCAGCGATTCATGCCCATCGCGCGGCCAACCTCCACCAGTGCGGGATCGACCGAGCGGATGGCGGCGACGATGTTGCGGATCAGCACGACCTGCGAGTAGATCACTAGCGGGATGATGACTGTCGGCGCCGCCAGCCCAGTGACTGGTATCAGGAAGGCGAACGCGGCCAGGCTAGGGATGGTGTAGAGAATGCTGGTCGTGGTGAGCACCGGCGTGTAAATCCGCCGATAGCGTGCTACCAGCAGCGCGAGCGGAAAGGCAATGAGCACGGCGATCGCCAGGCTCACGAAGGTGACGTAGAGCTGCTCGAAGAGCAGGTTGGGGATGCTTGTCGAAATCGAGAGGTCCCAGTTGTCTGGGTTCGTGAGATAGCTCATGGAGCTCCTATCCGTAGGCGCACGCGAGAGAGGCGCGCCCCGCCGCTAGTGCAATGCCGCGGGCGAGGCCTCGCCCTCGCGCAGGCGGCCGGCAGAGAGGCCGCGATAGATGCTCGAGAGCGTGACACGTCCCAGCGGTTGGCCGTTCTCCTCGACGGTCAACGCCGACGACCCAGTCTGGATGAGCTGTAAGAGCGCATGGAGCATGGTAGCATCCGTCGCGATGACCGCGCCATCCGCGGCGGCGCCCGCCTCGATGGCCAAAGTCACCGGCAGGTATTCGAGCTGGCGCATGACATTGTCCGCGCCGACGAGCCGGCGGACGAAATCGTTGGCGGGTGCACTGAGCAGCTCGATGGCGGTGCCCACCTGCATCAACACGCCGTCCGAGAGCACGGCGATCTGGTCCCCAAGCTTGAACGCTTCTTCCACGTCGTGCGTGACGAAGAGAATCGTGCGCGCCATCTCGCGCTGGATGCGCAACAGCTCGTCCTGCAAGCGATTGCGCGTGATGGCGTCTAGCGCGCCAAACGGCTCGTCCATCAGCAGGATGGCCGGATCGGCCGCCAGCGCACGCGCCAGGCCGACGCGCTGTTGCTGACCGCCGCTGAGCTGGCGGGGGTAGCGCTTGCGATATTCTGCCGGGTCGAGGCCCACCAAGGTCAAGAGCTCATCCACCCGTGCGTCGGTCGCGCTCTTTGGCTGGCCCAGGATGGAGGGCACGACGCGGACGTTGTCCTCGATGGTGAGGTGGGGGAAAAGCCCCACCTGCTGGATCACGTACCCGATGCCGCGGCGCAGCTCGATGGAGTCGCGGTCCGTGGTCGGCACGCCATCAATGGCGATGTGACCGGAGGTGGGATCGATCAGGCGGTTGACCATGCGCAGGAGCGTCGTCTTGCCTGAGCCAGAGGTGCCCAGCAACATGCAGATCGCGCCTTCACGCACGGCAAAGCTGACATCGTCCACGGCGGGCCGAGCGGCGCCCGGAAAGAGCTTGGTGACGCGCTCGAAGTCGATCTTCGCCATCGCGTTTGTCTATTTCTCCTCATGCGGGCCACGGCCATCGGCATGCCTGCCATTGGCTGCGAGCGCCATACACACCTGTTAGACTATTATGACCCATGAGAGTTACACCGCGCCATTCTAGATAGATGGAAAGGAAGCGGTTACTCGCGCATCGCTATGGGTGCGCGCCGCTGAAGGCGCCGGCGCACGGGGCAGGAGGCGCCGGCGCACGAGGCAGGCTGCGGGCTGCAGCCCGGCGCACTCGCTAAGGGCTCAATTCGCATCCGGTGTAATGTGGTCGGGCCTCCGCGAGACATTGCCAGGCGTCAGCGCGAGCAGGATAATTGGTAGGAGGAAGCGGTGTCTGGAAGTGGGGACCTCATGCACCGAACACGCGGCAGTCCCCCGCGCGCGGCGTGCGCAACGTCGGCTGAGCACAGAGCAGCGGAAAGCATGAGGTTCACATGGCGGCAGTAGAGCAATTCGACGCGATCGTCGTCGGGGCGGGGCAGGCGGGCGGGCCATTCAGCACGGCGCTCGCGCGGTCCGGCAAGAAAACGGCCATCATCGAGCGCGAGCATGTCGGCGGCACCTGCATCAACGAGGGCTGCACACCCACCAAAACGATGGTGGCGAGCGCGCGGGTGGCCTATCTCGCGCGGCGTGGCGCCGACTATGGCGTGCACACCAGCGGCCCTGTGCAGGTGGATATGGTACGGGTGCGCGAGCGCAAGCGCAAGGTCGTCGACGACTTCCGCTCGGGCAGCCAGCACCGCATCGAAGAGACGCCTGGGGTCGAGCTGCTCTTCGGCGAGGCGCGCTTCACGGAGCCACATACGCTCGCGGTGCGCTTGCGCGACGGCGGGGTGCGGACCCTCACCGCGCCGCTCATCGTCCTCAACACGGGCGACCGGCCGGCCGTCCCGCAGCTGCCTGGACTGGAGCGGGTCTCCTCCCTCGACTCCACCAGCATCATGGAGCTGGACCACGTGCCCGCGCACTTGCTGGTGCTCGGCGGCGGCTACATCGCGCTCGAGTTCGGCCAAATGTTCCGCCGCTTCGGCAGCCGTGTCACGCTGGTGCAGCGCAGCGGCCACCTGCTCTCGCACGAGGACGCCGATGTCGCGGATGAGGTCGCCACTATCCTGCGTGAGGACGGCATCGACGTGCTGCTCCATACTCGCGCCGTGCGTGTGGACCAGGCAGCAGGAGGGTTGATACGGTTGACGGTAGACGGCCCGCGCGGCGAGGAAACGCTCGAAGGCACGCATCTCTTGGTCGCGACGGGGCGCGTGCCTAACACCGAGGCGCTCAACCCGGCGGCAGCTGGCGTGCGAACCGACGACAAGGGCTACATCGTCGTGGACGAGCGCCTGCGCACGAGCGCGCCGGGCATCTACGCGGTCGGCGACGTCAAGGGCGGCCCCGCCTTCACGCACATCTCCTACGACGACTTCCGCATCCTGCGCACGAACCTGCTCGAAGGCGGCGACGCCAGCATCACTGGTCGGCTCGTCCCCTATACGGTCTTCATCGACCCGCAGCTCGGGCGCGTGGGGCTGACGGAAGCCGAGGCGCAGCGGCAGGGGCGCCGCTTGCGTGTGGCCAAGCTGCCGATGAGCTACGTCGCGCGGGCGATCGAGGTGGACGAGACGCGTGGCTTCATGAAGGCGGTGGTGGACGAGGAGACGAAGCAGATCCTGGGCTGCGCGGTGCTGGGCATCGAGGGCGGCGAGATCATGTCGGCGCTGGAGATCGCGATGATGGGGAGGCTGCCCTACACCACACTCAAGGAGGCGGTCTTCGCGCATCCCACGCTCGCGGAGTCGCTGAACAATCTCTTCATGACGCTCGACTGACGGGGCGGCCGCGCTCCCAATCCGGCCGTTACTGGTCCGCTGACCACGCGTATTGCGCCTTGCACCCCGCCATCCGCGACTGGTGTCGGGGACGGCGACGACGATTGGAGACGGTGATTCATGTCCGTGCGGCTCCTGGTGTTCTTCCTGATAGGGACCGGCGCCGGCGCGCTGATCACCGTGCAGAGCGTGCTGAATGCGGCGCTGGGCAAGCGTACCGGCAGCCTGGGCTCAGTACTCCTGCTCACGCTGGTCAGCATCGCGCTACTGATCCCACTCGTGCTGCTGATTCCCGGCACCGCCGACCTGCGGCAGCTGCCGGGACCGAGCCAGTGGTACCTCTATGCCGGCGGTCTGCTTGGCATCGCCATCCTGGCCACTCCGATCGTACTGGTGCCGCGCATCGGGGCGACCGCGACCCTCACAGCGCTCGTGGCGGGGCAGCTCACGCTGGCCGTGGTTGTCGATCACTTCGGCGTGCTGGGCGTCCCACGCGCGGAGGTTACGGTGACGAAGATGCTCGGCCTGGCGCTGCTCGTTGGCGGCGCGCTGCTGGTGACACGTCGCTAGGCGGCACTGGACGCGTGACGAGTGAGGCGCACATGCCAGCGGCGCCGCCTGCCCACCATCGCCTCACCGACCGGCAGATCGCGTGTGTTGTCACGCGTGCTACACTGATGCCGGAGCATGCGCGCGCCGCTCCGTGTTGTAGCTCCCGTGGCAGGGCTGCCACGGTGTGGCGTCCATCCCATGCGGAACCGACCTCTAAACCGATGAGCGCCATGCGCATCTTTGTCAGCCATGCTCGCGAAGACGATCCTTTTTGCCGTGCCCTCGTCGCCGCATTGCGCATGGGCGGCGCGGACGTCTGGTTCGATGAGCAGCACGGCCCGGTCACCGAACAGATGCTGCCTGCGTTCGAGCTCGAGCTGCGCGCGCGGGCGGTCTTCATCGTCGTGCTCTCGCCCTACGCGCTCGTCTCCCCGCGCGTGCGCACCGAGTGTACCTGGGCGTATACGTGCTTCCGCGCCGACCCCACGCGCGTGCTCCTTCCCGTGTTGGCCCAGCCCATCGAGGCGACGGCGGTCTGGCTCTTCCTCGACGGCTTCCGCCGTCTCGGCATCAGTGACACTATGCCGTTTCCCGCGATCCAGGCGATCCAGCGCACGCTGCACGCCCTGTGTCTGACGCCGCACCCCGAGCCGGCGGCGCTGGGCACAGCGGACTGGTGGGACAAGGAACAGGACTTTCTGATCCGCGGCAATGCGCTCGGTGCGCAGGGTCGCTACGCCGACGCCCTGCCGTTTTTGCAGCAGGCCGCGCACGTGGCGCCGCACTCGCCCAACGCGTGGTACAGCGTGGGGCAGGCCTGCATGCACCTGCCCGCCCAGCGCTATGCGGAGGCGCTCGTCGCCTACGACCGGGCGGTGGCGCTCGATCCAGACTTTGCGTTGGCGTGGGCGAGCAAGGCGAAGACGCTGAATGCACTGCGCCGCTACGAAGAAGCCCTGGCCGCCTGCGAAACGGCGATCGTGCTGGTCCCTGGCTCGGCGTTTGCCTGGAACAACAAGGGCGTCGCCCTTTTCAACCTGCGGCGCTACCCAGAAGCGGTCTCCGCCTACGAGACCGCCGTAACGTGTGATCCCAACTCCGCGGATTTCTGGCGCAACAAGGGGCTGGCCCTGGCGGCGCTCGGCCGCGATCCGGAGGCGCTCGTCGCCTACGATCGCGCGCTGGACGTGGACCCCAATTTCGCGCTGGCATGGGCGAGCAAAGCGAACGCGTTGTATCGCCTGCGCCGGTTCGAGGAGGCGCTCTCCACCTGCGAGCGCGCGCTGGCGCTGGACCCCAAGAGCGCCCAGGTGTGGAGCAGGCAAGGCAGTATCCTCGCCGCGCTGCGCCACTTCCCAGAGGCCCTTGCCGCCTGCGACCAGGCATTGGCACTCGACCCGACGCTGCCGGCAGCCTGGAGCAATCGGGGCGGCGCGCTGGCGGCATTGGAGCGCTATAACGAAGCACTGGCGGCGCTCGACCGTGCGCTGGTGCTGGCGCCCGATTTTGCCGGCGCCTGGCATAACGAGGTCGTGCTGCTGCGCGCCTGGCATCGGGATGCCGAAGCGGACCTGGCGGAGGCACGCGTGCGTGCCCTGGGCCTCGATGCGGGGGACGAGTGGTCGCCGGAGAGCGAAGACTCCGCGGCAACGTGAACAGACCGCGCCGATTGCGAGACAGCGGCGGCGCCTTCGGCGTTATGAGCGGCGGGTGAGTGGGGAAGAGCTGTTGTCGGGTGGCGTAACGATCTGGCATGTTCGCTGGACTCATTGGCGTGTAGGATATGCTCTCGTCTGGCCCTCTGGTGATGTGCCGGTCTTCGTTACGGCAAAGCACGACGGTACCCCGGGCGGGAGTGCGGATTTCAGGGGGTAGTCGCGATGCGTGAGGAGATTCAGCTGCGGGAGGGCGTCTCTGCTGTTGCCCCGGATGATTACGCACGTGTGGTCGAGGTGTGGGAAGCATCCGTCCGTGCGACGCACACGTTTGCCACCGAGGCCGATATCGAGGTCATCAGGCCACTCGTACGCGATGGCCTTCCCGATGTGCCGCACTTGCTGTGTGTGCGCGAGTCCGCCGGTCAGGTGGCGGGGTTCATCGGGGTGCTGGACGGGAAAGTCGAGATGCTCTTTGTCCATCCGGCGTGGCGCGGCCAGGGCATCGGGCGGCGGCTGCTGAGCTATGCGGTGACGACGTTGGGCGCAGATGAGCTGGATGTCAACGAGCAGAATCCGCAGGCGATCGGCTTTTATCTACGGATGGGCTTCGAGATGATCGGACGCTCGGCGGTGGATAGCTTACTGATCTCGGTGTAACTCGCTAAACTTGATAGCCGCACTCGGTAATGCAGCCCTGGAGGACGTGCCGCTTGTGGCGCAGCCGCTCTTTGGCGCGCCGCAGCGCGAGGTC
>Ga0207684_10005217_pt1 | contig 12073 bp, 7 predicted proteins | sample KBSK5501metaG_FD_184342 | JGI IMG/M metagenome (GOLD analysis project Ga0207684, IMG submission 184342) | Corn, switchgrass and miscanthus rhizosphere microbial communities from Kellogg Biological Station, Michigan, USA - KBS K5-50-1 metaG... | ecosystem: Host-associated > Plants > Roots >... | reverse complement strand
CGCCACTGTCGCTCGTTGAGCCATCCCTTCATCAGCTTGTATTGGGCTTCTTGTGAAAGTGTCTCCATTCCTCCAGCATATCACATCTCTTTGGATAAGTTATTTCAGCGTGCCTCCTTAGGAGAGCTCTACTGAGGTCGGCTCTGCTCAGGTCAGCTCCGCTGAGGTTGACTCCGCTGAGGCTAGCTTCGCTGAGGTTGGCTTTGCTGAGGTTGGCTTCCCTTAGGTCGGCGCCGCTGGGGGTGGCTCTGGGGAGCGGGAACATTTGCATCATTTTTACAAGCTTGGCTCCGTCTGGGTCGGCTCCTCTGACAATGTGAACTCCGCTGAGGTTAGCTTCGGTGAGATTGGCTCCACTTAGGTTGGCTCTGCTGAGGTTGGCTCCGCTGAGATAAGCTCCGCTGAGGTTGGCTCCGCTGAGGTTAGCCTCGATAAGGTTAGCCTCAATAAGGTTAGCCTCAATAAGGTTAGTTTCGACGAGGTTAGCTCCACTGAGGTCGGCTCTGCTGAGGTTAGCTCTGCTGAGATTGGCGCTTTTCAGGATGACACTGATGAGGCCAGCTCCAGCATAGTAGAATCTGCCGAGATAAGCTCCGCTGAGGTTGGCTCCACTGAGGTCGGTTTCGGCGAGATTAGCTTTTTTGAGGGTAGCTCTGCTGAGGTTGGCTCCACTGAGGTTGGCACTTTTCAGATTGTAATCGATGGGATCGGCTCCGCTGAAGATGGCATAGATGGGGTCGGCTCCGCTGAGGTCGGCTCCACTGAGGTTGGTCCTGCTGAGGTCGGCTTCGACGAGGTTGACTCCCCTTAGATTGGCTCCACTTAGGTCAATGTTGACTTCTGGATGCAGAGTTCTCCACTCATTCCAAATATCTCTTCCTTGCTGGAGAAGTTCAAGATGCTCTTGGTTTGCCATTGTGTTTTACTCTCTTATTTTTAACAAGGTGGAATAGACCCTAACTAAGGTACGTTAGCTACATTATAGGCATCCCACTTTGCAGTATGCACGCTCGCTACTTTTCCACTGGTAAGAACTGCCCCCCCCTTGCTGTTGAGAAAAAACAGTCGAGCCTTGTGAGAGTGATGGCTCAGATCACATAGTATTCTGGCTTTCTTCCCGTTGAACTACTTTTTACCATAAATCGTCTGATTTGACGCATATCTGAGAGCACGAGTCCGAAGAACAAGAGCATTTTGGGCTCTTCGTGCGAACTCCTGCCAGCGTGGGACCAAATGACACGTTATGGTTCCCAAATGGAACTACCAACGTGGATATGCGTCAAAACCGTGGATTTATTCACAACCCCTGGTTGCTATCAATTCAGGAAACAAGCCACCCGCTGGACAGCTTATGCGTCAGTAAAGAGGACAAGAGACGAGGCAAATCACATAGTATAAACGTTCGTATTCCTCAATCAGCCATTTCACCCGGGCGATATTCCGAACCGTCACCCACCAGGCACGTGACGATTCAGGAAAGCGACATAGTGCGACAGTGTCGCCGCTAAGCCCTCCCAGTATGCACAGCCATTTCTCCCATCTGGCGCTGCGTGTCGCGACACGTCGTTCGTTGAGAAAAGTATGGAAGAATTGACGGAAAAGTTGACGACCGCACAAATGGCCGAACGCGCCGGTGTCACCCAGCGCACCGTGCAGCGCTGGATTAAAAACGGCGAGCTGCAAGCCAAACCGATCCGGGGCGGCTACTACGCAATTAACCCGCTAGACCTGGTGGAATTATCGCTCCCGCTACGCGCTGACGCGACGCCGAAAGAGAAGAGTCTGAGCTACGATGAACTCTTTGACAAGTTCATCGAGGTTCAATTCGACCTGGATGATCTCCAACACCGGCTCGGCCAGGCAGAAGACAAGATCGAGCGATTGAATCGTCGAGTCACTGAACTCACCAGGGAGCGCAAGACGACCACCACCGGGCGCAAGAAACGCGATACCCGCAAGCTGCTTCCCTACGACTACACCCCCTGGCGGGCATTCGCGAGGCTGCACGGTATTCCAGAGTCAACCGTGGCCAGGGCCATTAAAGAGCAAACGCTCTATGCGGAGCGGGGCAACTGGAAATCTGGAGGCCGAACCGTCACAGAAGCGTTTGACGACTACGAGCGTGAACTCTTCTACGACCACTTTCACACGCACCCGAAGTTTGAATCCTGTGAAGGCTGCCCGCATAAACTGTAGCATCGACCCATGCAACGTGGGCCAGCTGGATAGCAAAACAGGGCTGAAATCCCACCACGCGCCAGGATGCGATTCTGACGGTTTTTGGGACCAGATGGTATTAGAGATTCACAGGCTGATGCCTCAAAAAAGAGCAGGGCACCCATAGAATTATCACCATTCCACTCAGTTATGCGAACAAAGGTCCCAATCCCCTTGACTTACTTAATTTTCTGTGATATTTTATGACTAGATAAATTAAAGCTCTGCTAGGAGGGAATAGCCTTGCACGACATTCCGTCAGAAGACGAAGCGTTTCAAAAATTGGGACCTCTGAAAGGGCTGTGGTACGAGAGTCTTTACTCTGCTATACTCGACACAAACAAGCATTTTAAAGATAACTGTGACCATCGCTCCGATATACCACCACTTTTCTCATGGCATGTACGCTCGAAGTTCCAAACACTGCTCGAACCTCACACGAATGCGTATAATTTTGCTATTGTCCCTGTGCTAGGTGGTAGCTTTCTTGTAACACACGGGTTCTTTGCTTGTAAGTTCCGAAAAGCGTTCAATGGGAAGCTTCCGCCCCCAACTAACAAAACGCAGCTCCGGTACTACAACGCGAACAGTGGTTTGAGCATTTGGCCGACGTTGCCGGGGTGGGAGCAGTTGAGGACTTTTCCCTCCGGTGGTACGGTGAACCTGCTCGTCTACTACGACCTTAACCCTCAACATGAGCTTGCGTGGGTTAAGATAGCTTGTCCACGGTTTGCCACATTAACCGAGATCGAATGTTTCTGGGACAAGGACATCGACAACCCGCTCTTTAGTGGAAGTGGCGGTTTCGAGGTGAAACATTCAACGGAGGAAAGGGAAGACATTCCCTTTGAAGAACTTCCTTTCGAGGAAGACGACGACAATCCCTTGACAGGGTTAGCAGAATGATGAACGGATTAAGACTAAAGCAAGTGAGAGAGTTTTTAGGGCTGACACAAAGCGAGTTAGCCCTAAAACTCGATGCAAGTCAATCTACAGTTGCGTATCTCGAAGGAGGTTATTTACAGCCCTCCGAGGAGTTACTACGCACTATTTGCGAATGTACTGGTTTCCCCCAGGAGTTTTTTGAGCAAACGGAAGTGACGGAGTTTCCGTTAGGCTCATTGTTATACCGCTCACGAAATGCCATTGACGCTTCTGAAAGGGCGCGGGTGAATCGTTATGGGCAGTTTATGTTTGAGGTGGCGGAGAAGCTAGCAAGCAAACTGAAATATCCTCAGTTTAAGCTTCCAAAGGGAGGACTAGATGCCGTCATGGCTGCTCGTATCATACGATCAAATCTTGGTTATACCCCAGACAGTCCCATTGATGATCTGATCTATGATCTTGAGAAGAATGGCGTTTTTATTTTTAAATCACCTGTTCTTTTTCCAAAGACTGAGGCATTTGCAGTCTGGGCTGGTCACGAGAATAAGAAACCAGTGATTGTTTTGACAGGTGACACCCCTGCTGATCGGACACGTTGGACCGTTGCACATGAACTAGGCCATCTCGATTTGCACTCAACACTCTTTGGGGATATTCAAGCATTTGAACGTGAAGCTGATATATTTGCGTCTGAGCTTCTTCTGCCAGAGGAAACGATGTCTCGTCTGATCGTCGAGCCTTTCAACCTAATGAGAGCGGCAAGGATACGATCAGAATGGAAGGTATCAATTCAGGCATTGATTAGAAGAGCACATGATTTACAACTTATACCAGATAGCACTTATAAAAGCTTGTTCGTTCAAATCTCGCAGCAAAAAAAGAAGCTTCAAGAATTATCTGAAGCCGATACTCCAGAACGTCCTCGTTATTTGCGGGGTATGGCTGAAAAGCGGTATGGAGGGAAAAGAATCAATTACCAGCAATTTTCAAAAGATACAAAATTCCCAATCGCAGTATTAAAACAGTTCATTGAAGCACAAGCGAGTCAGGAGGAATATACAAGAAAGAAACCGCAAGGGAAAATTCTTGATTTTCCCAGCGAAAAAAATTACAGCACAGATGTAAGAGAGAATTAACACACGCAGGGGAGCTAAAACCAGCTAGCCCCCCTCATTCCACCCGGGCGATATTCCGAAGCGTCATCCACCAGGCGCGTGACGATTGAGACGCACGCCATTAGTTTTTGTTAAAGCCATTCCTAAGCGGGGACTCCGGAAGTAACAAATGTCGTCACCCAGTATCAGTCGATTCAAACAGGCCCAGCGAACAGATAATCTGCGGCTCCTGCGGCTCCAGTTGTTCGTGGACCTGGCAGAGGCGATTGTCGGCACGCAGGTCGATGACCAGTGCTGCCAGTTGATCGTCGCTGATGCCGCTGCGCAACTGGCGGTTGAGTGTGTCCCTGGCCGTCTCCTGAAGCGGATATTTGTAGATATCTTCGAGCGCGCTGTGCAGCTCCGGCGGCGCGGGAAAGAGGGTATGCTGTGTTTTGTCGATATACTCCTTCAGCCGCGCATACGTTTTGCGCCGTGCGCCTGAAGCGGCCCCCAACTGGCCGCCGATGCTGCGCGTCTCCTCTTCAATAATATGTTCGACTGCGCGCCTGACCAGGTCGTGCTGCTCCGGCGGGCGCTCAATTGGCCTGGTATCATATGAGCAGGCAGCCGCGCGCAGGATCGCCAGTTGCGATTGGGTGACGTTCTCGCCCTTGCGATTAACCCAGGCCAGCGCGTCGTTGCCCTCGGAGGTACGCATGTAGACCAGAACTCCTTCGGGCGCGGCGACACTGCCGCGATGGGCGCGCGTTGAGAAGATGACATCGGGCAGCTTTTCGATGATGCCTTTGAGCTTCGGGTTGGCATCGATGGCATTTTTCCAGATTTGATAGGCCTGAGATGCCAGGTCCACCTCGCTATCGGCCTCGCCATCTAGCACACCCGCTTTCTCGTTGTACAGGTCTTCAAAAGCTACCTTTGCCGTTTCCGTCAACTCGTCTTCAAAAAAGGCTTCATCGGTGCCGACCACTTCAGCGTTCTGTTGCAGACGCTCTCGCACACGCTCGCGCAGGCGGATGAGGCGTTCCACGCCATCGGCGGGCAGGAATGAGTAGCAATAGATGGTATCTGACAGTTGGCCAATGCGGTCCACACGACCCGCACGCTGGATCAGGCGGATGATGGCCCAGGGGAGATCGTAGTTAACCACGATGGCGGCATCCTGCAGGTTCTGCCCTTCGGAGAGGACATCCGTTGCGACCAGCACACGAAGTTCACTCTCCGGACTGATCCGGTTGCGCCGCTCATTGCTGATAGGACTGAACCGCCAAGCCAGTTCGGTCGGATCGTCCGAGTCGCCGGTGACGCCCTCCATCGACAGGATCCCGCGCGCTTTGAGCTGTGCGGTGAGGTAGCGCACGGTATCGGCGAACTGGGTGAAGATCAGCACTTTTTCGTTCGGATGCTGCTGCATGAGCAAGTCGAAGAGCGCGGCGAGTTTGGCATCGCGTCTGGCGTCCCAGGTGCCACATTTCTCCAGCACGGTGAGCAGGTTACGCGCATCGGCGAGTAGGTCCCGTTTCAGGTTAGCATTGAACAGAGAAGGGCGCAGCCATTTGAAGCGGCGGCGAAGCGGCCCGGTATACTGTGCATAGACCTCGGCGGCGCGCCTGCGAAATGTGGTCTCACTGTCCAGCGATGCGGCCATCTCGATCTCGTCCAGGGTGGAGGTCGCGCCCTCGTTCTCCTCCGCCGTCTCGGGCAAGAGCGCCTCTTCGTCCTCATCATTGGCACGCGCGTCAAGCAGGGCCGCGTCCTGGGTGCCTAGAGGCAGGTCCGGCCCTGCTTCGATGGCACACAGATAGACGAAGTTGCGCAGGATATGCCGCTCGACGGATTGGATGAAGGCCGGCCCGCCGCTTTCCAGGCGTTTGAACAGGTTGGTGCGACAGAAGCCCATCAGGCGTTTCCCGGCGTGCGAGAGATTCTCCAGTTGCTTTGCTTCCGCGGCGGTTGGCCGCTCTTTCGGTGATTTCGCGATGTAGTTGGCAAGACCGTAGCGCGGCAAGTTCAACCCATTCACGATCTGCACCACGTCATCTGAGTAGAGCGTGGCGTAGGGGTCGCTGGCCCGCGCCTCGTCTACCAGGAATTTGACGGTGCGCGGGACACGCGCGGGGAAATAGGAACGTCGCCCATCGCTGAAGACCAGGTATGTGCGCCCGGAGGCCTGGTCGGTCTGGGCATAGTTGTCCTGGATGAAGCTGCGCGTGCGCCGCACGAGGAAGAGCCGCATCAGGTCGCGCCAGTCGTCAGCATAGTCGCTTTGCTCGAATGCCGCCAGCGAGCGTACCGGGGCTTGATAGCGACTGTTGAATGTCGTTTCACCCATCTCACGCAGGAGCCGTTCTGGGCGAACGCCGAGGTCGCGGCTCTCTTCGTCCGAGAGGAAGAGCCGCAGCTGCGCCGAGAGATCGAGGTAGGATTTGTTATAGGGCGTGGCGGAGAGGAGGATGCATTTGCTCTCATTCTTCTCAATGTAGTCTTTGATGGCCTTGTAGCGCTTGCCCTCGCGGTTGCGCAGGTTATGGCTTTCGTCGATTACCAGCAGGCGGAAACGGCGCAGGTCGGGCAGCTCGTTCTGCACGTTGGTCACGGAGATGACTTTGGAGACCAGCCCATACTCATCCATGTACTGCTGCCACATACGGGTCAGGTTCTTGGGGCAGATCACTAGCGTCTCCAGTCCGAAGTCGTCCTGCATAATGCGGGCCAGCGCGGTGGCCATGAGCGTCTTACCCAGGCCAACCACATCGCCAATGAGTACACCGCCGCGCTTGTTGAGGTGACGCGCAGCGATTTTCACAGCGGCGACCTGGTACTCAAACAACTGGTTCTTGAAAATGGTGGGGATGCTGAAATCTTGCAGCCCGGCGCGCGCTTCCTGCGAGAGGTGATAGGCCATCTTGAGATAAATGTAGTAAGGCGGGGGCATCTCGTCACGCGCCCAGCTTTCATCGATGATCTCGGCCAGTTCGTCGGAGATATCCAGACACCAGCGATCCTCCCAGCGCTCGTTAAACCAGCGTTCCAGTTTCTTGCAGGCATCGCTGTCCAGCACATCAACGTTGAGTTCGCCCTGGTGCTGGAGTCCTGCCAGAGTGAGGTTGCTGCTGCCGAGGTAGCCGACGATGGGGGTGATGCGGCTCTGCTGGTAGAGCAGATAGAGCTTGGCATGCAGCTTATGGCGCAAAAAGAGCTTGACGACGACGCGCTTTGCTTTGAGTTGTGCACTCAGGCGGCGCAGCCCTTCTTGGTCCTGGTTGGTCGGCGCACCCATCACTAACTGTTGGCGAAACTCCTGCGCCATACGCTGCTTGAGGCGCACCACCGTCGATTGGTCGATCTCCTGCCCACCGCGTAGGCTGAACAGCTTACGCAGTTCGTCCTCCGGCCTCTCTGCCATGCCAATCAGGAGACGGCAGCTGCCCATTGCACCGCCTTGCCAATGTTCCATCAGGCGGTCGAGGGGCTGCCAGCCACGTAGATTGAAATAGCCGACGCAGAAATCGGCATGCTCAGAGACTTTGAGGGTGTCCTGCAAGGCTTCGAGCAGGCGGCTTTCGATGTTGTCAAAGATGCGCGGCATGGGATATTACTCCTCCTCCTCGTCTCCACTGGTCTGCCCCATGCGGTACTTGCTGTCGTAGTTGATGATGAAATCCAGCTCTTCGTCGGTGAAACCGAAGTGCTTAGCAAGCACGCGGTCTATTTCATCGATGATGGGTTTTGAGTTACGAGGATAGAACTCATCGTATTCTACCAATCCAGTAGCCTTATAAGGGACTGCACGGCGAACACTATGTTTTCGCAAGTCATTCATCAACTCATCTTTCAGATCCTTTAAACTCCCGCCTAAGCTTTCCGTCAATTCTGCTATATCACAAGGAAAGTCCAAAATGATTTCTCTTCCACAATGGTAAACATCTGAATATGTAACAAACCAGGAGTAAAACAAATTGCTGTTTAGCAAAGCCACCAGAGTGTCTCGCTTACCATCCGTATTAACAGAAAATATTTTGTAGTCCTCGGATTTTTTCTCGCCATCTCTCTGGTTATGAAAAAATGGGACGAAATCAAATGCTTTCACAAAATGAGCTACAATCCTGTGGCAATAAACATGATAAGAGGCTGTATCATCAACACTTTCTCGTAAATTCCTATCATGGGTACACAATTTTCCCAGGATATGTGAGTGGGTTGTTGATGACACCTTTGGAATTAGACCTAATCGATGAGAATGAGGTTCGACCCTCGTATAAGACATCAGGGAGAATAAATATTCTCGACCTTGTGGAAGCCATCTTTGAAAATGTGTAGTGTAAATGGATGGAGATGCTTTTCTAAATTGCAGAACAATTGATAGCCTGAACTTCACGCCCTGAAAGAGCACGGATGGGTGCGCATCTCCAGAATAGAGACTGACATGAGTCTCAAATGATCCTACTTGCCACATTGACCTTAATGCTTCCATCCTGTCTGTTGCAACACAACTTATTGGCACTATCATGCCAAAATGCCCGTGCACATATAACAATCCGTAGGATCGTTCACAAACTACAGTATATAGATTTCCGCAGCTACGAGTTTTGTAAAGGCCGGGAAGAAGATTATAAGTAGCAACTTTAGACCACTCTACATATGGCGGGTTGCCGATAATAACATCGAAGCCACCTCGTTTCATAATCCCGTAGAACTCTACCCACCAGTGGAAGGGCTGGTGGCTCTGCCGCCACTGCGCAAACCTGGCATCATACTCTTCTCTTTTTGGGATGCTGTTACGGTCAATGCCATATTCCGAGGCCAGGTAGCCATCCAGTTCCGCACGCAATATCCCCAGCATCTGCTGGAGCTGCTGCTTGCTTGCGGCCATAATGGCAGGGTCAAGATCCTGTTCTGTCTGGCGTTCGCGGAACTGCTCGAAGGCAATCTCAATGTTTTGCGCTTTCTGCTCGACGCGCTCCAACCGATCATCGAAGATCATCTGGCTCTGCACGGCCTTGCCCACCGTTTTGCCCTCAATGGCCCGTTTCGTCTCGTCATGTGAGGCAAAGCCTACCAGGGTATTGCCTGCACGGATGTTGAAATCGATATCGGGCAGCGGCTCGATGTCATCGAAGCGCTCAACCTGAGAGACGAGTTTGAGGAAGAGGCGCAGCTTGCAAATTTCGGTGGCCTCTTCCATGATATCGACGCCGTAGAGGTTGCGAATGATGATCGATTTGTAGATAAAATAAGTGAGGCTGGGATGCTGCTTGACCCGCTCCAGGATGGTCCGGAAGTGGGCGATATCGGGGGAGCTATGCCGCCTCTCCGGGGGTATGGCCGCATCGAGCACCTCGCGCTCTTCGACCAGGTCCCCCATGCGTTCCAGGCAGGCCTCGTAAAGCCCTTCGAGGATCCCCAGCGCTGAGAATAGGAACGCACCGGAGCCACAGGTCGGGTCAAGCACCGTTACCTGCTCGATGCTGTCATACAGCGCCCGCAAGAGGTCGGTACCCGTGCAGTAGGTAATCACGTCCTCGGCAAAGCGGCGGCTATCCAGATTGTGCGTGATGAGGTCGTTGGCCGAGGTGATCTCGCCCGCTAGCAGTTTCGCTCGCAGATCCTGGTAGCGGGCGCGTCGCGCCACGACCTCGCGCCAGGTCTCCGTTGGGAGGGCGTAGGCTTCCGGTGCGGGCTTGTTCCACTCGCCGCGCTGCGCCACGTCGTGTATACCCGCCTCGATTTCGGATGGCAACAGCACGCCGCACCCTTTCTTTACGGCCTCATAGATGTACGCATCGGGGTTTTCGCGTAGCAGCGACCAGACTGGCCCATTGGGGCGGAAGGCGATCTGGCACTTCTGCTCGGCAGCATCAAAGAGAAAGGGAATGATGGTGCTCTTGCTGATGTACTCGGTGATGTCCTCTTTGGTATAATAGGCCCCCATCTGCTTCTGGTTGATATATTTCTCGAAGATGTAGCCAAGCACGTCGGGGTTGATCTCGCGATCGCTGCGCAGCGGGCGATCATCCAGGTACCAGTCGAATTCATCGAGGAAGGCGAACAACTGCTCAAACGCCTCGTCGGGGATGGTGATCTCGGGGTTCGCGCGCTCTAGCACATGCACGTCGAACAGCCCCCCGTTAAGATAAGGCACGCTGCCTAGCAGCGTTTCGAGTTCAGATGCATGTGGGCGCTGGCTCAACCCCTCATGGAAGAGTTTCAGCAGGAAATAGCGATAGAAAGTATGGAACTGATTCTCCCCCCGTTCCTGCTGCACGCGCCTCAGCCGATTGGAGAGATAATTGGGGTCGCCATCGAGTTTGCCTGGTGCTTTTGTATCCAGGAAGCCCTTGCGTTGGATAAAATAGATAAACATCAGGCGGTTGAGCATGAGCGAGGCATACCACTCGCGATCAGCTTGTGTCTCAATTCCCTGGATCAGTGCCAGGAACGCGGCGTGTTCGCGTTTGAAGCGGTCATAGAACTTCTTCGTGACGCGCTCGACGTCGAAGGCTTTTGCCACGCGCCCTGCCACCTCGGTCATCTGCAGGCGCTCTTCCTCTTCCAGTCCGATGGCCAACCGCTCCAGTTTCTGCGCCAGCAGTTCCCCCGACTGCCCCCGGTGATAGCGATGCATACGCGAGGCCAGGCGCTTCCCCTGCTCGCGCTTGACCCACAACCATACCTGGTTTTCCCTGGCCGCGTCTACGTAGATGATAAAGTGCTCGTAAGCAGAGCGGATCACCTCGTGCTCGATCTTGCGTAACACTCTATCAGCGGGGATGCGACCCTTGGCATCTGGTTCACAGACGAAGACCCTCACGCCGCGCTTCTCAACGAGCGGGCGCAGCACATAGGTGGTACCATCGACAGGAATCATGAGAGGATGTTCGTTGAGGATATCCCAGCCCAATTCTTCCACGAAGAGCGCCTTGAAGTTGAAGGCACGCAGGTGCTGCCGTATCCTTTGTCGGTTCGCCGTGATTCCCGTTGTCGTGTTCGCCGCCATCTTCGATGTCGCTTCCTCTCTTCTAGTGTGTGGTGTGTTCATCATACTGGTAATCCGAGCCATTGTAAAGCACGAGCCTAGCATAAGTACAAAGGCCTGCCCTGATCTGCTGTTACGATTGCTCTACTTCTGTCTGCGACGCATACTCTCGTTCGTACACCCCCGCCATTTCGCGCACGCGCTCCAGCGCGGCCTGCGCATCCCCTACCGCCCGGTGGCTGCCCTGCAGGGGTATCCAGGTATAGTCGCCGTGATAGTCCGACCAGTTACCGCAAAAGGCGGCGTAGGCCTCCATCGCACACTCCCACGCCTGCGTGAGGTCCTGGAGGTGGTAGTGGCGCGCACTCTGCGCCAGACGCGCCTGGTCGAACGCCGCATTGTAGGCGACCAGGATCACTCGGTCACGCAGCACCTCTTGAAGGGCGGGCCAGATCTCCGGCAGGATAGGCGCTGCCGCCAGCTCCTCGTCGCTGATGCCGTGAATGTCCCGCGCCTCCTCAGAAACGGGCCGCTCCGGGTTGACCAGGCTGTGAAAGAGAATCGCGCCATCGCCCGCAACCACGGCGATCTCGCACACCACGCCGCTCAGCGAGGTGGTTTCGGTGTCGATCAGCGCCCAATCGGAGCGCCGCAAGAGCTGATAGGCCCAGCTGCACACGCCGCGCCGGTCCTCGGCTATCTGCGCGTCCAGCGCGGCTTGCTCGTTCAGCCATTCCAGGCGCTCCTTGCAGCCGAGGCAGAGGCCTGCCTTGAACATTGGTAAATGCCCCACGAAGTGAGCAGATCTGGCCCTCAAACGTGGAACATTGCCCTCAATCTTGAGCAGCAGGACACATGTTTCTGGAAAAACCGCTTCTCA
>Ga0207684_10005215_pt1 | contig 12078 bp, 16 predicted proteins | sample KBSK5501metaG_FD_184342 | JGI IMG/M metagenome (GOLD analysis project Ga0207684, IMG submission 184342) | Corn, switchgrass and miscanthus rhizosphere microbial communities from Kellogg Biological Station, Michigan, USA - KBS K5-50-1 metaG... | ecosystem: Host-associated > Plants > Roots >... | reverse complement strand
CGAAGTCATTAAATCGGTTGCACGCTACTCACGGCGTTAGGTATTGGTCTAGAATGTTTTTCCGTCGCGCTCTCCCTTTGGGGATTAGCATGTTCGCGGTGGTGCCGGTGCTGCTACTCGCGGTTTCTGCACCCTGGGAAACCGGGCCTCGACGCGGAGAACTGTTCGTTGTCTGGTCTGCTGATGACTCTGCTTTGAGAACGCGAATCGCGGCACTCTCCCCGACCATCAGTCCGGATGAGGCTCGGCGAGTTGCCGATACTGCATACAGGACTGGAGTAGAATTGCGCCGCGAGTGGCGTGTGATGTGGCTACCCGGCCTTCAGAACTTGCTCGTCAATATGGGAAGGAGAAAAGGGGGACTCTGTTTTCAGTGGGCAACGGAGCTACTCGTTCGATTGGATGCGCTGAAACTGCAAAGCGTCGAGCTCCACTGGGCCGAGTCTATGGCCAACACCGGCGGCGAGCATAATGTCATCGTAGTTACGGCCGTAGGCCAACCGTTCAAACAAGGTATTCTGCTCGACAATTGGCGTTACTCGGGACATCTCGTTTGGACACACGTCGCCACCGACCCGGAGTATCACTGGACGGAAAACAAATCCGAACTTGCCCGCAGATTGGGAAGAGCAAGGGATGTGGCTTCGAAGCAATTACGATCCAGGATACAATCGAATTGAACTATGCGGAACTACTTGGGCTTCAAATCGAAGGAATTCGTGGAGAAGGGAGCAGAGGTTTACATCAATGGGTAGCGCGTCCAATCCTCTAGATGAAAGGCATATTGTAAGCCTGCCCTGAGGGAGCGGAGCGAGTCGAATGGGGGCGCTGGTTTCGGCGTCTCGCCGAAACGAACTTTTCTTTGTAGGATCAGTAAATGAGTAAGGAACCCAGCGCGATCCCGCTCGCTGATGTCCTACGCGCTGCAAACGAACTCGTTTCTGCCGGCCTTATCGAAGACTACGCGCTGGGCGGCGCGCTCGCTGCCATTTACTACGTCGAACCTTTTACGACTTACGATGCCGATATCATCTTTATCGCGACGGACAAAACGCTGAGTGCCGGAATTCCCACGATCTACTCGCATCTACAATCCAAAGGTTGGCGTGTCGAACGCGAGCATCTCTTGATCAAAGATTTTCCGGTCCAGTTTCTTGCCGCGTCCGGTTTGACGGAAGAAGCTGTGCGCAAAGCGAAGCCAATCGAATACGAAGGCGTGCCCGCAAAAATCTTTCGGCCGGAATACATCATCGCCATCGCTGCCAGCGTAGGCCGACACAAAGATTTGGCGCGCATCGAGCAACTGCTAAAACAGGCGAAGATCGACAAGACGCTGTTAGACGATATTTTGCGGCGGTATAAATTGAAACTGCCGAAGCTATGAAACCCGAAATGCGCCATCAACTCGCGCAGCTGTCATTCGAAGAAAAGATTCGCAAGGTCGGCGAACTGATTCGGCTTTCACGCAAGGTAAAAGCGCAGCGCGTCCGCCAAGATGTTCCAAACTATCCGCGATCCGCATTCCGAAATCCGAAATGAATTTTGCTCCATGTGCGGCCCGCATTTCATTGTCTCGCCGTAGTTGTAGTAAGGTAGAGATACCGACTGAAAGGAGAGAAAACGATGACTAAGCATAAGACCGGAACACGTGAAGAGTGGCTTGCGGCCCGGCTCAAGTTGCTCGAGGCGGAGAAAGAATTGACGCGGCGCAGTGATGAGCTGGCGCGGCGCCGGCAGGAGCTGCCCTGGGTTCGAATCGACAAGGAGTACCGCTTCGAGACCGACGAAGGAAAAGCGTCCCTCGCTGATCTCTTCAGAGGACGCTCGCAGCTGCTCGTCTACCACTTCATGTTCGGGCCCGATTACAAAGCAGGGTGTCCGTCGTGCTCGGCGATCGCGGACGGCTTCAACGGATTCGCGGTTCATCTGGCTAACCACGACGTGATGCTTTGGGCGGTGTCGCGAGCGCCGTTGGCGAAGTTGCAGGAATACAAGCGGCGAATGGGTTGGACGTTCCCGTGGGCGTCATCGGCTGACGGCAAGTTCAACTCCGACTTCAGCGCCTCGTTCACGGAGGAGGAACAGCGCAAGGGAATCGAATATAACTACGAACGCGAGGAACCTGTCGCCCCGATATCTTCGCGCTCGACATCCGACGGGGCCACTAAGTTCGCCGCCATGTGCGGTACCGACGTGAACACGTACATACGCGAGCGGCCGGGCATGAGCGCATTCGCGCTCGAGGACGGCGTCGTCTACCACACTTATTCCAGCTATGCGCGCGGACTGGACGGCCTCTGGGGCATGTACCAGTGGCTCGACCGCGCACCTAACGGACGCAACGAGACCGGCGTCTGGTGGCGCCGCCACGACGAGTATTAGGAATGACGAAGCAGGAACACGCACGAGCGGGAGCCGCGCGGGTAGGCGGTAACGCAGCTAGGGTAACTGGCACGAGCGCGGGAGAAGCGAGTGACCAATGGTTAGGATGCAAACTTCGTTGGTGTGTTATTTCCAGGCACATGAAGCGAAGCCCCATCGGTTAAGATCATCATGTCGAATGACGAAGGAATGGCCAGATCGGATAAATCAGCGCGCGATGAGGCTGCCGCGCAAGTTTGGTAGCGCGATCTTTATTCGGCGTGCGTAAAGGACGTAATGAACTGTGAGGCGTGGGCCCCACCCCTGTCGGGTACAAGATAAGGGGCCGCCAAAAGCGCAAAGCGCACTAGCAGCCCCTTTCTCAGATTTTCAGAGCCTTATTGTTTTGGCAGTGGATCCGCCCCAAAGTTTGCGTGGACCAACGTCCATTTGTCGCCCTTTTTCACAAAAACGCGGGTCGATTTGGCGCGGGCCGCTTCCGTCTTTCCGTCCTTGTCCTGGGTAAGGCCGGCATAATTGTAAGTCAGGATGGCAACATTCCCGTTGTATACCTGGACTTTGGGATTGGCCATTTCCGCCCCGATCGTCTTGCCAGAGTCTTTTCCTGCAGCCTCCGTCATCCGCGAATTCATCGCCTTGCCATCGAGACGCGTCGCGTACTGACCGTTGAACTCGGTGTAGTCATCCGACATGTCCTTCGATTGTTCGGCGACATTCGTCGGATCTTTGATTTGCGCCGCCCATTGTGCTTTTACCATTGCAATTACGGCATCGGCGGTTGCCTGGTCGGCTTGCTGAGCCGACGCGTTCATCGTGAAAGCCGAGCAACAGGCCGACACGATCAATACCAACATCAATTTTTTCATTTCTATTTTCCTCCGGGGAAACCCCCGTATGTGTTTGAGCTGACCACGCTCAATGTTTAGACCGCTGCGGACAACTGGCTATTGCCGCCGAACCGGTTGAGAAACCGGATGCTCGCTTGCTTGCGTTAGATTCCGATAGTGCGCCAACACCGGTAAGTCAATCCGTTTCGCGGACGCAGCAGTGACGAGTGACCGCGTAAAAGCTGCGCCACGCGGCCTATCGGCAGTGACCCGCCGTCGCTAAAGCTATGGCGTGGCAAGCGAGTGACGAGCAGTAAAGGCGATCAATGAATCGGGTGGAGCACCCGACTGAGGCGACGACCGAATAGCACGACGACAAGGCCTCCGCTGGCGGCGATGGCCGCGTGCATTGCCCAAAACTCAGCCGGGCGCATCTTCTCGTAGAAACCGCCGATCCAGCCGATCAGGTTGTTCGAAATGAACAGGCTCATAAAGGTCAGCCCCATCAGGGTAGCGTTCACTTTGGCCGGCGCAGCGCGAAACCAGTGCGAGAAGCGTGGGCCAGTAGTAGAGGAAAGAGATTCCCAATGCTGCGCTATAAAGAAACGGCCAGATCGGATGAACCGGCGCGTCGCCCGAAACGAAGATTGCGACCACCAGGATCAGGTTGCTAGCAGCGGAGATCCAGGCTCCGGTGCCGATCTTGGCGAGTTCGTCCGGCTCGCGACGTCGCAATGCTTGGTGCCGCCAAATCCAGAACACGACCGGCACGCCAACGATGCTGGAAAGCGAATTGAGCGCTTGGTACCAGGGGACCGGGATCCGAAAGCTGCCGACGTCGGCCGCGACATGCTGTTGAATCCAGATCGGATTCACGTTGTAGAGTTGATAGTAAGACGTTGACTGGAAGATCGTGATGATCATCACGGCGATGAGCGCGTAGACGATGCGCCGCTCGGCGGCGGTGAGGCGAGTGCCCTCGAACTTGCGCCGCTCCACCCGCGCCGGCAGATAGCGGTACCCGTAGAGATAAGTGGCAAGGCCGAGGAGCATGAAGATCGCGGCGATGCCGAAGCCGTAGTGCCAGCCATAAACCTGGGCGAGCAGACCGCAGAGCAAGGGTCCAACGACCGCTCCGATGTTGATTCCCGTGTTGAAGATGACGAAACCGCGGGTGCGCCGCGCTTCGTCCTCTGGCGGATAAAGGGCACCGACCTGCGCCGAAATATTGCCCTTCAGGAAACCCGAGCCGATGACGAGCAGCAGCAGGGCCAGGAGGAATGACTGGTTGAAAGTCATGGCGATATGACCGGCACTCATCGACAGGGCGCCGATCACGACACCGTTGCGCTGCCCGATCCAGCGATCGGCGATCATGCCGCCGAGCAGCGGCGTGAAGTAGACGAAACCAGAGTAGAGGCCGAAAATCTGCGAGGCGAGCGCCTGCGTTGACAGCGGGCCGACGAGCGATTCCACCGCAGCACGGAACCCATAAAATCCACCGATGTGCTCGACATGTCTTGGCAGCAGCAACTGATTTACCATGTAAAGGACGACCAGCGCCGTCATTCCATAGAAGGAAAATCGTTCCCATCCTTCGGTGAAGGCGAGGTAGAAAAGGCCTTTGGGGTGACCCATGAAGGTCACCTCGCCGGCGCGCGTCAACGTAGCTTCGCCCGTGGTCACCGTATCCTCCTTGCCTCCCATTTGAGCACAGCATCCTACAGACAAACGCGCGCTGTGGATAGCTACGTTGGCGTGATCCCGACTGCGCGATCGTGTTCGCGATCGAGCAGCCGCCCGATGTTGACGTGGGCGAGATTATTATCCGTCCCAATGCGCAGAGTTACCTTCGTCCCGGTTCGGCGCGGCGAAGAAGTGGCGAAGCAACGATCTGAAAATATTCACGTGAGATTCGTCCGGATGAATCGCGGGCTGGAGTGATCAAGAAAGTTGAGTGTTGGTGGTTGAGAGTTGAGAGGTGAGAGACAAAGCGCTCGGAGAAACCATTTGGCGTGATCCACTAACTCACGCCTATTTTCCTGGTTCGCCGCGATTAAAGTAGAGGAGTTGCGATATGGAGATTAAAAGGTGTGGCTCACAACCTTCCGGCAAAGGACCGGCCGAGTATTTCACCGGCACTGTCCGCATTGACCCGCTGTTCGAGGCAAACGAACCGGCACGTGTTCGTGGCGCCAGCGTCACGTTCGAGCCGGGTGCTCGCACCGCCTGGCATACACATCCACTCGGTCAGACGTTGATCGTCACGTCCGGCCTTGGTTGGGCGCAGCGTTGGGGCGGCCCGATCGAGGAGAGCCGCCCGGGTGATGTGGTCTGGATCTCGCCCAATGAAAAACATTGGCATGGCGCCGCACCAACCACGGCAATGACGCATATCGCCATTCAAGAAGCGCTCGACGGTAAGGTCGTTGACTGGATGGAAAAGGTTAGTGGCGAACAGTATCAACGGAAAAGCTGAAAGCTGAAGCTCGACCATGAGCATTAGCACGGAAGAGCGTAAAGCTTGGTTGGAGCCACGCTCCGTTCGCAGCAGGAAAGGCCTTAACGCGCGATGTCGATTTCAAAGCGATTGCCGGATGACGTCGTAGTGGTGACGTTCCCGAGGCGAGCATTCGGGATCGATGTTAAGCGAACGTCACGGGTCTTCGATTCTTGACAGGCGCATTCACCGTTCCCATTCTGTTCACGATGGAGGTCACCGGCGCATGGTGTGTATTTTTTCACCGCCCGGGTTTGAGCGGTTTGGGCTATCGATCATTGAAACACGCTTATCGCGCGCCTTCCCTTTTCCTCAGCAAGATGCGCAATGCTAGCCACAATATTCGCGATCTTACGCTTGATGAGAGACTCACCGATTTGGATTTTAGCAAGGAGCGGCTTCACGAATCAGCGCAGATATTCTATTTGAGTACGCATGGCATCTTTGCTGCGACCGGCTACAATGCCTGTCTCAATAAGGACGATTGGTATCCCTCAAAAACGGGAATTGGAAACCGGAATACGGTTGTTGCCGTTTTCGATACATGTTATCTGATTGATTCCGGACGCAATTGGCGAAATATTTGGGCACAAGCGAAGTTTGGAAACGCGCTTCGGCTCATGCTCGGATTTGATAATCTGGTCGCAATTGATCGCGGCCATGCTGTGCGAGGATTCGCGTTTGCGGATAATTTGCTAAACGGCGATACATTCGTTGATGCTTGGTTTAAAGCAGTAGCAAGCACTACTCCAAAGCCTTATAACAAAGCGATCGCAATTGGAATTGGCGATGACCCGCAAGACGCGATAAACGTTGTGACGACGGCTAGTCTTTCCAATATCCCGGGACGCCGAACGGGTTCCGCTACCTTTTTTGGGCTTAAACCCTAAATGTCGTGGAACAGCTTTCATGGGACCATGTTGAAGCGTTCGTAGAGCGTCGCACACGCCGACAACCCCCAGTTTTCTGGTGGCTTAAAAGCGGCTGGTCGGAGGAAGTAGAGCAAGGTCTAGCAAATCAGAATATCGTCTTCCGCCGTCGCCCCGAATCAGGCGTCCTTGAGATAGTAAAAGGTGAAAGGGAAGTGAATATTGAGCGACTTATTGCTACGCTTCGAGCGGAGGAGGTACGGCAGTATTCCTTTAATAATGAGGCCGGTTGTTCTGGTGTGGAGCGCATAATAGAGACTAAAGTTCCAGAGAGCTTAGACTCGAATGAATACCTGCCAGTTCTGGGCGCGGGAGGCCGCATAATTTTTTTTCAGACGGACCGTGGAGTTGGTGCCGAATTAACGATTCGGCGGCGGTTAGAGCCCGAAGAAGCCCGGTGGAGAGACCCCGCTGAGATAATATCGCGTTTTCGCTGGGAGTATCAGATTAGTCGTCCAATGCCTCGTCTTCGGGCGGGGTTTGGCTACTTTGAGCTGTCCAAGTACGAATTTCAGCGACTTATGCGTCCGGTCTTCATTTTCTCTCTGGAACAGTCGCAAGATGAGGAACGGCATTTACCAGGCTGGAGGACGACAATTGTGGAGCCAGCCACAACCTCTTCGGAGTTTACTTTACAAGAAGGAATGGGTAATTGGCTGGAGCGGACAATCGAATCGCCATGAATGACATTTATACATATGTGTGGATGGCTGTTGGTGTGTTTATCGCTGTAGTTTTTCCCGTCATATCCGGTTTCATTCGAAAGGAATTTCCCCCAACTGCGGCCACTGGATTGCCACCATGGTTGAAAAAGTATGGGGCCTTGTTCCTTTTCTGTTTGATCACCGCGTTAATCTGCCTTGCCATCTGGAAAAGTAATAATCCCAACAAAAGTCTCGAGTGGTATACAGCTCTTCTTTATGGATTCTGCTACGAATCTGCAATCGAGAAGCTCTTCTCGAAGAAAGGCGTTTGAAGGCAAACGGCAAGGCGTGCGTCTCCTGAGATGGATAAAGCTCATGCGGCGCTCTGAAGAACTTTAACGACCTTCTCGATTGTGTTCCAATTGCGCGTGGTTACTGCCAGCCCAAGCGCTTGTCGATCTTGCTGAGGTAGCTGATCGGTTTCATTTGCCGATGCGGCAGGAAACGCGAACGTAGGGCATGCGTGCGAAGACCTGGTTCAGTATTTTTATTTGCAGCGTCGTGATCGTGCTCGCCCGACAGGTCGCGAATGCCGGTGAGCATGAGTTCCGTTACAAGGCGCCGGACGCAAAGAGCGTTGAGTTAATGTGTGAGTCCAACGGCTGGAAAGGCGTCCAGATGACCAAAGGGGACGACGGCGTCTGGACCGCGAAAGTTTCGTTATCCACGGGCACATATGCCTACAAGTTTCTCGTTAACGGCACCGACTGGGTGCTGGATCCCGACAATTCCAATAAGAAAACAGTGGATGGAATCGAGAACTCCGCGATCGAGATCAAATAAATGTCGCCATACTGCCTCCGGCACTAAAACTACGGCGCACCGAGGCATGGTTACTCGCCAATAATTTTCACCAGCGCTCGTTTTCTTCGTCGGCCGTCGAATTCGCCATAGAAGATCTGTTCCCACGGCCCGAAATCCAGTTTCCCTTTGGTAATGGCCACGACCACTTCGCGACCCATAACCTGGCGTTTCAAATGGGCGTCGGCATTATCTTCGCCCGTGCGATTGTGCTGGTAGCCGCTGGTGGGCTCGTGCGGCGCCAATTTTTCCAGCCAGATCTCGTAATCGTGATGGAGCCCGCTCTCGTCGTCGTTAATGAAAACGGATGCGGTAATGTGCATGGCGTTGACCAGACAAAGGCCTTCGCGGACGCCACTTTGGCTAACGAGTTTCTCAACCTGTGGCGTGATGTTAATGAATCCGCGTCGGCCCGGAATTTCAAACCAGAGATGCTCGGTGAGCGATTTCATCTAAATATTTAACATTTCAAGCTTCACGGAAGTGATCCGTCAAAGCGTAATATCGTTAGATTATTGCAGTAGTCCGCTTCGTTCTCGCGTCAATAAATGGCATCTGTCACAGACGCCCTATAATCAGTGAGGACTGACCCCAACTTACATATGATCGTCATGAACCGGCACGCCCCATTCCTCATCGTGGTAGGTAATGTTTGGTTCAGTGCTCGCCCAGGAACAACGCAATGCGATCGAGCTCTTCTAATCCAGACGTTTCCTGCGGTGTCATATTAATCCAATCGTTTCGAGAAGAGATAAGCTCTATTCTCAAAGCCGTTCCGCTCGTAAAAATGATGCGCCTCTTTGCGATGAAAAGCTGAATCCAATTCTACCCGGGCGCAGTCTCTCCGTCTGGCATGAGCAATAATCTCGTGTAAGAGCTGCGTCCCAAGTCCGGAGCCGCGATGTTTTTCGTCGACAATCAGTTCATCGATGTGCCCGAGGTTCGCCGCTTGCCACAAATTATTCTTGATTGTTAACGAAGCGAAGCCCAACACATCTTTGCCGTCGTGCGCACAAAGATAGACTTGTGAGTCCGAATTGAGGGCGCGATCAAACACCTTTTGCAGAGCAGCCATGTCGAGCTGTTTGTTCGGCCAGAGTTGGCGCAGCAATTGGAACACAGCTTTGAAATCATTCTGTCGGCAGGGTTCAATTTTAAGGTGCGATCTCATTTCAACAAACGTCACCGCTGCGCGGACAAGCGGGAGCGCATGTTCGGCAGCGGCTGGTAAAATCTTAGCGCTTCGATGTCACTGCCGAGCTCGCGCAGCGCGTAAAAATCTTTCGCGGCGCCCGCGCCGGGATCGCGCACGAGGTAATCGAATCCGTGCTTGCCCGCGATCACGACAAAATGCGTGACACCACCGCGTAGGCGGACTCGGACGATTACCGGATTGCCGCGGGCGAGGTTCGAATCGATCAATTGGTACGAAGCCAGATCTTCATAGACATGCCGGACACGGTCAGGGGCCAGCCACGCCGCGCGGTCCCAGTAAACCCAGCCACGATCGGTGTAGCCGTCCACCGCTGTCAGGAACCAGTTGAGCTGCTGCGGATCGGTCTCGATCCCATAAAACTTGAACACCATCGCGACCGCCGCCACGGCGCAGCCTTCGCCGCCGAGGGTGCCGTTGTCGGGCACGCCGCCTAACGGATCATCGCGCCATATTTCATCTCCCTGGCGAAACGACGGCACAGCCAGCTCGACCCGATGGAAAAAGTAACGTCCGCCCCACGGCGACAGTTTCCGTTTCCAGTTCCAGTCGATGTAGACGGCGAGCCCGCCCACGAGAACAATCACAAGAAAAACGAATGGCCAACGCCGCTTCAAAGGTTCAGACCCTCTTCGTCCTGCGGCCCGCGGTAAAAGACAGCGCGGATTTTGTTCTCGGACTTGGTGTCGGTCGCGGCGAGACCAGTGATGGTGAGGACGAGTCCGAGAGCAGTTGCGGCGGCGGTGAATGAGAACTTGGCAAAGGTTCGGCGGGTCAGATTTTGCATGTTGAATTCCTCCAGGTTAGGAAAAGAACGGCGCAACCACCGTGCTCGCAAACGGAAATCGGTCAGGAGCTTTCGCAAACTTACGGCTTGGCAAGGAGAAGTCGGAAGTGAGAGAGGTCAGCGGATCGAAAGATTGACGAGCACCGTAGGAGATCGTCTCACATTAAAAAGTAGGCTCGGCTAGCTCGTCGCGTGCGAACTGTTGATGCGAAGCCAACGCCTGGCGGTTCGCCCTGACAGGGTGACCAGGTTTCCGCTTATGGCAAGAAATCGGAAGACAGTGATCGTTACGGGAGCATCGCAAGGCATCGGCGCGGGCGTCGTCCAAGCGTTTCTCGCACGCGGCTACGATGTTGTAGGAACCGCGCGGAGCGCGACGAAATCGAAGGAGCTTTCAGCTTCCGACCACCTCGCCTTGATCGACGGCGACATAGGTCAATTTGAGACGGCCCAGAAAGTTGCAGAACTTGCGATCAAGAAGTTCGGCTCGATCGATGCCGTCGTCGCGAACGCCGGCATCTTCTTAGTGAAGCCGTTCACGGAGTACACGACAGACGACTTTCGCGCTCTCGTCTCGACCAACCTCGCAGGCTTCATTTACATCACGCAGCTTGCGGTTAAGCAAATGCTGGCACAAAAGAGCGGCGGAAGCATCGTGAGCATCAGCGCCGCACTGGTCGACAATCCAATTGCCGGCGTACCCGCTTCGCTTTCTATGATCACTAAAGGTGGGCTGGACGCCGTCACGCGGAGTCTGGCGATGGAATACGCGAAAGAGCACATTCGATTCAACGCCGTAGCTCCCGGGGTCGTCGACTCACCGCTTCACGCCAAGGATCCGAAGGATTCTCTGAAAACGCTTTCGCCGATGGGCTCAATCTCCACCGTTGAGGACATTGCCAGCGCCGTCGTTTATCTGACAGAAGCTCGCCACATCACAGGGGAGGTGCTGCACGTGGACGGCGGTGCGCACGTTGGCAAATGGTAACCCGCGAAGGCTCTCGGCCGGCCAGCGCCGAGCAGCGGTTGAAAGAACTTGGCATCAAGCTCCCGGCGCCGCCTGAGCCGTTCGGCACCTATGTGGAAGCGGTGCAGACGGGCAATCTGCTTTTTCTGAGCGGGATGCTTCCCACGGAAGGCCACGGGGCGAAATTCATTGGGCGCGTCGGCGCGGAGCTCGATGTGGAAGCGGGGCGCAAGGCAGCTCACCTCGCGACGCTCAACGTCCTCGCTGTTGCGAGGCAGCATTTGGAATCGCTCGACAAAGTGACGCGGATCGTTCGGCTCGGCGTGTCGGTGGCCACTTCGGGCGATGTCCGCGATCAGCCGAAAGTCGCTGACGCCGCTTCGGAGTTGCTGCAAAACGTCTTCGGAAAAGACAAGAGCCCGTGCCGCTTGGTGTATGGCGTCGCAAGCCTTCCGCTCGGCGCCCCGGTCGAGCTGGAAATCATTTTCGAGGTGGCTGCGGAGAGTTGAGAAGTTGAGAGGTTGAGAAATTGAGGGGTGGCGGAATAGAGGATGGAGGACAAAGAACAGAGGTCAGAGATCAGAAGTAAACGTCCAACCACCGAAAGCGTCCCGGGCCGTCCCGTAAACGGGCAGGCGCTCAACGATGAAGAGATTGCGGGAAGAATAAAGTAGTGGTGCGGCAAGTAAGCCCCTAACATCCGCGCGATGTCGACTGACAAGACACGGCTGGAAATCGGGCACGTTCTGTTCATCGACATCGTCGGTTATTCCAAGCTGCTCGTTAAGCAGCAGAGCGAAATACTGAGTGAGCTGAACGAAGTCGTGAGCGGGACAAGCGAATTCCGCGAGGCCGAGTCAGCAGGGAAGTTGATCCGTCTGCCGACTGGCGACGGCATGGCGCTCGTTTTCCGTAGTAATCCCGAGGCGCCGGTGGAGTGTGCCATGGAGATTGTGCGGGAGCTGAAA
>Ga0207684_10005214_pt1 | contig 12078 bp, 11 predicted proteins | sample KBSK5501metaG_FD_184342 | JGI IMG/M metagenome (GOLD analysis project Ga0207684, IMG submission 184342) | Corn, switchgrass and miscanthus rhizosphere microbial communities from Kellogg Biological Station, Michigan, USA - KBS K5-50-1 metaG... | ecosystem: Host-associated > Plants > Roots >... | reverse complement strand
CGGCGTTGCGGGGCTGCAACAGGGCGAGGGCATTGAAATCACTCCGTACGCCACCGGAAAAACTAAGGAGTTTTATGGAGCCGGTTCACGAGCGTGGCAGGGAGCAGTCGGCGGCGAAGTGACCTGGAAGATCACTCCGCAATTGGTGACAGTGTTCACGGCCAACACCGACTTTGCCGAGACTGAAGTTGATACCTAGCAGATCAATCTCACCCGTTTTCCGTTATTCTTCCCTGAAAAACGCGCTTTTTTTCTCGAAGGAGCGAACCAGTACGATTTCGGCTTGGGTCTCGCACGCCTCGACTCGCCGCAGTTCATCCCCTTCTTCAGCCGAAACGTCGGGCTGCTGGATGGTGCCCAGATTCCTATCGATGCCGGCGTCAAAATCAACGGTCTCGTTGGAAAATGGAATCTCGGCATACTGGATGTGCAGACACGCGAAACGATTGTGCCCGACCAAATCGTACGCGACCTTGGGTTAGCTTCGGCCGTTGTTCCGGGCACAAATTTGTTTGCCGGTCGCGTCTCCTACGACTTCAACGAAAATCTCCGGATTGGGACGATATTGACCCACGGCGATCCAGAAGCGCGGCGCAACAACACACTGGCGGGCATCGACGCGGTATGGCGCACTTCCAAGTTCTTCAGCAACAAGAACCTGCAGTTAGGCGCGTGGACCGCCACCACCCAAGGTGACGTTGGGCCCGGCAGCAAAGTCGGTTGGGGGCTGAGCGCTGACTATCCGAACGACTTGCTGGATTGCAATGCCAGCGTGAACCACTTTGGCGACGCACTGGAGCCTCTTCTTGGATTTTTGCCCCGCCGGGGACACGCCGCACCGATGCCTTCTGCGCCTACCAGCCGCGCCCATCCAAGGACGGTCCCTTCCGCTGGATTCGCCAGGAGTTCTTTGAAAACGAATACGTCAGTGCGAGCAAAGAATCTTAAAGGGGCCGAAATCGATGAAGCGCCGCAATATGCGGAAGGCTTCTTCGGCCCCTTGCAGCTGGATCTCGACGAGATCACTGAGCTGCCCAATCAAACCTGAGACCTTCTGGCGAAGCAGCAGATGGTCGCGTTCGATCTGCGCACGGAGAAAGGTGCGCTGCTGGTCGCGAGAGAAGAGTGCCAGGACATCGCGCAAAGAGCCGCCAATGTCGGTCGGCACTTTACGCAGAGCCTCCCAAAGTGTGCTCTTCGCATAGCTGCCTTGAACGACGACGATCCAATAGACATCAATCGAGTACAGTTGGTCGGCCTTGGCTGCAAAGTAGGCCATCCGCTGGTCGATAGCCGCCTTGAATAAGGGATTGGTGTATTCCCGGTGCGGTATTGCGGGCTCATTCGCTTTGAGCAGCGCCTGATAAACCCGCACGCGCGAGTCGAAGGCTCGCGAAGCGGCTTCAAGCCGTTTGACGGCATGGTCCCGGCTGGCGTGGTCCAGGCTTTCGTAGTCGATGCCCTTCACCCGCAAGACCATCCCAAGGTCTCCCGACTTGGTCAGAAAGGTCTCTTCGTCCCAGAAGCCATAGAGGTTGATGTGCGCCTGCAGCGCTCCAGATTCTTTCCAATCCTTGACGATTTCGCTCAACTTAAACATTCGATTTGATCCGTACTTCGAGCGGTTCCCATTTCATGGGGTCATAACGCGACTTGAACTTGGCCGAGTTCAGCAGTATTCGCAGAATCTCGGGATCGAACTTGGTGGCCCTCTGTGCGGCGATCAGTCCGACAACGAAAAGCAGAACCCCACCTGCGAGGCTGTGCACGAGGTTGAAGATTCCGGCCCCGAAAGCAGGGCGACGAAAAACAAGCGCCTCTCCGCTCCCAGAATCGTCAATGGACGATTCATCACCTTGTAGACCCGGTTCGTGCGCATGGCGGCTGACTACGGAAACAGCCACGCCATGAAATTCACGGCGCCCACGGCCATGCCGATGCCAAACACGATGCCGGCGAAGACCTTTTTCGACTGGCCCTCGCCAAAGGCAAACATCAATCCGCCGACAACGATTGCCACCAGGCTCAGTCCGGTGGCGATCGGGCCGGTGAACGACGTTTTAAGAGCGTTGACCGCGTTTTCCCATGGCGAACCGCCGGCCTGCGCATAGGCGGGCACAGTCAAAACAAGAGCGGTACCAAGGCGAAGCAAATGAGAGCGCAATTTCAGTGGAAAGACTTTTGAGGCGAAAAGACCAATCTTTTTCACTCGGAAATTCTCCTGTCTGTGTTTTTTCTGACGCGCTACTGATTCAATTCTCGGTGAGCGTAGGCGGCGAGGGCGGAAGAGTCCAAGACTTCTTCGTACCGAATTGATAGCGGCGGGCTATAAGCAAAAAAGCGGAGCCCCCGTCAGGGGACTCCGCGAATAGCTGGAAACCATTGTTACGCAGTGACGGCCTTGGCCTTGGTTTTCTTTGCAACAGACGTCTTGCGTTTGTTCCGTTTCAACGCCAAGTCCTCGGCTACGGCTTTTTGCAGCTTTTCGGGGTCCACGCGATAGCGTCGGGCGGCGTCCATGAGTACGCCGTCAGTCGCCCCGGAACGCTGGTAGGCCGCATCGAGCAGGCTGATTTCGAGCAACAGCTTCGAGAGCGCAGCTTCCTCATACTTACTGACTTGTTTCGCCAGCAGTTCCGGCGCGGAATCGGAGTTCTTGGCTTCCACTTTATGCCGCTTGGCCAAAGCCGGGACTTGGTTGTAAGACAGATGACCGATCAGGTAGTTGGCGACTGCCAATAAGTCAGCCTTCTTCAACGGCGCGGAAACACGTTGAAGGATCGTGGCCAATATGCGATGCCGAGTGGTGACGGCCACTTTCTCTTTCTCAAGGCGTTTCCGCTCCTCCGCCCGTTCCCGCTCGATCTGCTGCGGAGACGGCGTATTGGGATGGTGAACCCGACAGGTGGGGTCGGCACAGACCTTGACGATCTGTCCGCGCTTGCCGCCGTCCGCGACGATCGCCTCGGTCATCTTCTCGCACGGCTTCTGGTAAGGAGCCGTCTTGGAACCTGTCCCGTTGGTTTTGACCTTCTTGATAGCAAGCTCCACGTAGCGGTTCCTTCCCAAGGGAGCGCCCTCGCGGGTGTTCCAAGCGGAAGAAATCTGCACCAGTTGCGGTTTGGTTTCGAGCGTTTTCGCCACGTGTGCGTCGATCTTTGACCGGAAGCATTGCGGGTCGGTGCATTATGTGGAATTAAAGGTCAAGGAGCGTAATAGGGTTGATCTAGAGATCGTTGTCTGTCAGAAACCGCCCGTTGTCGTTCTTTTCAAGCCAGTCATAGAGATGAATCTGGTAGAGATATGAGGGCACGATCTCCTCCCCAGTTCGTGCGTTTCCGTCGTCACGAAGGGGACACTTAGTCCCGCGAGAACAGCGATCAGCGACTGCAGAATCCGATTCGGATCCACACCGGAATGCAGATACGGAGATACGGACGCTTACCCACAAACAACCGACTCACCGTCGCTTTCAAAGTGGCTGCCAACACCATATGGGAAAGCAACACCTATCTGGGCGCCCAGTTCCGTTGCTTAAGAACCAGGCTGGGAGTTCCAGTTGCGATCCAGGCCATGGCGGCCAAGTTGGCTCGACTGGGCTATCGCATGCTGCGCTATGGGATACAGTTTGTCGATCGAGGAGCCGACTTCTATGCGGCGGCACACCGTCAGCGAGAGATCAACTCGCTCAAACGCAAAGCCGCCAACCTGGGGATTCCAAATCATTGATGCCTCAGCCGCCTAGAACGAGTTTCTGGAGAGTGGAAAACGCAATTCTCCCAAGCGTGCTCGCGAGAGCGCGCACTTCAGCCGAACAAGATCTCCAGCTCGCATCTATGCTTCTCGGCGGTGGTCCCTGCCTTCGCAGAACCGCTCATCCATTCGTTGCCTCGGGCCCGCAAGAGCGGATTTGCCCCGCGGTGCCGCTTCACGAGAACAGTATTCTGCAGAGTATTCAAATACGGCGGCAGGTGAGTTTCGGACGCTCCGCAATTAGCCGTTTCCACAAACAGAACCGATGAACGCCCTTAGACGTGCGATCATCGCCTATACCTGAGTTCGCCTTTTAGCTCTGATGAACACGTATGAGATGGATTCTTTTGCTTGCGCTCTTGTTTGCCGCTGCATTTGCAGAGGGGCAAGAACGGTTTCAGTCCTATACAACTGACAACGGCCTGCCCAACAACTCCGTGCTCGCGATTCTGCCAGCAAGGGATGGTTATCTTTGGTTCACCACTTACGGCGGCATCGTTCGCTTTGACGGAGTTCGTTTTCAGGTATTCGATGAAAGCAACACTCCTGCCATACACGGCACTACCTTCGCCGCGTTCAGCCTCTTCGAGGATCACCAGGGTGCGCTCTGGGCAGGCTCGTGGAATGGCGGCGCAATCCGCTATAAAAATGGCACGTTCAGCTCGATCACGACCAAAGACGGCCTCCCCAATAATCGCGTCATTCGCGTCGACGAAGATGAACAGGGCACAATTTGGATCTTCACCGATCCGGGGCTATCGAGATTCCGTAACGGCAGAGTGGAAGCGGTTCAATCGATCCAGGGAGAGCCGGTGCAGAGTTATCTTGAAAAACCGCAGAGTCTTGGGGGCGATACCCACCTTTTCGGACTCTGGCGAATTGGCCGCGGCCGGTCCGGCCTACAAAGGTTCGCGTACGGCAGGTGGTCCGATGTGCCATTACCTCAGGACGTGCGGAATCCGGCCGCGGTCCGGATCGAAGTAACCCTCGAGGATTCTCAACGGCGACTTTGGTTTCGCATCATCGGCCGCCCGCGCGACAGCTTCTGCGTCAAGGACGGTCACCTGACCATATTCAAGGGACTCCCAACAGGAGCTTTCGCGAACTATCAAGACAGATTGGGACGCCTCTGGATCACCGATCAAAATGGACATACGGCGCTTTGGCAGGCCGGCCATGCTACGCCTCTATCGGGAATATCCACTTCCTCACCGCTCCGCGTCGTGGAAGACAGCGAGGGAAGCTTTTGGGTCGGGACCCTGAATCAAGGTCTCGCGCATGCCACTAGGCAAGCCATTACCAGCGTCCGCCTGCCAGGCGGCTCTGAGGCAAACACAATCAGACCTCTCATACAGGGCCTGGGAGGCGACATCTGGATCGGCAGTTACGGACTGACCCGCATGCATGCGGGCCGCTTCCAAACCTATTTTCTACCCCGTTCCTTCGCGAAGTGGCCGGATGACCAGGTTATCTGGTCCTTGTGGATGGATGCGGACGGCACAATTTTTCTCAGTAATAACGGAGGAGTGAAGACATACAGGCAAGGCAGATTCCAAAAACCCGACCGGCCTCTCGATCGGATCAAGACCAGAGTAAACGCAATCATCCGTGACCGGGCTGGCAATCTTTGGATGGGCAACGACGAAGGGCTTTTCTTGTATCGCGATTCGGAACTGACTCTGTTCAACTCCGAAAAAGGGCTGCGAGGCGAGGTGCGCGCGCTAGCCGAGGACCAGACCGGAACACTGTGGATCGGCACCGATGAGGTTCTGTGCAGACTCCGGAACGCCGCGTTGTCCTGCTTTGGACCCGGCGACGAATTATCTCATTGGCGGATCCGTTCCATTACGGTAGATGGCGATAATGTGGTTTGGGCCGCTACAGCCAAACTCGGACTTCTCCGGGTTGAGGGCGATAGCTTTCGCTGGATTCAAGCAAAAGACGGACTGTTTACGAACACTACCGGCGCCATTCTGGAAGACGCTAACGCTTATTTCTGGATCGGTTCTCATCTCGGCATCTTCCGCGTCAAAAAACAGGACCTGAATGCATTCGCTTCCGGCCGGCTCAATGGAGTGACAAGCAGCTTTTTCGGTAAGAGCGACGGCCTCAATGCTTCCGACAGCACTGGTTATGGCCAGCCTCACGGGTTCGTCGCCAAAGATGGCACACTTTGGTTTCCGACTGCCGATGGACTCGCCAACATCAACCCCAAGACTGTCGCCTTCAACAACTCTCCTCCACGCCTCCAGATCGAGTCCTGCCTGGTGGACCGCCGGCCGATTCCCGTCGGCGAGCCTGTGAAGCTGAAACCCACCGAGAGCACCTTCGAAATTCAATACACAGCTTTTAGTTTTCTCAATCCAGAGCGGATTCGCTTCCGATACAAGCTCGACGGCTTGGATCGGGACTGGATTGACGCCGGTTCGCGCCGCACCGCATACTATTCTCACGTTCCTGGCGGCAAATATACCTTTCGAGTCATCGCAGCGAATGCCGATGGCGTGTGGAACACCGCCGATAGCAGCCTGGCTATCACGGTACTGCCGCCGTTTTATGACACTTGGTGGTTTCGAGTTCTCTCGTTCGCTGGCGCAAGCTACCTGGTCTATTTCGTCGTGCGGTATCGCGTGTCACAGTTAAAGCGGGCCAACGCTTTGCAACATGCCTTTTCGCGGGAGCTGATCGCTTCGCAAGAGTCCGAGCGCAAGCGCATTGCGGCGGAACTGCACGATAGTATTGGCCAGCGGCTAGTGGTTATCAAGAACCTCGCGCTCTTTTTCCTCCGCGCGCAAGACGATACCGCGATCAACAACGGAAAGGTGCATCTCATCAAAGAAATCTCCGACGAAGCGGCGTTGGCCGCCGACGAGAGCCGGGAGATTTCTTATAATCTCCGCCCCTTTCAGTTGGATCGGCTCGGGTTAAACAAAGCCATCGAAGGAATCATCCGCACCGTTTCCCGCGCATCCACCACTCGCTTCTCCTCGGAACTCGATAACATCGACGACGTGTTTCCGGAGGAGCTGCGGATCAATTTCTACCGCATCGTGCAGGAATCTCTGAACAACATCGTCAAACATGCTGAGGCCACCGAGGCCAGCATCAGCGTGAAGCGAACCGTGGACCGCGTTACGCTTACCATTCGCGATAACGGCACAGGCTTCACGCCGGAAAGCGGCAGATCCGAAGCAAACCCTGAGCTGGGACAGAGCGGCTTCGGACGGACCGGAATGGCGGAACGCGCGCGCCTGCTGGGTGGCGAGCTCTCCGTGCAAACCGCGCCTGGCCGTGGCACCGTTGTATCCTTACAGATCCGTTCCGGCAGGAAGGGCCATGGTTGACCAGATTCGAATTCTCCTCGCCGACGATCACCCGGTGGTTCGTAAAGGTTTGCGAATGGCCATCGAGGAAGATACCGGGCTCAGCATCGTAGGTGAAGCGGCGGATGGAGAAGCCGCGCTCGCTCTCATCGTAGGGCTTCTGCCCCAAATCGCAGTGCTCGATATCGACATGCCCAAGCTGGATGGATTCGCGGTCGCCCGTGAGATTGCCGCCCGGCACCTGCCCGTCGCGACCATCTTTCTTACCATGCACACCGGCGAGGATCCATTCCGTGCAGCCATGGACCTGCGAGCCAAAGGCTACATCCTGAAGGACAGCGCCATGCTGGAGATTGTTGCGGGCATCAGGGCAGTCGCCGCCGGTCAACCCTATCTCAGTTCGGCGCTCACGGCGCGCCTGCTCCAGCCGCCCGCGCCGGTCGGCGCGCCAAACGACGTCCTGGTGAGCCGGCTCACTCCGACCGAACGCCGCATCGTGCAGTTGATCGCCGCCGACAAATCGAGCAAGGAGATCGGAGAGGAGCTTTCCATCCACTACCGCACGATTGAGAACCATCGCACCAACATCTGCCGGAAGTTGGGGCTGGAGGGCGCCAACGCGCTGCTCCGCTTCGCGCTGCAGAATAAGTACCGCCTGTAGCTCGCACCCGGCGCTGAACTTTCAGCACAGCATTGAGCTCGGCTCTCTGTCCAAGTTATGTTCAATGGAGCCCCGACAGATCGCGGAAAAACTCAGCCATCAAACAAATTGGGAAGGGCACGAGTTCCACTCGTGCCGATAAGAGCCTCTATTTTCAATCCGGCTTCACAGATTGCGGAAAAACTTGCGAATGCGTGGATCACCGTGGAAGAGCGGCCCTTCAGGGCCGCGTAAGCCTCGTCAAATCGACGTGGGCTTTAGCCCCTGTGCTCGGTTGTTCTCCGCAAATTGCGTTTTTCCCGCAGTCTGCTAAGGATCGAAACGGAGCCGGAAGCGTAACCACGCAGCACACGGCCGAATTCTCGAAGTAGTTCTGATTACGCATCACCGTCCAAGAATCTCCCAGAATCTGTGTAGCGCTACACGGCTTTTGTGTAGTTGCACACAGGCCGTTCGTGTAGCCGCCTCTATTGTTTTCGGTTCGCGGGTCTCTCATACTCGCCCCACTGTGGAAGGAATAGTTGACAATGAAAAAATCGAATGGACTTGTGGCGATAACCGCGAAATTATGCCTGACCGCCCTGCTGGCGATTGGCGTAGTAAACATCGTGCTGGCCGACGACGGCCATGGCGGGGGAAAAGACAAAGTTTTGTATATCTGGGCGCAAGACCAGGCTCACATTGCGCCGGATTTCCTGGCGGTGATCGATTTTGACGAGCACTCTTCCAAATATGGCGCGGTGATCAATACCGTGCCGATTCCGCCTCCCGGCAACATCGGCAACGAACCGCACCACTGCCACCTGAATTCGACCAAGACCATTCTCGGATGCGGGGGGCTGCTCAGCATGATGAGGGGGCAGAACGGGATCTTCTTCTTCGACGTGACCGCCCCAAAAGACCCGCGGTTTCTGTTCTCCACCAAGGCCGTGCAGTCGAGCATGACCGACGACTTCATGCCCCTCGAGAACGGCGGCTTCCTGATCACGCAAATGGGTGCCGCCGACGGCTCCGAGCCCGGCCGCGTTGCCGAATTCGATGGCAGCCTGCATTTCGTGGCCAACCACTTCGGCACCGTGTCGATGTTCCAGGAATGGCCCGCGCCGCCGCCGCTCGACGGGTTCAATCCCCACGGTATTTCCTCGCGTCCGGATCTGAACCTGATGATGACCTCGGACTTCATCCTTCCCACCAGCACACTGGCGGGTTCGCCCGGGCCGGTCCTGCGAGGTTCGGTGCGCATTTGGGATTACCGAGCACGCAAGATTACCACTACCATCCAACTGAACTCGCCCGACGGTGGCCCCGCGCTAGGCACCATGGACGTGAAGATGCTGCCCAAGGACCCGCGCGGCTACGGATACAGTGCGGGAATGTTCGACGGCCACATCTACCTGATCGATCCCATCGCGGGCACAGGCGTGGCGGCGTTCGACTGCGCCACCGTTACGCCTCACGTAAACACTCCGGTGATCGGCGGAATGCCCCAGATCCTGGCCACCCCGCAAAGCGGCGACCGGCTGATTTTCGGTCTGTTCATGGCCGGGGAGGTGGTCATGCTGGATACCACGGACCGCGCCAACCCGAAGCAGTTGTCGGTTGTCAGTTTCGGCAAGGACACCGGACCGCACAACCTGGTGTTGAGCAGCGACGAAAATCGTCTGGTGGTGTCAGACTACTTCCTCAACGAAGACGCCGCGGGCATCATTCACTTTGAAGGCGACCACAAAATCCACGTCCTCAAAGTCACGCACGATGCCCTCTCCGAGGACACGCGGTTTAACCTCGACTTCAACACGGCCTTTGCCACCGGCCCGGCGCGTCCCCACGGGATCGCGATGAAATAGCTCCAGCGTGTACGAAACCGGGAACCCCTCCGAGCCGCAGCCAGGCACCGCCCGCCGGCGCTGGATGTTAGGCCTGGGCATCGCGGCGGTGGTTTGTGCCGCATACTTTGCGGGTCGCAGTTCACGTCCTTCCGCGGTGCCCGAGACGGGAGCGGGCGGGCGCCAGGTGCTCTACTATGTCGATCCGATGAATCCGGCCCACCGCTCCGCGCGGCCCGGAAAAGCACCGGATGGGATGGATCTCGAGCCGGTGTATTCTGGCGGCGAGACCGTACAGCTCACGGCGATGAACCCCGGCAGCGTCCGGCTGGCGCCGGAACAGGAACAGGCGGTTCGTCTCGAGACCGAGAGGTGCAGGCGGCGACTGGCACACGCGGGGCAATGGCGACGTCTTTTACAAGGGCAACAATGACGGTTCTGATTGTCGAAGACAACGCGGGAGTACGCCGGCTGCTGCGGAGCGCGCTCGCCGAGCTTGCCGAAGACATCTGGGAGTGTTGCGATGGAGCGGATGCGCTGGCGGCGTATACCCTGCATCACCCCGCAGTGGTACTGATGGATATCCGAATGCAACGGATGGATGGACTGGCCGCGACCAAACAGATCCTGCTCTTTGATTCCTCCGCCAAGGTGTTGATCGTGACCGACTACGATGATGACGCACTTCGGAACGCGGCGCAGGAAGCGGGAGCCTGCGGTTATGCGCTAAAGCTGAATCTGCTCGATTTAGCGCAGCAAGTTCGCTCGCTCGCCGCCGAAGCTTAGACACCGGTCGCAGCGGGTGTCGCTTAATGTGTATCTACTTGGGTATCGCGCCGATTTTCCAAAAGTGGACTAACTCTTTGGAATGAATGGCGGGGACGACGGGACTTACAACGGACGAATGTAGTTGCAAGCATCGCTGGAAACCAAGATCGGCAGATTTTCGATGCCGCCGCGGACGACCTCAGGACAAATCAAACCCTCGCCTTTGTTACGGCGAATCTTGGTAGTGAACCGAATCGCTTGGTTACGCAGCCTGCCTTCTACTGCCGTGACAGACGCTAGGTGTTTCTCTGTCACGGCACACCGACGAGCGACACGACTTACTTTCGAGGACGTAAGTTCGGTACCTCCAGTAGCTCGGGCAGAGCACGCCATCGTGGAACTTCTCGGTAGTGTCCAAGAACGTGTGGTCCTGTGTGGGCATACGCGCATTCCCTGAATGGTTCAGCTTTCAGGTGGTCAGTTAATCTTGTCATGGAGACACTCGCCGGTCGTGCCAGTTCACCTCTTTCCTATCGCAGTGCCCTGTATACGGGTCTGCATTTCTCGCGGGGTCGGACCGGCAGGAGTAGGAACGTCGACCAGTTGCTCAAGAAGCTTTTCCATCGCTGCAATCCCATCATCGACCGCAGTTACTTCTGCCTTGGCGGAGCTGCACCAGGTTCGCTTTGCCCTCCAGCAGCTGCGCTTGCGAGGAATGTTTGGGTAAATAGAAATTGCATTTCGCACAAGCCATGCGGTGCGGACACTGCTCGAAGAAATCGTAGGTGCAGTAGCCGTGTCCAAGATCGTAGAATTTCCACGGTTGATTAGCCGCACGTCCGTTGCGGACGACTTCTTGATCCACAAGCACCTCAATTGCTCGCAGATTCCGCGTGAAGTAACCTGCGTCAGCGTATGACTTCGCCAACTTCGTCGGCGTGATCTTCGCGTAATGCTGAGTCGCTGCGGGCGTGCTATGGCCAAGCCACTCCTGCAGTTCGAATAGCGTCATCGGCTCTTTCGCATTGAAAAGCTGAGAAGCGATCGTCGACCGTCCACGATGGCTCGTGATGTTGCCGCGCACGTCCGCTTTCGGCACTCCTGCCTTCCGGCATAGCGCCGCGATCAAGACATCGTTCACAGCGGGGTGGGAACGCCAGGCGGTGAAGGGGCAGTGATTCGTGGATGCCCTCAATGGCTAGGGAATCGGGAACGTTAAGGAAGTCGTGCCAATGTGCAATTGGCCTACTTACGGCCGATCAGTAGGACTCCGGTCACGATTTCTTCTCAACTCATTTTGACATCAACTACTTACCCAAAAAACAAAGCCCGCACGGAGGCACTTTGGAAAATAGCGAGAATAGCGGTCATGATGCATATGACGACGAAAGGAGGGGCACGTTTGTGGCACGGTTCGTTCAAGGCACAGATTGTCACTTCGAGAGGGGCAGTGAGTGATCCGAAACGAATCCAGTGCTCGCGGATGCCAGACCTTCGTCAATGAGGTCGCGGTAGGGACGATCATTGCTGATCGCCCCCGCGACCTCACCACCCAGGGTTCTGAGCGCCTGGTTTCGTCAACAATCCAAATTCTTCTCCGTCCAGCCTCTTTTGTTCTGGCAGATTACTGCCGGTTTGCCCGTCGTCCGGAATCGATTCGAAGCGCGAGATCGCTTCCGACACATCCTAATGATGCGGGGTATCAGGCAATGGCCGATGCAATAGATCTCTCTCTCTCTTGAAGTAA
>Ga0207684_10005212_pt1 | contig 12081 bp, 5 predicted proteins | sample KBSK5501metaG_FD_184342 | JGI IMG/M metagenome (GOLD analysis project Ga0207684, IMG submission 184342) | Corn, switchgrass and miscanthus rhizosphere microbial communities from Kellogg Biological Station, Michigan, USA - KBS K5-50-1 metaG... | ecosystem: Host-associated > Plants > Roots >... | reverse complement strand
CGCCAATCGCCCGTCCCGGTCCGAACGGCAGATTGTAGAGAGCAGTGACCGCCACGTGGTGGGTGCGGTCGATGCTCGCGAGATCCTTGAATGGTTTGTCTTCATAACCATTGTTCAAATAGTCGATCGCATCGTATGTTCGCGACCAGGTGTAGCTCAAGGTAGACGTCAGACCATGAGAGAGGCGCTTATTCGCAATGACTTCGAATCCTTTGTAGCTCGACCATCCTTTGTTATCGAGCGTCTCTGTAATTCCCACGAATTGCTGATACGGACGCAGCAACTGACCGCGGCTGACTGTGGAAGTATTCAAGGATGTTCCCGGGACGAGCCCGGCAAACGGATTCGGCACAGGCGTGGACAGATACGAAGCGTTGCCGCCCATCGATTCAATCGCTTTGATCCGTTCCGCGTAGGGCACCTCATTCAGCGCTGTGCCATTCGCCGTCGGCAACTTGTAGACGTGATTGCCAACGTAGGCAAAATCGAGCGAGGCATTCCACGGTAGCTCCACATTGAATCCAGCCATCCATTGATCGGAGTAAGGAACCTCAAAAGTTGGATTCATGAATGAAATGTTCGTGCCGATGCCGGTTGCCAGCCCCTGCGCGCCGTTGGCAGCCGGCACGAAGCCCTCGGGATAAGGCTTGTCCAGTGTATTGAACGGAATGCCGGTCTGGACCGAGGAGATGAATGTGGTCCTCTGGCTGAACCCGTTCTGAATGAGGCTCTCGATGTTCGATCCGTTCCCACCGCCGCCGGTCAATGCGAAATAGGAACGTCCGAAGTTCGCGCGGCCGACGATCCGATTCGAAAGCTGATACGTGAAGTTCAGGCGCGGCTGGAAGTTGTTCCAGTCCCCCTGATACGGTGAATGTCTATTGCTGTTGATCCCGGGGTACAGCAGTCCCCCGCGGAGTTGCAGGCCGGAGACCTGCAACGGACTGGCCGTCGAGGTGTCGAAGCCGACCACCAGTTGATTGTTCCGTTCCGTGACTGGAGGCTGATAGTCCCAGCGAAGCCCCAGACCGAGGCTCATTTTCGAGTTGATTCTCCAATCATCCTGGACGAAGAGACCGAAGTAACGATATTGCCGTACGCTTGCCGCAGTAATGTCCACAAAGGTGTTGGCGCCATCCGGGAATCCAAGCAGGAATGACGCGAACGCATTTCCCGAATTCGAATCGGCTTGTTGCGGATCCCGGCGCGTGAATGTGCCGCTGAAGTCGAACCGGCCGTTCTCCTCGTTTTGATCGTTTCGCGTCAGCCGATACTGGCGAGCCTCGGTGCCCGCCTTCAGAAAGTGCTGCCCCAGCACCTTCGACACCGAGCTCTGAGCTCCGTAGATTTCATTCTTGGTGTCGCGGAACGGGCGGCCGAACATCTCCTGGTATCCAGTCCAACTGATATGCGGATACCACGGTTCGTTCGTCACCTGGTATGCAGTCTTGAACGGAAGCGTGACGTCTCCTAACGGACCGAACTGCTTGGCGTGCGGCTCGTCGAATCGATCGTAGGAGACGCGAGTATCGACCAGGGCGCTCGAGCTCAAGGTGATCACGTCATCGAGCGCCCCGAGGTTGCTGATCCGCTTGGTTGGCCAGTTGTCGCTCCGGAGTGCGGGACCTGGCGGCAGCGAATTCTCGCTGCGACGCTCACTTCCCCAATTGCCGCTATTGGTGAAGTAGACGCGGTGATTGTCGGTGAAGGAGTGATCGACGCGCGTCACGTACGACTTGTAGCGGTAATAGCCGAGCCCCGGCGAGTTGATGAAGTTGTTCGCGCCGGCGATGTCACCTGAAGCGTTCGCGCGAGGGATGTACTGCAACAGCGCTTTGGCGACCGCACTGAATCGCTCCGGGCAGATGACGTTCATCACCCCGTTGCACGAAATCGGATCGCGAATGAAGCGTCCCGCTCGGTTCGGATCCGGACGCGTGGTCAGCGGATCGAAGATGGTGATCTGCTGCCCGGCGCCGTTGAGTGTTCCTCTGAAGTCACCGGCGCGTTGCAGTTCGGTTGGAACGGTGACTGTATTCGGAAATGGGATGTTTTCGTAGAAGGCCTGGTAGCCGACCATGTAGAAGGTCTTGTCACGGCGAATCGGCCCGCTCAGCATTCCTTCACTGTCGTAATACTTATGGCCGTTGATGGTCGTACCGCTGTTGATGTTCTGAATGCTCTTCGAATCGAGTGAAGTGCCCCGATACATCAGCGTGTTCGAAAAACGCATTTCATTTGCGCCTGACTTCAATGTCAGACTCACGACGCCGCCGCTCGTCCGACCGTACGACGCATCCGTACTGGCAGTCTGCACTTTGAGCTCTTCGATCGCGTCGACCGGCGGCGCGTACGACCAACTGCCGGTTCCTGAGATTGGTGCACCGTTGATCAGGAACTCGTTCGCGCCTGTTCGGCTGCCATGAATGGAGTAGCTCGAACCCTGGCCGACGTCCCACGCGCGCGTACCCGAAGAGCCGGTGGCGCCGAATGTGGTGGTGTTGAAAGTGACGCCGGGCGTGAGTTGCAGAAGTTGATAAACCTGACGGCCGTTGAGCGGTAGCTCAGAAATCTTTTTGTTGTCCACAGTCTGGGAGAGAGTCGACTCATTGGTTTCCACCGCGCTGAGCGAGGCCGAGACGGTGATCGCTTCCGAGACCGCGCCGAATGCCAACGTGATGTTGATGGTCCCGGTCTCCGCGGTGCGCAACACGATCCCTTCGCGGATGAAGGTGCTGAAACCCTCGAGCGCGGCGGTCAGCCGGTAGCGGCCGGGCTGCAGTTTGCTGAGGTTATATCCGCCGTGCGAGTCGGTCGTGGTCTGACTGGAAAGCTTGGTATCGACGTTTTCGGCCCTGACTGTCACGCCCGGTACGGCGCCCCTCTGTGCGTCGGTGACCGTGCCGGTCAGCGAGGCGAAGATTTCCTGCGCATGGAGCCGGTGCCACGGGATCGTTGAACAAAGACAGGAAAAGAATGCGATCAACAGCACACGTCGATTTGCGATTCGCTCGGCGATCATGCTTGCCTCCGGGTCCGATGGAGCGTCGTCGTTAGAAAAGATAGCGCAGGCCGACCTGTCCCTGCCGCGGGAAATTGATCTGAACCTGCGAGATCTTGCCGAAGTTCGGATCGGTGATGGTCGTGGTCGGACCGCCGTAGATTCGCTTGTTCAGCGGATTGAAGACCTCGAAGCGCAGTTGCAGAGTCCCGATGGCAACCGGCGTATTCTTGAACAGCGAGATGGCCGTATTCAGAATCGATGGCTCGCGCACGTCGGGCATCCGGAATCGCGCTACGCGGAATGCGTTAGGCGGCAAAGTGTCCCACGCGTAGGTCCCGTCGGGCCGCGGATTGTTCTTGGTACTGTTGTCGAACCAGCGGTCGCGCGTGCGATCCGAGATCTTCGCGCTGTTCTGGCGCAGGATTCCGTTGGGCATGGCCACCGGCGTTCCCGACTCCCACTCATAGAGCACGTTGAACTGCCAGCCGCCGATGACATTCGCCACCCAGCCCGTGGTATTGCCGCCGATCGGCCGGCCGGGACCGAATGGCAGGTTGTACAGCGCGGTCGCGGCAACGTGGTGCGTACGGTCGATGCTGGACAGATCTTCGAACGGCTTCGCTTCGAATCCGTTATTCAAATAGTTGATGGCGTCGAGCTGTCGCGACCAGGTGTAGCTCAGCGTCGCCGCCAGCCCGGCCGCCAATCTCTTGTTGGCCGACAGTTCGAACGCCTTATAGCGGGCCCATCCCTTGTTGTCGAGCGTCTCAGTAATTCCCTGGAACTGTGGATAGGGACGCAGGAGCTGGCTGCGGGCGATGCTCGTCGTGTTTAGAGCGGTGCCCGGCACAAGGCCCGCGAATGGATTAGGAACGGTCGTCGACAAGTACGACGGATCGGCAATCCCTTTGAGACGATCGGCCATTGAGATCTCATTGATCGCCGTACCCGTCTGGGTCGGCAGTTTGTAGCTCTTGTTTTGGACGTACGCGAGATTCAGACCGGTGTTCCATGGCAATTCGACGTTGAATCCCGCCATCCACTGATCGTTATAAGGCACTTCGAAATCGCGATTCATGAACGAAATACCGGTCCCAATGCCGGTGGCCAGACCCTTTGCGCCATTGTCGGGCTGCACAAATCCTTCTGGATATGGATTGCTCAAGGTATTGAAGGGAATCCCGGTCTGAACGCTCGATACCATGAAGGTGCTCTGACTGTAGCCATTCTGAATGAGGCTCTCGATGATCGAGCCGTTGCCGCCGCCTCCGCTCAATGCAAAGTACGTTCGCCCCGCGCTGGCTCGCGCGGAAACGCGGCTGGTGAGCTGATACGCCGCGTTGATGCGCGGCTGGAAGTTGTTGTAGTCGCTCTTGTATGGCGTGGCTTGGTTCGAGTTGACGTGCGGGTACAGCAAACCGCCGCGAAGAGCGTATCCCTCGACCTGCATCGGGCTCGGAGTGGTGGCGTCGAAACCGACGACCAGTTGATCGTTCGCCTCATGAACGGGCGCCTGGTAATCCCAACGCAGACCGGCGCCGATCGACAGCCGCGGACCGATGGTCCAGTCGTCCTGCACGAACAGGCCGTAATACCCGTACTTGCGAATGCTGGAGGCATTGATGTTGACGGCGGTGTTCACTCCGTCGGGGAATCCGAGCAGGAAGGAGGCGAAAGGACTTCCGGAGGTGCTGTCGGCCGTCTGCGGGTCGCGGCGCGTGAACGCGCCATTGAAATCGTACCGGCCATTGGCCTCATTCAAATCGAAGCGCGTTAGGCGGTACTTGCGGAGATCGACGCCCGCTTTGACGAAGTGACCCCCCAGAGCTTTCGAGAATGTGCTCTGGCCGGAATAGATCTGATTCTTCGTTTCGCGCGGCGGACGACCGAACAACTCCGTATACAGCGAGGCGAACGTCAGGTGTGGGAACCACGGATCGCTGGTGACCTGGTAGGCCCCCTGGAATGGAAGCTTGATGTCTCCCAAAGGCCCGAACTGCTTCGCGTGCGGCTCATCGAAGACATCGTAGGAGATTCGCGTGTTGAGCAGCATGTCCGAGCTGAGGGTCATGACATGATCGCCCGTCGCCAGATGGCTGATCCGTTTCGTCGGCCAGTTATCGCTGCGCAGGGCGGGTCCGGGCGGGAGGGAGTTCTCGCTGCGCCGTTCATTTCCCCAATTTCCGCTGTTTGTGAAATACAGCCGGTTGCTGTCGTTGAAGGCGTGATCGACGCGAAGCAGGTATGACTTATAGCGATAGTAGCCGAGGTTCGGCGAAGCGATGAAGTTGTTCAAACCGGTGATCGTGCCGGCCGTGTTCGCGCTCGGAATGTACGGCAGCAGCGCCCTGGCCACCGGGTTGATGCGGTCGGGGCAGATCACGTTCATGACGCCATTGCAGGAAATCGGATCGCGAATGAAGCGTCCTGCCCTTGCCGGATCGGGACGAGTGCTCAATGGATCAAAGATGGTGATCTGCTGTCCCGCGCCGTTGAATGTTCCGCGGAAGTCTCCCGCCCTTTGCAGGTCGGTTGGCACGGTGGCGGTGTTCGGGAACGCGATGTTCTCGTAGAAGCCCTGGTAACCCACCATGAAGAAAGTCTTGTCGCGGCGTACCGGACCGCTGAGCATTCCTTCGGCGTCGTAGTACTTGTGACCGTTGATGGTCGTGCCGGTGTTGATGTTCTGGATGGTCTTGGAGTCGAGCGAAGTCCCGCGGTACATGAGCGTGGTCGAAAAACGGAAGTTATTGGTTCCCGCTTTGAGCGTGAGGTTCACCACGCCGCCGCTGGTGCGACCGTAGGAAGCGTCGGTGCTGGCACTCTGCACCTTGAATTCCTCGATGGCGTCGACCGGTGGAGCGTAAGACCAGCCGCCAGTTCCCGACGTCGCCGCGCCGTCGATGAGGAACTCGTTATTGCCAGTTCGACTGCCGTGAATGGTGACGCTCCCGTTCACGTCCCACGCTCGAGTCCCGGAAAAACCGGTGGCGCCGAAAGTGGTCTGCGTGAAGATCGTGCCGGGGGTCATCTGCAACAGCATGTAGACCTGGCGACCGTTGAGCGGCAGCTCGGAAACGCGCTTGTTGTCCATCGTCTGCGCCAGCGTCGACTCGTTGGATTCGACCGCGCTGACGACGGCGGACACGGTGACCGCTTCGGAGATCGCGCCGGGGGCCAGGGAAATATTGATGCGTGCAGTCTCGGCGGTTTTCAGCACCAGGCCCTGACGGACATATGTGGTGAATCCCGACAGCACCGCCGTCACTCGGTAGCGGCCGGGCGGCAATTTCGAAATGGTGTAACCGCCATGCGAGTCGGTGACGGCGACCGTCGATTCATTCGTATCGATGTTCGTGGCGGTGACTGTGACGCCGGGCAGCAACGCGCCGTCAGAACCGGCGACGGTTCCGGTCAGCGAGGCGAAGATTTCCTGCGCTGCGACCCGCTGGCATGGCAGGAGAATGCAGACCAGTGCAACCAGGGCGAGAACGACGACCGGACGGCTGGTGATTCGTTCGAAGAGCATGCTTTCCTCCGTAAAAGGTCATGGCAATGCATCCCCGTGTCTGAGAACCCCGCGCACTTATTCCTGAAGATAGACAAGCTAATACGATTTAGCAGTCGGCGCAAGGGGCAGCTATACTCCTCGCTGGTCATGTCCGTCCGCATGAAAGACATCGCTTCCACGCTGGGCGTGTCGCAGACCACCGTCTCGCACGTCCTGCGCGGCCGCGACGGCGAATTCCGCATCCGAGCGGAGACCGCGCGCCGGATCCGTGAGGCGGCGCGACGCCTGAATTATCAGCCGAGCGCCATCGCTCAAAGCCTCAAAGACCATCGCGCCTACTCGCTCGCTCTCGCCGTAGGCGATCTTGCCAATCCCTTCTGGGCGGGGTTGGCCGTGGCGGCTCAGCAGGAAGCGGAACGCCACGGCTATACGCTGGTGGTCTGTCACACGGCAGAGGCGCTGGAGCAGGAACATCGCCTCCTTCAGATGCTTCGGCAAAAGCGGGTCGACGGACTCATTCTCTCTCCCGCCCACCTCAAACCGCGCCACCTGGCCGCGCTCCGCGAGGAAAGGCGACCCTTTGTGCTCGTGGACCGCACCATCGACGGCCTCGACGTTCCCTCGGTCGTCACCGACAGCGTTGCCGGGCTGCGTCTCGCAGTCGATCACCTCGCCAGCAGAGGCCACACGCACATCGGCTACCTCGGCGGGCCGACCCACATCTCGACTTTTCGAGACCGGCTGCTCGGATACCGGCAGGCGCTGGCGAGGCACCGGCTCGAACCGGGACCGTATGCCGTGTCGGGATCCGATCCCGAAGCTGCATACCGGGCCGCGCAGCGTCTCCTTCGGCGCCGGCCGATACCAACCGCGATCATCGCCGCGAACTTCTGGCTCACCGTCGGCGTTCTTCGCGCCGCGCCGGACGACGTGGTGGTCGTCGGCTTCGATGACATGTACCTGGCTGACCTCCTGCGCCGCCCGGTGACCACAGTGGCGCAGCCGCTCGACGAATTGGGAAGGCAAGCGGTTCGCCTTCTGCTGGATGAGATCGTGAAGCCGGGGCATCGACGACGCATCGTGCTTTCGCCGCGGCTGATCGTGCGCTGAGAAGCGGCTGTCGTAGAGCCGACTCTCAGTCGGCTCCGCGCCGGCTAAGAGCCGGCGCTACGTCGGTCTCGCGTGCGGTCCCAGCGATGCTTTCGGAGGCGGCCGAGCAACTCCGGCGAAAGTGGACCGGCGGCCACGGCGCGCGCATTCTGTTCCACGTACTCTGCCTTCCTCATTCCGACGATGGTCGTTGACACCTCCGGATAGGACAGAACGAATCTGAGCGCCGCCTCGGGAAGGGACATTCCGTCGGGAAGGTCGCGGCGAAGCACTTCGACCCGCCTCAGCGTTTCGCGAAGATTGTCGGGGTTGAAGTAGTAGTGCCGCCAATCGTCCGGTGGGAAAGTGGTTTCGGATGTCATCTTCCCGCCGAGACTTCCTTCGTCGAGTGGAACGCGGGCGATCACGCCGACCTTCGCAGCGCGACAAGCAGGCAGCAGCTCATCCTCCGGCTCCTGCCCGAACAGGTTGAAGACCGCCTGCACAGTGTCGATGAACCCTGTGCCAATCACTTTGATGCCGTTCCACGGCTCGCCTCCATTGAGGCTGACTCCAAATGCACGGATCTTTCCGCGCTGCTCGAGCTCAGCGACCGTGTCGCGCCACTCGTTATCGGTGGTCCACGAGTCGTCCCACACATGGAACTGCAGGACATCGATTCGATCGACACCGAGGTCGCGGCGGATGGTCTCGACGTACTCGAGGACGTGAGCGCGTGGAAAGGCGTCGCGAAGCCGGTCATCCGACGTGGCCGGCCACATCATGTTTTTCGGCGGAACCTTCGACGCGGCGATGAGCTTCTTGTCGGGAAACTCGCGCAGGAGCTGACCGAGGAGGCGATCGCTGCGCCCCTTGCCATAATCCCAGGCACTGTCGAAGAAGTTGATGCCGATGTCGACAGAAGCGCGGAGAGCCTCGAGCGCCTGCCTGTCATCCGAGCCGCTCCACGATCCCATTCCCCACAAACCGTGGCCGATCTCGCTGACTTCAAATCCGGTGCGGCCGAGAGGTCGGTAGCGCATCAAAGTGGCCGCACTTCTATCAAACGCTCGCGATCGAAGTCGAGTCGGTATACCTACGGTTCAGGTTTCGGCTGTGGCGACAGGACGTCGGCGATCTGATCGGCCAGTTTCTTGATCTCATCCCCCTGCTCTTCGAGGTTCATGAGAATCACGATCCCGACCTTCTCCGGCGCAAGGAGATAAATGATCGACGTCGCCCCCTGCTGATTGCCGCCGTGCCAGATCGCGGCTTTGCGCTTGTCAGTACCGATGGCCCATCCAAATCCGATCCCCGGCGGCGCGTACCCTTCGGGCACCGGATGCCCGGCGAATGTTCGCTTCCACTGGTCGGCTGTAATCTTGTTCACGAACATCTGGGCCACAGTTTCAGGTTTCAGCAAAACGGCCGATTGCATCGCGATGAGAAACCGCGCAAGGTCAGGCGCCGTCGAGACGATGCCGCCGCCGGGAAGCCTGCAGCTCGTGTCAACCAGCCGCGCGTTGCGCATCTCACCGGTTTCGGTCCGGCCGTAGCCTCTCGCCCGATTCGGAATCATTTCGGCCACCGAATCCTCTCGTGTCTCACGCATGCCCGCGGGCCCGAAAACGCTCTGCCGAAGATAGTCGATGAACCGCATGCCTGACGCCTGTTCCACCGCCAAGCCGAGCAGCACATAGCCGAAGGTTGAATAGGTGAACTTCTCCCCTGGTGCGTGCAGCAGCGGGTCGTCCTGAAATGTTGTCAGACTCTCTTTCAGCTCGGCGCAGTGACGGGTGCCGTTGAACTCTTCGTCATCCTTCCAATGGCGAATGCCGCTGGTGTGAGTGAGCAGGCTACGAATGGGAATCGGATACGGTTTGCGAGGAAACACAGGGACGTACTGCTGAATCGGCGCCTCGAGATCGATCTTCCCCTTCTCAACAAGTTGCATGACTGCGGCAGCAGTAATCGGCTTCGACACGGATGCGATCCGATACACGGTGGTGTCTTTGGCCGGAACGAAGTTCTCGAGATCGGCCATCCCAAAGCCGCGTTGCCAGGCGATGTGATCGCCTCTGCTAATGGCCACCGACACAGCGGGTATGCGAAGCCGCGACATCGCTGCAGTGACGGACTGCTCGATCCGCGTCACCTGCTCGGGTGAGAGATCCGCGCGCTCCTGCCCGGATGCCGGCGTGGCGAGCGCGGCTGCAACGGACAGTAGGATCATGTGCATCGATCGTTTTGCAATCAACATCGACACATGACTACGAAGAAAGCGCGGTTGAGTTGCTTGTATCGAAGTCGAGTAGGATTCCGACTCCAATGATACGCAAGACGCTCGTCTTCATTTCTGCATCGCTTCTTTGCATCAGTCCGCTCCCAGCGCAGAGCGCCAGCGTCGACCAGCGAGTGGAATCCCTCATCCATCAGATGACGCTGGAAGAAAAGCTCGGGCAGCTCATTCAGTACACCGCGTCACAGCCCGACGTCCGCGGACTGGCCGCCAAAGGCGGCGTCGGCTGCGTATTCAACTCCGGCGGCGCAGCGCAGACGAATGCCTTGCAGCGCGCGGCGGTCGAAGAGTCGCGGCTCAAAATTCCACTGCTGTTCGCGCACGATGTCATCCACGGCTACCGAACGATCTTCCCGATTCCGCTGGGGATCGCCAGCACGTGGGATCCGAGTGCCGCGGAGCTGGCCGCGCGAATCGCAGCGAAGGAGGCCAGCGCGAGCGGCATTCGCTGGACGTTTGCGCCGATGGTGGATATCGCCCGCGATCCGCGCTGGGGCCGCGTCGCTGAAGGTGCCGGAGAGGATCCCTACCTCGGATCGGCGATGGCCGCCGCTTACGTGCGGGGCTTTCAAGCCGACTCTTTTCTGGCGTGTGCAAAACATTTCGCCGCCTATGGAGCGGCCGAGGCCGGACGCGACTACAACTCGGTCGACATGTCCGAACGGATGCTTCGGCAGGTTTATCTGCCGCCCTTCAAGGCCGCAGTTGACGCGGGCGTGCGCACAATCATGACGGGATTCGATTCCTTGAACGCGGTGCCCGCGACCGCCAACGATCACCTTCTAAAAGAGATTCTGCGCGGCGAATGGAACTTTCGCGGATTCGTCGACAGCGACTACCACGCCATCGGACAGCTCATCGATCACGCTGTCGCCGCCACGCCGCAGGAAGCCGCGCTGAAAGCGATCCGCGCCGGCGTGGACATGGACATGTTCGACGCGACCTATCTCACGCTCGCCGCCGCTGTCCGCGAAGGCCGCCTCTCGGAGTCGGTCATCGACGCATCCGTCCGGCGCATTCTCCGCGCAAAGTTCGACCTCGGCTTATTCGAGCGGCCGTATGCCGACGAGCAGCGAGAGAGGAGCGTTCTTCTCGCGAAGGAGCACGTCGACGCAGCGCGGCGCATCGCGCAGGAATCGATCGTGGTGCTTCGTAACCAGGGGGCGCTTCTGCCTCTATCCAAGAATGCCGGAACAATCGCGGTGATTGGACCGCTGGCTGACAGCAAAGCCGACATGCTCGGCTCGTGGTATGCGTTCGGAAAGCCGGAAGAGGCCATCAGCGTGCTGGAAGGCATCCGTGCAAAGACGACGCAAATTGCGTATGCGAAGGGCGACGACATCGCGGCGGCAGTCACCACAGCACAAAAATCCGATGTCGTCGTTCTCGCTGTCGGCGAGGAAGGGAAGATGACCGGCGAGGCAAGCTCGCGCGCCTTCCTCGATCTGCCTGGAAATCAGCAGCAGTTGCTCGAGGCGATCGTGGCAACGCAGAGACCGGTCGTCCTCGTCGTCATGAGCGGGCGGCCGCTGACTATTTCCTGGGCCGCCGCGAACGTTCCGGCGATCGTCTGGCCATGGTTTCCCGGAAGTCAAGGCGGCCACGCGATTGCGGACATTCTCTTCGGCGATGTGAATCCGAGCGGAAAACTTCCGATCACGATCCCGCGGTCGGTCGGACAGATTCCGATCTATTACGCGCATCTTCCGACCGGCCGGCCTGAAGATCCGGCGATCAAGTACACCAGCAAGTACATCGACAGCCGGAATGATCCTCTATATCCCTTCGGATACGGGCTGTCTTACACCCGTTTCGAGTATTCCGATTTGCGAGTGAGCGGACTCACAGTCTCGGCGGATGTCCTCAACGCAGGGGAACGCGACGGTGATGAGATTGTCCAACTCTACGTGCGACAGCTTGTAGCGAGCGTGTCGCGTCCGGTGAAAGAGCTGAAAGGCTTCCGGCGCATCACGCTCGCGGCCGGAGAGAAACGGCGCGTCGAGTTCACGATTACGAAGAACGATCTTCAATTCTGGTTGGATCACGGCTGGACGGTCGAGCCGGGGACGTTCAAGGTGTGGATCGGCCCGAATTCGGTCGAGGGTCTGGAGGGGACGTTCGAGGTGAAGTAACTGTTGAAGCGCCTTTTCAGACGGCTTCTTCATTACACTCGCTTTT
>Ga0207684_10005207_pt1 | contig 12086 bp, 11 predicted proteins | sample KBSK5501metaG_FD_184342 | JGI IMG/M metagenome (GOLD analysis project Ga0207684, IMG submission 184342) | Corn, switchgrass and miscanthus rhizosphere microbial communities from Kellogg Biological Station, Michigan, USA - KBS K5-50-1 metaG... | ecosystem: Host-associated > Plants > Roots >... | reverse complement strand
ATGTTGGACTCCTTGATCACCGAGACCGGGCTGGGACAGGAACAGACACGAAGTCTGGTTGCTTCACGACACCGGCTGTGACTTGGGCCATGATCCAGTCGACCAACAGCGCAGAGCTGGTGCCGCCGCGCCGTGAATCGATGTTGCTCACCGACGCTCGTTCGGGCGACGCCCAGTACGGGGCCCACTCACCGCTGAGGGCCATCCAGTTGATCGGCTTGGCGCCGGCCATCGTCATGCGGACCTTGGCGTCGTCGTGTGCCTCTTTCGTCACGCCCCCTGAGCAGTCGCTGACGAAGTAAACGTCGTATCCGTCCTTGCGGGCTGCGAGGACCGACTGGGCGAGGCACACCTCGGTCACGATGCCGGCCATCACCAGTTTCTTGCGGCCCGTCGCCTCGACAGCAGCCCGCACGTCCGGATGCGACCAGGCGTGGGACGAGGGGCGGTCGATTACCTTGTTGTCTGGGAAAGCGTCGGCGATCTCCTTGAAGATCGGGTCGACGAGAACGCTTCCAACCGCGCCGACCGTGGTCAGCACCGTGGGCACGCCGAATGCCTTGGCCATCTGTGAGAGACAAGCAGTGTTGTTGACCAGGAGACCGAGATCGATGGAGCGAACGTTGATGGCAACCGCTGGCTGGTGATCGATGAGCAATAGGACCGAGTTCTCGATGGTCAGTTCGTTTGGATTCGTCATTGTCTGTCTCCTTGTCCTTGTTTCCGATTGGTCGTGGTTAGTCCTGGAGCGCGTAGGCGATGATGTAGTCGCCGCGTTTCGTCTGAAAGATGGAGCTTCCGCCGACCGCAAGCACAACGAATTGCCGGCCTGCGGGCGAGGTGTAGGGCACGTACACCAGGCCGAGCTTCTCGTCGGCGCTCATTGGCGCCCATGAATTTGGGGTCGAGCGCGTGTAACTGTCGCCGGGAGGTGGTTCGCCGTGGCGCTCCGGCCGACCCACGTCCCAGGCCCATGCCAGATTGCCGGTAACCGCGTCGAAGGCTCGAACAACGCCGGATGGCTCGCCCCAATACTGGTTGTCGACGACGCATCCACCGAGCACGACTCTTCCACGCACGATCGTCGGAGCCGACGTCACGTAGTAGTAGCCGGGCGTCACGTCGCCCATCCCAGTGAGCAGCGAGACCTGACCGCTCAGGCCAAAGCCTTGACACAGCGCGCCCGTGTGCGCGTCCAGTGCGATCAGACGGGCATCCTGTGTGTTGAGGAGAATGCGCTCCGCACAGGGTCCGTTCTTTTCGGGTTGTTTGTAGTACGCGAGGCCCCGCATTGCGAGGAATGGCGCACCTTTCTCGAGATTGACTTTGAAACGCCAGACCTCCTTGCCACTCTCCGCATCAAGCGCGATCAAGATCCGCGGCTGCCGACGCCGGCGTAGAGACGCGCCTACGTGATCTGTCTCCAGCGCGACGGCGTTATTGCGAAAGCTCGCACTGAAGAGTCCACGCAGCATCAGAACCTCCTGCGTGCGTTGTATCGCAAGGTGAAGGCCGTCTGTGCGCGGACGTCGCAGGCCCGCGTAAACACAATGCATTGAGTTGGTTGGGGGTGGCGCTCAGCGCGAGACAACAAACAGGATCGGGGGGGGAAATGCGCGGAAACACGCGGCGTGAACATTCGCGTGCACCCATGGGAGGACAAATTGTGAACGTCTTAGTTATTCGCAGCAGGAGGGCGTTTGAAGCTATTCGGACAAGGGTCCGTCTTCGCTCTTCGGGTCGTGTCACACCTCCTCAAATCATGGCACCACGCTCTAAGTGGGCTGCAATTTCTCAAGGTCGTACTTTCGGAGGCGTCCGTAGAGCTGTGTGCGCGTCAGACCGAGTTGGCGTGCGGCCTTGGCCTTGTTTCCTTTGGTGTCGATGAGCACCCGCTCGATCGTGCGGCGCTCGGTCTCGCGCAGCTCAATGGTCGGTGTCGACGGCGACATCATCTCGGGACGCAGTGAGAGATGATCGAGAGTGATGAGGCCGCCTTCACTCAGTATCGTCGCCCGCTCGAGCACGTTGTGCAGCTCACGCACATTGCCAGGCCAGCGATACGCCATGAGGAGTGCCATCGCCTCTGGGCTCACCCCGACGATCGGAGAGCCGAAGGACCGCCGCAGTTCCCCCAGAAATGCCTCGACGAGCAGCGGAATGTCGCTCCTCCGATCGCGCAGCGGCGGAATCCTGATGTCGAACACCTGCAGCCGATAGTACAGATCCTCACGGAACTTCCCCTGCTTCACCGCTTCATGCAAATCACGGTTCGTGGCGGCGATCACACGCGCGTTCGTCCGCATCAGTCGCGTGCCGCCCAGCCGCACGAACTCCCGCTCCTGCAGCACACGTAGGAACTTGGCCTGCGCCGCCGGGCTCATCTCGCTCACTTCGTCAAGGAACAGCACACCCGCCGACGCCAGCTCGATCTGCCCCGGTTTGCTCTGGTGCGCCCCCGTAAACGCCCCGCGTTCGTACCCGAACAGCTCCGACTCGAGGAGCGAGTCCGGCAAGGCGGCGCAGTTGATCGCCACGAAGGACCCGTCCTTTCGCGGTGACACGCGATGGACGAAGCGAGCGACGACTTCCTTCCCGGTGCCCGATTCGCCATGCAGCAAGACGGTCGCGTGAGTCCTGGCCACTTGAGCGGCCTTACTCAGCACCTCACGCCACTCTGGTGATTGTCCAATCACACGCAGCAGGCCTGACTGTCCGTCGCGGGTCTCCGTCAGCATGTGAACCCGGCTGTCAAGACGGTCCGCGTGCACGCGCATGTCGACACTGTCAGAGTCGATGGCAAAAGCGGCATTCATGGCTCCAACCTCCCAGCTAAGTCGACTGCGGTTCGGACGTTGAATAAATCTAAGCGCTCATCACATGGGCCCCACTGGTACGAGCGACATCTGTACGTCTCTTTTTTTGTTCCTCGTGACGGCGGATCAAGAGCTACCGCCTCGTCTTTGTCTGGTGATCCACTCGCGGACGTATGCCGGGCAATTCTCGAGCGTGATGCCATTCGCTTCGCAACGTGCGAGAAAGTTGATCGCGTCTCCGCCAACTAGGGTTACGTCCTTCAGGTCCAGCACTAAATGGCGACGGTCGTTTTCAGAGTTAATGAGCGTTTCCAATTCGGCTAGGTCGTCTTCGTTCATTCGGCCGCTGAGTGCAAAGACCACCTGCCCCTTCTCCGATCTCTGAATCTTCAGCATTGGCCGTCCTTTGCGGGAAGAGGCAATTCCTGGTCCGCTGCTAACTCATTGAAAACAATGAGATTGACGAACTCTGAAATTGGCGACGTTCGCCAATTGGTGAATGCTGTACAAAATCAGACGCGGGGAGCTGTACGAGAGGAACGTGCGGAAGGCTGCGAGGTGGGTCTTCAGTCAGCTGAAGCTTTGAAGCGGTTCTTGTTGATCTTCAGCGATCGGATCTTCGACTCAAGAGTGGATCGAGCAATACCGAGCTTGGCAGCTGCGCCGGAGGGTCCGTACACGCGCCCTCCACTTTTTCTCAACGCATCCTCAATGATGGCTCTCTCCTGCGAGGACGGCCTTTTCAGAGCGCCAATCCGGCTGTTCTGCTCAGTGGCAACAGGTTGTCGAGAAAGCCAACTCTCGTCGACCGAGAAGCTCTCCGTCTCGCAGACGATGACCGATCGCTCGATCACGTTCTGCAATTCGCGAATATTGCCCGGCCAGGGGTACGACTGAAGCAGATCGAGGCTCTTCTTGTTCACCGTCTGAAAGTTCTTTCCTGCTTTCCGTGCATAACGATCGGTGAAGTACTTGACCAGGAGGGGAATGTCGCCTCTTCTTTCCCGCAGAGAAGGCATCTCAATCGGAAAGACGTTCAGCCGATAAAACAAGTCGCTCCGGAACGTGCCTGCCGCGATGGCCGCCTCCAAATCGCGGTTCGTCGCAGCAATCACCCGGACATTCGCCCGGATGGATCCAGCCCCGCCGACACGGTCAAACTCGTGTTCCTGCAGAACACGCAAGAGCGCGATCTGGGTCCCGGCTGGGAGCTCGCCGATTTCGTCGAGGAAGATCGTACCGCCTTCGGCCAGTTCAAAGCGCCCTACACGCCGCTGCGTGGCCCCCGTAAACGCGCCCTTCTCATGGCCGAAGAGTTCTGATGCGATCAAGTCGCGCGGGATGGCTCCGCAATTCACGCTCACGAATGCGCGTGAGGAGCGCCGCGAACGCCGGTGAATGGCGCGGGCAACCAGTTCCTTGCCCGTGCCCGTCTCGCCGGTGATCAGAACGCTGGAGTCGGAGGGAGCTACTTTGGATACGCGCGAAAGCACCGCTTGCAAGGACGCTGACGTTCCAACAATTTCCTCGAACATGGACGCCGAATCGATTTCTTCGCGCAACGCAACGTTCTCGTTTTGCAGTCGTTGCTCAGCCTGCTTGCGGTCCTCGATATCGGTGGCCGCCGCATACCAACGGGTAAGGTGACCGTGCTCATCCAGCATCGGCCTAAAGCGGACGAGAAACCAGCGACACAGCCCGTCTCGTTTCCTCAACCGCATTTCACTCTCAAACGCGGAACCACTTCGAAATCTGTCCAGCTGTTCGCGCGTCACACGTTCCGCATCTTCTGGATGAAACAGCGTGTGCGATGCAGCGGTCTGCCACTCCTCCAAGGTGAGACCGTGATAATCAAGCGCGGCCCGGTTGTTATAGAGACGGCTTCCATCAGCTCCAAACTCGGTGATGTGCAGAGGCGTGAGGTCAAGGATCTGGCGAAGCTCTCGCTCGCTCTGACGGACTTTCTCTTCCGCCTTCCGCTGATCGTCAATGTCCGTGTGCAACCCATACCATCGGACAATGCGGCCGCCTTCGTCTCGGAGGGGATCGACGCGGACGTGGATCCAGCGATAGACGCCATCGAAGCGCCTCAAGCGCTGAACAACTTCCACAGACTGCCCGACCGCCGAGGACCGCAGCCACTCGTTCTGCATCATCTCGCGCTCGTCCGGATGAATGGGCCCCACAAAGGAAGCCGAAAGCTCGTCAATCGTCATCCCGAGGAAGTCGAGAAAGCGCTTGTTGGCGTATTCAAGTTCCCCCGTTGAACCGCCGACCGCAATCATCCCGGGAACGCTGTCGACGAGTTGGCGGAGTTCACGTTCACTCTCACGAAGTGCCTGTTCCGCGCGCTTTCGCTCATCGATATCCGTTTGCAGGACGCACCAACGCATGATGCGGCCTTCCGTGTCCCGAACCGGGAGACCCTGCACCTGGAACCACCGGTAGACGCCATCCGAGCGCCGTTGCCGGTGTTCATCGGTGAATGGCTGCCCGCTCTCGATTGAGTGCCTCCATGCGGAGACCACTCGCGGAAGGTCGTCAGGGTGAACCGCGTCTGTGCTGGTCCACTCCTTCAGCTCCGCGGCCGTCTTGCCGAAGTACTCCAGTATCGGCCGATTGACGATTTCAAGTGCACCATCAGGGGTCATCACCGCGAGGGGAGCGGAAATGCCGTCCACGATCTGGCGAAGTGTGAGTTCGTTCTGCACCGGGCCCCCTTCGCAGCGTCTTCTAGACGTCGAGGATGGACAGTCTACGCCTGTGGGTCCCGAGCGGTGCAGGAGCGGTCGTGGCGGCGGCATCGTAGTTTTGTTCGGCCCCGATGTATCACCCACCCGAGCTCTCGATAGGACACGCCAGGCAGCTACGAGAGTCTTGTCCACTCCCAGGATACCGCCTCACGTCCGCCGGGAGGATCTACCCCCAAAGTTCTGTCAGCCGGCATGATCCCGATTCTGACGCAATGGGCGGTGCAACGTCAGAAATTCCGCGAATGTGTCATCTCCATTCCTGAAACGACGGCGCGGACCGGCGCTCACTACGACAATCGATGATGGTCGAGAGCCGAAGAGGCGGCCTCCGCCCGAGCAACGCTGGGCAGGTGCCGTTGCAGTCACGGTGCCTCATCGTCGTCTTTGAGGCTGCAGCGCTGAAGACGTGGATCAATCCTGGCGGCAACCTCAGACCACAGCCCGACCTCAGTGCTAAGCAGCGCGTCGACTTCGACGCGTGTTAATTCCCAACCTTGTTCCACGAGCTCTGCGAGTGTACGTTTCGGCGAGCGCTTGAACTTCAGGCGCAGCTCTTCGTCCGTCAGCAAGCGGCCGATGATTCGTTCGATCGTTCGATGTGCCATGGCAGCGATTCTCTTTCAAGGATGACGAACGCGACGCGGGCGAACTCGGTGTATGCACCTGGCCAACTGCCCGAGGCGCCGATGCCCATCGGACCGGCAGGATCTGCACAGCCTCTCTGTTTGAAAGGGTGCTGTTCCATTTACGATTACACCCGAGCGCAGCGGCGTAACCTCGAGATGAAGATCAGTCACGACAGCCTGATCGGCGACGGTGACGACGCTCACTGACGGGGCGGAAAAGCCCTGCACCTCGGCCTCGATCGAGCAACGGCCAGCCGGCACGTTCACAAAGCGGAACGCTCCGCGTTCATCCGACACTTCGGTTCTTGTCGTTGCATCTGCGGCACACGCGAGGGTCACCCGAACTCCTTCGCCAAAGAACGTCGTTCCGTCGGCGGCCGTCAGCGTCAGGGTCCCCATGACCGTGGCACTCGGACTCGCACCTGCGCCGATGGAGGCCGCAGCAAATACCGTCAATAACGCTGCAGTGACGACGTCATACGTCGGCATCAAGACTCACCTCACCTTCAACGGCACCCGCCGAGAGTGATCCTTGGCCCTGCGAGCCGATCGCGACGATCCGGCGATCGACGTCACCGCTTCGGCTCGTCTCTGTGTGCACGTTACCGTCCCCCGATGTAGACATCGACTAGCTGACCGGGATGCACTGCGAAATTGGACACCGGGTCGAAGCTGAAAATCACCGGGACGACCGCAGGAGCCCGCCGCTGTCGTCGCTCCTCGGAGAGCTCAACTCTCGGCGATACATTCGTCGGCACACGCTCGAATCTCAGCGGCACACTCGTATTGGTCTCGCGGATGAACATGCGCCCGATCACCCGCGGCGGTGAGGGCAGATCGTGCACCAGAGTCTCGGCGACATATGCCCGGACCTGAAGGCAGTCGCCCTCGGTGTCCCTTGGGAAACAGCTCTCAATGATTCCGTTGGTGTAGAGGCCTTCGGCGCTCCTGTTGCTGATGAGCGCAATGACGGCTATGACGATTCCGGCGAGCAGGACCATCAACCAGAGTGACATGTGCACACCTAGAATTCGAACACCCACTTGCCACGGAACGTTCTCCCCACGCCGTTCGCGAAGCCGCCGAAATTGGCACTGGCGAGGTTGCCCTGGTAGTCTCGTGGGTTGAAGTGATTCGTGATGTTGAAGACCTTCAGACCCACCGTGGCGTTGTGATGAAACACGCGAATCCGCTTGCTTACCTGAAGGTCGAGCGACGCAAACGTTGGAAAGCGACCCGCCTGGTTCCGCCGGCCGACGAAATTCCGGTCTTCGTCCACCACCGACAACGGGAATCCTGAGCGCAAGTCCAGCAAGGGGAACACTGTGACGCCGCGGGGCAGGCTGACGCTGCTCCAGAGGAGGTACCGGTTCGGTGAATCCCAAGGCAGTGGTCCCCGTGCATCCGACCGGATCACCGGATTCTCAATGTTTCCAAAGTAGCTGTTGAAATCATTCAGATTGCCCACTGCGGACGAGCGTGTGTACGACGCGACGATTTGATCGGTGCCGTGAAATCGATATCGGGCGGTAACCTGTCCCTCGCGATAGCGGGATCGACCGTCGGTGGCCAGCAAGAGCTGCGAGGCGGCGCCGATTGATGACGTAATGGGATTGAGAATGGGCTCGAAGCGTTGGTCCCGCTGCTGATACCCGACACGGACGAAGAAGTTCTTGATCCACTCTCGGTCGGCCTCTACGTTCCAATTCACGCTACGAGGGGTGTGGATCGCCGACGCGACGACGTTCGGCATGAGCGTCATCGGTCCGACGGGCGTTACACCATCCGCCTGAAACGACATGATCGTTCGTTCCTGCATCTGGTCAAAAGCTGCGACGTTGAGAGGAATCGGGTCATAGAACAGGCCGGCGCCGCCGCGGATGACAGTGCGACCGTCGTCGGACACGGTGGCAGTAAACGAACCGCGGGGCGCTATGTTGACGTCGCCGGTGATTGTGTCGTAGTCGTAACGCGCCCCGAGCAGAACGCTCAGCCGCGATGACACCGCCCATGAATCCTGCCCGTATCCCCGAAGCGCGGTTCGATGACGATTCAAGAGGCCGTCTCCCGTGAACGTGATCGCCTGGCTCAACGTGCCGTCCTCGCGCACGATGTCGACACGACGGCTTCTGTTGATACCGTCAAACCTCTCGTAGGTGACGCCGGCGCCAACCTTCACAAGGTGCGCGGACCCCAGCGGAGTCAAGGCGTACGTCGTCAGCCACTCGACTCGGCGGCTGGTGCGGTCCTGATCGTTGAAGTAGCTGCCCGAGTTGACCTCGGGTGCGAGCACCATGGGACGACCGCCCTGGCTGGGATAGATATTTGAATCGAATTGCTTCACGCTCACGCGCGTGTCAAGTACACCATCGCCAACGACGACTTGGTCTGACGCACTGGCGAGGACGTTGTGGTTTCTGATATCCGGCGTCACGCCTTGTGGGTTGAAGGTGTTCAAACCGGCGTAGGTTGTCTTGCGCGGCGACACCATGGCCGATCCGGTGAAATGGTTTGTCGCGGTGACCGTCCAGTCGACGCGGCTGAACGATTCGAAGCTCTGAAGCTTGGTGTCGCTTTCGAACGCTGGAAGTCCGAACACGCGCGTCTGGCTGTACTCGTACTGGACCGACTCGAGGAAGTTCAGTTTGCCCTTGACGAGCGGCCCGCCGAACGCAAACCGCGGAGTCCACGACTCGATGCCTCTGAATTCGCCCGCACGCCGTCGGAGTCGAGGCTCGAGGTCGTTCAGGGTGATGTGCCACGCATCTCCCGCTCGCTGCGTCTCGACCGTCGTCACCGCACCGGCCGACAGGCCAAACTCGGGCGCGAACGCGGCGCCGCGTACTTGCACCACACTCACGGCATCGATCGGCAACTCGATCGCATCCTCGCCCGTCACCGGATCCGTGCCGTCCGCGTTGTTGAACATCAACGCGCTCTGATTACTGCGCGTGCCGCTGATGTTGAGCAGGCCGTCCGGCCCTCGAACAACGCTGGGAATAAGCGGGAGGGCGTCCTGAAACCGTTCGCTCGCAATCGGCGCGTTCTGCATCATGCTCGCCGTGATCCGCTCGACACGAGCGGCGATCGGCGCGCCTCCAACCGTGTCTGGATCCTCGTTGCCTACGACGTTGACTTCCACGTGGAGGGTGTCGAGATCGAGTTGCAAGGCGACGTCTGCCGTCGCACCCGCCTTCACGGCCACCGTCTTCGCAGCGGATTTGAAGCCCTGCAGCTCAGCGATGATCGAGCAGGCACCTGCCGGAACGTCCGCAAAACGGAACTGCCCCGTGTCGCTCGAGAGATCGACACGCGGTTCCACGCCGGCGCACGTCAGAGTCAACGTCACACCTGGCACGCCGACCACTTGTCCATCGGGTTCTGGAAGCGACACCGTGCCGGAAACGATGCCTGTTGGCGATTGCGCCTCGACTCCCTGCGCACGCATCATGGCCAGGACGAATGCGACGGCGCCGATGCGTGTCAGAATTCTCATGTCGGCAGGAAGGGCAAGGCCTGGACCGCGTCACCGGATCGGGCGTGAGGAAGCGTTTCCTTCGTGATCTATGTGGAATTGCGCGAATCGACCGTTGGCAATCGATTGGACGCGGGCAGGGGTGGCTGCACAATCACACGCAGTTTGGTTAAGGGCGTGCAGGGACGCCGACGAGCGCGCCTGGCTCGCCCGATCGTCTGATGGACCGCATTACGACCAACATGATCCCGACGGCCGTCCAGCACAGCACGCGCATTCTCCGAACGAGCGCGAGCGAGATGCCGACTCCCGAACCGAGACCGAGTCGATCGGCGAAGACGGCTGCGCCTGCCTCGTCGACGCCGAGCCGCATCGGCAGCATCTTGAAGACGACCGTAACGGCGCGGCTCACCGTTTCGAGGGCAAGCGCGGAGCTCCAGAGAACATGCTGCGGACTGAGGAGCATGAGCGTCAGGTACCCCTCGCTGACCGCTAACACTTGAAAAGTCACTTCGAGCGCGATGAGGCGCCTGGCGCGATCAGGATGCCTCGCTGCAAACATGAGTACGGGATCGCCGAGGCGAAGCAACTTCTCGAGCAGTCGCGATAGCGGCATCGCGATATGCTCCTGGGAAACACTCTGCGCCGCGATGATCTTGCTGCCCCGGCCGATCCGAGCGAGCAGCACGACGATGACGGCGGCCATCGCGGCGATGATCAGGACTGCTGAAGACGGAAAGAGCGCGACAAAGCCCGCCCCGAACAGCACGATCAGCGAGACGCCATAAAACGCAAACTCGATGACCAGCGCGGTGAGTGCAGTGGTGAACGGCAGTCGATGGCCGACATTGGCTGCCTTCATCGGCTCTCCAGCGAGCATCCCCATCGGCAGAAGCGCATTGAATGCCTCACCTTCGAGCCGCGCTCGGAACGCGTCTCGGAATGACAGTGGTACTGGTCCTTCGACGGTGTGAGTCCACGCCACCGTTCTCACGACCTCTCGGGCGGCAGATAGCAACAAAATCGCGCCAAACCCCCACCCAATCCGCACGAACGCATCTTGAATCCTGGCAAAGCCCAGGACTTTGATCGAGTAGGCAAAGAGCGCTGCACCAAGGAGTGCCGCGGCTGCGATGAATACACGCCTCATGGATCCAGTACGTCGCCAAGCGCCGATTCGCCTCCGATGTCATCGAGCGTTAGATCGATTTCCATCCACCACCGAGGGCGATACGACGCCGCGAGTGGAATCTCGGCCAACGGTCCCTCTGTCCCGTACGTGATCGAGAATTTGGTGACCTCACCGTCGTACGCGCTCGTGGCTTCGAAGTCAGATGCGATGGCGCGCGTGTACGACGCGCCGCTCAATCGAACGTTTGGCAGCGGTCGCGTGCGCGTCGCGGACAGCCGGTAGATCCGGCCGTAATACACGTAATTGACGGATGCGTTTGGCTGCACGCGCCCTGAGGCGCGCCACTGCTCGACGTGCCGGTGCATCAATTCCGCGACTGCGGCCAGGAATCCTGCACGCGTACCTGGGGGTAAGCGGATGACACGCGCCCGCGTCTGGTCTTCGGATGATTGGCGCTTCGCCAGATCGAGCACCGTCTGGACTTTTCGGTAGCTGTATTCTGCCGGCGCCGCAATCACCGTTAGGTTCGACTTCGCCTCGTCCGCGTCTACGGTGCCTCGAATAATCTTGAAGGTGCGTTCCCCGGCCGCCTGCCGAACGATATTCGCTTCGGCCTGCTCGATGGAGTCTTCGTCCGACTCCGTCATGAGCCCGATCAGCGTCGCCTTGGAGCCCTCGATGTCCTCTCTGATGTAGCCCCATCGATTGATTCGTCGCGGCGCGCGCTCTGGATTTGAGCCGATCAGCAGCGAATAGGCAGCCTCACTCGGTCCCTCCCGCTTCGTCACGATCGCCTCACCCACTCCACTCCGACCGATCCAGAACATCATGAGAGGCCTGATCCGCGCACCGATTGAGTAGTGATGGCGCAGAACATTCGGACCTTTCGATGGGTTCGCGGAGGACGATCCGGCTTTGGCTGGAAACCCAAGCGCCAGTATCAACGCGACGCAGGCGATGGTCAGTCGGGATGTCATTGAACCAGTCCAGTCGAACGGATCTCGACGGGATGCGGGCCGGCCCAGACTTGCCGACTGGCTCTCGGCCGAGCCGCGGCAACAGTGTAGATTCGGCGATCACGGCCATCCGTGTAGATACGCGTGAGTAGCTCAGCGAGCAGGCCGAGGCCAAGTAGGAGGATGCCGGCCTGGACCAGGACCGCGCTGAGCATCAGCAGAGGCCCGTGCGCGAGAAAGATGGGTGCCCCCGTCAGGAGCTTCGTCGCGAGAATCCACGCCGCCGCAGCCCCGCCGGAGCCGATGCTGACGAATCCGAGCGGACCGA
>Ga0207684_10005204_pt1 | contig 12088 bp, 10 predicted proteins | sample KBSK5501metaG_FD_184342 | JGI IMG/M metagenome (GOLD analysis project Ga0207684, IMG submission 184342) | Corn, switchgrass and miscanthus rhizosphere microbial communities from Kellogg Biological Station, Michigan, USA - KBS K5-50-1 metaG... | ecosystem: Host-associated > Plants > Roots >... | reverse complement strand
CGCGGCACCGCGCTGCGCTGACCCGGGCGCTCGACTTCGTTTCCGCGAAGACTCGCCGGGCGGCTCCGCACAGCTCGGCGCTCGTCGTGGCCGACGACCCCGACGTCGCGGAGCTCGGCACGGTCGCCTTCGGGCTTCTCACTGTCGTCACCGCCGGAGACGACGCGCTCCGAGCCACCGCGGGGCGGTACGCCGACGCCATTCTCTCGCTCCAGCAACCGGACGGCCGGTTTCACACGCACTTCCCGCCAGCCACCCAACCCGAAGCGGAGGACTTCTATCCGGGCGAGGCCATGCTGGCGCTGATGCACCTGCACATGCGCGATCCCGACTCGAGATACCCGGAGGCGCTCTGTACTTGGCTGGCCCCACGCTGCGTCGCCCAGTCATACTCTGCGCGCGGGTCAGGCCGGCCCGAGCGTTGCTTCTTCCAGACAGGGCTGCACGGCGAAACCGTCTCACACGACACCCCCGGCCCGCAGCGGGCGCGGGGCGATGTGACTGGGCGACGCTGCACAACGAGGGCCGGAAGGAGGACGTGAATGCAAGAGAAGCGTGAGGAGTTCGTGGAACCCGAGATCATCAAGCATGAGGAGAAGCTGGCTGACGTGACGCTTCAAGTCGGCTACAGCGATCAGACGACCAACTGAGCAGTGAACTAGAGAAACTTCGGCACTTGGCTGGCCCACGCTGCGTCGCCCAGTCATACTCTGCGCGCGGGTCAGTCGAGTCCGATGACATCGGACTGACAGGATCTCCGCGAGTATCGGTGAGCGCGCACCAGCGGCTCTTCGCGCGCATGTGGGCGGCGGCCGCCCTCGCCCACCTCGCGGGCAATCCCTTCTACGGCGACGTGTGGCCGCGGCCCTCCGCGGTCGGTGTCGCCCTCCTCGCCGTCGGCTTGGCGGCCGTCGTCGTCCTGGCCCGGCCAACCCGCCGCGCCATGTTCGTCCTCGCGGCCGCGGTGCCGCTGTCAGCCGCGCTCGAGGCGCCGGTGCTGGGCAATCACTGGCTTCTCGCCGCCGCCGTCTCCCTCGCCTACATCGCCACCGCTGGCCGCTGGGAGCTGTTCACGCCGGCAGCGCGATGGACGCTCGTGGTCTTCTACGCGTTCGCCGCGTTCGCCAAGCTCAACACCGGGTTCCTCGACCCGAACACGAGCTGTGCGGTGTTCTACGCCAATCAGGCGCTGACGGCGGCGCGTCTGCCCGCACTGCCTCCGGCCGGCGCGGAGACGGCGGCGCTGATCGTCGCCACCGTCCTCGCCGAGGCGTCGATTCCGGTGCTGCTCGTGAGGCCACTGACGCGCCACGCCGGCGTGCTCCTTGGGCTCGCCTTCCATGGCCTGATCTCGCTCGACGTCGCCCAGCACTTCTACGACTTCACCGCAGTGCTGCTCGCGCTGTTCGTCCTGTTCCTCTCCGAGGACGTGGGAGAAACCGCCGAGCGGATGATCGCCTCCGTCCCCGAGCGATGGCGGGGCGTGGCGTGCGCAGGCATCGCCGCGCTCGGGCTTGCGGTCACGTTCGCCAACGTGACGCCTGCCGGTCCTCTCAGCACCTGGTTCCTCAGGCGGCTCAGCTTCGTCGCCTGGCTTCCCTACCTGGCCCTCGCCACCTGGCTGATCGTCCGGGCGCGGGCGGCCGAGCGCCCCTCGTGGCAGCTGGCGCCGGCGGCGGCGATCGTCGTGGGGCTGGTCTTCGTCAACGGGCTCACGCCGTATCTCGAGCTGAAGACCGCCTACGGCTTCAACATGTACGCAAATCTCGTCACGACGAACGGCCGCTCGAACCATCTCCTCGTGCGGCGCACTCTGCCGGTGCGGCGTGACCAGGAGCGCCCCGTCGAGATCCTCTTTTCCAGTGACCGCGGGCTCGGACGGTACGCCGCCCAGGGATACTTGCTCCCCTGGCCATCGTTCCGCGCCTTTCTCTCTGCTCACCCCGACGTGTCAGTCACCTACCGTCGGGATGGCGAAACGCTGAGTCTCCAGCGGGCGTCGGATCGTCCGGACCTGGTGGCGCCGACGCCGTGGTGGTGGCGGTGGATGCCGTTGCGGGCCATCGACAGTCGCGACCCACCGCGGTGCCAGACGGTGTTCCTTCCCGCACTCTGAGCCGAGGTGTTGCCCGACGACTGGCGCCACTCACGCAGTCAGACTTGCAGAAGGTGATCAGCGAGTTCGGCAAGAACAATGGGGATAGAAATACGGATTCGCATCCCTTCCCCCACGGCACGTAAACTCTGGGGCGAAAACCTCAGCATTTTCAAAGTAGTGGCCCCGACGGGATTCGAACCCGTGTTTCAGTCACGACCACGTTTTCGCTGACTCTTACAGCAGCTTAGTCGGCCCACGGTAGGACAGTTGTCGACGCGACCAAAACATGCGGCTCGAAGAGAGGCGGTTTCCGTTGTTGGTTGACGTCATGGGCCTGCGCCCGACGGTGCCGCCTGCAGGCCATGCCACCGAGCCCGACGAGGCTGGAGCCCGGTAATGCTGGGTCTCCTGCGACCAACGCGTCTGTTCCAAAAGGGATTGTTCCTGTACACGTCGGAACTCTGTCCGGACCCGCATTCGCTTGACACGCTTCACCCGGTGCCCTACCGTTCCGTCGTCCCATGACGAGCGACCCAACGATAGGGAGCGATCCCCAGGCTTGCTGAGGCGTTGATCGAGCACGACACAGAAGCGAAAAGACCGGCCGGCGGCTTCCGGATCCGGGGCGCCACGCTCGAGGTCCGTCAACTGGTGAAGGCATTCGGCGCCACGCGAGTCGTCGACGACGTCTCCTTCAAGATCGACAGTGGGATGTTCCTCACCCTCCTCGGGCCCAGCGGGTCCGGGAAGACGACCACGTTGCGGATGATCGCGGGGTTCGAGGAACCCACGGGCGGTGAGATCCGGGTCGGCGGGGAGGTCGTCACCGACAGACCCGCGCACAAGCGGAACATCGGGGTGGTGTTCCAGCAATTTGCGCTGTTCCCGCACCTGACCGTATTCCAGAACGTGGCCTATCCTCTTGAAATGCGGAAGCGCTCGAAGGCGGAGATCCGAACGCGAGTGGATGCGGCGTTGGGTCTGGTTCGCCTGCAGGGCTTCGAGTCGCGGTATCCAAAGCAACTCTCGGGCGGACAGCAGCAGCGGGTTGCCCTGGCTCGCGCCATCGTGTTCGAGCCGCCCGCGCTGCTGATGGACGAGCCCCTCGGTGCGCTCGACAAGCGGCTCCGCGAGGTCATGCAGGTCGAGATCCGTCACCTGCAGAAGCAGCTGGGCATCACGACGGTGTCTGTCACCCACGATCAGGTCGAGGCCCTCGTGATGTCCGACGTGATCGCCGTCCTCGACCGAGGCGTGCTGCAGCAGATCGGCCCGCCCCTTGAGGTCTACCGACGACCGGCGAATCAGTTCGTCGCGGACTTCATCGGCGAGTCGAACCTCCTCTCCGGGAGCGTGTCCGGCGCTGACGACGGAGACCTGCTCTTCACGACGTCCAAGGGTCTCGCGGTGCGGCTGGCCCTGGCAGGGCGGGCGGAGGCGTCGGGCAGCGGGCACATGGTCGTACGACCGGAGTATGTGCGGCTCGGGGCCGCAGCCGAGGAGGCCGTAAACCGATACCAGGCGGAGATCCTGGAGGTGCTCTACGTCGGTGATCTGGTGAAGTATCGCGTGCTGGTGGAAAACGGTGATGAGCTCGTGGCCAAGACATTGGCCCTCTCGGCGGGGCAGCAGTGGGCAGCCGGGCAGCGCGTCACCGTCGGATGGGACTCTGGAGACTGTCTCACTGTGAACGCCTAACGAGGAGGGTCAAGCGATGAGCCACCCACACACCACCCGGCGACAGTTCCTGACGACCACCGCCGCCGCCGGGGTCGCGAGCCTGGCGTTTCCCCATGTCATCACCCGGGCCCGCGCGGCCTCTAAGAACGAGCTCGTGTTCGTCGGGTTCGGCGGCAGCTACCAAGACGGCCAGACGAAGGCGCTGTTCGAGCCCTTTGAAAAGGAGACCGGCATCAAGGTCGTCCAGACGACCGGTGTCGACATCGCGAAGCTGCGCGCCCAGGTCCAGTCGAAGAACGTCGAGTGGGACCTGATCTCCATTCCCGACCGGCTCCGATATGCGGCGGTGAAGGACGGCCTGCTGACGCCCCTCGACTACAAGACGATCAACGCCAAGGACATCATGCCCACGCTGGTGACGGAGTACGCGGTGGGTTGCGTCACGATCCCAATGCAACTGACGTACAGCACCAAGGCCTATCCGGCCGACAAGGCGCCAAAAACCTGGATGGACTTCTGGGATCCGAAGAAGTTCCCCGGCCCGCGCGGCCTGTACAACGCGCCCACGTACATCCTCGAGTTCGCGCTGATCGCCGACGGGGCGCCGAAGGACAAGCTGTACCCGCTTGACGTTCCGCGCGCCTTGAAGAGCTTGGACCGGATCAAGGGGGACGTGAAGGTCTGGTGGTCGCAGTTCCCGCAGCCCGGCGTGCTGTTGAAGTCGGGAGAGATCACGATGACGCCCTGGACGCGCGCGATCTCGTTCATCCTGGAGGGCGAGCCACTCGGCATTAGCTACGAGGGGGCGGCGTTGACGTACGAGGCGTGGGTGGTGCCGAAGGGGGCCCCGCACTCCGAGAACGCGATGAAGTTCATCAATTGGGCGCTCCAGCCGAAGCCGCAGGCCGAGCTGACGAAATACATCGCGTTCGGGCCCACCAACACGAAGGCCACGCCGTTTGTCGATCCAAAGCTGCGGCCCCTCCTCTCGTCGGATCCGGAGAACGTAAAGAAGGGATTCCTTCTGAGCGGGGATTGGTGGGGACCGAATCTGGACAAGGTCAACGAGCAGTGGAACGAGTGGCGGCTGAAGTAGGAGGCGACTGTGAGCACGATTCTGTACGACCGGAAGCCACCCGTCGCCCGGGTCACCATCAACCGGCCCGAGGCCATGAACGCGTTCGATCTGGCCACGGCGCGCGAGCTCGCGCGGCGGCTTGAGGAGTTCGACAAGGACGATGACCTACGCGTCGCGATCGTGACGGGGGCCGGCGACAAGTCCTTCTGCGCCGGCGCCGACCTGAAGAAGATGCACGGCGGGTCGCACGCCAGGGGAGTCGCCGAGCTCTGGGATCACGAGCGGCAATACCGGCTGGGCCAGAAGCTCCAGGTGGCCAAGCCGGTGATCGCGGCAATCAACGGGTACTGTCTCGCCGGGGGCCTCGAGCTCGCTCTCGGCTGCGACATCCGCATCGCCTCGACCACGGCCTCCTTCGGATGTCCGGAGGTGCGGTGGGCGATTCTGCACGGCTTCGGCGCGATGCGACTGCCGCGCACGGTGCCGCTGTCCGTGGCCATGGAAATGCTGCTGACCGGCGAGCGGATCGATGCGCGGCGGGCCTACGAGATCGGGTTGGTGAGCCGGGTGGTGAAGCCGGCCGCGCTGCTCCCGACGGCGATGCAGATCGCCGAACGCATCAGCCAGAATGGGCCGATGGCCATCAAGATCACGAAGGAGATGGCGTGGCGGGGCCTCTACCAGCACCCGGAGGAGGCGCTCAGGTACTACGCCGCCGTGACGGCCCTCATCCACGAAACTGAGGATGCCACGGAAGGACCGCGGGCGTTCTCCGAGAAGCGGACGCCGCAGTTCAAGGGCCGATGAGCCTAATCGCGTGAGACATCCGCTCGACTGCTTCGTGAACCCTCGAAGCGCGGCGGTGGTCGGGGCCTCCACGGTCCCGCACAAAACGGGGGGCCGGCGCTGGCGCAGCATGGTCGATGCCGGCTTCCCCGGGCCGCTCTACCCCATCCACCCGAGCGCCCCCGAAGTGCTCGGCCGCAAGGCCTACCGATCGCTTCGAGACGTCCCGGGAGCGGTGGAGCTCGCGATCGTGCTGGTCCGCCCGGATCTCGTTCCTGGAGTCATTGCCGAATGCGCGGAGCTGAGGGTCCGCGCGGTGGTCGTCATCACGGCCGGCTTCGGCGAGACGGGCCCCGAAGGCAAGGCGCTGGAGCGCGACATGGTCGAGCGCCTGCGCGCCGGCGGCGGCCGCATGATTGGCCCGAACTGCGCCGGACTCTTCAGCGCGTCGGGGCGTGTCAATGCGCTCGGCTGGCAGCCGCCGGCCGGCCCGGTCGCCGTCATCTCGCAGAGTGGCAATATGGCGCTCACCTTCGCCCAGTTCGCGCGCGAGAAGGGCTTGGGCTTCAGCAAGCTCATCACGGTCGGGAATGCGGCGGATATCCGGATCCCCGAGTACGTCGACTATCTCTTCAGCGATCCCGAGACCAGAGTGGTCATCGCTTACCTCGAGGGCTTCGAGGTGTCCGAGGGACGCGAGCTGTTCACCCTGCTCCGCACGCACCCCACGCCGAAGCCGCTGATCGTGCTCAAGCCCGGCGAGACAGAGAGCGGGCGACGCGCCGCTCTGTCCCATACGGGCGCCCTGGCCGGGCGTCATCGGATCGTGGAGGCGGCCCTTCGGCAGGCCGGCGCCCTGCAGGTGCGGGACAGCGAGGAGGCCTGGGATGCCGCGATCGCGCTGGCCTTGCTGCCGCCTCTGGACCCCGGCAGCGTCGTCGTGATTTCCGACGGCGGGGGGCACGCGGCGATCGTCTGCGACGCCGCGGACCGGGCAGGGCTGGCCGTGCCCCCGCTTTCGGCGCCGACCATGGATGCGCTCGCGAAGATCCTGCCGGCCCGGAGCGCGATCATCAATCCGGTGGACTTCGCCGGACTGGCCGAGGAGGAGCCCGAGGTCGTCCCTCAGGTTCTAGACGTCTGTCTGGCCGACCCTGGGATCGGAGGGGCCATCCTGGCGGGTCACTTTGGCGGGTATTTCAAGATCTCGACCGAGGAGCTCGGCCAGCGTGAGTGCGAAGCGGCCCGGCAGGTCGTCGAGGTGGTCAAGCGTCACGGCAAGCCGATGATCCTCCACACCATTTATGGCGGCGAGCTGCTGCCGGCGCTCGAGGAGTTCCGCTGCGCCGGGATCCCGGTCTACAAGTCCCTCGAAGCCTCGGCCCGCGCCATGGGCAGTCTGTGGCGCCTCCGCGGGGCGCGGCCGCGACCGCTCCCTACGGCTGAGCCGTCGCTACGCGTCGATGCCGAGAGGGTTGCGGCTGTGCTGGGGCGAGCGACGGGGCCGGGCCAGCGCCTTCTCCTCGAGCCCGACGCCAGGGAGTTGCTCACCCTGTACGGCATATCGGTTCCCCCGTTCCGGGTCGCGGCGACGCCTGATGAAGCCGCCGCCGCTGCCCGCGACCTCGGCGGTCCGGTCGCCTTGAAGCTGGTCTCGCCGGACATCGTGCACAAGACGGAGCTGGGCGCGGTGCTGCTGGACCTGACGGGGCCCGAGGCCGCCGCGGCTGGGCACGGAGAACTTGTCCGCCGCGCCCGGACGGCGACGTCGGGAGGGGTCCGCGTGCTGGTGACGCCGATGATCCACGGCGGGATCGAGACGGTGGTGGGGGCATTCCGGGATTCGCAGTTCGGCCCAGTCGTGATGTTCGGACTCGGCGGGATCCTCGTGGAGGCCCTCGACGACGTCGTCTTCCGCCTGGCTCCGGTTGATCCGGCCGAGGCCGTGGCGATGGTCGGCGAGCTCCGGTCCCACCGGCTCTTCCAGGGACTTCGTGGTCGCCCGCCCGCCGACCTCGACGCCCTGGGCCAGGTCATCGCGCAAGTGTCGAGGCTCGTGGCGGACCGCCCGGAGGTCGTCGAGCTCGATCTGAACCCCGTCTTCGCCCTCGAGCGCGGGGCGGCGGTGGCTGACGCGCGCGTCCTGCTGGCCTGAGATGCGCGCACTTGCCCGCCGAGACTGGTCCACGGTGGTGCTGCTCGGGCCGCCTCTGCTCTTCCTGCTGCTCGTCTTCGCGTTCCCGCTGGCGCGGGTCATCTGGGGCAGTTTCTTCTCGCCAGACTTCACCCTGCAGTCCTACGAGCGGATGTGGACGGTGCCCGTGTACGGCCGGGTGTTCTGGATCACGCTGAAGATCAGCGCGTTGACCACGCTGGTATGCGTCCTGCTAGGCTATCCGGCCGCCTACTTTCTGGCCTCCGTCCGTCCCACCACCCGGCAGGTCTTACTGCTGTGCGTGATCGTCCCGTTCTTCCTGAGCGTGCTTGTCCGGAACTACATCTGGATGGTGCTGCTCCAGCGGACCGGGTTGGTGAATCAGCTTCTGATCGGCTGGGGCGTGATCACGCACCCGCTCGAGCTCATGTACAACGAGCTGGGTGTGCTCATTGCCATGGTGAATATGTTGTTGCCGTACATGATCTTCCCCGTGCTCAGCGCGTTGCTGGCGATTCCCACCGACCTCTCCCACGCATCCGCCAGCCTCGGCGGGGGCGCGATCCGCACGTTCTGGCGTGTGACACTGCCGCTGAGCCTGCCCGGTGTGGCCGCCGGCGGCCTGCTGGTGTTCATCGTCGCGCTGGGCTTCTTCATCACGCCGGCCCTGCTCGGCGGGCCGAAGCAGATGATGATCTCCAATCTCATCGAGTTCAGTGTTCGCCAGGTCCTGAACTGGCCGTTTGCCTTTGCCCTGGCCAACACGCTGCTCTGGGGGACCCTGGTGCTGTACTTCATCTACGTCCGGCTGCTCGAAGGCCGCCTCCCGAAGGCCGGATTCCCGTAGGAGTCCGAGCGATGAGGGGTCGACGGCTGAAGCGCGGGCTCGTGCGGGGCGTTCTCGCCTTGCTCGGCGGGTCCGTGCTCGCGTTCCTGGTGGTCCCGGTCATGGTGGTGATCCCGATGTCGTTCAGCTCCTCGATGGTGTTCGAGCTGTTCCCGGCGGCGCCCGGGCTCAGTCAGTACCGGCGCTTCTTCGCCAGCCCCGAATGGATGGTGGCCTTGGGCCGCTCGGTCCAGGTGGCGCTCGGGACCACCGTGGTGGCCACGACGCTGGGCACGCTGGCGGCATTGGGGCTGGTACGGATCAGGTCGCGCTGGCGAGCCGTACTCGAGGCCGCGCTCATCTCGTCCCGAATCGTCCCGAGCATCGTCTTTGCCGTGGCGGCGTACTTCGTGTTCTCGCAGGTGGGAGTGGTCGGCACGGTCGGAGGGCTCGTCCTCGCCCACAGCGTGCTCGCATTCCCATTCGTGGTGGTGCTGGTCAGCAGTGCGCTCTACGGGTTTGACCGTTCGCAGGAGGAAGCGTCGAAGAGCCTCGGCGCCGGACCGATCCGGACGTTCTTCAGAATCACATTCCCGCAGATCCGACTGGCCGTGTTCGGCGGCGCGCTCTTCGCCTTCAATGTGTCGTTCGACGAGGTGGTGGTCACGCTGTTCATCAGCGGTGTGCACAGCAAGACCCTGCCGGTGAAAGTCTGGGATGCGATCCTCTACGAGATCACGCCGATCTTGCCCGCCATTTCCACACTGATCATCATGGCCAGTGTGCTGATGCTCACGCCGCTGCTCCTCTATCGGAGGCGCTCGTGAAGAGGGGGCTCCTCGACGCCGAGAGGACACGTTAGGCATGTACTTCACCGGATTGGCGTGCGTCAAGTGCGGGGCGGCGTTTCCACCGGAGCGAGATCTCCTGCTCTGTCCCGCCTGTGACAGCTTGCTGGAGGCGCAATATGACTACGCCCGGCTCGCCCGCGATCTTGATCGGGACGCGCTGTGGCGGCGGCCCCACACCGTGTGGCGCTGGCTGGAGCTGCTGCCGGTGCGTGATCCGAGCAGGATCGTCACGCTTGGCGAGGGCGGCACGCCGTTGCTGCGGTCTGAACGGCTCGCTCGGCAGTGCGGGGTCAGGGAGCTGTGGATCAAGTCGGACGCCACCGGCAACCCCACCGGATCGCTCAAGGACCGCTCGATTACCGTGTCCGCCACGAAGGCGCTGGAGTTCGGCTACGGGATCCTGAGCTGCGACTCGACCGGAAATAAAGCCTCCTCGGCGGCCGCCTATGCCACCCGGGCTGGCCTCCGGAGCGTGGTCTTCTGCCCGTACGAGACCCCGTTACCCAAGATGGCCCAGGCCATTTTCTTCGGGGCTGAGCTCATCCGGGTCAAGGGGCACTACTCGGAGATCAATGCCATGTATCGCCGGCTGATCAAGAGCGGTCAGGTGAAGTGGTACGACTGCGGCACCGACAACCCATTCCGCTACGAGGGCAAGAAGACCTATGCGTACGAGATCGCGCAAGAGCTCGGGTGGAGGGCTCCCGATCGCGTCTTGCACCCGGCGGGGGGCGGCATGTCGCTGGTGAAGACCTGGAAGGGCTTCAACGAGCTGAAGACGCTGGGCTGGGTGGACCGGGTGCCCCGGATGGTCGCCGTGCAGGCCCGCGACTGCGCGCCCATCGTCGAGGCCTGGGCACGCGGGGACCCGGAGGTGGCGGCGATCGAGAAGAGGCCGACGGTCGCCGGCGCGCTCGGCGTGGCCGATCCCGGGCTCCTCGGCGACCGCGCCCTCGAGATGATCCGGGCGTCTGGCGGGGCCGCTGTTGGGGTGACGGACGAAGAGATTCTCACGGCGACTCGCCAGCTGGCCCAGGAAGGCCTCTTCGTGGAGCCGAGCGGGGCCGTGACGCTCGCGGGGCTGCCCAAGCTCGTCGCGAGCGGCGAAGTCGACCGCGACGAGTCAGTCGTATGCGTGGTGACCGGGTCTGGCTTCAAGGATTTCGAGCGCATCGCGCAGATGGTGCGGATTCCGGAGCGCGTCATCGGCACGTACGACGAGATGGTCGCTGTGGCCACGGCCCTGGGCTGAGTGGAAGTGCCGCGACGGCAATATGCATCCGATGGAAGTCACCAGGATGCAACAGCTCGCAGCGAAGGAGTCGAGTCGATCCGCAGCCGAATAGAGAAATGCGCTCTTCGCGGTCAAGCGTCCGAGCTCGCGGGCGCCCCTGGTGACCGGCCCCTACTGCATGAGCGGGCGGGTGGTCCCACCACGGGCTTGCCCACACGCGCACCCGCTGCCTAGAAGAGATCCCACCACTGGCCGCGCGCGGCCATGGCCGCTCCCGTCTCCTCGAGGAACACCCGCCCGGTCCGCATGACGTAGACCCGGCCGGCGATGGCCAATGCGTGCCGCACGTTCTGCTCCACGAGTAGGACCGTCAGGTTGTCGCGCCGGGTGATCTCCTGGACCGTCTGCATGATCCTCTCGACGAGCAGAGGGGCAAGCCCCAGGGAAGGCTCGTCGAGGAGCAGCAGCCGCGGCTGCCGCATCAGGGCCATGCCAAGGCTCAACATCCGCTGCTCTCCGCCGGACAGCGTGCCGGCCAGCTGCTTGCGGCGGTCGGCCAGAATCGGAAGCAGAGCGAAGACCTTGTCCCGCTGCCCCGCGACGGCGTTCGAGTCGACAACGCTGAAGCCGCCAAGCTCGAGGTTCTCAGCCACGGTCAAATCCGCAAAGACGAAGCGCTCCTGTGGCACGAGGCTGAGGCCCCGCCGAACCCGCACTGCGCTGGAGATGTGGCCGATGGGCTCGCCGTCCAACACGATCTGGCCGGACCAGGCAGACAGCAGCCCGGCGATGGCCTTGAGGGTCGTCGTCTTTCCGGCGCCGTTGTGGCCCATGAGCGCGACGATCTCGCCCACGTCGACCCGCAGTGAGACGTCGAAGGTGACCTGCTTCCGCCCGTAGCCGGTCACCAGGTCCCGGACCTCGAGCAGGCTCACCGGCGCACCGTCCCGAAGTAGATCTCGGCCAAGCGCCGGTCGGCCATGAGCTCGTCTGGGCGTCCCTCGGCGATGATGCGGCCGGCCTCCATGAAGTACGCATGATCAGCGACGGCCGTGACGACCTCGAGATTGTGCTCGACGATGCACACGGTCTTGCCTGACGCAACGAGCCGCCGGATGAGATCGAGAATCCGCCGGATCCAGTGCAGGTCCACACCAGAGGCGGGTTCGTCCAGGAGGAGGACGTCGGCTTCGGTCGCTATGAGGCGCGCCAGGGCAACGAGCTTCTGCTCGCCGAAGGCAAGCGAGGATGCGACCTCGCCAGCCCGATCGGCGAGCCCCACGAAGGCGAGATAGCCCAAGGCCTTCTCGCGGTTCCGGCGCTCGGCCTCGGCCGCGCGCCGCGGCGCGAAGAACAGAGGGCCGAGCCGCTCACCGGGCT
>Ga0207684_10005203_pt1 | contig 12090 bp, 11 predicted proteins | sample KBSK5501metaG_FD_184342 | JGI IMG/M metagenome (GOLD analysis project Ga0207684, IMG submission 184342) | Corn, switchgrass and miscanthus rhizosphere microbial communities from Kellogg Biological Station, Michigan, USA - KBS K5-50-1 metaG... | ecosystem: Host-associated > Plants > Roots >... | reverse complement strand
TGCTCGTCGCCGGGCTCATCGGCCTGATCACCATCACCGGCGCCGGCATCGCACCGCTGATCCGCCGTCGTCAGAAGCTCGTCGACCAGCGCGAGGAGGCGATCGCACGCGTGTCCGGGCACGTCGCCGACAGTCTGATGAACATGGACACGATCCGCGCATTCGCAGCCGGGGACCGGGAAGCCGCCGAGCACAAGTCGCGCGTCGCCGACCAGCGGCGGAAGTCGCTGCGGTCATGGGACTACGGGAACCTGCGCATCGACGCGCTGGTCGCGCCGATGTCCGTGCTGACCAACGTGTTCGGTCTGCTGCTCGCGGTCGCACTCGGCGGGGGCAAGCACGGAATCGAGGTGATCGTCGTGGCATTCACGTACTACTCCAATGCGACGCGGATCATGTTCGAGTTCAACCAGATCTACCGCTCTCTAGAAAGCTCGCTGACTGAAGCCGCGCAGTTCACCGAGTTGCTGCTAACACCGCCGGCCGTGGTCGACCCGATCGCGCCCGAGCAGCTGCAGCCGAAGGCGAGCGACGTCCGCTTCGAGCGCGTGACGTTCGCGCACGCGGGCGGACTGCCGCTATTCACCGGCCTCGACCTCGCCGTGCCGAGCGGCACCAGGCTCGGTCTGGTCGGCCGGTCAGGCGGTGGCAAGAGCACGCTGACCCGCCTTCTGCTGCGGATGACGGATGTCGAGGAGGGCCGGATCCTGATCGGCGGCCAGGACATCAGCAAGCTGCGCCAATCGGACCTGCGCAGCCTGATCGCCTACGTGCCGCAGGCCCCTGCGTTGTTCCACCGGACGCTGCGCGACAACATCGCGTTCGCACGTCCGCACGCGACCGACGCGGAAATCCACCAGGCGGCGCAGGCCGCGCACGTGACAGAGTTCGCCGACGCCCTGCCGGACGGATTCGACACGATGGTCGGCGAGCGTGGCGTGAAGTTGTCCGGCGGGCAGCAGCAGCGAGTCGCGCTGGCCCGGGCGATCCTGCGTGACGCGCCGATCCTGCTGCTCGACGAGGCGACCAGCGCGCTGGACTCGGAGAGCGAAATCCTTGTCCAGCAGGCGTTGTGGCGACTCATGGAGGGCCGGACCGCGCTCGTGGTCGCGCACCGGCTGAGCACGGTCGCGCGCATGGACCAGCTGATCGTGCTCGACCGCGGCCGGATCGTCGAGAAGGGCACGCACGAGGAGCTGCTCCGTCTCAACGGAACCTACGCCAGGCTGTGGCGACACCAGTCCGGCGGCTTCCTGGACGACAACACAACGACAGCCATGCTTTCACAGGCCCCCAGGCTGAGCGCGTGAGCCTCTCCGCGGATCTATGCCGTCAGGCTGGCGGGTAAGACAAGCCGATCTGCCGGCGGACCTCGTCCATTGCCTGCATGATCGTGTACGTCTCATCCAGCGGGAGCAGCGGACTTTCTAGCAGCCCCGCGCGAAGACAGCGGCCCACCTCGGCGGCCTCGCCGCGCAGCCCGCGCCCTTCATACGGTTCTTCGAAGCGCTCCAGTTCGGCGCCGTCACGCGCGATCACTCGGAACGCGGTCGGCGTGTAAAACCAGCCGTCGATCTCTATCCTCGCCGCCGTACCGTAAATGGCGGCCGGGTTGCCCGATGCGGCCAGCAAGGTCGTGGTCAGCACCGCGTGGGCGCCGCTGTCGTACTGGAAGATCATCGACGTAGTGGCGTCCACGCCGGTAAACGCCGGATGGCTGACCGCCGTGATCCGCGTCGGCACGCCAAGCACCAGGCTCGCGAACGAGACCGGGTATATGCCAAGGTCCAGCAAGGCCCCGCCGCCCAGTTCCGGCGCGAACAGCCGGAACTGCGGATCCTGGGCGAACCACTGCCCGTGCTCGGCAGTCAGGTAGACGACATCGCCGAGCGTTCCCGCAGCGAGGATCTCCCGCACCCGCGCAATGTGCGGCAGGAACCGCGTCCACATTGCTTCCATGAGGAACGTTCCCTGGCCGCGCGCGGCGTCGATCATCTCGCGCGCCTGGGCGGCGTCCATGGCGAACGGCTTCTCGACGAGCACGGCCCTACCCGCGCTGATCGCGAGCAGCGCGGCGTCGTGATGGCCAGGATGAGGCGTTGACACGTACACGGCATCGACATCCGGATCGTTGACGAGAGCCTGGTAGCTCGCGTGCCGGTGCGGTACGCCGAATTCGTCCCCGAACGCGTCCGCCGAAGCCTGGGACCGTGACCCGACGGCGACAACCTCACAGCCGGGCTGCAGCGCGAGATCATGCGCGAAGGCATGGGCGATGCCGCCCGTAGCGAGGATTCCCCAGCGGATCGGACGGTCATCCGGTTGCGTCATCCGATTGCTCCTGTGGCGGGCAACCCGGCAGCGCAGCCGCTTGCCAGGCAGAGCACCGTAGCTGGTTTGCCGGTCACCAGGGAACTGATCTGGCCCCGTGGCGCGGACTCGACCACCCTAACGACGGCCGCACAGAGCAGCAAACCGATACGCCGACCGGTCCAGGCGCTGAGGTGAGCCCGTAGCCGACGATGAGATTCGTGCCGCGGTGGCTGCCCTGACCCTGGGACAGGTGCCCGGCCGGCCGGGGATGCTGGTCATGCGCCCAAGAGCCGCTCACCGTCGCTGCCGCCGAGCAGGAAGGTGAACCGGTTCGGGTCGTCGCGCAGCTGGTGCGGCCCGTGCCTGGCGTGCGTCCTGACCGCCCTGTGTCTAGCCCTACCTGACGTGCGATCGGCGGCAAGGGAGTACGGTCAGGACGGGTGTCAATTCCCGCCGTTCTTTATGCTGAGCTGCTTGGCGATAGGTCTGAGCAACGTCAAGACCGTCCTTAACGCGGCTCAGATGCCCGTCCGTTGGCTGCGAGTGGCTACCGGGGCGCATCACCCATGCGGTACTGGTGGGTGCACTCGTCCAGCTTGTGTTTCAGGTCGTCATCGAGCGTAAACCCGGCGGCGGCCAGGCTGGAGTCGAGTTGCTCGGGGCGGCTTGCCCCGATGATGGGCGCCGTGATCGCCTTGTTCGCCAGTACCCACGCGACGGAGAGGGTCACGAGGCTCACCCCAGCTTTCTGCGCCAGCTGGCGCAGCTCTTCGACCGTGTCGAACTCGCGATCGTGCCAGTAGCGGTCTTGGTAGGCCTCAGCTGCGCTGCCGAGGGTGAAGCGGGTGCCTTCTGGAGGCGGCGCAGTCCGGGAGTGCTTGCCTGACAGCAGCCCGCCAGCGAGTGGGTTGTAGGGAATGACGCCGACGCCTTCCTCGCCGCAGAACGGGAGCATCTCCCGTTCGATCTGGCGGAAGAGCAGGTTATAGCGGGGCTGGACGGAGTCGAAGCGGGCCAGGTGGAGCGTCTCGCTTCGGCCGATGGCGCGTACCAGCTGATAGGTCAGGAAGTTCGAGCAGCCGACGTAGCGGACCTTTCCTTGATGGACAAGGTCGTCGAGGGTGCCCAGCGTCTCGTCGATCGGTGTTCCCGGGTCATATCCGTGAAGCTGGTAGAGGTCGATGTAGTCGGTCTGCAAACGTCGCAGGGAGGCCTCGACAGCGGCAAGGATGTGCTTGCGGGAGTTGCCGGCGTCGAAAGGCGCCGGCCCCGTCGGGGCGAAGCACTTGGTGGCAACGATGAAACGGTCCCGCTTCCCCTGGAGCCAGCGGCCGAGGATCTCCTCGGTAACCCCCCGGGTGGTGAGATCCCCGCCCAGCGGGTAGGCGTCGGAGGTGTCGAGGAAGTCGATACCGCCCTCGGCCGCCCGGTCGAGAATGGCGACAGCGGTGGGCTCGTCGCGCTGCAGCCCGAAGGTCATCGTCCCGAGGCAGAGCCTCGAAACCTGGAGGCCGGTCCGGCCGAGTCGGGTGTGTTCCATGACCGCACGTTACCGGCCCGTTCTGGGGACAGCGCGTTCTGAGCAAAGGTTCCTCCTGCGCGCTCCGCTCGTCAGATGAGTAAAGCCGGAGCGTGACGGCAGGGATCTCAGGGCGCTGGCTCGGGCACGACTCGGCGCTGCGGTACGCGGTGCTGGTAGCGGGCGTCCGGGTGCTCAGCTCATGGGGGAGGGGGCATCGGGTCGTACAGCGGGGATGACAGCAGCCAGCCAGGACCGGCGGGTGGCGGCTGTCCTGCCCGGGAGCGGTCATCGCGACCTACCTGGCAGCAGGCATCTGGCACGCAATCCTGCTGACTACTTAAAGTGAGCATAATGGTCGCGCGCCAAGTCGCCGAAGCCCGGCGCCCACGGTGCTATGCGCCTGGTGATCCTCGTCCCCAACGGTGGGCAACTTCGAGATGAATACTCGGCCCGTCTCATGGCCTGTCTTTCTGACAGGCATGTACGGTCGCACCTGAAGACGGTGGGTTTCCCCGCGACTGTCCATTTCATCTTAATCGCGAAGGAGCGCATTGCCGTGGCGTTTTTGGGTACTAGGCGCCTTCGCCGTGGAAGGGTTTCCCGCTGGCTCGCGGGGGCCACTGTGCTGTCGCTCTGCGCGTTGGCCGGTGCGTACTTGCCACCCCAGACCGCTAACGCTGCCGGTCCGAGTCGCGGAGTCGTCGCCCCTGGGAACCCCGGGGGACGACCGTACTCCCTGACGGCCGGTACGCGCGACCGGCCGGAATCCAGTACAACCTCGGCGATTTCTCCCTCGGACTCGCCATCGCGCCGAACGGCAGGTGCGCGGCGAGCAGCGACGAAGGCTGGGGCCAGCTTCAACTACATGGTGCTGCCCGAGGACCACACGACCGGCCTGTCGGCCACGTTCACGCCGCGGGCAGAAGTTGCCCAGAACGACGCCGCGCTGGGCGACATCATTTCTGCCCTGTCGCACTTCTCTTACTGGTCCTCGACGGCCGTGTTCGTGGTCGAGGACGACTCACAAGACGGCGTCGACCACGTCGACGGGCACCGTAACGTCCTGCTGGTAGCCAGCCCCTACACCAGGCACGTGTCGGCCAACGGCAAGTTCGGTGGGTATATCGGCCACCAGCGCTACGATCAGGCCAGTGTCATTCGCACCATGGAGCTGATCCTCGGGCTCCCCGCCCTCTCGTCGTACGACCAAAACGCCCGGCCGTTGTACGACCTGTTCCAGAACAAGGACCAGGCCTCTCAGCTCACGTCTGCCGACCTCAAGCCCTTCAACCCGGTCGCCGGCCCGTCGTTCATCAACGAGCGAGTCGCCGATCTCCCCCAGACCGCGGCTACGAAGGCCCTGGAGCGACAGTCCCAGGCCATGCCGAAGGGGGAAGACACACAGGGACCGATACTCGAGCAGATCGACTGGCAGGCGAGCACCAACCGACCGATCCCGCCAGCGCTGAAACAGGAGGTCGCGAAGTGACGGAGCGGGGCGGGCGGTGACTGAGGTACCCGCGTCCTCTGCAACGACACCGACGGCTCGCTGGCCCGGACTAGTGGTGACGGTCTGGGTCGAGGACTGGCAGATGAGCTACTCCGGCGAGCCGTCCGGAGCGAGGCGCTGACCATGACTGCAGATCGTCGATGGGTGCGGCTCCCCTGGAGGGACCTCAGTTCAGGCTGCTTGCGGGATGAGGTTGTCCCGCATAGCGCGACATGTGGACGCGCTGCCTCGGCCCAGCCAAATCAGCCCTGAGCGACCTGGCTGAACGGGGGCGGGCCGAGGATCTCGATGCCGCCGTTCTTCTTGGCCGAGGCCTGCACGCGTCCCATGTCCACCGGCCCGGCATCGATGCCCCGGCTGTCATCGCTCGGGACGGGCTCGCTGGCGTCCCAGTAGAACGCCTGGCAGCAGCCAGGTGTGTGCAGGCACAGCAGCCGGGCGCCGTCGGCGCTGGAGACCTTGAAGGCGTGCGGGATGCCTCGCGGGGCGCTGGCGATGCCGCCGGCGCGGACCGTGTGCTCTGCTCCGTCGAGGTGCATGAGGATCTCGCCCTGCAGCACGATCATCGTCTCGTCGGAGTCGGGGTGCAGGTGCAGCGGCGTGACCTTGCCGTGGTCCACCCGGTCCTCGAAGAGGAGGAACGCACCGTCGGTGTCGTCTGCCGTCGCCTTCCAGATGTGCAGGCCGCCGCCGAAGAACCAGCGGTGCTCGCCGTCCTCCGTTGCCCGGACCAGGGACTTCCGGGCTGTGCTTGCGCTCATGAGTTCTGCCTTTCCGTTCGTGGGACTTAAGTCCCACGAAGAGACTGGCATACCATGAAGGTTATGTCAACGCCCTACGAGGCCGGCGGGCGCTCGGCCCAGAAGGCCCGGACCCGAGACGCCCTCGTCGCTGCCGCTCGTGACCTCGTCGCCGCCGGCGTCACGCCGACGGTTGAGGACGCCGCCGCCGCGGCGTCCATCTCACGGACCACCGCGTACCGCTACTTCCCCAGCAAGCGCGCGCTGCTTGTGGCGGCGCACCCCGAGATCGCCGCCACGTCGATGCTTCCGGCGAACCCGCCGCAGGACCCGGCGGCGCGACTTGATGCCGTCGTCCGCAACTTCAGCGCCATGATCCTCGACACCGAGGCGCAACAGCGAACGATGCTGCGCCTCTCGCTCGAGGCGGACGCCGCCGAACGAGACGCGCTTCCCCTGCGTCAGGGACGTGCGATCGGATGGATCGCCGAGGCGCTCGACGGCGTCCGTGGTGACCTCTCTGGCCAGCAGTTCCGCCAGCTCGTGCTCAGCGTCCGCGCCACCATCGGTATCGAGGCGATCGTCTGGCTCGTCGACGTCGCCGGTCTGTCGAGGAACGACGCCGTCGCGCTCACGCGCTGGTCCGCGCAGGCACTCCTTCAACGGGCGACCACGGTTCCGCCCCCAGCACCCAGCCGATCCGGCAGGCAGGGCCGCCGCCCAACGGCACGGACCGGCCCAGTCAGCAGCACCCCCGCGGAACCGGCTCGTCCCTGACGCCGGGCCAGGGGGCGACACAACACGCTGCTGGACGCCAGACCAGTGAGGCATGGCTGCGCACCGCGGGGACGTTCCTCTACCCGCCCCGGAAAGGCACTTCCTTGGTATTGACCACATGCTGCAGGTTCGCTAGAGATTACATAGGACTCCGACGCGAGCTGTCGCCCAACAAAGCCCGGGCCGCAACCTGTGCGCTGCTTCGTGTAGCACCAGCGAGAGAGGAGGGCTCATGGCGGTTGGCCGAACTGGTCAGCGAACTCATAGTGCGTTCTTCTGGCCGTGGTCTCCGCGGAGCGCGGTTGTTGTAGTACCTCTGCTCCTCATCTCACTCCTGATTGCGCTTGGAGTAATCAGGTCGGTCATGGACTGGCCGAACTCGGGTGCCATGACTTGGGTGGTTTTGGCCCTGGTCGCGCTGAGCCTCATGCCACTCCTGCTCCTGGTGCTTGATGGCATGGCCCGTCAGGGTGGCGCATTGGAGTGGCGCGGACTTCGCCTGTCCTTCGATGGGGCCGCAGCACCGTCGGGATCTTTGGTGCCCGCGAACGCAGCCGTGCCTGGTATGCCGATCGTCGACAGCGGCATGGAATCAGTGCTCCGTACCTCGCAGGCCGCTGCTCGAAGTCGCATCCTGGTAGTTGATCTCGCGGACGGCTACGCATGGTGGGAGTCAAGGCTGCTAATGCTTTGCGCCGTGGCTGCTCGACGGCCTGAACCCTCTGCCGTGGTGTTCACCGCCGATCTGGCAGGAAAGGACTACCAGTTTGTCGGCTGGGCAAGCCCTCGCGCACTGCTCGACCGACTGTTGACTGCCCGCCCAGGGTTGCTGGCCGCCTACGAGAGCGCCGTCTCGGACTCGATCAGGTACGTCGCCGGGGAAGCGCCGAAGCCTCCGCTGCCAAGCAGTGACGAGTTTATGCCTGACGTCCCACCAAGTGAGCGATACCTGGGAATGCACGTGCAGAGAATTGAGGTCGAGAATTCCTCGCAAATGAGTGCTAGCACGCTCCGTGAGCTATTCGAGCCGGTTCTGAACACTGCCTCAGTGGACCGGAGCCGGGCTGGGTCTGACTGGCTGAGGACGGCGCTTTCCTCGGAGACCGACTACCTAGCCATCACCGATGAAGGACGTTATATCGGACTCATTAGTCGGTGGACCATGGTCAATCGCATCCTCCTAGGACTGTCGGGGATCTCCACGGAGAGAGCCTGAGCCCTGGCGTTCTGCGGTGGCTTGTTCTTCTGGCCGCGCATCCCTGCCGAATATTTCGCCTTGTCGGTGGAGTTGGATGCGATGGTGCAGTCGCGCTGCGCTCGGACTGGCCGGCTCTGTGCGTCGCCAGGGAGTTGAGGGTATCTGCTGGGTGTCAGGCTTTCCGCGATAGCGGGAACCTCAGGGGGGCCTGGGCCGGCGCGCTCGCCGGTGAAGGCCCGGTGGTCAGCCGTGATCTGGTGGGCCTTTTCTGCATTACCGTGTTGCCGGGGGTCGCCGCAACTGCATCCGGCGGAACCTGCCGGGAAGGGCACACGATGCCAGCCGTCGCCTGGGCTTTCGCCACCGGATCGCCGATAGCTGTGAGCCCACGGGTAGCCGACGGCATGATCTACGTCGGCGGGGACAGGATGTCTGCGCTGGATGCGGCGACCGGCCACCTTCGCTGGCGCTACCGCAGCGGACCCGGCTATACCGTCCCTCCTCTGGTAGCCGCCGGTGCCGCCTACGTCGGTTATGTCCAGTTCGGGGCAGACGCCGGGGAGCCCGGCCACGGCACATACCGGGTGTATGCGATGGATCCGGTGAACGGGCAGGTGCGGTGGGCGTATCCGGCTAGGCACGTCACTGTCCCGAGGGCGGCGTGGCAGGGCATGGTGTTCGCCGGGAGCTACGACGGCAGCGTTTATGCACTGGACGCGGCTTCCGGCGACCTTCGGTGGGCCGCCCCGGCGTCGCAACCCATCTTTCAGGTGACTGTGGCGGGCGAGACTGTGTACGCGGAAAGCGGGGTGCGCAGGCTGTATGCGCTGGATGCGGCGACCGGGCGGGTCCGCTGGACCCACCGGATGGAAGTCGCCTCCGGCCCGGTGGTGGCGGCGCACGCCACCTCGGGCATAAATCTCACCGATCCAGTCGTGGCCGCTGGCGTGGTGTACGTCGGCAGTGACGACCACAAGCTGTACGCGCTGGACGCGGCGACGGGGAAGGCGCGCTGGGCCTGCACCACCCAAGCTTCAGTCACCTCCCCGGCGGTAGTGACTGACGGCACCGTGTACGCCGGCAGCCAAGACCACATATTGCGGGCACTGGACGCGGCCACCGGGCGTCTTCGCTGGAGCTTTCCCACCGGGGCGGTCATCCAGGCCCCTCCGGTGGTCGTGGGCAGCACCGTGTACGTCGGCACCCTGGGTGGCATACTGTACGCGCTGAAACAGTGACCGCCGTCGGCTCCTGCGGCGAGTGAAAATCACCGCGCCTAGCGCCTCACATAGCGGCCGATTCGGCGCGATGCTGACGCCGTCCCCGACAGACAGGGGCTGGTGCGCATAGCACTTCGGCGGGAGGGCGCGAGTGCTGGCCTAGGCCGTCAGCCACGCTATGTAGTGCGCCTCGCCGGACTGCTGTGACGGGGTGCCGGGTTGATGGCTCCTCGCGAGCGTTGACGAACCTGTGGTGTATCGGCGCCGTCAACCACTGGCGGGCTACCTCGTGACAGTCAGCTCGTGCCCTTCTTCGTGAACAGGCGTATGGCCGCGGCCATGAGCCCTATCGCGTAAAGGCCAACGACCAGCATGGATAGGGCCGCCATCGTTGTGTCATCGGTCATTCCCCAGATGTTGCGGAGAGCCTGAGCACCCCCGTTCGCTGGCGTGAGGCCGTAGCGGAAGAGCGCCAGTGCGTGGGTTAGGGGCAGGACCTTCGCTACGTCAGCCAGCCAGCCTGGCAAGGACGTGATCGGGAACAGTGAGCCGGCGAAGAAGAACGGCACGATGGCGATGGCGGGGAGCACGCCGATATACGCCTCCGGGCTGGGAACCCGGCTGGCGACGATCTCGGCCAGGCCGTACATAACGACACTGAAGAGCAGGGCTGCTCCGGCGAACCACAGGATGTGCTGTCCGGTCTGGTAGTCCGCGCCCCGCAGCGCTGAGGCCACGATGAGAACGGCCATCTGCAGTGCCGTGGTGGCGATCGCGGCGGCAAGGTTGCCGGCCACGATGGAGGATCTGCGGATTGGCGCCACCAGCAGTTCCCTCATCGCGCCGTGCTCGCGGTCGATGACGACCCCGATCCCGGAGAACATGCAGTTGAGCGGGATCAGCAGCCCGGCGGTGGCCAGGGCTATGTAGGTCATGTAGGTAGTGCGCTGTGCCGGGGAGGCTACTGAGTTGGCCAGGGCGGGGGCGATGACCAGCGCGAACAGCACGGGGGTGAGCAGCGGTGCTACCAGGGACCGGGGAGAGCGAACCGTCAGCGCCAGGCGCCTGGAGGCCAGGGTCAGTACTGCGCTGGCGTTTCGCGTCCGGAGCGGCCTGGTGGCCGCGGGAATGGCGATAGTGGTGGTGGCCATGATGGTTGCCTTTCAGTCGGCGGCGGTCATCCGGCCGCCGGTCAGACGCAGGTAGACGTCGTCGAGGGTCGGGCGGCGCGTGGCAACGGACCGCACCATGATCGAGTCCTCGTCCAGGAGCTGAATCAGTCGCGTCCCGGGGATTCCCCGCAGTGACGCGGTGACTGTCGCTCCGATCACCAGGACGTCCTCCGGCGCGACCCCGTTCGAGTAGAGGATCTTCGTCGCCTGGTCGGTCTGGTCGACGCGGAGCTCAAGGACCTCGTCTCCGATCGATGCCAGGAGCCCGGCGGGGCTGTCACAGGCCACCACTGTCCCGGCATCGATGACGGCGAGGCGGTCGCAGAGGCGCTCGGCTTCGTCCAGGTAGTGGGTGGTCATGATGATCGTCACGCCCGTCAGGTCGCGAAGTCTGGCGATGATGTCGAACAGGTCGTGCCGGATCCGGGTGTCCAGTCCGGTCGTGGGCTCATCGAGGAAGAGGACCTGCGGCGCGGAGAGCAGTGCCCGGACGATCTCCATCCGGCGGCGCTGACCGCCGCTGTAGCTGCTCACCGGCCGGTCGAGGATGCCGGCGATGGCGACTGCCTCGGTCAGCTCGGCGAGCCGGGTCCTGCCCTCCGCGGACCCGACACCCCAGAGCTTCAGGTGCAGTTCCAGGTTCTGGCGCCCGGTGAGGGGCCGATCAACCACGGCGTCCTGGAAGACGACGCTGCTGATCGCCCGGGTACCGATGGGGTCCTTGGCGACGTCCCGGCCGCCGAGGAGGGCCCGGCCCGCCGAAGGAGTGACTGTCGAGTTGAGCATCCCGATGGTGGTGGTCTTGCCGGCGCCGTTAGGCCCGAGCAGCCCGAACGCCTCCCCGGCTGGCACCGAGAAGCTGATGCCCCTGACCGCCTGGACGTCACCCGGGTAGGTCTTGACCAGGTTCTCGGCTACCACGGTGGCCTGGGTGCTCACAGCTGGGCCGCCCTGGGCCGGGAGAAGACGTTGACAAGATTTCTCTCAGGGTCACGGAAGACCATCGACCGGTTTCCCCACGGCTGAGTGGTTGGCTCGAGGACCCAGTCGACTCTGAGGCGGTCTATCCGCTCGAACTCCCGGTCAACGTCGTCGACGACGAAGTCGAGGACGATCTCGTCTCGGCGGTCCGGGCGCCCGGGCGGCGCGGCCCGGTCCTCCGGGTACTCGGTGAAACGGTGTCTGGAGAAGCCGACCGACATCGCGCCGGCCGGCACTTCGACGTAGTAGTCATTCAGCGCTACCGGTGTCCCGACCAGCCTGGCGTAGAACGCGGCGGGGCCCGCGACGTCCTCGGTCACGATGCGGCTCTGGACCAGTTCCATGTCATTCGCCTTCGGGCCCAGGCAGCGCTGCGGGGATGTCCAGCTCCGTTGCCGCGTAGTTGAGGAAGTAGGAGGTGAGCATGTCTTCCAGCAGCGGCCGCGACGCTTCCGCCGCGTCCTCGATGGTGTGGCTTGGTATACGGGTCATGAATCTCCCTCATCGGGTGGATGCCGCGCCATCAGGTGGCGGGCACGTCACAGGCAAGGACGGCGCACGAAGCGAGAAAGTGACACCAGATCCCGGAAGGCGGGCCCTTGACACAATCGGGGGGATCGCCTCGTCCTGTTTAGAAGGCCACAGGCGGCCAGCCCG
>Ga0207684_10005202_pt1 | contig 12094 bp, 10 predicted proteins | sample KBSK5501metaG_FD_184342 | JGI IMG/M metagenome (GOLD analysis project Ga0207684, IMG submission 184342) | Corn, switchgrass and miscanthus rhizosphere microbial communities from Kellogg Biological Station, Michigan, USA - KBS K5-50-1 metaG... | ecosystem: Host-associated > Plants > Roots >... | reverse complement strand
GGCCTCGCGGCGGAGGGGCCGGTGCTCATCCTCTCGGCCCTCATCACCGGCGTCGCCACCGGGAGCATGTACGGGCTCCTCGCGCTGGGCTTCCACGTCACCTGGGCGGTGTCGCGCACCGTGAACTTCGCGCAGGGCAGCTCGATGATGCTGGGTGCGGTGCTCCTCTACGGGCTCGCGGTCACCCACCACTGGCCGGGCGCGGTCGCGGTCGTCGTCGCGCTGGGCCTCTGCGGCGCCTACGGCCTGGCCGTCGAGCGCTGCGTGGTGCGTCCGTTCGTGGCGCGGAAGTCGGAAGCGTGGCTCATGGCCACCGTGGCGGTCGGCATCGTCCTCGACAACGTGGCCCTGTTCACCTTCGGCAAGGAGCCGCGGGGGATGCCGTCTCCCCTCACCCGTCACACCGTGCAGGTGCTGGGCGCCGGGGTCTACCCCCTCCACCTGCTCATCCCCGCGGTCGGCCTCGGCATCGCGGCCGCGCTCGCCCTGGTCACCCGCTACACCGTCTACGGCAAGGCGCTGCTCGCGGTGGTGCAGAACCCGCAGGCGGCCCGGCTCGTCGGCGTCCGGGTGGAGACCGCGACGAGCGCGGCCTACGTCCTGTCGACGATCTTCGCGGGCGTGGCGGGCATCCTCATCGCGCCGCTCGTCACGGTGTCGGCCGGCATGGGCTGGGTCTTCGGCATCAAGGCGTTCGCGGCCGCGATCCTGGGCGGGCTCGACAGCGCGTGGGGGGTGGTGGTGGCCGGCATCCTGTTCGGTCTCACCGAGGCGCTGATCACCGCGGTGCTCGGCTCCACCTACACGAACATCCTCTCGTTCGGCGTCGTCATCCCCGCCCTCGCCCTGATGCCGCACGGGCTCCTCGGCCGCGCGGGCGCCCAGCGCGTCTGACGTGCGGGGCGCGCTGATCGGCCTCGCGGGGCTGCTCGGCGCCGTCGCCCTGTGCCTGAGCGGCGACGGCTACCAGACGTATCTCCTGGGCCTGGTCGGGGTCACCGCGCTGGTGGCCACCGGCCTCAACGTGCTGATGGGCCTGACCGGCCAGACGTCCATCGGGCACGTCGGCTTCTTCGCCGTCGGCGCGTACACCACCGCGATCCTCACCAAGGACGCGGGGGCGGGCTTCTGGCCGGCCCTGGTCGCGGCGGGCGCGCTCGCCGCGGTGGTGGGCGGCGTCCTCGCCCTGCCCGCGCTGCGGCTGTCCGGTCCCTACCTCGCCATGGTCACGCTGGCCTTCGCGTTCGTGATCGAGCACGGCGCCACCGAGTGGCGCGGGCTCACCGGCGGCTCCAACGGGATCATGGGCATGCCCCCGGTCTCGGTGGCCGGCGTCGCGCTCGACGCGCGCGCGCTGGCCGCCGTCATCGCGGTGGTCACCGCGGGCGGGGTCGCGGTCTTCTGGCTGATGAGCCGCAGCAGCTGGGGCTACGCCATGCGGGCGGTGCGCGACGCGGAGACCGCGGCCGCCGGCCTCGGCCTCCACACGATCGCCATCCGCTGGACTGCGTTCGTGGTCTCCGCCGCCTACGCCGGCATGGCCGGCGGGCTCTTCGCCCCACTCACCGGCTTCGTGAGCCCGGAGACCTTCCCCCTCATCACGTCCATCATCTTCGTGCTCGTGGTGATCGTGGGCGGTCAGGGCACCGTGACCGGGCCCCTCGTCGGCGCGGTCATCGTGGTGCTGCTGCCGGAGGCGCTGTCGTCCCTCGCCGAGTATCGCCTCCTCCTGTTCGGCGCACTGCTCTTCGTGGTGCTCCTGATCGCTCCCCGCGGCGTGGTCGGCGCCCTCGCCGCGCGCTTCGCCCAGGCGCGACCGACGCCGGCCCCGGACAGTATCGACGCGGCCGTCCTCCTCGAGCGGGGGCCCGCCGTCGCGAGCGACGATCTCGTCGTCGAGGGCCTCTCGCGCGCGTTCGGCGGCGTCCGCGCGGTGTCCGGCGTCGGCTTCACCGCCCGTCGCGGCCGCATCACGAGCGTCATCGGGCCGAACGGCGCGGGCAAGACCACGCTCATCAACCTGATCAGCGGCGTGATCGGGGCGGACGCGGGCCGCGCGCGCCTCGGCGCCCGCGATCTCTCCGGCCTGCCCGCCCACGCGGTGGCCCGGGCCGGCGTGGCGCGCACCTACCAGACCTCCCAGCTCTTCGCGGGTATGTCCGTGCTCGACAACGTGCTGGTCGGCCTCCAGCGCGGACGGCTCGGCTCTCCGGTGACACCCCGGTGCGCCGTCACCTCGCCGGACATCGCGGTCGCCGCCTCGCTCCTCGACTTCGTCGGCTACGCCGGGAGCCTCGACGCCTCGGCTGGAGCCCTCCCTCACGTGGACCGGCGCCTGGTCGAGATCGCACGCGCTCTCGCCACGCGGCCGGCTGCGCTCCTGCTCGACGAGCCCGCCGCCGGGCTCAGCGCCGAGGACACGCGACGCGTGGGAGCGCTGCTGCGGGCCATCGCCGCGCGCGGCGTGGCCGTCCTGCTGGTCGAGCACGACATGGAGCTGGTGATGGAGGTCTCCACCCACGTCGTCGTGCTCGACGCCGGTCTCGTCCTGGCCGAAGGCACGCCGGCGACGGTCCAGGCCGACCCCGCCGTGCGCGCCGCCTACCTGGGCGACCGCCGCTCGGCCGGGCGCGCCCGGGCAGCCGCGGCGCCGGTTTCCCGTGACACGGCCCTGAACGTGGCCGGTCTCGTCGCCGGCCACGGCGGCGCGCCGGTCCTGCCGGGCCTCGATCTGTCGGTGGGCGCGGGCGAGCTGGTCTCGGTCCTCGGCGCCAACGGGGCCGGCAAGTCGACCCTGATGGGAACGCTCTCTGGGCTCCTCCGTGCCGAGGGCGGCGGCGTGCAGCTCTTCGGCGCGGACGTGAGCGCGCTCGACGCGCCGGGCCGCGTGCGCGCCGGCCTGGTGCTGGTGCCGGAGGGCCGCCTGGTGTTCCCCGATCTGAGCGTGCGTGACAACCTGCGGCTCGGCGCGCTGCTCCGGCGCGACGCCGACATCGCCGCCGACGTCGAGGCCATGCTGGATCGCTTCCCGCGCCTGCGCGAGCGGGCCGACGGGCGCGCGGGGCTCCTCTCGGGCGGCGAGCAACAGATGCTGGCGCTCGCCCGCGGCCTGATGGCCCGCCCGCGCGTGCTCCTCCTCGACGAGCCCTCGCTCGGCCTGGCCCCCCAGCTCGTCGAGCAGGTCTTCGAGGAGCTGGCCACTCTGCGCGACGCCGGGCGGACGCTCCTGCTCGTCGACCAGAACGCCGAGCTGAGCCTCGCCATCGCCGACCGCGGCTACCTGCTCGAGCGGGGTCGCGTGGTCGCCGAGGGTCCGGCGGCCACGCTCCTCACCGACGCGGCCTTGCTCGACGCCTACCTCGGCGGGGCCCGGCCGAAGGAGGCGCCCACGTCATGACCCTCATGCACGTGCCCGTCACTGACATCGCGCCCTACCGGAGCGCCGACCGCGTCGCCGCCCGACCTCAACGAGTCGACGCGATTAAACATGCCGCCGGTGGCCGCGTGCATGACCGCTCACTGTTGTCGGCATCATCCAGCGTGTAAGATCCGGAACTGATGCATGCGCGTTGGGGCTCTCGACCTCCCCGAAGGTGTTCACCTTGACCCCGCGAACGCTCCGCGAGATTCGCCGCCAGATCCTGATCTACGCCGGGCTGGTCCCGTTCGTCGTGATCGCGATGTTCCCCATCCTTTGGATGTCGATCACCGCCTTCAAGCAGGATGCGGACCTCTATCGCGTGGACGCGGCGCCGTTCTGGTTTCACCTCCCGCCCACTCTCGAACACTTCACGCGCCTGTTCACGGGGACGTACTTCACCGCGCAGCTCCTCAACACGCTACAGCTCGCGATCTACGTGGTCGCGCTTACGATGCTGATGGCCGTGCCCGCGGGGTACTCGCTGGCGCGCCTGAAATTGCCCGCCGCCGAGAACCTCGGCATCGCGATGTTCCTGACCTACCTCGTCCCGCCGATCATCCTATTCATTCCGCTGGCGCGTGTGGTCGGCGCTCTCGGGCTGTTCGACTCGTGGTGGGCGCTCGTCGTCGTGTATCCAGGCTTCACCATCCCGTTCTGCACCTGGAAGATGATGGGCTACTTCAAGACCGTCCCGCTTGAGGTCGAGGAGGCGGCGTGGCTGGACGGCTGCAGCCGGGTCGGCGGCCTCTGGCGGGTTGTCTTGCCGGTCAGTCGGACCGGCATCGCGGTCTCGGCAATCTTCGCGTTCTCGCTCTCGATGCAGGAGTATCTCTACGCCGTCGCGTACGTGGCGCCGCGAGCCGAGAAAGTGGTGACGGTCGGTCTCGCCACGGCCTTGATCCGGGGGGATATCTTCTATTGGGGTTCGCTGATGGCGGGCGCTTTGATCGTGGGCGTGCCGATCGCGCTCCTCTACAGCCTCGTCCTTGACCAGTTCATCGAGGGCCTCACCGGTGCCGGGTGAAGCGACCAGACCTCCTCATCTAACCGAGCGGCCGGCTCTGGCCCCCGGGGGGCCGGCGGAGTCTATCGGCGAGCGCGGGCAGGCGATGGACATGCAAGTCCTCGCGTAAGCTGCCGTACGCCACCACGGTTGATATCTTGCTCCAGGCCGGCCGCCCCGGAAGCCGGGAATCCCAAGCCCGCTCGGGACCCCGACCACTCAGATGTGCCCCCAGGATTCGAAGTCCTATGTCCATCCTTCTGTGTCTGGAGAACGCGAGCCGACCCCGCTTCGCAACCACTGGGTCAAGGCTCGGGGCCCGTGCCTCCATCGCTGGCCGCAGGATCGACCCGACGGGGTCGCTAAAGTCGTCTGTGCTGCGCTTTGCCGCAGAACCCGAGGCGATGACGTGGGTTTCGACGTCGGCCCTGCTGCTCTGGACCTCAGTAACAGTTCCTTCCACGTCGCTCCCCTAGTGAGGGCCCGCAGACGAATGCTGACTTGCCACTCGTCCTGCTGGCGTAACTCAGGGTGATCGGATGAAAGCTACTGAGTCCAGCGACTGGTTTCCGTGGTAGCTTTGTGAACGTTTCACGATCGGCGAGAACCCGAGAGGAGCATGCGATGGCCGACCGACCCGATCTGGTGATCGACGGCGATGGGCACGTGATCGAGGTTAACGAAACCTACGAGCGAATCGATCCGAAGTACCGCGACCGGCGCCCGGTGTACACCCAGGTGTCGCGGGGCAACATCGTCCGACTCGTGGACGGCAAGGTCTGGGGACCCGACACGGAGTGCGGATTCGTGGGCGTCAATGGCAACCTGCCAGCGCCGCACGGCAAGGCCATCCACTATCGTCGGATGGGGACCTACAATCCCTGGGCTCGCCTGGCGGACATGGACCGCGACCAGATCGATGTGGCCGTCATCTATCCCACCGACGAGTTGCCGCTGACGGTCACCCACGACGCCGGCTTCGCCGCGGCGCGGGCGCGCGCGTACAACGATTGGCTGTATGACTACTGCGAGGTGAGCCCGCAGCGGCTCAAGGGCATCGGCCTCGTGGCGCTCCAGGACGTGGAGGGTGCGATCGAGGAAATGCGCCGGGCGGTGAGCCGATTGAACATGGTCGGCATCCAGATCGGGTGCACCGTGCGAGAAGACACGTTGCTGAGTGACGCCCGGCTCTCGCCCTTCTGGGCGGAAGCCGAGCGATTGAACGTGCCGATAGCCGTCCATGGCCCGGCGCTGCCGTCGTTGTTCCGGAGCTATTTCGACATCAACCGGCCGGACCACATGCTCGAGGCCTCGCACATGGCGCACACGTTCGCGCAGATGCTGGCGTGCTCCAACATCATCACGAGCGGGGTGCTTGAGCGGTTCAGCCGGCTGAAGATCGCGTTCCTAGAAGCGGGCGCGGGATGGGTGCCCTACTGGATGCACCGCATGGACGAGTACAACGAGGTCGCGCCCGAGCGGTGGGCGCACATCTCGGCGAAGCCCAGCGAGTACGTGAAGTGCGGCCGGGTGTTCTTCAGCTGCGAGCCCGGCGACGAGTTCATCCCGTTGTTCATCGACCACGTCGGAGAAGACGCGATGCTGTTTGCCTCGGACTACCTCCACTTCGACGCGCTGTTCGTCGGCGAGCCGGGGCACGACGGCAATCCCTATCCCGGGACCGTGGCGACGCTGCTCGGACGGAAAGACGTTCCCGACTCCGCCAAGCGGAAGATGCTGCTCGATAACAGCCTGAACTTCTATTCGATGGACAAGTCGAAGCTCGGCCGCCGGGGCATGCCGGTGGCGCGTCCGGAGCCGGAGGAAGCACGCCGGGCCACGATGCCGGGAACGATCTCCGCGCGCTAGGGAGGAGACGGAGGAACACCCCGCGCGCCTATATTCTCAGCTTCACGCCGGCGCGCTCCTCCTGGAGCGTCGACGCCTTCGTGCGGTCCTGATCGGCCCACCCACGGTTCATCGCCTCCAGCAGCTCGATCTGACACAGGTCCAGCAGGCGGGTGGGTACGCCGTGCTGGGTCGCGAGATCGCCGGCCAGCCGGAAGTCCTTGTACGCGAGCGCCAGCGCGAACCGCGCGGCAAAATCCCCACGGAACAGCGTGGCCGGCATCCGCTTCGTAAAGGTCATGTTGTTGCTCACGATGCACCCCTCGCGGAACGCCGCCACGAGCCGAGGGAGCGCGACACCGGCTTTCGCGCCGAGGGTCAGACACTCCGTGAGGAGCAGGTCGATGCTCATGGCGAGGGCGTTGTGGACGATCTTGGTGATCGAGCCCGCGCCCAGCTCACCGACCCATACCACGCTCCGGGAAAACGTGGCGAGCACCGGCTTCACTCGCTGCAGGACCGCTTCGTCGCCACCCACGAACAGCGTGAGCTGCCCCTCGAGTGCGCCTTCACGGCCGCCGTCGAGCGGCGCGTCGAGCAAGTGCACGCCCCGCGCCTCCAGCGCGCCGGCGACGTCTCGCACGATCGCCGGGGAGTTGGTCGTGTGGTCGATCACCACCGATCCTGATTTGGCGGCCTCCAGAAGTCCTCCGGCACCGACCGCCACCGCCTGCATCTCCGGCGGACCGGGAACGCAGATGCAGATGACATCGCACTGCGCGGCCGCTTCCCTCGGAGAGTCGGCCCAGATCGCGCCCTGTTCGAGCAATCCCGCCGCCGCCTCTCGCCTGATGTCGTGGACCACGAGTGAGAACCCCGCCTTGCGGACGAAGCCAGCCAGCGGCCCACCCATATTCCCCAGGCCAATGAACCCTACCCGCATCGCTTCCTCCTTAGTCTGAACCGGGTGTTTCTGGGAGCAATCCCTCGGGGCGCTGGATCATTAGTACGACGAGCACCACCCCGACGAGGATCTGCTGTCCCGCGGCGAGTTGCACGCCGGTCAGGAACGGGATCACGTCCTTTGCGAACCGGCTGCCTTCGAGGAGACCGACGAGCACCACCGAGCCGAGGAGCGCACCGCGGTTGTTGCCGCTGCCGCCGAGGATGAGCGCGAGCCACACGAACAAGCTGTCCTGCGGCAGGAACATGTTCGGCTCGACGTACGCGAGGTAGTGCGCGAAGAGAATGCCGGCGAGCCCCGCGATGCCTGCCCCGAGCGCGAAGGCCTGGACCTTGAACCGGAACACGGGCTTGCCCGCGACGGCGGCGACGGTCTCGTCCTCGCGGATCGCGCGGAGCACGCGGCCGAACGGCGAGCGACGCAGACGCTCGAGTGCCACGTAGACGAGCGCGAGGATGACGAGCACGAGGGCGAGATAAAAGAGGTCGTAGTGTCCGGCGAACTGCGCGTAGACCGGCCGCGGGATCCCGGTCACGCCGTTTGCGCCGCGCGTGAGCCATGCTTCGTTCAAGAGGAACAGCCGCAAGACCTCCCCGAAGCCGAGCGTGACGATGGCCAGGTAGTCCTCCTTGAGTCGCAGCGCGACCATGGCCAGGCCGGCGCCGGCGACGGTGGCCACCCCGACCGCCCCGGGCCAGGCGAAGACGAGCGGTGCCCCCCCGACGGCCAGCAGGGCGGACGTATACGCGCCGACGGCGAAGAATGCAACGGCGCCCAGGTTCACGAGCCCGGTGAGACCCCACTGGACGTTCAGGCCGAGCGTGAGCAGCGCGCGCACACCGACCAGCGTCGCGATGGCGGTGAGGTAGGCGATCACCCGCGCGCGCTCACGATCGCGCGCCGGCGAGGCCGGTCGGCCGCACCAGCAGTACCGCGAGAATGATCGCGAAGCCGATCGCCGTCTTGTAGGTTGGCGGGACCACGAGCATCCCGACCTCTTCCATGATGCCGACGATCAACGCTCCGCCGACCGCCCCCGGCGCCGAGCCGATGCCCCCGAGAATGGCGGCCGCGAAGACGGAGATGATGAGGCCACCACCCATCACCGGATCGATACTGGCGTCGAGGCCGAGGAACACGCCGGCGCCGCCGGCGAGCCCGCCGCCGCCCAGGGTGGCGATCGCGATCACGCGCTCGGTCGCTACGCCCTTGACCGCTGCCAGCAGCGGGTTGTCGGCGGTCGCACGCATCGCGATGCCCAGCCGGGTCCGGAGAAGAAACGTTTGGGCGAGTGCCATCAACACGACCGCGACGCCCAGGATGAGGAGCTGCTCGCGTCCGACCAGAAGCCCGGCAACGCTCGTAGCGCGCGTCACTGACACATCGTAACTGCGAAAGTCGTTGCCCCAGACGAAGCGCACGACGTTCTCCAGCACGAACGCAACGCCGATCGACGCGATGGCGAGCGAGAACGGACGCCGATCGCGCATCGGTCGGAACGCGACCCGATCCACCACCAGGGCCACGGCGCCAGTCACGACGAGCGCACCGAGCCAGGCCACCTCGATCGATGCGCCTACGCCGTGATTCAGCATCAGCGCAACGTAGGCGCCGACCGTGAGGTACGTGCTGACCGCGAAGTTCGGAAAGCGCAGCAGCCGCCAGAGGAGCGAGAATGCGACCGCGGGGAGCGCGAGGATGCCGCCCGTCACGACGCCGTTGAAGACGTACTGCGCGATGGGCGCCATCCTCGCGCGGACCGTCAGGGATTGATGATCATGACGCGCTCGGACTTGCCCTTCCGCACCTGCTGCACGCTGAAGGGGGCCGAGAGGATGTCGCCGATCTGATCGAAGTCGCACGACCCCGACGCGCCCTCGTAGTTGATCTTCTTTCCCTCGTTTATGAGCTTGGCGCCGTCGGCGAAGGAATACACGACGGTGCCGGGCGGGTTCGAGACCGCTCTCAGATTGTCCTTGATCACCGTTCCCGACGCTTCGCCCTTGGCGGCCGCGAGCGCCAGCGCGACCAGGGTCATCTGGTCCCACGCCTGCGGCGCATATGGGCTCTGATCTCCGTTCGGCACGGTGGCGGAGAATTCTTTGTAGGCCGGCGAGTCGAACAGCGGCGCCCGGTCCATGTTCCAGATGCCTTCCGCCACGTCCGCCCCCACGCCCTCGATGAACTTCGCGTTGATCGCGAAGCTTGGCGCGAGGATCGCGCCCTTGTAGGCGGCCTTGTAGAGGTCTTTCGCCATCACGACCGAGTCGGGCGTGTAGCCCTCGAGCATGATCAGATCGGGGTTCGTGGCGAGCACCCGCGTGACCTCGCTGCGATACGATGGCTTTTTGTCCTCGTAGATGAGGCTGTCGGTGAAGGTGACGCCTCCGGCTTTCAGCGCGCCCGTGAAGGCATCGCCGAATGACTGGGCGTACGGCGTCTGGAGCGCCATGTAGGCGACGCGCTTCCACTCCTTCTTCGTGGCGGCGAACTTCGCGTACATGCGTCCCTGGAGGTTCGTGTTCGGCTGCGTGCGTGCGATGTAGCCCTTGTGGTCTCCCTGGGTCACGCTGTCCGCACCCGACACGCCGATGACGAAGACCTTCGCCTCGACACAGAGCGGCTTGACCGCCAGGGTCACCGCCGAGGCCCACGTGGAGACGATCGCGACCACCTTGTTGACGTCGATGAGCTTGCGCGCGGCGCGCACGCCGGCCTCGGCGTTCGTCTGGTCGTCCTCGTGGAAAAGCTGGACGGGCCGGCCGTTGATTCCGCCGGCCTTGTTGATCCGCTCGACGACCGCCACGACCGACCGCTGCATATCGGGACCATAAGAGCCGCCCGCGCCGGTGAGCGGACACAAGGTCCCGATGGGGATGGGCTCCTTCGATTGCGCCGAGAGGATGGCGGGCGCCCCCAACACCAGGCCGGCCGTTCCCGAAGCCTTCAAGAGCTCCCGCCGCGTGATGGTCGTCATGTCTGAGTCTCCTAGGTGGTCAGCCGCCGAGATAGAGACGCCGGATCTCCGGGTCATCGCGAAGCAGGGCCCCCGGGCCTTCTGCGCGAACCCGACCCAGCGCCAGAACATATGCCCGTTGACACAGCGCGAGCGACTCGCGCGCGTTCTGCTCCACCAGAAGGATGGTGAGCCCGCGTGCGTTGATCTCGCGAACTCGGTCGAACACGAGGCGCTGGAGCACAGGGGCGAGCCCCGCCGACGGCTCATCGAGGAGCAGCAGACGAGGCTCCACCATCAAGGCCATGGCCATCGCGAGCATCTGTCGCTCGCCGCCCGACAGCGTTCCGGCCCGGGCGCGGCGGCGCGTGCCGAGGACGGGAAAGAGCTCGACGACGGCGCGCGCCCGCTCGCCCAACGCTCCAGGCGCTGTCCAGCCGCCGATCGTGAGGTTCTCCCACACGGTGAGCGACGGAAACACGTTCGCCTCCTGAGGCACGTAGCAGAGCCCACCCGCGACGATGCGCTGGGTGCCGGCGCCGGTGATGTCGGCGCCGCGCAGCGCGATCCGCCCGCCGCGCGGATGCACGAGCCCAGCCAGCGTCTTCAGCAGCGTCGATTTGCCAGCGCCGTTAGGTCCGATGACGGCGACCAGCTCACCCACGTCGACCCGAAGCGAGAGGCCACGGAGGATGTCGTTGTCGCCGTAACCCGCGGAAAGATCGGTTACCTCGAGCAGGGCGGTCACGCCGCGGTTCCGAGATAGGCTTCGAGCACGCGCGGATCTCGCCGGACCTCCGCGAACGGACCCTCCACGAGCTTGCGCCCCTGGGCCATCACGATGACCGAATCACAGAGCTCGGTGACGAGGTCCATGTCGTGCTCGATCAGGAGGAACGTGCGCCCGCCCGCTCGGAGGGCCCTGATCGTCTCGACCAGCGACCGCATCAGCGTCGGATTCACGCCGGCGCCGGGTTCGTCGAGCAGAATGATGCGCGGGCCGCTCATCAGCACGCGCGCCAGCTCGAGCAGCTTCTTCTGACCCCCGGAAAGCGTGTCCGCCCTCGCCGCCGCGAGATGCGCGAGCTCCACGGACTCGAGGAGCGCGTATGCACGCTCGCGGGCTCGGTGCTCCTCGGCGCTGACGCGCTTTGGCGTTGTGAACACGCGCGTGAGTCCTTCGCCCGGCTGATCGTGGGCGTAGACGAGCACGTTCTCCAGCACGGTCATCCGTCCGAGTGGGCGCGGGATCTGGAACGTGCGCCCGACGCCACGCCGGGCGATCGCGTGTGCTGAAAGGCCGTCGAGCCGATCGGCGCCGAGACGGATCTGGCCGCCGTCGGAGGGCGTCAGGCCGCTGATCACGTTGAAGAGGGTTGTCTTGCCCGCGCCGTTCGGTCCGATGAGACCCGTGATCGAACCTTCGGCGACGGAGAGCGTGCAGCCGGCGAGCGCCTCGACGCCGCCGAAGCGCTTGGTGATGCTGGTGACGCTGAGGAGCTCAGCCGTGACAGGTTCCCCCGTGGCTTCGGCGCTGGTGACGGCGGCGCTTCTGGGTCTTCGGATCGCCGCGTATCATACGTCAGGTAGTGGGACGCCGCAACGCGCCATGGCTTTACTCCTGCGCAGCCCTCTGTGATCTGCCGGACGCTGCGAATAGCGGTCGACTTCCCTTGTGCAAGAGGGAACCGCAGCAGCTTCGAGGCAGGCCTGCTCAGAAGCGCACGCCTCGAGTACCGACAACACCGAGGATATCGGCCTACAGGACGGCGACCGCCTCGATCGCAATCAGATAGTCGGGGTGCGACAGCGAGCTGACCTCGTTGTAAGACACCAGAGCCGTGGCGATAGCATGCGACCACGACCCGTGACACCTACGAGGTCGCTCAGCCCTTGGCGTAC
>Ga0207684_10005200_pt1 | contig 12097 bp, 10 predicted proteins | sample KBSK5501metaG_FD_184342 | JGI IMG/M metagenome (GOLD analysis project Ga0207684, IMG submission 184342) | Corn, switchgrass and miscanthus rhizosphere microbial communities from Kellogg Biological Station, Michigan, USA - KBS K5-50-1 metaG... | ecosystem: Host-associated > Plants > Roots >... | reverse complement strand
TGCATAGGCTAGCGATCTACCATCGACAACCGAGCCGTCGAAAGCCGAAAATACTTTTTCCGATACCAAAGTAATAGCAAGCGGAAGATATCCTCCAGTCAAGCCCTTAGCCAACACCATTATATCTGGCAAGATTCTCTCGTGTTCAATCGCAAACATTCGCCCGGTTCGTCCAAATCCGGTCATGACTTCATCCACAATCAGCCATGTCTCTGAGCGGTCGCACCATTCTCGGAGCGCCCGTAAGGTGCCTGGCGGCCACATGCGCATCCCGGCGGCGCCTTGGACAAGCGGCTCAATGACTACAGCTGCGATCTTTGCCACTTCTCCTGGCGAAAGGGCCTCCAGTGCCTTCAGGTCTGGAACCTGAATGGCCGGGAAATTCCAATGAGACGGACCAATTTGGAACATAGCCAGTGCCCCCAGGCTGGCGGCGCCCGCCGTATCGCCATGATAACCGCTTCGGAAGGCAACAAACTGATGCTTCCTCGAATGCTGCAATCGCCAATACTGATCAGCGATCCTTAAAGCGACCTCAATTCCAGTCGAACCATCGTCCGAATAAAAAACTCTGCTCAATGAGTTCTTAGGGAAAAGATCGACAATCGCACGAGCAAGCTCGATCGCGGGTGGATTTGTAAAACCGAGAAATGAAGTGTGCGCCACGCGGCCAAGCTGTCGGCGGATCGCGGCGTTGATGTGCGGATGATTATGACCGTGAATGTTTGTCCAAATCGATGAATTGCCATCGATGTATTCGCGGCCGTAGCTGTCGCGCAGTAGTGCGCCGCGGCCCTCGACCAAAATCAGCGGCTCATTATTGGACGCGCACCATTCGCGCATATTGGTGAACGGATGCCAAACGAAGCGTTTGTCGGCCTCGATCAACGCCTCGGCGTTCCACTCAATCATAGGTGCCTTGCTCCTTGATCAGTTTGTCGACCGAGACAACATCGTCGAATGACGCGCGACGCCGCTGATATTTTCGGGCAACAATCTCCTTCAAGCTCAACAGATCCTGAAGAGGTGGAGAATCGTAATAAGTCCACTCGGTCTCACCGGCAATTTTCGCCTGAAACCGCCACACACCGCCGAATTTCGTGGCGCGCACTTCGCGTTTCATTCCATCTCGATCTTTCTCCGTCCATATGTGTTGACTCGGCATTGCAGTGAAACGTTACATTAGCAGGCTTGAAAGACGCAGCTAGACTGGCGGCCTATTTTGCAGCGACCATTCTCATTGGAGCGCTCCTTGCTCCCTTCCTTTTTTGGACAGGTCAGGCGCTCGCGGCGCACAGTTTGTTTTCTTTTCTCACAGAGTCCGATTTCGAAAGATTCTTTCACCGCGCGCTCATGATTGCTGCTGTGGCATTACTTTGGCAGTTTCTTCGCCGCAGCAATGTGCGAAGCATGGCCGATTTGGGCCTTGCGCCGAATCCGTGCTGGAGTGGCGATGTTTTTCTGGGGATCCTTCTCTCGGCCATTCCCCTGCTCTGCTGCGGCGCTTTGCTCATCGCGCTGAATGTTTACACATTTCGGCACAACGTCGCGTGGGCTCGATTCGGCAGCGTGCTCGCAGCATCGATCGCTGTTCCGCTAATCGAAGAAACATTCTTTCGCGGGATCGTTCTAGGTATTTTGCTAAGAACTGGGCGGCAGTACATGTCGATCTTTGCGACCTCAGCGATCTTTTCCGTCCTTCACTTTCTAAAAGCGCCGGAGCGAACATCCACAATCGTCACGTGGACCTCGGGCTTGAAGTCCGTTGCCCATGCATTTGAACAATTCGGCGATCCGACCATGCTACTGTCCGCGTTCGCAACATTATTTCTCATTGGTTGGATTCTTGCCGACGCGCGTATGCTCACTCGCTCGTTGTGGTTGCCAATTGGACTGCATGCCGGATGGATTTTTTCCAGCGGCGCATTCAATCGCGTCGCGCGTCAAGAAATTCTTGCGCTTCCCTGGTTGGGAAAAAATCTGCTCGTGGGTATTGTGCCTTTTGGCATAGCTGGTTTGACGTGGGCGATAATGCGAATCTGGATAAAATATGATCGCGCTTCCCAAGCTTGACCTTTTAACTGCAATCACATCGCTCCTTTATCCCCCGGTGTGCGCAATCTGCCGGGCAAATATTCGAGGCGGTCAGCATCTCTGCGATCAATGCGACACAAAAGCCATCCGTATTGTCGCGCCGTTTTGCCAGACGTGCTCCGAACCATTTGAAGGCGCTATTACCGGCGCGTTTACCTGCGCGAATTGCGCTCATCGTACCATTCATTTCGACGCGGCCGTCGCCGCTTACCGCAGTCGCGGGATTGTTCGCGAGATCGTTCACGGCTTTAAGTACGGGCGCCAGATTTATCTCCGCCATCTCGTGGCGCGCTGGCTCTATGCTGCGCTGAATGATGAGCGGCTCCGCGAGCGGCGTTTCGACATAATTGTGCCGGTGCCACTGCATCCAACCCGGGAACGAGAACGCGGTTTTAATCAGGCAAGTTTGCTTGCCGAATCATTAAGTGCACAAATATCGACTCCGTCCAAGCCGTTGCTGGAGCGCATTCGATACACGACGACGCAAACTGCGCTCGATCGGGCCGAGCGTATGGAAAATTTGCACAATGCCTTTCGTTTACGAAAAAACGCGGACGTGCGAGGTTTGCGCGTGTTATTAATCGACGACGTCCTGACGACCGGCTCCACGTTGAGCGAGTGCGCGCGTGTTTTGAAGCGGGCCGGCGCAACCTCGGTTCATGCAGCCACGGCCGCACGGGCATAATTTCCGATGGCCATTTTCAAAAAACCAGCAATCAAGGCGCAAAATCGCAAGAAGCGGCGCGATATCCCACACGGGCTTTTTCAGAAATGCCCTGGCTGTTCGGAAGTCGTGCCCGAAATCGAGCTCGCGCAAAACCAGCGCGTCTGTCCGCGCTGCGATTATCACTTTGCGCAATCGGCCAAGGAGCGGATCGATAATTTGCTCGATCCGGACAGCTTCGTGGAAATGGATGGTGACTTGAAATCTGTCGACATCCTGCGCTTTCAGGGAATGGCAAGCTATAAGGATCGCCTCAAAAAATATCAGGGGAGCACCGGCCTGCTTGATGCCGTGATCAGCGGATATGGAATTCTCGACGGTTATAAGGTCGCGATCGCGGTGATGGATTTTGGCTTCCTGGCCGCGACCATGGGATCGGTTGTCGGTGAGAGGATTACGCGCACAATTGAATACGGAACCGCCGAACGCTCTCCTGTCATCATCGTGGCCGCGTCCGGCGGCGCGCGTTTGTACGAAGGAATGTTGAGCTTGATGCAAATGGCGAAAACGAGTGGCGCGCTCGCCTGTCATGCGGAAGAGCGCCTTCCGTACATTTCTGTTCTGACCAATCCCACAACGGCCGGCGTGATGGCCAGCTTCGCTTCATTAGGCGATGTGATTATCGCCGAACCCAAAAGCATGATCGGCTTCGCCGGGCCCCGCGTAATCAAAGAAACTACCCACCAGGATTTGCCGGCAAGATTCCAGACCGCCGAGTTTCTTCAGGAGCACGGTTTGATCGACATGATCGTGCACCGCAAAAAAATGCGCGAGCAGATCAGCCAATTGCTCAGTTACTTCGCTGTGGCGCCGTGAATGTGATCCGGTCGAGCCGGGAAGTGCCGCGACCTTTCTTGACATATAAAGATACGCTGGCCTCGCTCTACGGTCTTCAGCGTTTCGGGATCAAGCTTGGGCTGGAAAATATTCGGCGACTGCTCACGGAGCAGCATGTCGATCTCCGCAATAGGACAGTCATTCACGTCGCCGGCACGAATGGGAAAGGCTCCGTCTGCGCTATGATCGATTCAATCCTGCGTGCGCAAAACTATCGCACCGGCCTGTTCACCTCCCCTCATCTCGTGACGTTTCGGGAACGCATTCGCGTAAACGGCGAAATGATTTCCGAAGAGGCGGTTGCCAATGGCCTCACGACCATTCGTGATCTTGTTCGTGGTTGGGATCCGCACCCGACCTTTTTTGAAGTGACCACTGCGCTCGCCCTGAAAATTTTTTCCGAAGCAAAGATCGACATCGTCATTTTGGAGACAGGTCTGGGCGGCCGGCTCGATGCTACGAACGCGATTCCATCGGATGTCTCCGTCATTACGCCGATCGATTTCGATCATGAAAAATGGCTGGGGGAATCACTCCGAGAAATCGCGAGTGAAAAGGCGGGGATCATTAAGCCGAATATTCCAATCGTTTGCGGTTCGCAACGACCAGAGGCCGAAGAAGTGATCCGCGCGCGCGCTGCCGAATGCGAGGCGCCATTGCAATTTGTAAATGAGTCTTATCAGAGATCTCCTGTCGGTCTCTCTGGCGAATACCAAAAACAAAACGCGGCTCTTGCGATCGCTTCTCTGCGCGCAGCCAAGATCGACATCGACGATTCGTCGATTGCACGCGGACTTGCGACAGTTGATTGGCCCGCCCGTTTTCAGCGTTGGAACGATCGCATTGTGATTGACGGCGCGCATAACCCGGCTGCCGCGCATGTTCTTGCGCAAACATGGCGAGAGAGTTTCGGTGACAAACGCGCCACTCTGCTTCTGGCGATTCTTTCCGACAAAGATTTGCGCGGAATCTACGAAGCGCTCGCGCCCATCACGGATTCCGTTCTGCTGCCAAAAATTCGGAGCGAACGCGCAGCATCGCCCGAAGATCTCGCGCAAACCGTCTCGACCATTACTCCATCGCTCCCCTACTCCATCACCGACTCGATCGCTGACGCTCTAGCGTTAGCGCGTACCAAGCCAAATCCAATTCTTCTCGCGGGTTCATTACATTTCGCCGGCGAAGCGCTCGCGTATCTGCGCGGTGAGCCGGCTGCCTTCGAAGAATGCGCGCAGTGAATTCTCTGAAACGAACCACGAAGGACACAGAGGTCACGAAGACGTTTTTAAACTTGAGTCTCCTTCGTGCTCTTCGTGTTCTCGGTGGTTAATCAGAAATTTCGATTCTCGGGAACAACGGCACCGGTATGCCAACGACATATCCGTCCGGCAACTTCCCCCACCCCGCGTCCGCGAGCGAGAACCGTTCTTCTTTTCTGCTCAACTCCATCTTCCAATTCAACTGATCGAAAATTGCGTGCGCCGCTCGTGGCAATACCGGCGAAATGAAAATTGCGATGGTGCGAAGTGATTCCGCAAGAACATAGAGAACGTCGAATAGCTCTTCCCTTGCTTCCTTCGTCGACGCCTTCGCGAGATCCCACGGACGTTTGTCCTCGATGAGTCGATTGAAGAACGCTGCGGCGATATGAAGGACCGTTAGACCAGAGTCAACAACGTTACTTTGATAGCTCTCCATTATGAGAGGTGCCCATTGAACCCATCTGGATTGAACGTCGCTAAAAACTTTCGAGGTTTTGTTTACATGAAGAGCACCGTCACAAAAGCGGGAGATCATTTGAAGGGTGCGGTTCAAGAGATTACCTAATGAGTTCGCGAGCGCATCATTATGAGCGCTAAGGACTCGTTCCTCAGAAAAGTCAGCATCTTTCCCAGTCGTGATATCTCTCATCAAATAGTATCGCAGCGCGTCGGCGCCGTATTTATCAGCGAGCACAAATGGATCGATAATATTCCCGGCGCTTTTGCTCATCTTCGCGCCACCGAGATTCCACCAGCCGTGCACAAGCAGTTGCGGCATGGCTTCATCGGGAAAACCGATCGCGTGCAGCATGATGAGCCAGTAAATTCCGTGCGCTGGTACGAGAATGTCTTTGCCGATAACTTGCAGAGCAGGCCATTTGTCGCGGAAAGTTGAGGGTTGGGCGTTGTAGGGGAAGCTGTCAGCTTCCCCTACAGTGTAACCAGCAAAACTGATGTAGTTCGTTAGCGCGTCGAACCAGACGTAGGTCACGAAGTCTTTATCGAACGGCAGTTCGATTCCCCAATCGAGCCGTGATTTCGGACGCGAAATGCAGAGGTCGCCGCTGAGTTTCTCCACGGCATTTCGCAATTCCGTCTGCCGAAAATCGGGAATGACTGCGTCGTTGCGATTGTCCAGATACGAGCGCAGCCACTCTTTATGCTGGTTGAGCTTGAAATAATAATTTTCTTCCTCGCGAAACTCGACTTGTCCCCACTCGGGACCGAACTCGCCATCCGATCCGCGTTCTTTGTCGGTCAGAAATTGTTCCTGACGGATTGAGTAGTAGCCGGCTTGTTTGTCTTTGTAGATTTGGCCCGCATTGAAAAGCCGCTGCAAAATTCCCTGGACGACTTTCTTATGCCTTTCGCTCGTGGTCTCCGCCCATTCGTCGTATTTCACATCGAGCTTTTTCCAAAGATCGACAAATTTTTGTGTGATCTCTTTCACAAATTCCGCCGGAGGCACGCCTGCCTTCGCGGCGGATTGCTGCACTTTCTGGCCGTGCTGATCGACACCAGTCAAAAAGAAGACCTTTTCACCTTTGAGCCGAAGATAGCGAGCGATCACATCGGCCAGCACTTTTTCGTAAGCGTGGCCGATATGCGGCGGCGAATTCGTATAATCGATCGCCGTGGTGATGAAAAACGTCTTTGGCACACGGTGAAACTGGCGGAACGTCAGGCCATAAGCAAATTGCGGTCGTGCCGCAGGCAGTTAGGCAGGAAATTCCGCGCGCCTTCCGGACTTGCCTCTCCTCGAACAAACACGGACTTGGAAGCTAAGATCTGGAGCGAGCATTTTCTCTTGCCACAATCTGACGTCTTTGATAATCGGCTGTTATGAAATACAAGATTCCAAGGCGTCGTCCCGCAAGCCTGCTCGCGATAGCCGTGACAACTCTTGCGGTCATCTCCTGCGTCGATTCCACGTTCAAGTCCCAGCAAGTAGCTAACGTCGATGGTTGCAAGGTCTCTCCAACTTTCGAAATGCCTCCGGAGTTGCGTGGTAGTAAACCAGTTAAGGCCAAGGACGGGACCTATTCGCTGGGCCCATGGCGCACAGCCGACGGAGTCATCGAATTGAAAATAGTGGTTTTGCGCGGAAAAAGAACGGATAGCTTTTTCACGCTGGATGGAAAACGACTCAAAGAAGCCACTGGCCAAGTGCCTCAGAACGTTTTGGAATGCGCGAAGAAGCTCGCAGCTGTCCAACAGCCTACGTTGTTTGAACTCGCGATGGATTCTCTGGTCCAGCCAGCCCAAGCCAGTTGTGGTGATTGCCCAGACGGTGTCGTCTTTATTGAGGGTGTCCGTGCTGATGGTACCCGCGTTGTATATGGGTTTTGTAAAGGACACCGTTGGCCTTGCAACTCAGCTTCCGTAGGACGCGTCTGATAACTGTACCCGCGTCGCTGTACGATCTGTGCGCGCCGCCCACCGCCGCCTTCGCGCAACTTCGGCGCAGCAGGCAGGGTTGCGGCTACAAGCTAATTGCGCATTGTCGTGGCGCCTCTACGAAACGCGCACTTTTTTCCAAACGCCGCCTTCTTCTTTCCAGTTGTAAAGCGGCTTGCCGTTGATTTTGTGAACGGAAGTTTCCGTGACGCTCATACTGCCGGGCTGTCCGGCCATGAAGAAATCGATGTCATAAATTGTGCCGTCAGTCGCTTTCATGTCGACACAGGCGAAATATTTGCCGCCACCGAGACTGGAGAGCCGATCGTCATGGACCTTGACCAAATCGAGCGCGAGATCTTTGCCCCGATAGTTGACATGAAACCTCTTGTCGCTGGATTTCTTGCGGTCGCTCGCGATGTGCCTCTTGATTCCGACAGAGATATCGGCCCTGCTCACTTCCGTTGTCGGCGTAGCACTCTGCGCAGATCCGGTTGTTACCTGTGTCCACGGTTGCGGTTGCGGTCGCGGATGTTCTGCAGCGAGGAGCGGCACAGCCGGCGCTAAAAACAATGCAACACAGACGGCGATGATAAGTTGTGTATTCATGGGATTGGATGCTGAACGTACTTTAATCGAGCTGCGGTGGAGATTTTATCGTGCTCGTCACGCTGTTGGGAAGCGAAATAGTTACATGTCTATGGATGCCCTCAGATTGTTCATAGTTTGATCGATCGTAGCCGCAGCGCATTCGCGATCACTGAAACAGAGCTAAAACTCATGGCAGCGCCGGCAATCATCGGACTCAAGAGAATTCCGAAGAAAGGATAAAGCACGCCGGCGGCGATCGGCACGCCGAGCGCGTTGTAAATAAACGCGAAAAATAGATTTTGCCGGATGTTTCGCATGACAGCACGACTGATGTGCATCGCTTTGACAATTCCCATCAGGTCACCTTTCACGAGCGTGATGCCAGCGCTTTCGATTGCCACATCAGTTCCTGTCCCCATGGCGATTCCGACATCAGCGGCGGCGAGAGCAGGTGCGTCATTGATTCCATCCCCAGCCATCGCTACGATCGCGCCTTTTGATTTAAATTTTTTAACGATGTCGATCTTTTCGTCCGGCATGACTTCCGCTCGGAAATCGTCGATGCCAAGTTCGCGGGCAACAGATTGTGCCGTCTGGCGGTTGTCACCGGTGCACATTATGACTTTCAGATTCATCCGGTGAAGCTCGCGGACAGCGTGCCTGGAACTTTCCTTGATTGGATCGGCAATGCCGAGAATGCCGACTGTCCGTTCATTTACCGCGAGCCAAACGGTCGTCTGTGCTTTTTCCTGCAAGCGATGGGCTTCTTTTTTTAGCTCTTCGGAGATCGTGACGTTTGATTCGGCAAGAAATTTTTCTTTGCCGATAAGGAGAGTTTTTCCACCGATTTTGCCGCCCACGCCGCCACCCGTGGTCGACTGAAAGTCCATCACGTCACGCAACTGGATTTTCTCTTTTTTTGCGGCCTCCACAATTGCACGCGCAAGCGGATGTTCGCTTTGAGACTCCAACGATGCCGCGATCTGCAAAAGATCGCGTTCACTCATGGCATTCGCGCAGATCCGGCTGACAACCTCCGGCTTGCCGGCCGTCAGCGTACCCGTCTTGTCCGTGATCAGGTGCGTAACTTTTTCTGTGACCTCGATCGCTTCCGCATTTTTTACCAGCACTCCGGCTTGCGCGGCGCGCCCGACGCCGACCATGATCGACATCGGTGTTGCCAGCCCGAGGGCGCACGGACACGCAATGATTAAGACCGAGACGGCATTGATCAAAGCGTAAGCCATCGCCGGCGCCGGCCCGACGATCGACCAAATCAAAAAAGCGATCAATGCAATGGCGATGACAGCCGGAACAAAATAGCCCGATACTGTGTCGGCGAGTTTCTGAATGGGCGCGCGGGTGCGCTGCGCGTCCCCCACCATTTGGACGATCTGCGCCAAGAGCGTTTCCGAACCGATTTTCTCGGCCCGCATCAAAAACGAGCCGGTTTGATTCACTGTCGCGCCGATTACTTTGTCATCAGGACCTTTGCCAACAGGCATCGGTTCACCGGTGACCATCGATTCGTCGATATTGCTTTTCCCTTCGACAATCACACCGTCGATTGGGACTTTCTCGCCCGGCCGAACACGGAGCATGTCGCCTTTTTCAATTTCATCCACGGAGATTTCCTGCTCTCGGCCATCGCGAACTCGATGAGCGGTTTTTGCGGCAAGACCGAGCAACGCCTTGATCGCCTGCCCGGTGCGACTGCGCGCCTTTGCCTCGATTAACTGCCCGAACAAAACAAGCGTCGTTATGACGGCTGCCGCTTCAAAGTACAGGCCGACTTCACCATTGCTCTGGAAAGAGTGCGGAAAAATCCCCGGCGCGATCACCGCAACAGCGCTGTAGAAATAGGCTGCACCGACGCCGACGGCGATCAGCGTGAACATGTTGAGGCTGTGATAAACGATCGACTGCCAGGCGCGTGTGAAGAAAAAGCCGCCCGCCCAAAGCACGACCGGGGTGGCAAAAGCGAACTCGATCCATTTCGAGATCTGTTTCGGGATCATCGCTTCCACGTGCAGCCCGGGAATCGCGTGACCCATTGCGATAAACAGCACCGGAATTGTGAGCACCAGCGCGATCCAGAATTTTTGCAACAACGAGCGAATCTCCTTTTGTTCCTCTTCGTCTCCTGCCCCAATCGTCTTCGGCTCAAGCGTCATCCCGCAAATTGGGCAATTGCCCGGATGATCCTGCTCGATCTCCGGGTGCATGGGACAGGTGTAGATCATTGAAGAAACCTAAATGTGTTGGCCAGGATGACTACTATAAGCGGTGCGTTCACGGAGTCGTTGTAGCCTGCCTCGCTGGGTCGAGGCGCTCACCGCTTGATCCACCTGCACGGCGACAGAGCGCCGTGGCTACAAGCGCTGCACATTTATGAGATGGCTTGCAGTCATGCCGCCTTAGCGGTTTCCATATCTTCGGTGTATTTACCGAAGCGTGCTTTGCTGTTGCACCACGCGCGGTGATGGAACGCCTGTTGCGCCTTGGCCACATTCGCCTGATCACCTTTCCAAGCTTTGAGCACTGGGGCTTGTAGTGCGCGCCCGTAGGAGAAACTCAATTGCCAGGGTAGGCCAGGCAGCTGATTCATTGCGTTGAGATGCTCGGTGGCTTGCTGATCAGTCTGCCCACCGGAGAGAAAGACAAGACCGGGAACAGCGGCAGGAACCACGCGTTTCATGCAACGCACTGTGGCTTCCGCCACTTCCTGTACCGAAGCCTGCTGCGGGCAATCTTTTCCCGACAGCACCATGTTCGGTTTCAGCAGCGTCCCTTCCAAGACGACAGAATGCTCATACAGAGCGTGAAAGACGCTTTCCAGCGTTTGCTGGGTCACTTCGAAGTGCCTTTCAATTGCGTGTGCGCCATCCATGAGTACTTCCGGTTCGACGATCGGCACCAAATCTCCTTCCTGACAAAGCGCCGCGTAGCGCGCCAACGCTTCGGCATTCGCCGCAATGCATGTATACGTTGGAATATTATCGCCGATGCTGATGACGGCACGCCATTTGGCAAAGCGTGCCCCCAGTTTCCGATATTCCGCCAGCCGCTCGCGCAGCCCGTCTAGACCCTCGGTGATTTTCTCGCCGGGGAAATTTGCCATCGGCTTCGCGCCTTTGTCCACTTTGATGCCGGGGATGATCGCTTGCTGCTCCAGCACCGCGACGAAGGTGCGACCGTCGCGAGTCTTCTGCCGAATCGTTTCGTCGAAGAGAATCACGCCGCTGATAAATTCGCCTACGCCGCCTGTGGTAAATAATACGTCCCGATATGTGCGGCGGTTTTCTTCTGTCGAAGCAACACCGATACTCTTCAATCGCTTTTCGATCGTCGCCGAACTTTCGTCCGCCGCCAGGATTCCTTTGCCAGGTGCGACCAGCTTTCTTGCCATAGATTCCAAATTTTCAGTTTCGATGGTTCTCTCCTTATGAATCATTTTCGCTGCTCTCCATAATGACAATTAACATATCGGTCGCAACCTTGAAAGGTTTCGCGATTGGCCGAAGGCCCGTTGCAAAGAGCGATCTAAAACATCTCGTGCTCGTAATCCTGATCATACTCCCCGAGCGCGAGCAGAAGCACGAGTAAAAGGAACAAGCCGCTGAACGCTTTCCTTCGACGCGCGGTCTAACTTGTGCTATACGCAAATCAGTGTTGAGCAGGATCATAATTTCGATGGCGATGGCCGCCGCGGTTTTCACAGCTCCGGTGGGTTTCGCCGCGCGATCGTGCATCCTCTCCAGCGTGCCAAGTCAAAAAGCTTGTCAACCAAGTTGCTGCGCCAACAAGACCTGTTGCGCGACATCGCCAAAGAACACAGCGCCGCCGTCGCAGCCGCTTGCGAAAGCTGATTCCAGTCAACAACTGAAGGCAACCGGCTTCGTCACCGCGCTGTCTTTCTCAGGTTGTGAGGCCAGAGCTGAGCAGTTCCGGTTCCACGCTGCATCACCGTTGACGGACTCACCGCCGCCGCGGCTCGCGCTACTCTGCACGTTTCTCATCTGATCCAAGAACGCTGACGCTCGGGGTGTGCCCATTCGCCGGCACGCGGAACTTCAACCGTTCTCTTGGATCAATGAAAACAACTTACCTTTTATTACTTAATTTAATTTCAGCTTTAACTTTTCGGACTGCGCAGGCCGGAGATAATGACAGTGCAGTCCGAGCGGGGCGT
>Ga0207684_10005199_pt1 | contig 12103 bp, 21 predicted proteins | sample KBSK5501metaG_FD_184342 | JGI IMG/M metagenome (GOLD analysis project Ga0207684, IMG submission 184342) | Corn, switchgrass and miscanthus rhizosphere microbial communities from Kellogg Biological Station, Michigan, USA - KBS K5-50-1 metaG... | ecosystem: Host-associated > Plants > Roots >... | reverse complement strand
TCTCGGGATCAAGACCAGGGAGATGCTGCGCGAATCGTTCTGGGACCCTCCTCAGGAGTTGGTGGATCTCGATATCCAAACCTTGGAAGCCCTCAGCGCCGCGCTGAAAAAGCTTCCAGCGCGGCGGGGCCACGGGGAGGTGGGATGCTGAGCAACGGACGCCGCCAGCAGTCCTATCGTGGCCCGGCGTGCAAGAGCGCCTTCGGTTCGCGTTATAGAGAGCCCATGATTTTGAGGTGGGCCGTAGTTTCCGTAACGCGAACCATCTCGAGATTGTGGGCCGGGCCGTCCGCCTAACCCGAGGTGCGTCCTAAAGTCCCACGACGGGAGACGTGACCTGCCGTACCAGCGGCACGTGATCATGTATGCGCTGAGAGTTGTGTATCAAGATCGATAGGCCCCAGCGTCACTGGGGGTGTTATCAGGCTCAAGAAGCACCGCCAATTTCATAATCTGCGCGAAAGCGAATCCGGCAGAGTGAAGAGGAGTTGACTGTGGAATCCGATCAGTTGGTCATCCGTCAATTTGCCGAGACGCTGATGCAGTTCGTGAGAGACGAATCCATTTCAGACTGTGACCGTCTCACGGATGGACGGACCAGGGGACCACAGGGTGATCGGTGGAGACACGCACTCGGCGAGTTGACAGCACGGGACGCCGTCAGCCTTTTGATCCCAGATATCGTCGATCAGGTTCTGTTCCACCTGATGGACGCCATCGACAATGACCACCTTCCGCTTGCCTGGCAGCGCCAGGATCAGTCCCATGTTTCTTTGGCTCGAGCAGGACACGGCGAAATGGCTGGCTGGGTTGCCATGGGTAAGGGTGGCTGGATTGAGAGATTCTCGAAGCAGCGCTTCACCGACTATCTGACCGACTTGCCCTGACAATTTGGGCCAGGTGTGGGGCGTAGTTTCCGTAACGCGAACCGAAGCGTCACGGTCATTGGACCGCGAATCGCTCTCGAGCCGTATGGACCGCGATCGCGCGGCTCCTCGTAGAAGCCGGCCCATACGCTACTAAGAGGTGTCTGCAAGACCGGGGCGCCAAATGGCAACCGAAGCAGGGTGCTCGAAGATCGGATCCAGCAGGTCTACGCGTAGAGCTCGTCCAGCTGGTACGGGACGTCGTCAAGGAACCACGCCTCGACGATCAAGCCATCTTCGAACCGCACGACTTGGACTGCGAAGTTGGACAGCGACCGGCCCGCTCGCGTGCGCGAGATCCGCAGCAGCGCGACAGCGTAAGCGTCGCTGGCGAAGAGCTCGAACGGCTCCATCTTCATGGTGCCGCCGGTTTCGCGCGCCAGCAATCCGAGGTACTGCTGGAACTCCGCCCAGCCATGACGGTCACCCGCGAACCGCTTCGGAGAGCTCACATGCCAGACGAACGCGGGAGCGAAGAACGAGCGGAAACCTGCGAAGTCGCCGCGGGCGAAGGCCTCGAAGGCGGCCCCGAGCTTGCTGGCGTTGGGGTGCTCCAACCTACATCGAATCGTAGCCCCGCCGTTCATCGGACTTGAGCAGGCCATAGTTTCAGTAACGCGAACGGTGTCGAAGTGCAGGGCGGCGCTAATCCGTTTGGTTCGACCTCGTAGGCCTGCGACAGGATTAGGCTGCGAGACCGGCGACAATCGTGAATGTGCGAACGCAGAACAAGAGGTTGACGGGACCGCGGGAGAGCTGACTTACGGGAACAACCGACCGGAAGACCGTGGTTTCCCGCGACGGGACCCGAATCGCCTATTTCAAAAGCGGCAGCGGCCCTGCACTCGTGCTGGTGCACGGCGGGTTCGTCGACCGCCGCTTCTGGGGACCAGCCCTGCCGTTGCTAGCACAGCACTTCACGGTCTATGCAATGGACCGGCGTGGGCACGGGGATAGCGACGCCTACCCGGCTGATCACGATATCGCGCGCGAGTACGAGGATGTGGCTGCAGTGGCCTTAGCGGTCGGCGCGCCCCTCGATGTGCTCGGTCATTCGTCCGGGGCCCATGTGGCGCTGCATGCCGCCCGCCGTACGGGTCTGGTGCGACGGTTGGTCCTCTACGAACCCCCGCGGCTTGACGCCTTCACATCCAGCCTGCGGGCGCGGTTGCATGCCAGCCTGGCAGCGGGGGATCTCGACTCGATTGTGGCCACCGTCCTTGTTGATGTCGTTGTGTCAACAACCAATCCAGGCCTCCTCCCGAGCGCGCGACAGCAGGTATTGGCAGGTTTGCGCGAATCGCCGATCTGGGCGGGCGCGCTACTGAATGCAGGCGCCATACCCGCCGAGGCGGACTCGTACGCCACTTACCGCTTCGACCCTGACGAGTTTCGCGACTTCAGTACCCAGACCGTGCTCCTGCTCGGTAGTGCTAGCGGCCCGGTCGTGCAGGGATGGGTGCAGGATCTCCAGGGCGCCCTGCCGTCCAGTCGAATCGTGATATTGGAAGGCCAGGGGCATGGGGCGATGCACGAGGCGCCGGAGTTATTTGTGGACAATGTGCGGTCGGCTCTCGAGTCAGTGCCGGACTCTTAGCGACCTCCACTTGGCGATGGCGCGACCAGGCTGGTGGGCCTGGATGGACTCGAACCATCGACCAGCCGATTATGAGTCGGCGCCGCTGACTTTGGGGCCTGTTTCAAATTGATAGGAACGGCCGATTTCCTGATCCGGGTTCCGTAGAGGACCGACCGGGACGGGTGCGTCGTGGCTTCCGGGGGCGCGTAAGGGCCGCACCACTGGAAGGCCGACCGTAACCCCCGCCGCGCTGGGAGAGCGAAAGGAGATGCAAATTTCACCCCAAGGTTCAGCGCGCTCCATTCGCGTCGACATCGACGCCATCGCGCATCAGCGCGCCCTCCGCGGCTGGACCTGCGGGGAGCTGGCCGAGCGCGCCGGCGTGTCGCCGCAGACCTTGAGCAACGTCAACCGCAGCGGACGCTGCAGCCCAGCCGTCCTCCGCAAACTGGCGCGGGCGTTTGCCAAGGCCGACCCGCTCGAGGGCGCGGAGGCGCTCCTAGCCGCGTAACCCCCGAACCGCTGGGAGGGCGAGCTCCCGTTCTTGTCGCCGTCGACCGCGATCGCCGCGGCACGGTGACGAGGTGCGAGAGATCGCACCGGCTTGGAACTGAAGGCCCCAGGCCACCCCGCGGATGCCTATTCAGACCGGTAGGGATCGCCCGGTCTGAATAGGTGCGGGACCACCCTTCACCTTCCGCGGTCCCAAATTCAAGCCTTCGAGGTGCCTTCCATATGAACAGTCCGACCGATCCCGGCGCCGCTCTTACTGGCGCAAACGGCGACGTCCTCGTTGTCGTTACAGCATCCGAACTTCAACCCAAACGCAGAGTGCCCCCCGAGTTTTCGCGTGCTCGCGAGGTCCGCGTCGTCCGCCGGCATGACTGCTACTCCAAACACCGGACCTTCGAGCGCTTCGCGCACTGCGCGTGGCCTAAGGCCGTCTGGGTCTATGGCGAGGGCGAATGGGGGACCGTCCGTTATTGCCGGGACGTGACGACAGTCATGCTCCACAAGACCGAGGCCGCGGCGCGCGGGGCGATGGCCCGAATCGACAGCGGGACCTGCGGCGGGCTTTGCACCAACGACCACGAGCTGGTCCGGCTGGTGCTGGCATGACCGCACAAGCCAACGACGCATTCTGGATGCCTGCGAACGACCCCGACGGCCGATGGGCGCGAGCTCATGCCGCCGCGGTTGCGGCGCGAGAGGAGTCTGTCTCTGGCGTGCCCCGCGACGAGGCGCCCGTCGCCGCGGACCCGGATGATGACGACGAGCAAGACATAACCGGTTGGGCCCGCATCGACCTCGGCCCACACATCGAGGGCGCCGCCGCCGACCCGGAGCCCGTGGTGCTCACGCGCACGGACGGCGTCAAGTTGCTGTACGCCGACAAGCTGCACTGGTTCAGCGGCGAGCCCGAGAGCCTAAAAAGCTGGCTCGCTCAGGTCGCCGTGGCGCAGGCGCTCGCGGACGGGATGGCGGTCGCGTTCCTCGACTTCGAGGGCGACGCCGCTGAGATCGTCTCGCGCCTGCGCGCGCTGGGCGTCGGCGACAAGGCGATACTCGCCCGCCTTAACTACCACCGGCCCGAGGCGCCGATGACGGCACAGCTCGTCGACCAGGTCGTCGCCCACGCCGCGGGCGCGAACGTCGCGCTCTGCGTCATCGACGGCTGCCAGGCCGCCATGGGCGCGAGCGGGCTCGACTCGAACAGCGCGAAGGACTTCTACCAGTGGTGGAACCGCCTCGGCCGGCGCCTACAGGCCGTCACCCACGGGCCCATGGTCGTCATCGATCACGTCGTCAAGAACGCCGAGAACCGGGGCCAGTACGCCGCCGGCACGGGTCAGAAGCTCGCGGCCGTCGACGTCCACCTCGGGCTCGAGCTCGTGCGGGCGTTCGGCCGCGGGCTGACGGGCGAGTCGAAGGTCATCCTCCACAAGGACCGCCCGGGCCGGCTGCGGCCGCGCGCGTCAGGAAAGCTGCTCGGCCGCCTCGTCCTTGAGAGCGACGCTGTCACCGGCTCCGTCGGGCACGTCATCGAGCCCGCCGCGGACGGGGACGGGAAGTTTCGACCGACCGCGCTCATGGAGCGGGTCAGCCGGTATGTCGAGCTCGCGAGCGGGCCGGTTTCACAGAAGCGGATTCGGGACGAGGTCGTGGGTAAGGTCAAATACCTGGTCGAGGCGACGCGCTGCCTCCTCGAAGAGGGCTACCTCGAAACGACGCCGGGGCCGATTGTCGCTGGGAATGCGACCGCAACTTACGCGAGCGTGCGCCCCTATCGCGAGTCGGACGATGGTCCAAAGACTAGCCCGATTCAGGGGGAGATCGAGGTCTAAATGAGCCTGCATGTTCCCATGTTCCCCACATGTTCCCCGCATGTTCCCGGAACACGGGCGAGTGCCCTATGTTCCCATGTTCCCCCCCTCTATACAGAGGGGGAACTGGGGAACATGGCACGGGGATGGTTTTACGGCCGCCCATGTTCCCGCTCGTGAGTAAGAGTATCCGGCGCCGCGCCGACATCGATGACGCCGTCCCGCCCGACCTGCGCCGGCGGCTCCGGGTGTGGGACGTCGACTACCGCCTAAACATCCAAAACGAGCTACGCAAGCGCCGGCACGCAATTGGTCCGGCCGAGATGCGCCGGCTGAAGGATCGTATCGCCAGGAGGCGGCTCGCGCGGGCCCGGCAGCGCGCCGCGGCGAAAGCGGCAGCCTAGAGACCCCGAACCGTTCCCGCCGTGCCGCGGCGGGTCGTCGCTGGGCCCTACACAGCGGCGGCTCGCCACGACCTGGCGATACCGATCACATTGCGGGCATCGACCCGCCAAGGAGACCACATGTCCGACCCTAGCCCCAATCTTCCTAGCAAACCCGCGGCGATAGCGCCGACGCCCGCCGGCGAGTCTGGCGCGCGGGACGTCCTTGGGGCGATCTTGTCGCCCGCCATCCTGACCAACCCGCGGCCGGCGAGCTCGAGCTTGCCCTGGGCGCCGCCGGTGGTACCGGAAACCGCCCCGACCGTCGCGCAGCCGCCGCAAGCGCAGCCGGACGGCACAAACCGGCCGGTCCCATTCGACGGCGCACCGGCGGCACCGCAGGGTGGCCCGCGTCCGACGCCGTTCAAGCCGGCGAAGGAGTAGTGATGACCGATTACGAACGCGAAGCCAAGGAGCTGGCGCTCTTGGCCTACAAGTCCATCACCGAGCTCATGCAGCTGGCGATTGTCGTGGCGACCATCGTGGGAGATGGTACGCAACCGCTCACCCGCGAAGAAGGGGTCGCGGTCAAGAGCCTCAAGCAGGTGGGGGCGACACTCGCCGACATGGTTGGCGCGTTTCGCCTGGTCGTCCTCGGCAAACGAGAAGCGAAGGTTGACGGCGACCTTTGGCGGCTACATGACCAGATGCTACGGCGCGACTTCCAGATCGCATCGCTGCACGCCGCCAGCATCGACGATGTTTGGTTCACTGAGCGCGGCGGGCCGGCAAACCCCGAGACCGTGACCGTCGCCAAAGGGGCGGCCGCGTGGTGCCGCGACGACCTCGCCCTCGACCGCGTGCCCCGTGTTCGCTGGTTCTCGGAGCGGGTCAGCACCTCGGACGCCAAGACGTTCACATCGGCACGGGGCACGACGGGCATGCATATGACCGGGTCGAGCGATATCTGGGTCCACGCCGGGCTCGAGCCTCGCGACGCGATCCGCACGGTCGCCCACGAATCGAAACACGTCGCGCAAGCGAGCGACGCCACCGAGGTCGAGATTGACTACAGCGCCCGGGCGAGCGAGCAGGAAGCCCACGGGTATGGCAAGAACGTCGCCTTGCGGCTGTGGGGCAAGTTCGGCCATGGGCCCGCGGGTCTGTGGCTGCGAAGCGCGCGGGCCGCGGCTTATCCGGCACACGGAAATTTCTAAGGAGCGACGATGACAACCAAACAGACGACGAAAACCGGCGACCCTGTCCCGTACAACGAGTACGCCGACCGCGGGACTTTCGGAACGAGCCGCGACGAGGTCCTCGAAAAGGCGAAGGCGGATCACCCGCCCGACTCTGCTGAGCTCGAGGCGGCGGCCGCAGTTGAACGTGAGACCGAGAAATTCAACGCTTGGCTACGATCTGCCAGTTCGAAGATGCGCGACGTCGGCTCGGGCATGGGCGAAACCAGCGGATTTGCGTTCCTACCTGACGCCCTGCGGGACGAATACGAGGCGCTTCGTGACGCGCTTCAAGGCCTGTTGGTGAAGAGGAACCGATTGACCGCCATTCGCCAAGCCAAGATTCGCGCGCAGGTCGAGCGCGAGAAGGCGGCCGAGGCAGAGAAGGCGCAACGGGCCTACATGGCGAAGCGCGGCGTAAAGGCGCCGGCGGACGACGAGTGGCAGCCATTCCGCCCCGGGGTCGTGGCGAGATGAACGAGATCTTCACGCTGACCAACTCAGCGGACCTCGCCGAATCGCTCGAGGTCAAGGCGGCAACGGGCGCGGCCAACAGCTACGCCGCAGCCCTGACGCAGGCGATCAACGCGCTACCGGCCAAGCACCGCGAACCGATCACCCAAGCGGCCGTGAACGCCATCAAAGCCGTGGTCCATGCCACCGCAACGGCCAAGGAGGCGCGATGGGCCTTGAAGATCGAAGCGGTCAAAGCCGCGCTCGAAGAGTACCGAGCCGCGATCGAGGCGCATAACAAGGCAACGAAGCCGGTAGCGCGCAACGTGCCCGTCGGTCCGCCGCTCGCCGGCGCGCCTGCGGTCGTCTTCGAGCCAGGTGCGTTCAGGATTGAATTCCCCGGTTCGCTCGACGTTAACCTTCATCGCGCCGAGCCGCAAGAGATCGAGATCACGCGCGACGATCAAGGGCGGGTCAGTGGCGCCGTGAGTCGCTAGTGACGGTGCGCGCCTGTGTCGTCTGCGGGAAGCTTATCCCGCTCAGCAAGTCTCGTTGCGCGACGCATCAAGCCGAGCAAGACAGGGCCTACGGGACACGGCAGCAGCGCGGATACGACGCGGCGTATGACCGCATGCGGCGGGTCGTGCTGGCCGAGGAGCAGGCCTGCGCCGTGTGTGGCGCGTGGTTCGAAGAGGGCGACCGCGTCGAGGTCGATCACATTGTCCCGCTGCGTGAGGGCGGCACGAACGAGCGCGACAACCTGAGGGCCGTCCATGCCCGATGCAACAATCCGGGCCGGCCCAAAGGGGGGGTAGGGTGAACGCTTTTCGGGGTCGTCGGCGAAGGTTTCCACCATCCGCCGGGAGAGAAAGCGCGAATTCAAATCGGAAAATGAAAAGCGGGGAGATGTCAAGTGGGCGTTTACAGCGTTGACGCGGCGGGACCGAGGTGCCCCTGTGGCGCGAGTTTCGAGCCCACGCAAGGCCGTGGACGTCCGCGGCGATATTGCCGCGACTGCGCGGCCGACAAGGCGACCCTCGCCAAGGCTTGGCGCCTGGCGCACCCCGATAGAGTCGAGGCGCGCAACGCGGCGCGACGCCAGGGCGGCGGGTGGGGATGGCACCACGTCGAGCGCGCCTCTGGCGACGAGCGCGTCGTGCGGCTGGCGGTTGCGATGGCCCGCCCCGCGGCCTAGGAAAAGAAAAGAGGGCCGGCGCACCGCCGACCCTTGTCGCGTTTCCGGGCTCGCGCCTACGGCGTCGCGAGTTGAAACGTCAGGATCGCGCCGAGGCACGCGTTCTGATTTGTCGACGGCAGGTTGACGAACGTCACGGTCATACTACCGACGCTGGCGCCGCTCACCGACACGGTGGCGTTGACGCCGAGGTTCGGCGCGGTGAACGAGCCGGGCAGGGTTACTGAGTCGCAGCCGGTCTTGTCGCTGGTGAACCCCGCGAGCCGGATCGAGCTGACGAACCCGGGGCAGTTCGTGAGACATGAGGCGCTGACGGGGAACGTGACGGTGCCGCCGGGCACCAGGGCGCTCGTGGAACCGCCCGCGTAGGTGAACGAGGTCCCGCCGCCAAGGCTGAGCGAAACAGTCGAAGCGGTCGTCGAGACCTGAGCGCCTGCAATATTCCCGGTGCCCGTTGCCGAGAAGTAGGCCAGTGCCTCGGCGACTGGCATGACGAGTAGGGCGATCGCGACCGCAGCCGCGAACGTCCGCGGCGAGGTTCGGCGCGTGAAGCGACGTCGGATGGTGGTGAGTAACGTCAAGGGTGTCTCCTTACACAATGGAGGCGCCGGTGGGGACCGACGCCTCACGGGAAGCAGGGATAGGGGTAGGCGACAGGTCAGGCGTCCGGCACCACCTCCTCGGGGATCGAGTAGCCTCCCCAAAAGACGATGTGGGCCGGTCTAGGCCGCCTTCGCCGCGGCGCCGGCGCGGCCGCGGGTCGTGGGCGGGCGAACTCCACCCAGCAGTAGCCACACCAATGGCTCTCGGGGTTGGTTGCAAGGCCGCAGCGGGCGCAGTGCCGATGCTCGAGGTCGGCGAAACCGCAGAGCGTCGGCGTGCAGCTCATCGCCACGGCCGGTCGGTCAGGCCGAATCCGTACGCCGCGGATGCGGGCGGGGTCTTCGGTAGGGCCCCAGGAGCCACGCAGCGGGCGGACAGGTCCGCGACGCCCACGCCGCGGACCTTCCCTACCGCGTACGGGGTCAGGAGGCCGCCCAGGACGCCCGAAAGCGGCTGGGGCGGTGCGGTGGGCCGTCTTACCGACATGTCGCCCATGTCGGCGATTCTGCGCGCTTCTGCGCACTATGTCAACGGGTCTACGCCCGTTCGCTTAGAATCTGCGCACGTCCGTTATAGATTCCGCGGCGATGCCGGCACTAAAGTCGCTCGACGACGCCGCTAGGGCGGCGAAGGTCAGCCGTCGCCTACTTCAGCAGTGGCTCAAGGAAGGCAAGCTCAAGCGCTGGCAGGTCCCCGGCGACCGCCGGCGGTTCGTCGACATGGTCGAGGTCAAGCGTTTACTCGAGCCGCGGCCGCTCGACTAATGGCAGAGATCAAGCGGCACATCGTCGTCTTCTTGGCGACCGGCCAGCGCGAGGAGTTCCGCGACGTCAACGCGTACGCGTTCGTCGGACCCAATGAACGCGACCTAGAACTACACGACCGGGACTGGGACAACCACGTGACGCGGCGGATCGTCGCCTACTTTCCGGCGGGCGGATGGGTCGGCCTGACTTGGGACGAGCTCGACGACAACGCCGACGCGCGAAAGATGGGGTTCAGGGTTCCGACGCCGTAAACGAAACATCAAAGGAACAGGCGAGCCCGCCAGGGCAGGACTATCGGCGACTGTCCCGCCGGGCGCGTGATGGGCACCGGCCTCGGCCGGGTGAATGGGCCACGACTCGGTCCCGCTGTTGTGCGATGGGACAGGATGTCGTTGGGCGGTTGGGCGATCCGTGCGACGGCATAGACCCGGCGTTCGACATCGAGGCCGAACGCTGCAACGTCTCCAAAGGGTAAGACCCACCGGTGCGGCGCCCCCTTCGTCACTGTGACACCCTTCTCCGGAACGCCGACATTCAATCGCCAGTAGTTGCCGTTCGTGTCTTGAGCCAGGATTCCGCATGCCTCAACCGTGATCGGATGGTCGCGGTCGTTGACCACGTAGAAAATGAAGGCTTCGCGCCCTGCCCCGACTTGGTCACGGACGATTTCGGGGCCGCCCCGCACGCTGACCTTCAGGCGGCGCCCGTCGACGAATCGGACGACCGCGACCACGGTGGCGATCGCGGCCGTGATGACCAGGTAGCTCTGGAGTGCCTCGATGAGGGTCATTGAGCCCAGATCCTAGTTGAGGATCGGCCGGTAGCCCTGCGGCGCCTTCGCCGCGGCGCCTGAGCAGCGCGACAGGGTCGTCTAGGCCGCAGTAGAATTGACATCGGGACGGCGGCCAGCGGCAAGCGGAGCTGCAGTCGTGGCAATCCGAGTTGGGTTAGTAGGCCAAGGCATAGGGCCGGTAGCTCAGTAAGGAGAGCGCCTGACTACGAATCAGGAGGTCGCGGGAGCAAAGCCCGCTCGGTCCACTCGTTTGGAAAGGGCTGGATTCGCCGTCCCACTGCACCCGGTCCTTGAACTTTCCGGTACAGTTGCAGAAGCGCCGGTCGTATTCGTACCTCCCCGCAGGCGGCCAAACCGTCAGCCGGAGGCCCGTAGGGTAACCGAGGGGTGCGGCCGGCGCTTCCTTGTGTTAGGGCAGCTCCCAGAGGTTGAGCCGACCGGCGAGCCCCGCGTCCCACCGCTCGAACCGCGCCGCGTCCCCGGCGCAATGCTGCAGCCCGGCGAGGTAAATGGTCGCGCCCGGCGCACCGTCCAACGCCTCGAGCGCCGTGTCGAGCTCGTCGCCGAGGACGTCGGCGCCCGCGTAGTCGATCTCGTCGAGCTCCATCGCCGCGGCGCGGATCGCGTGCAGCTCGGCGACGAGGGCGGGCAGCCGGTCGAGGGTGGCGAGAGAATCGCGGACGGTCATCGGTCCTCCTCCCCGCTCAGCGTCCGCACCATCGAGCGGTACGCGTCGCCGGTTCCGAGGTGTTCGTAGATCTCGTCGATCATCTTCGTCGTCTTGTGGCCGACGATCCGCTTGAGCTGCATCGGGTGCATGTCGCGCTGCAGCTGGTAGGTCATGAACGAGTGCCGGAACAGGTGTGGGTGGACCGGCCGTCCGGCGCGGCTGACGCCGGCCTGCTCCGCGACCTCGCGCACGACCTGCTGGACGCCCGACTCTGTCAGGGGCCCGAGGCCCGCGGCGTGTGGGCGCCGGCGCTCGGCGAGGAAAACCCGGTCGCTCGTGGCGCGCTTCGGCCTCGTCTCGGTGGCGAAGCGGCGCAGGCGCGCATAGAGCTTCGGGATCGGGACCAGCCGCTCGCCGGTCTTGCCGCGGGCGCGGATGAACTTCTCCCCGTCGCGGTCGATGACGTCGGACGTCCGCAGGTTGACGAGCTCGCCGACGCGGATCCCGGTGTCGGCCAGGACGCGGACGATCAGCTTGTCGCGCTCCGACCCGGCGGCGTTCTCCATGCGGGTGATCTCGTCGCGCGTCAGGGTCTCGCGCTCGATACGGTCCTGCTTGACGAGTTTCACGGTGCGCGTGTCCTGGCCGCGCTCCTCCTTGGCCCAGTTCAGCGCGACGTTCACCGACCGGAGGTAGCTGTTCACCGTCGGCGTCGCGAGGTTCCTCGCGATCAGTTTGGTCCGCAGCTTCTCGAGGGCGCGCTTGTCGAGGCGCTCGACGTCGACGATCCCTTCGCGGACGCAGAACGGGAGGAGCTCGCGCTCCAGCGGGCCGCGGTACTCGCGCACGGTCTTCGGCGAGAGCTCGCGGTTGGTCACCTTGGCTTGTCGGTCGGCGAGGAAGTCTCGGACGAGGTCTTGGATGGTCATATCGGAGCGGATTCTATCACGAACCGCCTCTAAGGCACACACCGACTGCCGAGAATCGCAAACGATTAGAGCGTCTCTGTAGGAGGTATGAACCCCGCTTTTCGTATTCAGAATGAGGATTTGGTGGGCCTGGATGGACTCGAACCATCGACCAGCCGATTATGAGTCGGCCGCTCTAACCAGCTGAGCTACAGGCCCCCGGCCCCGGATTCAAGAGTCTATTCCGGGAACCCTGGGCGTTTC
>Ga0207684_10005198_pt1 | contig 12104 bp, 10 predicted proteins | sample KBSK5501metaG_FD_184342 | JGI IMG/M metagenome (GOLD analysis project Ga0207684, IMG submission 184342) | Corn, switchgrass and miscanthus rhizosphere microbial communities from Kellogg Biological Station, Michigan, USA - KBS K5-50-1 metaG... | ecosystem: Host-associated > Plants > Roots >... | reverse complement strand
GCTCGACACCATCGAGGCCGAGTTCCACCGCCAGCATCTCGCGACGTACGGCCATTCGAGCCCGGGCGCGCAGATCGAGCTCGTCAACGCACGGCTGACCGCCTATGGTGTCGTCCCCAGACCCGCTGGAGAGCGCTACCGGAGCGCGAGCGAGTCGATGGATATGGCGCTGGCCGAGCGGCGAGCCGTGTGGTTCCACGGCGCACCGCACGACTGCCCGGTGTGGGAGCGCGAGCGCCTTCCCGAGGGAGCCACGCTCCGCGGCCCCGCCATCGTCGAGGAGTTCGGCGCGACGACGATCGTGCCGCCGGGCTGGCGCGGCGAGGTCGACGTGCACGGCAACCTGCGCTTCACGCGGGAGACGCCGGCGTGATCGATCCGATCACGCTCGAGGTGCTGCGCGAGGCCCTCGTGTCGATCGTGCGCGAGATGCGCGTGACTCTCGTGCGCACCGCGTACTCGTCGATCCTCTATGAAGGCGAAGACTTCTCGTGTGTCCTGATGGACGGGCACGCCCAGATCGTCGCCATGTCCAAGGGCCAGGATCATCCGCTCCACATCGTCCCGATCGGCTGGTCGATGAAGGCCGTGCGCGAGAAATTCGGCGACGATATCCACCCCGGCGACATCTTCCTGCACAACGAGCCCTACACCGGCGGCACCCACCTCAACGATGTGGCGATGATCTATCCGCTCTTCGCCGCTGACGGCGAGCTCTTCGTCTTCCCGGTCGTGCGAGCCCACTGGGGCGATGTCGGCGGGATGAGTCCCGGCAGCCTCTCCGGCCGTGCGACCGAGATCTTCCAGGAAGGCGTCCGCATCCCGCCGATCAAGGTCGTGGACCGCGGCCGGCCGAACGACGCGGCGCTCGACCTGATCTTCAGCAACATGCGCGGCCCCCGCGAGCGCCGAGGCGACTACCAGGCGATGCTCGGCACGTGCCGAAAAGCCATCGAGCGGATCGAAGAGCTCATCGCGCGCTACGGCGCCGCGACGATCCGCGAGGCCGTCGCCGAGCTGATGGACCGCGCCGAGGGCCGCATGCGTCGGGCCATCCGCGGGCTCCGCGCGGGCGAGTATTTCTACGAGGCGCATCTGGAGGCCGGCACCGAGCGGCTCGATCCGCTCACGGTGCGCGCGAAGGTCGTCGTCGAAGGCGACACGATCACGGTGGATCTCGCCGGCACCTCGCCGCAGACACTCGGGCCGACCAACGTCGGTCCCGCGATGGCGCCCACCGGTGCCTTCACGATCATCAAGTCGTTCCTCGATCCCGGCTCCGACGTGAACTCGGGCGCTTTCCGGCCGCTGACTGTGCTGACACCACCGGGCACGATCGTGAACGCCGACCCTCCCGCGCCGTGCGGCGGCATGGTCGAGGTGAAGTACTGCGTCGAGTCGGCCGTGATGGGCGCTCTGGCCCAGGCGCTCGACGGCAAGATCGCCGGCGATCTCAAGGGCGGCGGCAACCACTGCTACGTCGGCGGCCCGCATCCGCGCACGGGCGAGACGTTCATCTTCTACGAGTACCCGGCCGGCGGCACCGGCGGCTTCGACGGCGGCGACGGCAGCAACACCGTCCGCACGTGGACCGAGAGCGACATGACGACGCTCCAGCCCATCGAAGCGGTCGAGCAGCTCTATCCGGTGCGCATCGAGCGCACCGCGCTACGGGAGGATTCGGGCGGACCCGGGCAGTGGCGCGGCGGCCTCGGTCTCACGCGGGAAGTGCGCATCCAGACCGTGGGAGCTCAGCTGTCCGTACTCGCGGAAAAGGCCGTGCTGCCACCCTTCGGCGTCTGCGGTGGTGGGGCCGGCGCGACCAATCGCTTCTGGGTGCGGCGAGACGGTCGGCGCGTCGAGACGTCGCCGCTGCCCGGTAAGGTGAGCGGATTCCCTCTCGAGCCCGGCGACGTACTACTCATGGAGTCGAGCGGCGGCGGGGGCTTCGGCGATCCGCTCGAGCGTGATCCCGCGCGTGTCGCGGCCGACGTGGGCGAAGGTTATGTCACGGCGGCGGCCGCGGAGGCGATCTACGGCGTCGTGCTGCGCGTGGGCGGGCCCGACGCCACCGCGACCGAGGCGCGGCGCTCGAAGCTGCACGCCGCCCGGCTGCGGGTGCGCGTGGTAGCGGCGCCAGGACTCGACAGCGGTCGCGGACGCGAGGTTCGCCTGAGCGCTGACGTCGCGCGGCGAATCAGCGTGGAGCCGGGCTCGGTCGTCGAGCTCGTGAACCCACGCGGGGCGCCGCTACGGGCTTGGGTCGCGAGCCTGACCGCTCGGTATGCGGGCGTCGATGCTCCCGTGGCCGAGCTCGCGCCGATCGCGCTGCGCATGCTCGCCGTCGCGGACGACGAGGAGGTGATAGTGCGCGCCGTTCACACGGGCGTGCTCACAGCGCCCGACTCCAGGAGGACCTGATGGTCCGGCGCACAATGCCGGTCCTCAAACCGCCACTGTCCGCTACGGTCGCCAAGGATCGCGCGGATCGTCTCTGACAGGCGCGCAGGCGCTCGGCTACGTGAGCGGCGCGCCGTCTCCCGTGCGGGGCTGCCCGGGCCGCTCTACTGCGACACCAGCGCCGTGCTCAAGCTCTACCTGCCTGAACCAGGAAGCGACGAGTTCAACGAAATGGTTGAGGGCCGGGACGATGTCCTCGTATCCGATCTCGCCGTCACGGAGATCCTCTCCGCGGTCGCCCGCCGCCTTCACCAGGGGTCGCTCACACGGGAGAGTGCCCGGCGACTCCAGCACGCGATTCTCGGGCGCCTCGATGAGGGCGTGTATCACCGCGTCGAATTGACTCGCGAGGTACACCGCCGGGCGGAGCATTTCCTTCTGACGCGACGGGAAGCTTCGCTCCGCGCCGGCGACGCCCTCCACCTGGCTCTCGCGACATCGGCCCGGGCGGCGTCGTTGGCGACGTTCGACGCCGGGCTGGCCGCCGCGGCTCGCGCCGTTGGGCTTGCTGTCTACCCCGCCTGAAGCTGCCGCGTTCGTGGCCGTTTCCGCCGGGCAACTGCTTGACTCCCCGGCCCGGGTCGGCCTACCCTCTTGAGGCTATGGCGCTGACATTCCGGAAGATCCATCCGGTCTTCGTAGGCGAATCCAGTCCGATCGAGCTTCGCGCAGTTCACGACGTGGAAACACTGGCCAAGATCCGCGCCGGGATGGACGAATTCGCCGTGCTCATCTTCCGCGACCAGCCGTTTGCCGACGCCGAGCAGCTCGCCTTCGCTCAGCGCCTGGACGGGCGCCTGCACGAGGGCACCGGCAGCCGCGTGATCGCGAAGAACCGCTTCGGGAACGAGGCGCTGTCGGACATCTCGAACCTCGATGCCGACGGCGAGATCATGAAGGCCGACGATCGGCGACGCCAGTACACCCTGGGCAATCGCCTCTGGCACACTGACGCGTCGTTCAAGGATCCCGCAGGGCGGTACTCGATGCTGCACGCGCGCGTGGTGCCCCCGGTCGCGGCCGATACCGAGTTCGCCGACATGCGCGCCGCCTACGACACCTTGCCGGCCGAGACGAAGGCGTTGATCGAGGGGCTCCGGACCCACCATTCGATCGCCCACTCCCGACAGATCCTCGGGTTCGAGTTCTCGCCGAGCGAGCAGGACCAGCTGAAGGGCGCGATCCATCCGCTCGTCCGTACGATCCCGCGCTCGCTGCGCCGCTCGCTCTATCTCGCGTCGCACCAGACGCGGATCATCGACTGGCCGCTGCCGGAGGGGCGTCTTCTGCTGCGGGACCTGACGGAGCACGCGACCCAGCGGGAAAACGTCTACCGTCACGAATGGCGCGTCGGCGACCTGGTGATCTGGGACAACCGCGCCACCATGCATCGTGCACGGCCGTTCGACGACGGGAAGTATCGCCGCGAGCTCCGGCGCGTGACGACCCTCGACATCGAGCAGCCCGCGCTGGCCGCGGTCGGCTCCTAGCTCGCGAGCTCCCGCCCTGGAAGCCGACGGCCGCTCGCCGCTCGACGCCGCACGGAAGCTCGTCCCCCAGATCCGCTCGGCCGCGGACGAGATCCACGCCAACCGCGAGCTGCCGCGCCCGCTGTTCGAGGCGATGGCCGACGCCGGGCTGTTCCACATGGCGATCCCGCGCGCGATCGGCGGCGGCGAGATCGACCTGCCGACGTACGTCCAGGTGATCGAGGAGATCGGCAAGGCTGACGCGAGCACGGGCTGGTGCCTGAACCAGGGCGCGATCTTCGGCACCTACGCGGCACGGATGCCGCGCGCGGTTGCGCGCACGATCTGGACCGACGTGCCGCGCGCCGTCGTGGCCAACACGCCGGCCCCGACCGCGAAGGCGATCGTGGTCCCCGGCGGCTACCGCGTCACCGGGCGCCAGGGCTTCAGCACCGGCTGCCGGCACGCCGCATGGGTCGCCGCGCACGCGCAGATCATCGAAAACGGCCAGGTCCGCCTCGAGGGCGAGGCGCCGGAGGCGCGCTATATGTTCGTGCCGGTGGCCGAGGCCGAGCTGCTGGACACCTGGCACACGCGCGGCATGCGGGGCACCGGCACGCATCACTTCGCCGTGACCGACGTCTTCGTGCCGACCGATCGCACGGTGCTCTCGCAGACGGCGCCGCTCCTCGAGGACGCGCCGCTCTATCGAATCCCGCGCACGCTCCTGTTCGCCTCGGGCGACGCCGCGGTCGCCTTCGGGATGTCGCGCACGTGCCTGGAGACGTTCGCCGAGCTGGCCGGCGCCAAGACGCCGCGCGCCATGCCCACCTTGCTCCGCGAGCAGCCGATGGTCCAGATGACGGTGGGCCAGGCGGAGGCGGCCCTACGATCCGGGCGGGCGTTTCTCTACGAGGCGGTGCGCGAGGCGTGGGCGGCCAGCGTGAACAACGCACTCACGCTCGAGCATCGCGCGAATCTGCGGCTGGCGACGACGCACGGGATTCGTCTGGCGGCGCAGATCATCGACAGCGTGTACAACGCCGCGGGCGCGACGGCCGCCTACGAGGACCACCTGATCCAGCGGCACTTCCAGGACATCCACGTGATCACACAGCACCTGCAGGGACGCCTCGCCCACTACGAGCTGATCGGCCGCTACTGGCTCGGCCTGAAGATCGACGAAGCCAGGCTCTAGCTTTTTTCGATCACCGAGCGCCCGGTGGCGCGCAGAAGGCGCCGATCGGCCTCCGTGCTCGCCCCCCGCGGAATGCGCAGCACGACGTCCTGGGTGAAAGTCCGAATCGGCTTGCCGGCGGGCCAGCGCGTTCCGTCCGGATCACCGCCGCGCGCGACCGCGCGGATGCCGTCGCGCACGATGCGACGGAGCATGATCACGCCGCGGTCCGTCGAGGCCAGATGCTCGAGCGCGTGGACCGCGATCGTCCGCTGACTGGACTGCGCGTCGAAGTCGGCGGGAAAGCGCTGCCGCTCGGCGTAGGGACGGTCGTCGGACTGGCCGAAGCCCGCCAGCGCCACCTGCTCGGTGGCGAGACCCCAGGCCGGATCCACCTGCGCGAGCTCGAAGTTGGTCGTGTGCGTGTCGTCGTTGGGCACGGCCCAGCGAATGATGACGGGCCGGCTTGCCGGTTTCGGCGCGTTGGCTTCTTCGATCTCCCGCGTGAACTGATGGACGTTCGGCGGCATGAAGTCGCAGACTCGCACCCACACGAGGTCGCCCACCCGCCGCGTCGCGAGATAGACCATGCCGGCGTCGGTCAGCTTCCAGTCGAGCTCGGGGACGGCGCCGAACGCCTCCGTGAACTGGTAGCCGCTGCTGAGCGCGTGCAGAAATGCGGTGTGCACCGGGTCCATGCTGTTGTCCTTCACCTGGAGCCAGTTGCACGGCAGCACGAACTTCGCGGCCGGCGTCAGCCGATGGCCGGGCACGTCATAGCTGTCGTAGATCGGGAACGCGGGGCGTCGGTCGGGCGGACCGAGATACGCGAACACGAGGCCCGCAAACTCGTGGGTCGGATACGCACCCTGCCAGATGCGCTCCTTGAGCCGGCTGCCCGCGGGCTCTCCCGGCGTTTCCAGGCAGCGGCCGTCGACGTCGTAGACCCAGCCGTGATAGCAGCAGCGGATGCCGCGCTCGAGCGGGATGCCGAACTCGAGCGAGGTTCCGCGATGCGCGCAGTGCAGGTGCAGCACGCCGACACGCCCGCCGCGATCGCGGAAGACGATCAGGTCCTCGCCCAGGATGCGCGTCCTCAGCGGCGTCGCCGTGAGATCGCGCGCGAACGCCACTGGCTGCCAGAACCGGCGCAGGTACTCGCCGCACGGCGTTCCAGGTCCGACTTCGGTCAGCTCGGGATCTGGGGGCGGGACCTCGCGGCGATGGTAGCCGTCGAACGGACCGGGTGTGGGCTTGGCGCGGCGCGATCGAGCTCGCTTCACGGCTCTCTCCTTAGCGCCGACGAGCTAACCGAGTCAAGTCGCGTGGCGCATCCGAACGCACGGGCAGCCTCCCCGGACCGACTGGGAGGCTGCGCGTGACGAAGCGCGCGGACAATAGCTATGAGTGACTACCAGCGACCGCGATCGCGATGATGATGTCCGCCTCCCCAACCCACCGGGAACGGCACCAGGAGACACCCCGCGGTGCTGATCGAAACGACGCACGCGAGCAGGAACATCACGCCCAGGCGACGAAGCATACACGCCTCCTTGCGGTCAGTATTGTTCGTGCCGTCAGCATTGACTGATGTCGCACGCCTACCCCGCTGCCGGTGGCGGCGGCGGTGGCGAGCCGACCGGCGCCACGTCCGGAGCGGCCGGTACCGCGGGCGGCGGAGGCGCCGCGATGTACGCCTGGGCCGGTACCCAAGCCCAGTAGTAGGGAACGGTAATCCCATCGCCCCGGAGCTCGTAGCGACCGGTCGGGTAGTTGACGACGGTGGCTGTGGGCGCCGCGAGCATCATCACGCGGCCGCCGGTCCACCACCACACGTAGTACGGGGACCAGAAGCCGGGGCGATGCTCGAATCGCCAGCCGCGCCCCCGGTCGAAGTGCCAATCTTCGCGACGCACGACCGCGCGATGGTCGATGCGGGCACGCTCGTCACGCCACACCGGCCCGTGTCGATCGTCTCGCCACTGGGCCTGGGCGCTGGTAGTGAGGGTTAACCCCGACAGCAAGCCCAGCACCGACACCCGAAAGATCCTATTTTTGCCGAGCCGCATTGACGTACCCTCCTGACCATTTAGACGCAGAGGCCGTCGGCCGCATTTCGTAACGCTTGCAAAGTAAGAGCCGCATAAGGATAGTGATTTCCATCATGTCCACCGGGAACCTCTCCCGGCTCGATCCCGAAGAGGTCGCCAAAGCGGTGACGGACTTCATCAACACCACCATCATGGCGCGGAGTCGTCCGGTGCGACCCGACGACGATCTCGAGCTGGCGGGCCTCGACTCGATGGCGCTGCTGAAGGTCCTCCTCTTCATCGAGGCTCACTACGGGTTCTGGATGCCCGACGAGGATCTCGTCGCGGAGAACATCAGAACCGCGCGCGCCTTCGCGGCTTACATCTGTCGACGGAGCGCGTGAGCACGACACCGGTCCGGCGACTCCCGCTTCGCGGCGCCGATCTCGTCCTGGTGGCGATGCAGGCGCTCTGGAAGCGCGAGGGCGTCAGCAACAACACGCTCATGATCGTCCAGTGCGATGGGCCGCTCGATCCCGCGCGCATCGCACGGGCTCTCGAACGATTCCTCGCCGTCTGCCCGTGGCCCGCGGCGCGCCTGCGCCGACCGTTCCCGTGGGGGCCGCTTCACTGGGCCGCGCGGGCCCGCGGCCCGCTCGCCGCGCCGCTCGTGCGTCACCGGCGTCTTTCCGCGCCGGAGGCGCTTCACGTCGAGCTCGAGGCCGAGCTCAACACGGCGATCGATCCCCGCCGCGAGCCGCCGCTGCACCTCTCGATCCTCGACAGCGTGTCGGATGCGACGGGGCCGCAAAGCGCCCTTGTCGTCACGTGGTTTCACCCCCTCATGGATCCCCGCGGCGGACAGAATTTGCTCGCGCATCTGGCTCACCTGGACGAGACCGACGGGCGCGCGCCGTGGGGCGGCGCGCCGCCGGAGTTCGCGACCGATCCGGATCCGCGGCCGCTGAAGGAACGTGGACGGCTCGGACGACAGAGTCAGCGCTACATGCGCGCCCTCGTGCCGGTGTCGCCGGTCTCGCCTGGCACCGGCATGACGAAACCGGGACGTGTCCGTTTCAAGCAGGCGAGCTTCGTCGGCGACGATTACCGAATCGGTGGCGTTCGCACCACGCGCGAGGTCTGCTGGCGCCTGGCCCTGGTCGGGCGGACCATGGCCGATCTCTGGCGCCGGCGCGGGCTTCCCGACCTGCCCTTTCTCGTGCCGGTGTCGGTCGATCTGCGACCCAAGGGAGAGCCCGGAGCGACGTTCGGCAACGTGCTTGCCTTCCACTTCGCTCGGTTCAAGCCCTCGGAGACGACCGACATGGCGACGCTGACACGCACCTTGCGTGATCAGATGACGGACGCGCTTCGCGACGGGCAGATCGACGCCAGCGCCGTGGCGATGGAGTTTCTGAAGTACCGTCCGCTCTCGCTGATGCTGCGCGATCTACCTGGCACCGCGACGCGGGAGACGTTCTCGTTCAACTTTGCCGACCTCGGGGACGTTCCGCCGGCGCTGGACAAGCTTTTCGGACGGCGAGTCGTCAACGCGTATCACGCGCCATCCGTGCTGCCCCGGCCCGGGGTCGGCGTATTCTTCAACCGTTGCGGGATCAAGAACAACCTGGTCGTATCCTGGGTCGAGGGCGCGATGAACGAAGCGGAGGTCACGCGCATCGTGGAGGGGGTCCGCGAGGGAATGAGATGGCGACCGGCTCGCTGAGCTACGACGTGGTCGTGGTCGGAGGCGGCGCGGCCGGGTTGGCCGCCGCGGTGGCGGCCGCGCGCTCGGGCGCTCGCACCGCGCTCGTCGAGCGCTACGGCTTCCTCGGTGGCATGGCCACCGCGGGCATGGTGAGCACGGTCTGCGGCCTCTATCTGACCTCGTCCGCCGGGCCGCCGGAGCCGCTCAATGAGGGCTTCGCCGACGACGTCGCACGCAAGCTCGCGGCCATGCCCGGCTGCAGCGAGCCGGTCCGCCGAGGCCGGACGTACGTCCTGCCCTACACGCCGTTCGCCTTCGCCTGTCTGGCCGACGAGCTCACGGCGTCGGCGTCGCCGCTCGACGTCTATCTCCACACGTTCGTCACCGGGCTCGAGATCGGCCAGGGTCGCGTCGAAGCGGTCCGTATCGCCACCTGGGAGCGCGCCCTCGAGCTGGCCGCGCGCGTCGTCGTCGACGCGAGCGGCGATGCCGTCGTCTCGCATCTCGCCGGCGTGGCCACCGTGACCGCGCCTCTGTCCGAGCGCCAGCTGCCGTCCCTGGTCTTCGTCCTCCAGCACGTCGACACCGAGGCGCTGGGATCGGGGCCGCGCGTGGCGCTCTTGCGATCCCTGGTCACCGCCGAACAGGAGGGACGCTTGCCCAAAGGGGCCGCGAACCTGGCGCTGGGCTCGTCACCTCAGCCCGGCGAAATCGTCTGCAAGCTCACCTTGAGCGGAATCGCCGAGGAGCTTCCGGCGAGCCGCGATTTTCTGACGGTCGCCGAGCAGGAAGGCCGAAAACGCGCGCTCGCCGTCACGGAATTCTTGAAGACGCTGCCCGCGTTCTCCCGCGCGTTCGTCTCGCACGCGGCGCCGCAGGTCGGGGTCCGCGAGAGCCGGCGCGTGATCGGGCGCTACCAGCTCACCCGCGACGACGTGCTGAGCGCGCGCAAGTTCGACGACGGCGTCGCCCGCGCGAGCTGGCCGATCGAGCTCTGGGAAGAAGAAAGGCTCGGGGCCACGTACGAGTGGCTCGACGACCGGGCTCACTACGACATCCCGCTTCGCAGCCTGCAGGCTCGCGACGTCGACAACCTGTTCGTCGCCGGCCGCTGCATGAGCGCCACACACGAGGCGCTCGGCTCGGCGCGCGTGATCGGAACCTGCCTGGCGACCGGCGAGGCCGTCGGCCGGGCGGCGGCGCGCCGCGCGGAGGCGGAATGAATCTCGCCGACCTTCTCTTCGCGACCGCCGAGCGGCACTCGCCGCGCCGCGCCGTCACCGACGTGCGTTCGGGCCGGTCCGTGAGCTACGGCCAGCTCGCCCGGGAGGCCGAGCGGCTGGCCGCGTTCCTCAAGGCCGAGGGCGTCGAGCCCGGCCAGCGAATCGGGCTCCTGGCCCCGAACGACCTCACCTACATGCCGGCCGCGTTCGGCCTGCTCGCCGCGGGCGCCTGCTTCGTTCCTCTCGCCAGTAACCTCACACCGACCGAGATCGCGGAGATCGTGCGCGAGGTGCAGCTGAACGGGTGCGTTGCCTGGCCGAAGGCCGCCCCGCTTCCGAGCGCGCCGGGCCACGCCGACGAATCCGCGCGCCGCGCGGTCGTCAAGGGCGGCGACTGCGACGGCTACACGTTCCAGTGGATCGATCGGGGCGCCGAGCCCCCGGCCGAGTTCCACAAGCTGAACGCCGCGTTCATCCGGTTCACGTCGGGAACCACCGCACGGAGCAAGGGCGTGGTGCTGTCTCACGAAGCCACGCTTGCGCGCGTCGAGGCCTCCGACCGCGTGCTCAAGTTCAGCGAAGAAGACCGGATCCTGTGGGTGCTGCCGCTCGCCTATCACTTCGCCGTCACGATCACCGCGTACGTCCGCGCCGGCTCCCACATCCTGCTCTGCTCCGACACCTTGCCCAAGGCGATCGTCGACGGCGCGCGGCGGCTCAAAGCGAGCGTGCTCTACGCGGCGCCACTGCACTTCGAGCGCATGGCCAACCTCGGACCGAGCGAGCCCCTCTCGAGCATTCGCGTGACGCTTTCCACGGCGGCGCCGATCTCGCCGACGGTGATGGAACGTTTCGAGTCGGTCTATCGCGTTCCCGTCGGACAGGCCTACGGCATCATCGAGGCCGGTCTGCCGTGCATCAATCTGGGTAACGAGGGGCTTCCGGCGGCCTCGGTGGGCCGGCCCGTTCCCGGCTACGGGGTCGCGGTGCTCTCCGACGAAGGCAAGCGGCTACCCGCAGAGGCGCTGGGCGAGATCGCAGTGCGGGGTGACGGACTCTTCTCCGCCTACTACTCGCCGTGGCGACTTCGCGAGCAGATCGCCATGGACGACTGGTTCCTCACCGGCGACCTCGGCTTTCTGGACCGGACGGGCGCGCTCCACCTCAAGGGCAGAAAGAAAGCCCTCATCATGGTCGCCGGGCTGAAGTTCTTTCCCGAAGAAGTCGAGGACTGCATCAACCAGTTCCCGGGCATCAAGGAATCTCGCGTGTTCAGCCGGCCTCACGCGCACATGGGCGAGGTGCCCTGCGCCGAGGTCGCCGCGGAGCCCGGGTGCGATCTCGATGCCCTGAGGTCGCATTGCGCTCGGGTCCTCTCCTCATATAAGGTGCCGATCGAGTTCACGGTCGTGGATGCCGTCCCCAGGACTCCGAGCGGTAAAATCCGTCGATGAGAGTCGCGATCGTCGGTGCCGGTCCCTCGGGCTCCGCGCTCGCCATCCTGCTGGCGCGCCAGGGCGCTCGCGTCACGCTCTTCGACGATGGGCGGCGTCCCGAGCTGCTGGTCGGCGAATCCCTCGTCCCCGCCGTCATCCCGATCCTCCAGCGGCTCGGCCTCGAGGAAGAAACCGCGAGCTTCAGCCGCGTGAAGCCGGGCGTGTCGTTCATCTGGTCGCCGACCGACCGCTTCAGCTTCTCGTTCGCGCGCTTCGCGCCGGGCGTGTTCCCCTACGCCTACAACATCCCGCGCCCCCGATTCGACGACGCGGTGCTCGCGCGCGCCGTGGCCTGCGGCGTCGAGCGCGTGGTGGCGCACGCGCGCCTGGAGCCGGTGAGCGAAGGCGGTCGCGAGCTCGGCCTCGCGCCCGAGACCCTGGCCGCGGCGCCGACCTTCGAAGGGCGCCAGCCCGATCTGGTCGTCGACGCGACCGGGCGCGCCCGGCTCGGCGCGCGCGCCCTGAACATCGGCGCCGACCTCGGCCCGCGCAAGGACGTGGCGCACTTTGCCCACTTCGAGAACTTCGCCTGGGACGACCA
>Ga0207684_10005196_pt1 | contig 12109 bp, 16 predicted proteins | sample KBSK5501metaG_FD_184342 | JGI IMG/M metagenome (GOLD analysis project Ga0207684, IMG submission 184342) | Corn, switchgrass and miscanthus rhizosphere microbial communities from Kellogg Biological Station, Michigan, USA - KBS K5-50-1 metaG... | ecosystem: Host-associated > Plants > Roots >... | reverse complement strand
TGCGTTCATGGCTGGTCTTGGACGTGCCGCTCCGGAACACGGCAAGGGGACCAGCCGCAGCAAAACACCTGCCAATACATCTCGCGCGTCGCCTCTCGACGATGCGTGTCGCGCGATAGAGCCAGCCCGCAGCGTTTGTGACGAGGTTGGGCTAGCGAGACGCTGCGAATGTCGATGATGGAGGATCAGCGACCATTACGCGGGCGACCGGTCGCCCGACGATCCGACGATCCGCGATGACGACCAGCGCCATTGACGCCAGTGGCCACGTGCCCCTGCGTGAAGCAACAGTGCTCGGAGGAAAAGCGTCGGATTGTGATGCCCGTGCGGCCAGCGGACTCACGGTGCGACGTAGTCGTGGGCATAGTGACTGCAGCACAGACAGTCGATCCGTTTATGGCGAAAAGCCAGGAGCTTTCGTCGGAAGGCTCATGTGAGGCTTCATGGTCGTGATACTTACGCTGCGATTGCTCGAGAAGTGGCGAGGCTGCTCGAGAGCTGGCGAGGCCGGTGGATGATGGATGCCCAGGCGCTGCCGGTACGTCTCTATCAGACCGTCGATCGGATCATGCTCGCCGCGCCCATGCCGGGACTCGAGCCCGGCAACATCTTCATCCGTATCGCGGACGGCCGGGTGACGATCGATGGGGACGAGCGGGGGCCACACCAGCATGAGCGGGATCTCCTGCTGGCCGAGTGGGCCATTGGGCCATATCATCGAACTGTCAGTCTTCCACAGCCGATCAACGGCGCACTCACCAACGCCACCTACGGCAACGGCGTTTTGATCCTCTCCATGCCGAAGATGCAGCCGGATCAGCATGGAGTGCCGGCGACGTTCCGACTCGAGCCTGTTCACGCCACCCGCGGTGAGCGAGTCGGACACGTCGGCCGCGCGGTACTGCCGATGACGACCGGCGAACATCAGCGCGATCGGCACTTGGCCCGGCCCGCTCGGCTCGAATCCCGTGCATCTGAACCGGCACGAGTGAATCCAGGACAAGATCGACGACGTCCCGGAGTCAGTATCAATACGGCGAAAGGGCCGCTTCGATCTCAACAGACGTCGGCGGTGCGTGACATCACAACATGGACGGAGCCATGACAGACAGGATCATTCCTTCGCCGTACCCAAAAGAAGAGCCCGTCGAGCCGACGCGAGCGCCGGGGACCGAGGAGGAACACAAGGAGACGGACCTGCCCGACGACGACGTCAACGAGGATGAGGAGGCTGTTCCGCTGTCTGAGACGGCGACGTCTGTGCGGTGAGGACCCTGTAAGGATAGGGAGAATGTTCCAGATGTTGAACGTAACGTAACGCGCAAGAGCGAAGTTGAAGGAGCTCCTGGAGACCGAGAGCGACGACCAGCCGGTCGGTCTCCGACTCGGGAAAACGACGTCCGGAGCGCTCGGCATCTTTCCGGATCACGAACGTCCCGACGACCAAGTCGTCGAGCACGAGGGAGCGGCCGTGCTCCTGGTGGGTCGGGAAATCGCGGAGAACGTGGAAGGCACGACGATCGATTACGAGGAAGGCGGTCCCGGTCCAGGACTCGTGATCAAGAAGGGCTGAGCTGCCGCGTGACCTGGGCCGGGGTTCTCTCGGCCCAGGTCTACAGCCCGTGGATGATCATGTGCTGGCGGGCAGGAGCTCGCCGGCCCTGACGCCGCGAGGACCTACCTGGACACCCTGCGCTCGTTCCTTGTCGTGTGCCACCTCCTCAAGACTAAATGATGAGCGCGATCAGCACGTGATATAACTAGCTGTTTTAGTTGGAGTATTTTACGGCTTAGATGGCGATAATAATGATCGCCGACCATTTTGATCGGAGATCGATCGGGTATAGCCTGAAAGAGGGTCGGTAAGGCGAAAGGACGGAGATGCTGCGCTTCACGAAGCACGTCGACTACGGGCTCATGGCGATGCAGTACGTCGCCGAGCACCCGGGCGATGCCCCGGTCGGTGTCAAGCGGATCGCCGACGAGTTCGGGATCCCCGTCGAGGTGCTCGCCAAGGTCCTCCAGCGTCTCGCGAAGGGCGGCCTCATGGTGGCCCAGAGCGGGCCTCGCGGGGGCTACCGGCTCGCCCTGCCGCCGTCGGTGATGACGGTGGGGCAGGTGATCCGGGTGCTCGAGGGGCCGCTGGCGATCGTGAAATGCATGGCGGACCACGGCGACTGTGCGCAGGCGTCGCGCTGCACGCTCCGCAATCCGGCGCGGAGGCTCCAGGCGGCGATCACCGACCTTCTGGACACGATGACGCTGGCCGAACTCGCAGGCGACGACGTGCCGGCGGCGCTGGCGGCGCAGCGATAGGGAGGACACAGACTCATGGCGCTGAAGGTATCGGATGCGGCAGTGAAGCAGGTGATGGAGCTGAAGCAGGCCCAGAACCTGGGCGACGACGTCTTCCTCCGAATGGGAGTGAAGGGCGGCGGCTGTTCAGGGATGTCGTACGCGCTCGAGTTCGACAACGAGCTCGGTCCCGAGGACCGGGAATTCCAGATCGATGGAGTGCGAGTGGTCTGCGACAAGAAGAGCTACCTCTACCTGAACGAGACGATGCTCGACTACGTGCAGCAGGGACTCACGGGCGGGTTCACGTTCGTCAACCCCAACGCCAAGTCGAGCTGCGGTTGTGGCTCGTCGTTCTCCGCCTAAGGCGGAGCGGGCCGCCGTCACGAGGGAAAGAGAACGCGCATGAGCACAACGGCGAAGACGCTCGAAGCCCTGGCCAATCGCGAATACAAGTGGGGCTTCGTCAGCGACATCGAGGCCGATGCGCTGCCGCCGGGCCTGACCGAGGACGTCGTCCACGCGATCTCCGCCAAGAAAAACGAGCCGGAGTTCATGCTGGAGTGGCGTCTACGCGCCTACCGCCACTGGCTGAAGATGGAACGCTCGGCCGGAGAGCCGAAGTGGGCCAACGTCACCCATCCGCCCATCGACTACCAGCAGATCGTCTACTACTCGGCCCCGAAGCGGACGAGCGACGGCCCGGCCAGCCTGGACGAGGTGGACCCCAAGCTGCTCGAAACCTTCGAGAAGCTCGGAATCCCCCTGTCCGAGCGCAAGCGCCTGGCCGGGGTGGCCGTCGACGCGGTGTTCGACAGTGTCTCCGTGGCCACGACGTTCAAGGCGAAACTGGCCGAGCTCGGCATCATCTTCTGCTCGTTCTCCGAGGCGGTGCAGAACCATCCCGAGCTCGTGCAGAAGTACCTCGGCTCGGTCGTGCCCTACACGGACAACTTCTACGCGGCGCTGAACTCCGCCGTCTTCAGTGATGGGTCGTTCTGCTACATCCCCAAAGGCGTCCGTTGCCCGATGGAACTCTCCACGTACTTCCGGATCAACGCGGCGAGCTCCGGCCAGTTCGAGCGGACCTTGATCGTCGCCGAGGAGGGAAGCTACGTCAGCTACCTCGAGGGCTGTACCGCCCCCATGCGCGACGAGAATCAGCTTCACGCCGCTGTGGTCGAGCTGGTAGCGCTCGACAGCGCCCAGATCAAGTACTCGACGGTCCAGAACTGGTACGCCGGCGACGCAGAGGGTCGGGGAGGCATCTTCAACTTCGTCACCAAGCGCGGCAAGTGCGCAGGGCGGCGGTCGAAGATCTCCTGGACCCAGGTGGAGACGGGCTCGGCGATCACCTGGAAGTATCCGAGCGTCATCCTCCAGGGCGACGACTCCGTCGGTGAATTCTACTCGGTGGCGCTGACCGCCAACCGGCAGCAGGCCGACACCGGGACCAAGATGATCCACATCGGCAAGAACACCCGGAGCACGATCATCTCCAAGGGCATTTCAGCCGGCCGCGGCAACAATACCTACCGGGGGCTCGTGAAGATCCTGCCCCGGGCCGTGAACGCGCGGAACTACACGCAGTGCGACTCGCTGCTCCTGGGCGACCGGTGCGGCGCCCACACGTTTCCTTATATCGAGGTCGGCAACGCCTCGTCCATTGCCGAGCACGAGGCCTCGACATCCAAGATCAGCGACGAGCAGCTCTTCTACTGCAAGCAGCGGGGGATCTCCGGCGACAACGCCGTGTCGATAATCATCAACGGCTTCTGCAAGGAGGTCTTCAAGAACCTGCCGATGGAGTTCGCGGTGGAGGCGACGAAGCTGCTCGGCGTGAGCCTGGAAGGGAGCATCGGCTGATGCTGTCGATCCGCAACCTGAGCGCGGGTGTCGAGAACAAGCCGGACATCCTCAAGCGCATCAGCTTGGAGGTGAAGGCGGGCGAGGTGCACGCCATCATGGGTCCGAACGGGTCCGGCAAGAGCACGCTGGCCCAGGTGTTGGCGGGCCACCCGGGCTACATCGTGACGTCGGGCGAGGTCACGTATCTCGGGCAGGACCTGCTCTCGCTGCCCGCTGAGGAGCGGGCGCGGGCAGGCCTGTTCCTGGCCTTCCAGTATCCGGTGGAGATCCCGGGCGTGAGCAACGCCTACTTCCTCAAGGCTGCGGTCAACGAGCGGCGCAGCCGGCAAGGGCAGGAGGAGCTCGACGCCATAGAGTTCCTGCAGCTCCTGGACGAGAAGCTCAGAGTCGTCGAGATGGATCGGAGCTTCGTCAATCGGCCGGTCAACGAGGGCTTCTCCGGCGGCGAGAAGAAACGGAACGAGATCCTCCAGATGGCGGTGCTCGAGCCGAAGCTCGCCATCCTGGACGAGACGGACTCGGGCCTCGACATCGACGCGCTCAAGACCGTCGCGCAGGGCGTGAACCGCCTGCGGCGACCCGACAACGCGATGATCCTGGTGACGCACTACCAGCGGCTCCTGCAGTACGTCGAGCCGGACCGCGTCCACGTGCTCTTCGACGGCCAGATCGTGAAGTCCGGTGGCAAGGAGCTGGCCCTCGAGCTCGAGCGGAAGGGCTATGACTGGATCCGGGAAGAGGTCACCGCCGGCGAGCCCGCGGGCAGTAGCGTGGCGCGATGACCACCACCGTCGCCACCGCCAAGGACCGCTACCTCGCTGAGTTCGAGGCCCTCGACCGCCGGGGCGCCTTCCGGAGCCCATCGTGGCTCGCGCCGTTCCGGCGCCGGGCCATCGATCGATTCGCGGAGTCCGGGTTCCCGACGACCCGAGACGAGGATTGGCGCTATACGAATCTCACGTCGCTCGCGGCGACGCCGTTCCGACCGGCCGCGCCGTCGCCGGCCGGCGTACCGGCCGAGGCGCTCGAGCGCCTGGCGCTGCCCGGCGTGGAATGGGCGCGCCTCGTCTTCGTCGACGGCCGGTACTCGCCAAAGCTCTCGACGGCACGCCCGCTCCCCGGCGGCGGCCAGGTGGCGAGCCTGGCCGCGGGGATGATCACCGACGGCGACATGATCGAGCGGCACCTAGGCCGTCACGTCCGCTGGGACAGAAACGTCTTCGCCGCGCTCAACACGGCCTTTGTCGAGGACGGCGGCTTCGTCTCCGTGCCGCCCGAGGTGCGCAGTGAGACGCCCATCGAGCTCGTGTTCCTGGCGACGACACCAGGCGTCGTGGCGCAGCCGCGCACCCTCATCGTCGCGGGCCTCCACAGCCGGCTCACCCTGGTCGAGCGGTACGTGGGCATCACCGACGAGGCGTACTTCACCAACGCCGTCACCGAGATCGTTGCGGGTCCCGGCGCGGCCGTGGACCACTACGTGCTCCAGGAGCAGGGCGCGCAGGCCTTCCACGTGGCGACAGTTCACGCCGCGCTCGGGCGCGACAGCGCGTTCGACACGTGCGAAGCAACCTTCGGGGGCCGGCTCGCGCGGACCACGCTGACACTCGAGTTCGCTGGCGAGGGTGGGCGCGGCGCCATCAACGGGCTGTACGTCGTGGGCGGCCGACAGCATGTCGACCACCACGTCACCGTTGACCATGCAGTGCCCCGCTGCGCGAGCCGGCAGCTCTTCAAGGGTGTGCTCGACGGGACCGCCCGCGCGGTTTTCAACGGGCGGATCATCGTTCGGCCGGACGCCCAGAAGACCGATGCCACCCAGACGAACAAGCACCTGCTCCTGTCCGACGGCGTCGAGGTGGACAGCAAGCCGCAGCTCGAGATCTTCGCCGACGACGTGAAATGCACCCACGGCGCCGCCGAGGGGCAGCTCGCGCCGGAGGCGCTGTTCTATCTGAAGAGCCGCGGGCTGGGAGAGGAGACGGCGCGTGCGCTCCTGACGTATGGGTTCGCGCACGAGGTGCTCGAGCGCGTGGCGGTCGAGCCGCTCCAGGCTTACCTCGACCGTCTCTTGATGGCACGGCTCGGGAGCGACCGGATCACGAAGGAGATCGTATGACCCGAAATGCATTCGTGACTCCCAGCTTCCCGAATGGGATCTGGGACGTCGAGCGGATCCGCAAGGACTTTCCCGCGCTGCATCAGCAGGTGCACGGCAAGGCCCTCGTCTACCTGGACAACGCGGCGACGAGCCAGAAGCCCCAGGCGGTCATCGACGCCCTCGTCGCCTACTACACGTTCGACAACTCGAACGTCCACCGAGGTGTGCACCTCCTGAGCGAGCGGGCGACCGAGGCCTACGAGGGTGCGCGCGCCCGCATCCAGCGCCACCTGAACGCCGCCTCAGCGCGAGAGATCGTCTTCGTCCGCCAGGCGACGGAGGGCATCAACCTGGTCATGGCGAGCTACGGGCGCCATTTCGTGGGCGCGGGGGATGAGATCGTCATCTCGGCTATCGAGCATCACGCCAACATCGTCCCGTGGCAGATGCTGTGCGAGGAGAAGGGCGCACGGCTCCGCGTCGTTCCCATCGACGACCGGGGCGACCTCCTCATGGAGGAGTACGCGCGCCTCCTCGGACCCCGCACCAAGCTGGTGGCCATCACCCAGGTGTCGAACGCGCTCGGCACGGTGACGCCAATCAAGGACATCATCGGTCTTGCCCATCAGCAGGACATCCCCGTCCTCGTCGACGGTGCCCAAGCGGTGCCTCACCAGCCCGTCGACGTGCGCGATCTCGACTGCGACTTCTACGTCTTCTCCGGTCACAAGACCTACGGGCCGACGGGCATCGGCGTGCTCTACGGCAAGGAGCAGTGGCTCGAGCGGATGCCGCCCTTTCAGGGTGGGGGCGACATGATCAAGTCCGTCACGTTCGAGAAGACGACCTACAACGAGCTGCCGTACAAGTTCGAGGCAGGGACGCCGCATATCGCGGGGGCCATCGGACTGGCCGCCGGCCTCGAGTACATCGCGGGGCTCGGCCTCGAACAGATCCGAGACTACGAGCACGAGCTACTCGCATACGGGACCGAGCTGCTGTCGGCCATCTCCGGCGTGCGGCTCATCGGCACCGCCCGCCACAAGGCGGCCGTACTGTCGTTCGTTCTCGACGGCGTGCACGCCCACGACCTCGGCACGATCCTCGACCAGGAAGGCGTGGCGATCCGCGCCGGGCATCACTGCGCCATGCCGGTGATGCAGCGATTCGCCGTGCCGGCGACAGCCCGCGCCTCGATGGCGTTCTACAACACTCGGGCCGAGCTCGAGACGCTGGCGGCTGCGATCGAGCGGGCCCGGGAGATCTTCGGCTGATGTCCGATCTTCGCGACCTCTACCAGCAGGTGATTCTCGACCACAACCGGAAGCCGCGGAACTTCCGCAAGATCGCACACGCGAACCGGACCGCCGAGGGCTACAACCCCCTCTGCGGCGACCGCATCATCGTCGAGATCACGGTGGAGGACGGCGTCGTCAAGGACGTCGCCTTCCAGGGGGCGGGCTGCGCCATCTCCAAGGCGGCGGCGTCCATGATGACCGCGAGCGTCATCGGCAAGCCGGAAAGGGAGGTGGACGCGCTCTTCCACAGCGTCCACGCGATGCTGACCGGCGCGAACGGCCCCACCGCCGAGGTCGGCAAGCTCGCCGTCTTCGCCGGCGTCCGCGAGTTCCCGAGCCGGATCAAGTGCGCGACGCTCGCGTGGCACACGCTCCAAGCCGCCCTCCATGGGGCCGCCGAGCCTGTCTCGACCGAATAGGCAACAGGAGGCACGTATGGCCGATCAGGCCACGATCGAGCGCGAGGTCGTCGCGGCGTTACGCACGTGCTACGACCCCGAGATCCCCGTCGACATCTACGAGCTCGGGCTGATCTACGGCGTGACCGTCGCCGCCGAGGGCGCCGTTCACGTCCGCATGACGCTCACCTCGCCCAACTGCCCAGCCGCCCAGGAGTTGCCGGCCGACGTGGAGCAGAAGGTGCGGGCAGTGCCAGGCGTCACCGACACCCGGGTCGAGATCGTCTTCGATCCGCCCTGGGACAGCTGCAAGATGTCTGAAGCCGCCAAACTTCAGCTCGGCCTGCTCTGACCCGGAGCGGGTGAACGACGAGCGGATGCTCCAAGCGGTGAGCGGATGCGAATCCCGACACGCTGTAGGGACAGGAACAGATCGACGGCCTGCTGAGGCGGGTGCTCGGGGTCGCCGCTGACGATCAGGACATCGACTTGGCGACGTTGTGGTGCTCGTCATCAAGACGGACGCCGTGCACGGGCCAGCCCGAGCGCCGAATGATCGACGCGGCGACACACTGCGTGGTTCAGGTCCTTTCTGGATGATGGAAAGGGCGATAGCATGAGCACACTCCGTCGCATCGCAGATCCCGCGGACCCCGCGGATATCCTTTTGAAGGTTGTGTGAAAAGGCCGAGCGCTGTCGAGAAGATGGAGGATCAAATGTTACGCAAACAGATTCTGACAACACATCGGACCATCTCTGGTCGTGGCGCCGCAGAGAAGGATATCGCCGCTGTGGCAACGGTGCTCATTAGCTCTGAAGATCCGCGCCATCCGATCGACTACGCGTTCGACGGTCAGCGAGGGCCGGGGGCAAGTCGCTGGATTGCCGCCCAGTCGGGTGAACAGACGCTGATTCTGGCGTTTGACACCCCGCAGACTATTCGTAAGATCCTGGTCGAGGTTGAGGAGCGGGAGATCAGCCGCACGCAAGAAATGGCGGTATCCCTCTCGCAGGACGGGGGGCAGACCTATCGCGAAATCATGCGTCAGGAGTACAACTTCAGCCCGCCCGGGACGACGCTCGAGCACGAAGAGTGGTCGATAAACGGCGAGGCAGTCAGCCACTTGCGTCTACGGATCAAACCGGACAAAGGCGATAAGGCTTGCCGGGCGACGCTCACCACGCTTCTTCTGGAATGACATCCCTCGCGGTCGAGCGCGCTGATCCGTCCGCATCTCGGACCCGTTCCTCACCGCGATGCCCGTGATGCTTGACCTGGCATGTCGGCCCCGAGTGAAGGAACCTTTAAGGCACCGCGCGCTTTTTGAGCGACGACACGCTGCTCTGCCGTGCCCGCGAGTCTTCTTTAACGATGAGGCGGCGATACCGACCGCAGACCTCAAAATAATCACTCTCGATCACGAATCACACTGAAGTGCCCCGTCGTCCAGGGAGATCGCCTCCTCTCGTTGGAGGCCGCAATAGGGCGAGCCTCCCGTGGTTGGATAAGCAGCGATCCGTGTGGATGCGGTCGGGATACCGTCGCAGGTATGAGCAGAACTAGAACGCGCATTTGAGTGGCGTCACACCGTCCAGAAGAGAACTGGATTCGGTACGGCTGAATCACCAAGAGCGACCGTGCGTGACTTCGCGAGGTTACGAGGTGCTTGAACGGAGGGGATTCCGGTACGGCGTGGTGTCGGACACGAACGACAGCAGCGTCAGCTTCAGGCCAGCAAAGCGACGGCGACCACCAACGACGAGCACGACCAGAGCAGCGCGCACGGTGGGTGGGTGGGGCCGGTTCGCTCACATGCTGTCGGGGGCGCCCCCACCCCCACCGGCCACGGGGGGATCGCTGTCGCTGGCGTTATCGGCTACCCTCACGGAAATTTTCGCCAGAAGTAAACGGGGGCCGTCCCTGTGTATGAGCGAACGGCCCCGCGTGGTGCTGCTGCTGCTGAAGCTCAGGCTGTGAGCATCCGGGCTGCGGCTTCTAGCGCCACCGCCATCTTGCGGAGGTCGGCCGGCGTCCACACCACGTTCTCGTCTAGCTCCACGAACGCATCGCCGCTGGTGCTGCCCTTCTCACGGGGAATGATCTTCAGTTCGCACCCCGCTTCGCCCTTTACGCTGATCGTGAAGTCCATGGTTCCTCCTCGTGCTCTCTTGAAGTCGCACCATTGGTGTGCGCGCGAGGAGCATCACACGGGTTTTCCATGGTGACGGCCAGCGGTCGGTGGAATGATTCCACGTCTGGAATGGTTTCGCGAGATTGCGCGCCAACATCGCATCACTGAATCGTTGTCAACGCGTCATTGGTTCCGCGTGTGGAAGTATCGGAGTGATTTTGTAGTTGACGCGATTATCGCGACTACTGTGATTCCCCTTCTTTCGTTTCGATCTCGTGTCCGTGGAGGTTGCACAGCACGGCCCGATGGCCCATGGGCAGGTGGGCGCGATGCTTGTTGATCGCCCGGTCACGGACAGCTTCGCCGCGACGGATCGCGTCGTCCAAAGTCAGGCGCCCGCTGTGAAGCTCCTGGCCGGTCACCATTACTCGGATCGCCACCCTCTCGACCTTCGCCGCATCGTAGACGAACACTTCGGCGACGATGTAGGCGTCCCGGTCAGGCTCGCGCTTCACGGTGTCGGGCGTGTAGTCGTAGTAATGCAGTTCGTCGCCAGCCCATCGACCGAGACTGCTCATCGCTTCGTCTCCTTCGGCCCTCGCGGATCAACGGTGTCGGGGAGGCAGATCCTGTGACCGCCCGGTATGGGTTCCAGCTTCTGCGTTTCACGGTTGTATCCAGTGTCCGCCTTCGACTCGCGTTGCCTACACTCCCTGACGGTCTTGAAGCTCTCGCGAGGTGTCCAGCCTAGCTCGCGCTTGTCGATCACTTCGCGCTGCCACAGCACCCACGCACATTCAGCCCACGCGGACGACGCCAAGCCTGCGACGCAGGCAACCAGCGTGAGCACGGCGAGCAGAGCGGCGAGGATTGTCACGAAGAAGGAGTGGGCGTTCATTGTCGGCTTGTCTCCGTCGGAGCTACGTCGTCTCCGTCCTCACGATCTGCATTGGCGTTTCCCTGCGACCGCCTAACTTCCCCACCGGAACGGGTTCGCTGGCTTCGACGCGAGTCTGATATGTGCGGTCCTCGAACGCGCCACGGTAGGTGATCTCCAGGTCGAGGCGAAGGAAGCCGCCCTTCGTTGGTCGGCCATTCAATGCGCGGCGATGGCGCAGAGCGATCGCCGCCGATGGTCGACGAACTCAGCCCCGATTTCTTTGAGGTCCTCGCCCGTGAGTCTCGTCACGAGGTCGCCACTGCTATCGTTGTTCCGGAAGGCGGCTTCGTAGCGTGCGAGTCCGAGCTTACGTAGCCAGCCCATGACGTCCATTTTCGCCCCCAATCCACTAGCGGCTCCCGACCCGCGGCAATCCTGCTATCCGGACGGAAGGCGGTCAAGGCGGAGTTTCTTCAAGAAAGCGGCATCGAGGCGGAGGGTGACTATGCCCAGATGGAAACGCGGCCTCGGCCGCGGCTGATCGGGCCGTGCCGACGCACGGCGCCGTCGTAGGCAGCGCAGCTACCACTGGACTGAAACGCACTCCCCGGGGATGCCGTACAACGAGGCGCATCGCATGCCGACCCGGTCGCGGTAGCGGCTGCGCGGCGGCGAGGGCGCACCACGGCCCGCTCGAAGCCGAGGCTTCTCGGTTACTAAAGCGCTAATCCCGTTCAGAAGATTGTTGGGACAACCGTCCGGCCGCCCAATCGCCATTGGGGCTGCTTCACGCCGTGCGGACCGCCGTAGGCAATTCCGAGACCCGGGTCAGGTGGCCCGCTCTCAACGACTCGGCGACTAGGCGTTGACAAGAGCCAGCCCCTCGAAGGGGAGGCGGAACGGACTCACCTCACTGCCAAATCCCGTTGGGGCCACCACAGAATTTACGCTTCGGCCTCGCCCGCCCAGGTGAACGCGCCCATGTCCAACGACGTGGGTATCCCGTTGGGGATTCGAACCCGCCCATGAAGACGCGATGTCAAGCAGAGTTCTCCCGTCGTCGCGGCGGTTGATGGATAGGTCGGAACTGTAGCGCGTCGCGTGAATCCCGCTGCGTCGTCACCAGCCGTCCATT
>Ga0207684_10005193_pt1 | contig 12112 bp, 8 predicted proteins | sample KBSK5501metaG_FD_184342 | JGI IMG/M metagenome (GOLD analysis project Ga0207684, IMG submission 184342) | Corn, switchgrass and miscanthus rhizosphere microbial communities from Kellogg Biological Station, Michigan, USA - KBS K5-50-1 metaG... | ecosystem: Host-associated > Plants > Roots >... | reverse complement strand
CTGGGCCAACAGGGCGATCGAGGTTCCCGCATCGACCCGCATTACAGACCTCGATCACATGCTGCCGCTTGCCTTGCGGGCTTTGTTCAGGCGAAACAGAACCCACATCTTTGCGCATCCATCTGGATCTCTTCTAACGGCTCTCGTAGCTCGTTGGGATGGGGCGACTCTTTGGAACGTGTCACCAAGCAGCCCGTGGCGTGCAGGATCTTCCAGATCGTTCGACTGGAGCGGGGCAGAGGGACTTGTGCTGCTTGCAACTCCGGGTCACGGGGAAGATAGTAGAGTAGGGCACGCGGCCCAGGCACACGCGGTCTGCGTTCTCTGGCGGCGAAAAGCGCATTTCCACAATCCGCTTGATCACGCACACATCCCAGCGGAAGTAGGGGGTATGATGCGCTCGCGAATGAGAACACAGGAGATGCGGGTCATGGGAATCACCTGCTGCGAGTCGCTTGCGCCATTTCTTGACCCGGGCTTCCTGAACGCCCTGTCGCCTGGGCCAATTCCTGCGGGGAAGCGTGAGGGATCTTCTCCAGCAGATCGCGCAACAGGGCCCGATCTCGCATCCATTCTTCTTCCATGGAGTTTTCCTCCTCAAGAAAAACAAACAACCTCCTTTTCTGCTTCATTGTACCTCAGGTGTTGCCTCCTCTTGATCCCCTGATTCGCCATGCAGCCTTCCCTACAAAAACTCTGCCGTTTCGATGAGCCTACCTCGCCTGGAGGAGACGATGACGGAAAGTCGTACACGTTGCGCATCCCGTGGGATGATCCCCATTCAGATGATCAAAAACAAAGGATTACGAATCCATCCGGGCCCAAACTCATGAAGGTTGCACCTCGCTCAGTCGTGGCGCGTTTCGCAAAGGCTTATAGAAGGTGGCGGCGAGTGCCAGGATGCATTGCGGGACGAAGAGTAGCAGAACGGTGAGAACGGGACCAATTGCCTGTAGGAGCACACCTGTGAGCAACAACCCAACAGATTGGCAGCCGAACAAGACGACGCGGTAGATACTGTTCACCCGGCCCTGCAACTTGTCTGGGATCGAGGCTAATCGGTAGCCGTATTGTACCGAGGAGTGGATTGGAACGACGATGAAGGCAGATGCCACGATCAAACCTAAGACAACTGGACCCTGCGCGAAGGCGAAGGGCAACCACGTCAAGGCTAGGAGCCAGCTTGCGATGATCATGAGTTGCCCGACGCGGAATCTCCTGGCGAGTGGACCGGCGATGAGCGCGCCAAGGATGCTGCCGATGCCGCCACTTGCCAGTATGAGGCCGGTCGCAAGCTTGGATGCATGGTGTTGCTGGGCAAGGACGAGCACGATCAGTACATACCCAGCGCCACAGAGGTCGAGTCCACTTACCAGCACCGCCAGAAAGCGAATCACCGTGTGATGCCAGAGCCAGTGCATGCCATCCAGGATCTCTGTCCAGAGGCGCGCGATGGATCGACCCCCTACACGAGGCGCGGCGGTTCGCTCTTGTTGAAACTGCGTTTTGATGAAGAGCAATGAGCAGACCGAAACGACATACGACACGGCGTCAGCCAGAAATGGCATGGCGTTGCCAATGGAATAGAGGATGCCACTGAAGGATGGTCCGAGCAGTCCCGAGACGGAGTACACGAACTCATTCTGCGCAGTAGCACCAGAAAGTTGTTCCTGCGACACGACGCGTGGCAGAGCCGCCGCTTCGGCCAGACCAAAAAAGATGAAAAGCGTTCCCTCGATGAATGAGACGAGATAGAGTTGTACGGCTGTGAGCAATCCGAAAGCGAATGCAATTGGAATACTCCCCAGGGCAAGGGCGCGTCCTGTATCGCAGAGAATCATGACCCGCTTGCGATTCCAGCGGTCAATCAACGCTCCAGCGGGAAGGCCAAATAAGATGTAGGGTAGCGTGCGAATGGCGGCGATCAGACCCGCTTGCGCAGGGGAGCCGGTGACCGCCAACATCAACCATGGAAAAGCGATCAACGAGACCTGCGATCCGATTGCTGAGACGATCTGCCCACTCCACAGCAGCAAGAAGTCGCGATTATACCATAATGAGGCGGGTCGAGCAGGTGCTGTGCGCGTATTTGGCATTGCCTTTCCCCTAGACAGAGAATCCTGTCCGGGGGACAGATAATCTGTATTGTTTACATGAGATGATGAGTTTTCCATGAGCAAATTTGCCTTGAATGGGTTTCCGCTTCCTTCAGCAAAATCGGCACAAAACCCTCGCTGGGTCTGTAATCCGGCGATTGATAGGGGGGCACCTCTATGAATCTATACACCTGTTTGAGGACTTTTATTCCTTTTCCTGAGCACTCTTATCCCTTTTTCAGGCACATTAAAGTTGTCAGTCAACCAAGTGGATCTCAGTTATTCACCCCACTCGCAGGGTAATCGCATCTAAATTTTGGGACTCCGGTCAGAAGCTTTACTGCAATGAGGAGCTTATGATTAGCTCAACCTATAGACACCCACTGCAAGCACCTCAAGAAATTAGATGCGATTGCCCTATACCCCACTCGAACGTAGCTTGAAAACTTTGATTGCAACCTGGAGCGTAAGCCAGTTGCTCCGTTCTTGCAGGTCAATGTCGCACAACGATTGCAGCCGCTCCAGGCGTTGAATCAGCGTATTTCGATGTACGAACAGCCGGTTAGAGGTCTTGGTGAGGTTACCTGCACATTCGAGGTATGTCTCCAGCGTGTCCAGCAGATCGGTTCCTTTGCGTCGATCATAGCTGGCAATGCGTGCAACCTGGTCCTGGTAAATATCACGCAAGTCATCCATCCGTGCGATTTTGTAGAGGTAGCGATAGACCCCCAGGTCATTGAAGTGAGTGACGCTGACGCCTCCATCACGGTTAAGATTTTGCCCCATTTGCAGCGCTTCGCTGGCCTCGGCAAACCCTCGCCGGTAGTCGCTAATGCTCTGGCATGGATTACCAATGCCGATAAAGAGGCGTACATTGTGCTCGACCCACATCTGGCGGGCCAGCTCACGCAGCCACGTCTTCACACGTGCAGCAGTTGGATCTTTACTCAGGCAGATAAGGCAGGTGAGCAGATTCTCACGCTCATATAACGCTGAACCTGGATAATTATCCTGGATACGCCGCCTTATCTGCCCGCATATGCGTTTGTGTATCACAAGGCGCTCTTCATCAGTCTGTAGAAGCGTCTCTGCAAGGGATCTGCCAGAGGTTGGCGATGCCTGGGTATGTCCATCTTCTTCGTCGACAATTTCATCCAGGTGTGAAATTTCAATCATCGCTACGCTATGCGGCTTCGTTAAATCGCAGCCGATAAAGTTCGCTCGTTGTCGCAGCGAATCTTCCGAATCATATGTGCCATACATCAAATCTTCGAAAAACCCCTTGACCAGGTTCTTTTGTGCCAGCATGTCTACCAGGTGGCTATTCTTGATCGCCATCGCGATTTGATTTGCAATCGTGCTCAGTAATGTCTGGTCCTCTGATGCATAGCGGCGTGTCTTGATAGAGTAACAGTTAATCAAACCCAGGTGTTCTGTTCCGGCAATCAAGGGAGCAGAGAGTAGCGTCTTATACTGCGATTCCTTCAACGGATTCAGCCGTTCTAAGGCGTGAGCACTCATTTCGGAAAGTTGACCACGAGAGCTGAAATCGCGCAGTTTTTCCCACACGTGACGATCGACGTCAATTGGCTGGAAACTCAATGTGCGGTCATTCAAATTGGGGGAGGAGGCACGAACGGTCAATCGACCCTTTGCCTGGTCCATCAGCATAATTACGCACAGGTCCGCCTCAATAATTTGCACCGTCAACGTCGCTAGTGAGCGCAGCATCTCATCGAGGTACAGGCCGGAACTGATGGTCTGACTCATGACAGAGAGCGTCGTTAAGATATTGAGCTTACGCTGTGTATTCTCATAAAGCTGCGCATTTTCAATCGCGCCCGCTACAAGCGCCGCCGTATTGATGATGAACGTCTGATCTTGTTCCGAAAATTCGTAAGGGGCAACGGTATGCAAGGTAATTACGCCGATCAGGTGGCGGTCTTTGGCGATAATGGGCGCCGTCAGCGTAGACTGGAACTGCTCTTCTTCCAACTCGGGAAAGTAGCGGAAACGGGGATCATTCATGGCCGCTTCCTTAATGATCACAGGCTCGAGATGCATGCCAACCCAGCCAGTGACACCCTCTCCCAGGGCCATTTCGATTTTGCCTACAAAGTTTCTATACTGTTTGTTGGTGCTGGCAAGCACAAGGCGCTCTGTGTCTTTATCGTAAAGGTAAAAGAAGGTAGCGTGACAAGGAATGGCACGAACGACGATATCGACAAGATGCCCCAGCACTTCATCAAGCTTGAGCGTCGAGCCGACCGTTGAAATAACCTCATTCAACAGGATATTCTCTTGAGTTCGCGCTTCGAGTGCGGCATACAGTTCCACGTTTTCTGTATGAAGCTCCTCAATTGTTTGCGCTGCCGGGTTCCCTGCGTCACCTTTAGATGCGACTAATTTGGAAGACATGCCGACCTCCTGATCTAGTGATGTGAGAAGTTCCCCGCCAAAGTGGCTAGAAAAAATTAAGAAATACCCATGATGGTGAAACTTTGTATAAGTGATATGTACATAGTATACATTGTACATGGTTTCAGGTGTAACGTCTAGAGTTTTGTCCTCGGCTTTACTAATTGGTGATCTTATCCGGCGAAATACTACGAATTCCGCTAAAAATTAAGGATAACTGGCCCTACTTCGAAATATTTCTCGCGTCATTTCGCGCTTTGCGATGCGCCATTTCCTGGAATAGAAAGATACCTGTATGTACAGTTTCGCCACACAGGAAACAGGTTTTGCTCCCCTCTCAAGCACCTTTGGCAGGATCGTAAACTGAACTATTCCATTCAAAGAAATTTACTAGATACTTTGTGTTGTTTCTGTTATACTTGACCTATGACGTACTCCCTGGCACAGAACGTTATACGTATTTTCCTCAGCGCGTATAACTCGTGTCACTTTATGGCAGGTGATACTGATTGCTGTACGTAGTTCTGCAGAAGCGTGGAGAACTTCTGAGGGCCTGGCATCTCTGGTGAGATGGGGTTCGACCGGCCAGCACCTGCAAAGGTTTTTTACGGAAGTGTTGCATAGTTTTTTCTCTAGGAGAACAACTCTATGGCTACTGACACCGTTGCCATTCCGGAAGAGCATGGTGTAGAAACACACGGAATAGAACGTGTTTCGCCTACTACTCGCACTCATGTCCGCATCTTCGATAACTTCACTATGTGGCTATCCGCTAACCTGGTGATTTCAACAATCGCTCTAGGAGCGATAGCTAACCTGGCCTTTGGTCTCGGCTTTTGGGACGGTCTAGCTGTTATTATCATTTTCAATGCACTTGGTGTTTTACCCGTTGCCTTTTTCTCCACACTTGGCCCCAAACTAGGGCTTCGTCAGATGACTATCACGCGCTTCGCTTTTGGCTGGATAGGTGGCATCATCATGGCGTTGTTCAATGTCGCGGCCTGCATTGGTTGGTCTACTGTCAACGTCATCATCGGTGGTCAATTGGTCTCAGCATTGACTAACGGCGCCATTCCGGCATGGGTGGGTATACTCGTCATTGCGGCTCTTACAACCCTGGTCAGCATTTATGGCTACAGGTACGTGCATCGCTACGAGCGCTGGGCCTGGATCCCCATGGCCATTATATTCGCGATCCTGTTTGTTGTAGCAATCCCGCACATGAAAATAATACCTACGCCTGCATTTGGAGCGGCTGAAATTGCAGGTTTCATCTCCTTTGGCGGCGCTATTTATGGTTTCGCCACAGGATGGAGTTCCTACGCGGCAGATTACAACGTCAACCAGCCTGAGGACACATCGTCCTGGCGTGTCTTCTGGCTTACTGCTCTTGGTATCTTTGTGCCCTGTGTACTGCTAGAAACGATTGGAATGGCCTTTACCAGTTGGATACCCAAGGGTGGCGGCGATCTGCTTGCTGCTGTTGCCGGTCCATTGGGTGGTTTTGGAACATTCCTTGTGGCTTTGCTTGCTCTAAGCACGGTTGCTAACAATATTCCAAACGATTATAGCCTCGGTCTCTCCATGCAGGTGCTCGGTAAGACTTTCATGCGTGTCAAGCGCTATGTGTGGACGCTCATTGGGGCAGTAGTGTATGTCGCGATCGCGCTTACTCTTACGTTTATTGGCGGCAACTTTAATCAAACACTTGACAGTTTCATGCTCCTCGTTGCCTACTGGCTGGGTCCATATGCAATCATTCTCATCATCGAACACGTTGTGTTCCGCCGTGGACGCTACAATGTCGACGATTGGAATACGCCCAGTAAACTCCCAGTTGGGTGGGCTGCGATAGTGTCAATGGTGATTGGTTTGATAGGTGCCGCCCTCGGTTTTGCCCAGGTATTCACGATTAATGGTGTCACGACTCCTATCACCGGACCTATAGGAGGCTTGATTAATAAGCCTTACGGTATGGATGTGGGCTTCGAACTGGCCGTTGTGTTTGCGGCTATCTCCTACCTGATCTTGCGGCGTATAGAGTTGAACAACAGCCCGCGGGGTGAGCTGAGCGCCGGTGGCGAGTAGCTGCTGCTCTTTATATGCGTTCTTAGAGGCAGGCGGATGCACCCGCCTGCCTCTGATTTTGAAGCATACGGGCGCAATGAACTGCACCCATATACAAAAGAGGATCATTGTATGCATTACGACCTGATCATCCGTCATGCGCACCTTCATCGCCGCCCGGACCTCGTTGATATCGCTGTACAAGATGGACGATTCGCCAGAATCGCGGGTGAGCTGACCCCCGATAGCGCCACACGCGAGATTGATGCTGCTGGCAGGCTTGTCTCGCCGCCGTTTATTGATGCGCACGTGCATCTCGATGCCGTGCTCACCGTTGGACAGCCGCGCTACAACTCGACTGGAACACTGCTGGAGGGCATCCAGATTTGGAGCGAGCGGAAGCCGAGTTTGACGCGCGAAGATGTCAAGTATCGAGCACTCGAAGAGATTCGCTGGGAGGTAGCTCAGGGTACACTCTATATTCGTAGCCATGTGGATGTGTGTGACCCGGCACTGACTGCCCTGCGTGCTTTGATCGAGGTGCGCGATGAAGTACGCGATATTTGTGACCTGCAACTGGTCGCCTTCCCCCAGGATGGTATTCTTTCATTCCCCAACGGGCGCGAGTTGATGCGCACGGCAATGGAGCTAGGCTGCGATCTTGTGGGAGGCATCCCCCATTACGAGTGGACTCGTGATATGGGCGTCGAAGATATACATTATGCCTTCGCTCTGGCGAAAGAGTTTAATCGCGACATCGACTGCCATTGTGATGAAACCGATGATCCACTCTCCCGCTTCACGGAGGTGATGGCTGCGGACACGATGCAACAGGGGTGGCAGGGCCGGGTGACGGCCAGTCATTGCACTGCTATGCATTCCTATGATAATGCTTATGCCTTCAAGCTAATACGCCTGCTGGCACGTGCCCGGGTGAATGTTGTTGCCAATCCATTTGATAATGTCGTCCTGCAAGGCCGCTTTGACACTTATCCCAAGCGTCGCGGCATTACCCGCGTAAAAGAATTGCTCGCAGGCGGTGTCAACGTTGCGCTTGGACACGACTCGATCATGGACCCCTGGTTTCCGCTGGGTAAAGGCGACATGCTCGGAGCCGCCCAATTGGCACTCTACCTGTGTCATATGAGCGGTTATGAGGAGATCAACGATGTGCTTGACCTGATTACCACAAATGCAGCCAGGACCTTGCGTATCCAGGATACATATGGCATCGAGGAGGGCAAACCCGCCGATTTCATCGTGCTCGATGCGCCATCTGCTTTTGAGGCGCTACGCCTGGTCCCCTCCCGGTTGTATGTCTTTAAGGGCGGACGAGAAATAGCCTATACGTCGCCTGCTAGCAGTGTGCTAAAGAGAGGTGGGGATGGCGAGGGAAAAGAGGTGACGTACCGTGTGTAAGTGATCAAGCTTGCGCAGGTAGTGTTTGCTTCAGGTCACGCCAAATAAGTTCTGTGTTCAAGAGCCTCGGCCTGGTTGAGAAAATTGAAACTCTGCTTCGTATTATATGGTGGAATATGATACAATTGAGATAGTAAACTCTTGCCTCAGCCTTGAGAAGTTGGTATCATTACTAGCAAGAGAATGCTGGCGAGTTCAAGGAAGAGAACCACTATGCCCAACAAATATGAACGCGAGATCGAAGAAATCCTGCGTAATTTAGAGCGTACAGAGCCTAAGCCAGGCTTGGGGCAGAGATTAGGCGGGCGATTACGCCGCAGATCGGATTCGCGCATGCATATGCCCAAACCGTCTTTTAATTTAGGTGTCACAGAGTGGTGCTTTATTATTGCATGGGGGGCAGCACTCTTTGCTGGTGGCTGGGCTTTTGCACATAATAATGCAGACCTTGTCACTGGAGCCATCGCCGTTATTGGTGTTGCTTGTCTAGCAATCATGGTTTTTTTATCGTTCATGTCACACACCCGCTATCCAAAGCAATCTTCGAGATATGGGAATGTGACATCACTGCGACGTAATCCCCTCAGCAGCCTTACAACGCGTTGGAATCTCTTCCTACTCAAACTTCGCTATCGTCGAAGGAAAGACCAATAATTCTTGACACATAGCTAAAAGGATGCTATAGTGCGCGTGTTGTTAGCGCAGGTAGAGCGCTTTAGCGGGGTGTGGCGCAGTTGGTAGCGCGCATGGTTTGGGACCATGAGGTCCGCGGTTCGAGTCCGCGCACCCCGACCCGAAACAAGTTGCTGCTTCAGGTTAGCTCATGACGCGGGAGTAACTCAGTTGGTAGAGTTCCTGCCTTCCAAGCAGGCTGTCGCGGGTTCGAGTCCCGTCTCCCGCTCTTTGTATGAACCGTCTCTCTGGAAGAGCCTCAGAAGCTGTTTCGTAACAACCGAACGGTGATAGGCGACAGAGCAGGCGGTTTTGTTTTTGGGAAAAAGGCGCGCAGCGACTATCTGCCTCGCTACCCTTGCGACCATCTGCCTCGCCGCGCTCGCGACTACCTGCCTCGTCGCCCGTCGCCGCCCGGTTGTTTGCTCCCACAGAGAAAGGAGTCAACGACCCTATGGCCACACAACAACCGGCCAAACCCTCAAAGCACGTGACAGAAGCTCGCGCAGCGGCCCAGCGCGCCAAGCTGGACGCGCAGGCTGAAACGCGACGCGAAGCCACCCAACAGCAGGCGGCGAAGCCAAAGACCGGCAAAGGAAAGCGGGAACCAGGCGAGGCGCTCGCCAAGCGGCGGGCTGCCACCACACTGGCGCGCGCAATTGAAGACTACATGAACGATCACGAGGGCGGCAACCACAGTCAGAAAACCCTGCAATGGCACCGCACTTCTCTCGGCCTCCTCCAGAGTTTCCTGGAAGAGGAGCGCGAGATCACCCTGGTCGGGGAGGTGGACGCCCCCGACATCAGCGCCTGGTTCGCCCACCTGCGCAAAACGCCAGGCAGCTACGGCAAACTGCGGAGCGAACGCACAGTGCAGACCTACGCCCGCTCGGCCCGCGCCTTCTTCCACTGGCTGGTGCGCCAGGAGCTCATCGAGCGCAACCCGTTTGACCGGGTGGTCTTCCCCAAAGTCGGCAAGCCGCTCATCCGCACCATCGAGCCGGAAGAGTTCGAGCGGCTCCTGCTCGCCTGCACCCCTCCGGGAGAAGTGGGCCAGCTGGCCGACCGCGCCGCTGCCCGCAACCGCGCCATTCTCTGGCTGCTCTACGACACGGGCATCCGCTTATCAGAGCTCTGTGGGCTGCGAACCGGCGATTTTGACCGCAAGCACGGTACAGTCGTGGTCAAGGGCAAAGGCTCGAAGGAGCGGCGTATCGCGCTCGGCCAGAATTGCCTTCGCAACCTCTTGTACTACCTGGATCGCCATCGCCCCGGTGAGGAGGAACTGGCCGAGTGGGGCAGCGCCGGGGAGGACCACCTCTTCCTCTCCGAGACGCGCCTGCCGCTCACGAAAAACGGGGTGAGCCTGGTGTTCAAACGCATTCGCGAGCGGGCGGGCATCACCGACAAGCGCATCAGCCCCCACATTTTCCGGCATTCCTTTGCCGTGCGCTACCTGGTGCTGGGCAACGATCCCTTTTCGTTGCAAGAGCTGCTGGGGCACGAGGATATGACGACCGTCAAGAACTATATGCACATGAACGACGAGACCCTCCAGGAGCAGAAGCGCAAGTACAGCCCGGGCGATCACCTACCAACGCGCATGCCGGGGCCGAAGGAGGCGCGGCGGAGGAGCTTTCAGGCGAAGGGTAAGCGGGGGAAATCGGGAGCATAGGCAGCAAGTCAGGAGCGACACAAATCCGCTTCTGGCTTCCTTTCTGATGGAAGCAGTGCTCATATCGTTCAGCAGGATCGCATATCGTCAGCATTCTCAGGCAACGAGCGCTTCGAGCCAGTTGGCCAGCTCGACTAGTTTGAGCTGGCGGGGACACTCGGAGCGGTCAAAGGGATCGCTGACGACGATCTGGCGCAGTTCGGCCTGCGTATAGACATGACTGAACAGGCCATAGAGCAGGTCGAGCAGACGCTCCAGGTCGTCGTGGGTATAGCCCGCTGGGCAAGGGCCAAAGGTCTTGAGCAGGCGTTTGCGCCTGCTGGGTGTGAGCTCTTGCGCGCTGTTCATCGCCTCTCACCGCTAGGCTATGGGAACCAGGAAGCGAGGCAGCAACCCGCGCATGGGCATGATGGGCGCTCAGTACAAACCGTCTCTCTTTACGAGCCAGAACAAGATCGCTATTCGCTTCGGGGTGACGATACCTGCTTTCCTCGTCCCGCGTGGCCGCATACGATGCTACAAACCGGCAGACTGGCCTGCTAGCATGTACAAATGTATCATAGACGACTGCCACATGGTGTCATCTCCTGGCCGGTTTCCCCCGTCACTTTGACCGAGTTTTTCTGGTCACATGCGCAGCAGAAGCGCCATCATCTGTTCCCACTGATTCGATTGATGTCACGCGCAAACACGGTCAATGTCTCCCTCTAATTCGGCTAAGAAACGACGATTTTTTACGCCATGTTCAGGTACATTTGTTCGAGGATCGCCCAATGATACTGTCTTGAAGAAGGTTTCGTCACGCCGGCTGCTCACCGCGAGAAGAGAAGCGGAGCTCCTGGCTTCTGTGTGCGGTGAGCAGCCGCCATTATTTTACTGTTCAGGAGGAGAGAGATAATGGTCTTGCCTATGCGAACCGGGGTGCAGGCGCTTGCGGATACGTCTGTCAGCGAGCTACTCGAGCAGTGGATCGGTGAACAACTGGGGCGAGGCAATGCTACCAGATGCCAGCGGCCACGCATCGGCGTCCTGGCTGCCGGTGGCACCTTGCGCGATGGTGGGTGGCCGGTCTACGGCAGCGATGCACCCACGGTGCATGCCATCCTGGAGGCGGGAGGCCTCCCTTGCCTCATCCCGGCGCTTCCCTTGCTGGAGGGCTACGACCCCTTGCAACTCTTCCATGATGATCACACCTTCGCGCTGCTCTTTGAGGTCTTCTGGCCGATGGTGCGCACCCTCGATGGACTCATCTTGAGCGGAGGAGGCGATGTCTACGCCTGCCTGTATGGAAAGCCTCCCCATCCGCAGGCTGAGACCCCCGATCTCTGGCGCGATGTGTGGGAGCGCTACCTGGCGCTGCTGTCCTGGCTGATCTGCCTGCCGACACTGGGTATTTGCCGGGGGATGCAGCTCATGAACGTAGCGCTGGGCGGGACGATCTACCAGGACCTGCCTGCCCAGTGGCCCAGAGACCGTCCCAAGCTTGTGCGCCATCGCGCCAGAGGACGGGTCTCCTCCTCCAACTGGGTCATGCATCCTGTGCGACTGGCGCGACCGGACAGTCGACTGTCGTTGGCGGTGAAAGGGAGGGGCGAACTGGGTCGGCCCGTACTCGATGCCGTGCTGTCCATGCACCACCAGGCGGTCGAGATGCTGGCTCCAGGTCTGGAGGTATCCGCCGCGGCCCCTGATGGAGTGATCGAGGCCTTCGAGGACGTGTCCCCCGCCCGCTGGTGGGTGGCGATGCAGTTTCACCCGGAGTGGA
>Ga0207684_10005191_pt1 | contig 12118 bp, 13 predicted proteins | sample KBSK5501metaG_FD_184342 | JGI IMG/M metagenome (GOLD analysis project Ga0207684, IMG submission 184342) | Corn, switchgrass and miscanthus rhizosphere microbial communities from Kellogg Biological Station, Michigan, USA - KBS K5-50-1 metaG... | ecosystem: Host-associated > Plants > Roots >... | reverse complement strand
TTGCTCTGCGTCCGGTGGTACCTCCGTTATCCGACTCGGCTACCGGGATCTGGAGGAGATGATGCTCGAGCGGGGATTGCACGTCGATCACACCACGATCTACCGCTGGGTGCAATACGACGCACCCGAACTGGAGAAGCGCTGCCTCCCTCATCTCAACGCGACGAATGACTCGTGGCGCGTCGATGAAACGTATGTGAAAGTGAAAAAGGTCTGGATGTACCTCTATCGCGCTGTGGATTCTCAGGGAAACACTGACCTGATCATCCTGCCCGGCACCAAAAATACGCTCTCGGACATGGCCTGGCTCTGGCGGCAAGGGCTCGCGCAGCACATACGGCAGTGCGTGAAACGTGGTTGTGCCGTGATGGGAATCTGCGGTGGGTACCAGATGTTGGGCGAACGCCTGAGTGACTTCGCTGGTGCCGAAGCAGAATCTGGCACGGTCGAGCCCGGCCTGAACCTGCTGCCCGTCGAAACCTTGTTCGAGCCGATCAACGAGAAGATCACGCGACCAAGTGAAGCTCAGGTAGATGCCTCTGCGCTCCGTGGCCTCTTTGCACACATGAGCGGACAACGCTTTCAGGCATACCAGATTCATGTAGGGCGTACGGTGACAAAAGGGAGGAACGGCCAGGGCGGCACCTGTGCTTTTGAAATGTATCCTACGGGCAAAGATGGCTGGCTCAGTGCCGATGGTTGGCGTGCAGGATGCTATTTACACGGCTTGTTCGAGAATGACACCTTCAGGCAGAGCCTGGTAGCAGCACTGGCAGGGCGGCATTCCGTCCAGTTCATCCTGCCAGTGCAGGTCGGTTTCAACCGTCAACTTGAATACGACAAGTTAGCCGACTTACTGCGCAGGTACATGGATATCCCTCGGCTCAAAGCTCTTTGCAACCTCATGAGCTGAAGAGAAGCTGTCACAGAGGGACGCCTGCTATGCACGAGTCTACGACCGCCAGCACACCGGGAAGGAGTGCGAGAGAAAAACCGGTTCCCTTATTGCACTTGCCAGGTTTTTCAGGTAAACTATCCGCTAAGATCGATCTGCGCAGGTTTCTTTTGCATTCCACCTTCTGTCGGCTCAGGCACGGAGCCTGCCCTAGAAAGGAAGCAAATCAGTTCTTTCATCCGCTTGTTGGTCCCCTGGGGGATGGTGATACGAGCGGAACCCCGGGCCAATCAGAACGCGCCCTGCTGCTAGAACAGCTGAGCCTATCTCTCGTGTCGTCTCCTGAGGTGAACCCGTTCAAAGTCGGGGAAAATGCTCAACCGGAGACGATGCTATCGGCGCAAGTTCATCTTGAATCAAGATGAACTGCCTTCTGCAAAGAAAGGAGCCTTTCCATGCGTCTTTGGAAACGCGCTGTCCTCTACAGCGCCTCGGTATGCCTGGCTATGTTGAGCGTCCTCTTCCTTGCGGTGCCTGCTACCTCGGCTACCGAGTGGGCGCTGCGTACCTTGTCCGTCGTGAACTCTCCGACCGTCGTGGGCAACTTCCTGGTGGACCAGGACCGCGGCCTGGCGTTCTCACAGAACAAGCAGAACGAGCCGGCCATCACCCGCGACCCGCTCACCGGCGTCTTGATCGCTGGGGCCAACGACGAAATTCAGGAACCACTCTGCCCCGGCACCACTGTCCCACTTGCCAGCCCCTGCCCCTTCGCGCCCGGCGTCCCGATCTCGGCCTACTACCGCTCGACCGATAGCGGCAAGACGTGGAGCGGCGGCTTCCTGCCGGGTTTCAATACCATCGGCCGGGTTTCTGGAGGCGACCCCAGCCTGGACTACGGCCCGCGACGCTGCGCCAACGGCTCGTTCAGCTTCTCCTGCGGTGTCGTCGTCTACTACGGCAGCCTGGCCGACCCCTTCCAGGAGTTCGCCGGCGAGCAGGTCACCGTCTCGCGCTCCTACGACGACGGCGCGAGCTGGAGCAACCCGGTGCAGGCTACCTCCACCGACAACAAGTCCGACTTCGACGACCACGACTGGGTCGCCGTCGACCACTTCTCCGGCAGCCCGCATTTCGGGCGCATCTATCTCAACTGGGCGGTGTTCTGCAACACCTGCTCGGGCAACGGCAACGTCAAGCTTTACGTCGCCCACTCCGACGACGAAGGGCGCACCTGGTCACCGGCCGTGCAGGTGAGCGCGGCCAACAACAACTTCCCGCGGGGCTTCCGCGAGACCGGCCAGATGGCCGTCTCCTCGGACGGCACCGTCGAAGCTTTCTGGACGGAGAACGCCGACTCGACCAAACTCCCCAGCCTGCAAGTGGTCGCCACCTCCACCGATGGCGGTCAGACCTTCAGCGCGCCGATCACCATCGCCCAGGTGACCGATTACCCGCTGACGGGCACGCCGTTCGACGTGGTGGATCTCTTCAACCGGGTGCCCGGCATGAGTGCGCGCGTGGACTGCTACCCACACCCGGCCTCTGATCCCAGCAGCAAGCGCGTCTACGTCGTCTGGTGCGACTTCAGCGGGAGGCATGGCGTCATCAAGGGCGCGGTCTCCTCCGACGGCCTCCACTGGACCGGTCTCGGCACGATTGCCAGCGTCTCGGGCCGCAACGCCTTCTTCCCAGAGGCCAGCGTGGCCCCCAACGGCACCGTCAGCCTGACCTTTGATGCCTTGACGCAGCCCCCGGCCAACAACCCCTTTCAGACGGGCGTGCAGGTCTACGACAACTACTACGCCGAGTCTGCGGCGGGTGGGGGGGCCTTCGGCGGGCCGCTGCGGGTGAGCAGCGCCTCCTCGAATCCAGACGGCTCCAGCTACAACAACTTGCAGGAGCAGTTCCTCGGGGACTACATTGGCATCGTGGACGGGCCTAGTAGCGCCTACCTCGTCTGGACGGACGCGCGCAGCGCCACGCCCTGCCAGGCGGTCGACACCTACCGCACGGCGGTGTACGGCGGCTCCAAGACGGCGGTCGCGCCCAACCCGGATAACGCCTGTGCCACCAGCTTTGGCAATACCGATACGGAGGCGGCGACCGTGAACTATTGAGCCGACGCGGGAACTCGGCAGGAGCCGCGAGGGGCGACGTCGCCCCTCGCGGCTCCTGCCGGCACCCTGGCGCAGATGCACCTACGGCTCAGGAAAACTCTAGACATGCCTGCATGACAAGGAGGAATGGGATGCCAAAGGAAATCAATCGGTGGGCGATGTATCCACGCACAACATCTACGGCTTCTCTCCCCGAAGCGCTGAAATTGGAAGTCAGCACAAAGGCGAATGAACTCATCGAAACTGTTCTGAAGCCGAAGTATATTCAGCCGCCACCAGAAAACCCGCAGTTCAATTATATTGTCGCTATCTACGGCAAGTGGTACCACAAGGCGTTCTACTTCTGTGCCGACTATCGCGTGGCAGGCCCACATCCAATAGAGCCGGGCTTCGAGGCGAAATTTGCGCGGATGCAGTATGCCGGGAACCGACGCTTTCATCTCTCCTTTATGCGCTATACCGGGCAGTGGATACAAGTGTACACGGACCTGACGGTGGACGAGTGCATCGAGACGATCCGAGATGATCCCTACTTTTCCCTCTGATAGGTAGGAATGCGGCTAACACGCGTTCACACCATCGAAGGAATAGGAAGCGGTTCGGCATGTAGAGGGACATCATGCTGGCAACACACAGGAATCAGTGGCAGATTTCCATGGCAACCTCTCCGTTGAACAGCTTTACCACACCGTGATTGCCCTGGCGAGTACATCACCTGATGCCTCCACAGCGGCTCCCCTCGCCACACGAGGTACCACCTCTACTAGTGGACAACGAAAATCTGTATCACCTCGGGACTGGTCTGCCGACATGGTACAATGGCATTGCGGCCGAAGCGAACGACGTGTCCCTGCCTACCCTTGTTTAAGCAAGAACGAGAGCAGTCCCTGACTGGCTGACACATTTCATCTTGAGGAGTACAATCTACTGGCAGTTTGGAACGACAAGCTGTGAGCTTGGCTTCCTACAGGAAATCACGTAGGTTGACGGAAAGGAGGCGCTATGACCGAGGAAGAAATCATGGATGAGCTTGTAGGGTTGGCGATGGATTGGGCTTTGGGTGAGGAACCCACCGGTGCTACTGCCGAGGTGACAGAGATTGTAGAAGTGGACCCGGTCGAGTGGGTGACGCCAACAGCGGGCGTCTCTCCCGATCGGGCCTTTGTGGTGAATGTCTTGCTCGATTATGCTGAGGTGACCGATGAGGCGGAAGTCGAGGGTGAACGTGATGTGTCGGCGGTCTATGGCTACTTCAGGGATGCTGATCGCTTCGACTTCGCGTATGGGGCTGATTACCCCCTGATTGAGCCTGACTATGAGGAGGATGAGGAGTTGGATGACGAGGAGTTTGGTGGGACAGAGGAGGAGCAGAGCTGAAGTTGGCGGGTATCCGCTTGGGTGTTTCGAGAGGGGTATGAAGGCCGATCACCAGAATCGATGCGTGCGCGCTGCACCTTGATGCCCCGCGTGAGGTCAATGTGCTGCTCTCCAAGCGGACCATGCAGACCTGGGACGCAATGTTCTTGGACAACATAGCTCGCGACGGCATGCTGCTCTATGCTCGAGGTTCTCTTCCCGCTCAACTCGCGGCGAGACAGTCGCTTCAAGAACGCCTTGAAGACAAAGGCGTCATACGCTGATAACCGTATCAGGAGGTGGCAAGGATTGTAGTGTGTGCTGGCTACGTGGGCCAACCCTCCTTCCATAAGCGACGCAGAACAAGAAAACAGCCGTGCGTTGTAAAGATGAACTGGATGATCGTGTCTGCCTGTCACGCTGGTAGGCTTGCAGATAATCGGACGCCCGTCGGTTCCGTCGCTAAATAGTGTAATTTATCAATGATTGTACGTTGCGCTATTTTTATGTGATCGGGCCTAACCTAATCAGATAACTGCAAGGGGAAACAAGCGTTTTTCATTTATTACCTACCCTCTATTGTCCATCTTCCATGAGCCTGAGAAGTGCTTTGCCCCTTGAGTTGCAGGAAAGATGCATTCCTTATTTGCTTTGCAAATTGAAGCATTTTCTCAGCGAGAGGTATGAGTGGTTATCCTATTGAATCACTCTTTCAATCTTTTAGAACCATTGACATATAATGCAATACTCCGTAACGCAATTATTTAGGACACCTAACAGGCTTGTAAAGCAAGGTCAAAGCGGATCTCCACGCTCTACTCAATCGGGGCAAGTCCTAACCCGCTTTGTAGCTGCTACCTGGAATTCTGGACGTCCAATTTTTCTGCCAGATAGGCCCAATCGGCTGGGAAACGGAAGCCTTGCTGGTTTGGCGGCTGGGGCGCCTGCGTTTCTATCCAACGCACCGGAACCGCCCCCTTGTTGAAGAAGCCGTGCGTGCCTCCTACGCCGGTCCAGACATAGTCGCCCGCTTTCACATGATACGTTTTGCCGTCCAGGATTGCTTCAGCCTCACCGCTCAGCAGGAAATACGTTTCCTCGAAGGGTGATCATGGATATTGCCCTCCCCGCCTGGCTGGAACTCCACCATAAACAGGGTCAGGTGTTGCGCGCCAAGCATATGATCCACCAGCATTTTTAAGGAGATGCCAAAGATGCTGCTGCCCCGGTACCCCTCCATTTGCAACTGGCTGTACGGCGGCATCTGCGCGTCGTCAAAGTGACCAAGATAGCGCATCATCGGGTCCCGGAAATCGGGTGGGTTGCCTTTGCTGGGGGCGATTTCTGTCTTGAAGAAGAGAGTGTCGCGTTCCTGGCCCAGCGCCTTTGGTTGTGGTGAGAGCATCTCTAACCAGCACACCGGTTGGTTGCCTATGTTGCGCAAGGCATGCGGCAAACCAGCCTGGATGATGCCGTAATCACCCCGGCCCAGTTGATAGTCGTGCCCATCGATGCGCTCTAGAACCTGCCCCTCCAGAATAAAGAACGCCTCCTCGTAGAAGTGAATATGTGGGTTTAGTGTGCCGCCCACCTCGAGTTTGCAGAGGTCCAGCCCCGTATGAACTGCACCGGCAATGGTATGGTCAACTAACACTACCCAGGAATACCCCTGGCTGTGTTTCTCGTAAGCAGGAGGCACCTGGAAAGACGCTTTATCATAGTTCGCTACATGATGCATTGCAACCTCCATTCAATCAGGCCGATAGCTGCACGTCATTATTTATTCACCCCAGACATCTGGGCCAGCACGTCGAACATCACGGCAAAATCTTCACCGGCCATGCCCATGGCACGAGCAGCGGTGAGCAGTTCGTTGGAGAGAGCGACCGATAGAAGTGGGACGTCCGATGTTCTCCCCAGCTCCAAGGCCAGGAGTAAATCTTTCTGCATCATGTTCACATCGAACCAGGCCTCGCTTGGCTTTTCCAGGATGAAAGGAGCGCGATGCCAGGTAGCGGGTGAAGCTAAAGCGCTATTCCGCCAGGCCTCGATGGCCGTTTCGCGGGGAATGCCATTCTTCTCAGCCAACAGGATCCCCTCGCAAAAGCCCAGAAATTGCACCGGCAAACTGAGGTTGATGGCGATTTTCATCAGGATGGCCTGGCCGTTTCCACCCACGTAGCTCACCTTCGGAGTTATGTCCTGCAAGATGAGTTTGACCTGCTCAAAGATGGCCTGATCGCCACCTACGATCATGGATACGGTTCCCTCTTGCACGTGAATGACATTGCCGGAGACCGGGGCATCGAGCATGCGCGCCCCCTTTGCTGCGACGCGCTCTGCGATCTCGCGCGAGGTGCCGACGCTTATCGTACTCATATCGATATAGACTTTGCCTGACGCCAGGCCTGCCAGGATGCCATCGTCACCGTTGAGTACCTCGTGCAAAGCGGCGGTATTTGTCACCATGCTGAACGTCACATCAGCAACTTCCGCGACCTGGCGCGGGGACGCTCCCCACAGCATGCCCGCGTCCAGCAACCACCGGGCCTTTGACTGCGTACGGTTGTAGCCAGTTACCGTATGTCCAGCATCCAGGAGCCGCTTGGCGACGCGCCCCCCCATTTTACCAAGTCCTACGAAACCGAGTTGAGCCATACCTATCCTCCTCTAGAGTGAATAGAAAGCCTCTCATCTATCGATGAGCAGCAAAGTTTCTGCTATGTCTGGCCTGCTCGTTTTCCTATCTTAGCGCACGAACATCTGTGTTCGTTCCTTGAGACAGCCGTTCGGCAACCAGCCTCTCGATGCAAATATGGCTCTCTATAACCGAGTATGGCATACTCGTATCAATACGTCCAATATCTGTTGATGATAGATCAGATCCGGGCAATGTTGCAGGTGGCGGCATCGGAGCTTCCAGCACGGCGGATGGGAACTGTGAGTGAGGTCGGCGTTGCAGCGATTTTGCTGCCAAGCCTAGTAGATTGTCAAACTTCAAATGACCGGTGACATGTAGTGGCGCCAGTCGAGCTACTAGACTGCATCCCATGAGAGTGTGAGTAACTTCACATGCTGACGGGATATATTTGTGCGCCGTTGACGTCTTGACTGTAGTTCCGGTTACGAACACCGGATCGGCGTAGATATAAGCTCAATTCTGATGAGGAAGGAGAAATCAGCATGTACATGCAAAGATATCAGCGCGCACGGCTGACTCGCTACGTTGTACCTTTTCTAAGCATTGATTGCTTGCTCCTGGCCGGTTTGCTGGCTGGGTGCGGGCAAACGACAACTGTGCAAAAACATACATTTGCAGGCAAGCTGAACCTGTTAAGCGTCCCTGCTCCATTTGATCTCCCAGGAAAAATCGTGCTTGGGCCTGACGGCAATCTCTGGTTTCCGGCGGTGGCTTACGCAAATTTCACGACTGACAAACCGAGCGGAGCGATCGGGCAGTTGACTCCTGATGGCAAATTTCATTTCTTCCCAATGACTACACCCAATACCTACCCGCTCGATATCGCCTTTGGACGAGATGGGACGCTCTGGTTTAGCGCGTTTGAGGGGAATGGGAAGCTCGCCCCCATCGGCGATGTAGCGCCCCATTTTATCGGCGGAAACAGTGAGCTTGGCCAGATGAGCCTGGATGGTCACTTCTATCTCTTCACTTTGCCCTCAACGACCATCTCTCTCCATGCTATCGCCGTTGGTGCTGATGGCGATCTGTGGTTTACCGCTGTCAGCCATGTGGGTGCGCCGACGTCTGCCTATGTCAATAAGATCGGCCGCGTCACCCCCCCCGGCGTCTTTACGGAGTTTCCGCTGACCCTGCGTAAGTCTAGTGACTTCGTCAACCTGCTCATAGCCGGGCCTGACGGCAATCTTTGGTTTAGTATCGAAAGCTACCTATCAGACTACAGCGCCTTCGGCGAGATGGGGCGTATGACACCACAGGGCGCGGGAACGATCTATACATTCGGCAAGTTTGTGGAGCCGCGCGATCTGACGATCGGACCAGATGGCAATCTCTGGTTCAGCACCTACTTCGAGATTGGCCGAATTACTACAAACGGGCAGGTACGACTGTATGATCCTGATGCAAAAGCTCAGTCTTTTCAACGGATTTCGATCAGCGGGGTAACAACTGATAGTGATGGTGCGCTCTGGTTCGCGACGGAAAACGTTGCGGTTGGGCGTGTTACTCTCGATGGCACGTTCAAGTTTTATCCTTTCCCAGAGGGCACCTACTTCGATAACGGAGGTAGCTCACTTGATATGGGAAACCTGCGCGGTATCGTGGCTGGCACAGATGGCACGCTCTGGTTGAACAACGACGGGCAGATTGGACATTTTGTGTAGAAATGACTACTCCTCCGTCAATCAACGATTGACGGGTAAAGATGCTTGAGTTTGATGGACGCATCCTCAGCGGTAAAGCGCCAGTTGATGGTGATCTGCTGCTGGTTGCGCCGAGTGGTCCAAGTGGCGACCTGCCGCGTAGCGATCTCCAAGGAGGCCAACCGGCCCGACAAGCATTGTCGATCCAACGCCGAGAGCTCGATCTCCGCCATGCTGAGCCGGGCTTCCATGGATGGCGCGTGTAATGCACCTCAAAGCGTTGAGAGAGCCGACGCGCCGAAGCTTCCGGAAAGATCTCGTAGAGTGCAGCGAGCGTGTGCGTATTGAGGTTATCATGACCAAGACGATCTTTTCGGCATCAGGATAGTGCAAGTCCGCCAGCTGCCGGATGAACAGAGTCCATTCCTGCGTGGTCCGTTGAGCGGCCACCATGGTAGAGCGTTGGCCTGTCAGCGGTTCGCAGGCCAGAAACACGTTGCACACTCCCGGACGCGCATACTCGTAGTCTAGTCGGGCCGGTTGGTCTGGCTCCATCGGCAAGGGATCACGGATATCCACCAGCAACTGAGTATTGATCTCATTCACACAAATCTGAGGTCGTGCAGGTGTGTAAGGGCGCGTATAGACCTCCAGGACATCCTCCATGTGATACACAAACTCCGCATCTGCCTGGGTGGGAATGCACCACTGTTTTTTGATCCAGGGCAACAGTCTCCTTGGCCAGCAACACCTGGCGCTGCACTACCACCCGGGCATCTACAAAGGTGAGGATGCGAAGGAGAGGATGCGAGAGCTCTTGCTCGCATACCAGACATTGATCGATCCCCAAAGCCGCCGCGCCTATGACCTGAGCCGCTCAGAACACATGCTGGGCAGCTCCGTACCGACGGAAAAGAACACTGAGGTGTCTCCTACGGCTCGCCGCGACCGCCAGCGCTCCTATGCGTTCCCCACTCTCAACGAGGGTGCGCCAGCACAAATCGATCTGGGCGCGATCACCTATCTCCTTTCCTCCAGGGAGGTACGCAGGCTGAAAGTGCAGGGCAGGTTGCGCGGCGCGAAGGCCCCGTCCAGGGCAGGGATCTATTACTGCCATCGCTGCCAGCATCAGTGGCAAGCCCCCTCACTGCCGGCGTTTTGCCCACATTGTCAAGCGCGAGATTGGCGCGAGTATCTGCTGCTCCGCTGCCAGCACTGCCATGCTGTTTTCGAAAGCGAGCAAATTCGTGACGAGGTGGGTTCGCTGCACTATGGGGACGGCGCGCTCTGCCCGCCCTACGCATTATTCCCCCTCTGTCCTTCCTGCGGCAAAGCCCAGTGGTGTCCCGCTGAGGAAGCTCGCCTGTGGAATGTGCGAGACAGGGCAGCGAGAAGAGCAAAACGGCGGCGGCGTTTCGGATTTGAGTGACAGAGGCAACCTGCTGATTCCCCTGTTATCGACCTCGAGACCACCTTTCGGCAACCAGACACTCGACCCAGCAGAAATGCACATATTGATCGCTTTGACAGCGTATGACATACTCATATCGATAAGTCCAATATTTGTGTGATTTCGAGAGGAGCTCACTATGCCAAAGGAACCTGTAAAACTCGCGGACGTGGAAATCCAGGCACAACTGAAAAATCTCCCTCACTGGGAGATCGACAGCGGAATGTTGTCGCGCCGTTTCACCCTCCCGAGCTTCCCCGCCACCATGTTCTTTGCCTGTGCTGTTGCTCACATGGCGGAAGTTGGACAGCATCATCCTGACATGAATATTTCCTATAACAACATTGCAGTACGTTTCGTCACCCATTCGGCAGGAGGGATTACGGCCAAAGACTTCGAGATGGCTCAGAAAGTCGATGAGCTCTGGAACACGTTTGATTGGAGGCCACACTAGTCCTCAAGCATGGCTACGGCTCGCACCGGTGACCCGGTACCTTCATGGATGCGCAAAGGGAAACCGCTAACAGTGAACCGCTTACCCGCTACCTGATCCAGCTTAGCCAGGTTCTCGTAATGCGTAATACCATACTTGCGGCACATCATGTGGCCTAGATGCGTACGGCTGGCAGGGTCGTCCAGGCTGGGAGCATCCACACCACACGTCTTGATGCCTTTTCGACCAGCCACATACTGCCCGATTCGTTTAAACCAGGATACTGGCTGAGGGCATCGACATGGGTTCTGTCAGAACTGAGATCACAGAAAAGCTTCTCGGACGCATGGAATGCTCACCTTCTCACTCATTGACCTATGAGGCTGCTTGTATCAATGTCTGCAGGGCTGCAATACGCTGGAGAAAAGCCTGTCGTTGTTCCAGGAGAGAGACCACTTCGCCTATGGTGCGGCGAGGACGGAGAGAGTTGCGCAATTCGTCGAAAGCACAACAAAAGCGTGCCGCCGCTTCAACTGTTCCAAAGCCACGCATGGGATAGTACCGCTGTTTGATGCCACGGTGATCTTGTTCCAGGCGATTATTGAGGTATTTGTTCGTTCGATGCTGTACATTGCTGCCCATTGTCTCGCGTATCGCTCGTGGATAGGACGTATGCCCATCCGTTGTCACCTGCTCTGGAGTATGGCCTACCACATCAACGGCTTGCTGGAAAAATCGCTGAGCTGCCTCCATATTCCGCTTCTCGCTCAACATGGAATCCACCAAATTGCCATCCTGATCGATCGCCCGATACAAATAACACCACCTCCCATGCACTTTGAGGTAGGTTTCATCGACATACCAGGATGCCCCGGCTTGTCCACGTCGCTTGGTTCGCAATTGATCCGTTATCAATGGAGCGAAACGTGCTTCCCAGTCTCGGATGGCTTCATGTGTGAACGTAAAACCTCGCGCCAAAAACATCTCAGCCACGTCACGGAGACTCAGTTTGTAGCGTAGCCGCCACAAGACCGCAAGCAGGACGACGTCTGTAGGGAATTCAAGATAGTTAAAGGGAGTGCCGGTTCGTTCGTTGAAAAAATGTTGGCATTTTGGACAGAAGAATGGTGCATAACCAAGTTTCGTTTTCTTTGCTCGTTCCCTGGTGCTCGTTGCGGTGCAATGGGGGCAGTTCATTAGTCACGTTCCTCGTTCCCTCAGAATAGTGAGATCATCATATCAGAAATATGACCTCTGCGCCAAGATCGTGTTTGAGTTCTGACAGAACCCTTGTCGAGGTGTACTCCCTGCTCGCTTCTAAACTCCTGGAGAATTTCTGCGAGGCTGTACTAGGCGCTCACGATGCGGTATACTGAGCAAGAGGACGGCTCCAAAGTAGGGCGCGGTGCCAGGCGAGAGCACCGAGCGATCACACCAGGGAGCCGTGCCCCGGTGAGGAGGCGCAGGATGGCAGACAACAACGCTTCCAGGGATGAGGAGGATGCCACGGCTCTGGCGGCGAA
>Ga0207684_10005190_pt1 | contig 12118 bp, 26 predicted proteins | sample KBSK5501metaG_FD_184342 | JGI IMG/M metagenome (GOLD analysis project Ga0207684, IMG submission 184342) | Corn, switchgrass and miscanthus rhizosphere microbial communities from Kellogg Biological Station, Michigan, USA - KBS K5-50-1 metaG... | ecosystem: Host-associated > Plants > Roots >... | reverse complement strand
ACGCCGTGGCGGCCTTGCCCGTGTATTGAGCGCAGGAGAATGCCGCGAGCGACACCACCCGGACCGCCCGATGCGCCCCATCGTGAGTACCCGGAGCCAATGGCATGACGGACGAGAGGGAACGACTGGGACCGGCCCCGAATATCCCGGAATGCACCTGTGACCGGGACGACGATTCGTGGGTGGGTGAGGGTGTCCCGATGCCCTTGTGCCCGTATCACGAGAAACGGCTGCGGCACCTGTCTTGGGAGTCACTGGCGTGCATGGTGATCGACTTCGAGGCCGCTCTCGCCTCATCCGAGGAGACGCCATGACGGACGAGAGGGAACGACTACGCCAAGCATTGGCTTGGGCGCTTCGCAACGATGGTCGCGAGTGTCCCGCCGATGATCCCGCAGAGTATGCGAGGGCAATGAGGATCCTTCTGTCAGCCTCCGAGGACGATCCCGCGGTGTGGGCATCATGGCTGGCCACCGTGCGCAAGTACGCACCCGAGTACGTGAAACTCGTCCGTCATCTGAAGTCAGAGGACGGCGCAGCCGAGGTTCTGGCTTCGACGATGCTGTCGGTGCTCGCGGATCAGCATGGGTTGTACCTGACTAGAAAGGGCGAATCATGACGGACGAGAGGGAACGACTACGCGAGGCGCTGCCGTCCATCGAGGAAGTTGCGTCGGCGCTCTACGAAACGGACCCTCCCGAGTCGTGGATGAGGACCGGCACCGACGAATATCGCAAGCGCGCCACCGCGATGCTCGACATCATCGTCAGAGATGCTGTGGGGTTGCATGATCCCGACCATCCATTCCCGCAGTCGTGCATCGACCCGAGCCATGCCGCCCTCGCCCATGACCGGCCTTCCGGCCACCGCTACGACCATGACGGCGAGCACATGTGGTGGCTCTGTGACCCCGCCCATGACCGGCCTTCCGGGTCTGGGCTGAGAGAGGCGCTGACCGATGCTCTCGAAAGCCAGAACCTCTATCACGGTCGCCACGGCACGACGCCTGCCGGTAGTGCTACGGCGGCCGCCATCCTGTCCTGTCTGAGGAACCATCACGGGATAGACCTTGCCGCCCTCTCTGGCTCTAAGCCTTCCGCCTCTGCGGACGCGGAAGTTAGCGACCCGGAGGCTGTGGACGTGGGCGCGTTGCGATCCGTCGTGGAACAGGCAGCACGGATGGGCTCGTGCTCGCAGACGCACCACGAGTGGATCGCGAAGGCTGCCGTGGCCGCCCTCACCGAAGCCAAGCCAGAGTCACCGCAGTACACGCCCGGAGGTCTGCGTTACCCGACGGTCGGTGAACTCCACGGCGAGCCGAGCACGGAACCAATGCTACGCACTAGCCGCCAAGCCAGAGGCACCGGCATGAGCATCGACGAAGCGTGGGCCGAGGCTGAGAAGGCGCTGCCTGATGACTGGAGTTTCGGGCTGACGCCGTACTGGGACCACGGTCGCTGGTTCGGCTGGGAAGTCGAGGCTCATGCGGCCACCTACGAGTTCGACGACAACCGGGCGCTATCGACAGGCACGCTAGGTGCATTCCCGGACCCCGTCACCGCTCTCCGTGCCCTCCTCGCCCGTCTCACCGAAGCCAAGCCAGAGACACCGGCATGAGCGAGCTACACCAAACGGCTGACTTTGACCTTCGTCCCGATGGGGGCTGGTATACCGCGACCTGTACATGCGGACACACCGAGGGACCGTTCCCCGATCCGGAGACGATGGTGGACGCGCTCATGGATCACGCCTACTTCGCTGGCCGTGACGAGGCGACATCCGAGGAGAAGGGATGACCGACAAGAGGGAACGACTACGCGAGGAACTTACGCCGCAGGAAGTCGCTGAGTACGCGGTGTGGTATGCCCGGAAGGTCAAAGGTCCAGCCGACAAAGTCGCGGCGGCGCTTCTCGAAGAGTTTCCGTGGTTGCGTGAACCGCTAGAAGCCGCCGCCCTCGCCCATGACCTGCCTATGGGCATTCGTGGTGGTGACGACGATGAGGACCAGTACGCCGCCCTCGCCGTTGACCGGCCTTCCGGGTCTGGGCTGAAAGAGGCGGTCAAGCACTTCCTCGAAGCATGGCCGAACATCGTCAATCACCCGCGCTACGACAACGTCGAAGTAGCCGCTCTCCGCGCCGCCCTCTCCGGCTCTAGCGACCCGGAGCCGACGATGGCCGGGTACGCGAGCAAGAAGGACGCGTGGGAGGACGGCTACGATGCAGGAGTCATGCATGGCCGCTATCTCGCCTCTAGCGACCACACCTTCGTCCGAGACGCCGCCGCTCGGCCAGAGACACCGGCATGAGCGAGCCGCGCACCGCCCGCGAACTAGTCGATGAGCAGGCCGAGGACGAGGGGTTGTGGTTCGTCGCCCAGACCGCTCCCGAGGCGTACTTGCAACAGGAACTTCGCCGACTCCACGCCGCCATCGAGAACGAGGCCGCCACTCCGGCCTCTGATGAGCTACGAGCGGCGCTGGAGCGCAAGCACGAGAAGGTGTGCTCGTGTCCCTTCGATGGGACCGACCCGGACTGCAACCTCTCTGTGAGCGGTACATGGATCGTCGCCGCCCTCCACGCCTCCCGGCTCGACGCTGACAAGGAGGGGGAGGGATGAGCCGCATCGATCTGATTGAGGAGGAAGGGGAACACTGTCAAGCGTGCGGTCGTGCCTACCTCAGCATTGGCTGGTGGTACGCCGACGATGACTTGTGGGCCGAGATCACCGATCGCTCGGATGGATCAGGGCTGCTCTGCCCGGATTGCTTCGGTCGAATGGCGAGAGCTAAGGGCATCGGACTGCGGTGGCGACCCGAGGTGAACTGGCGGACAGCGGATGGATGGTCGTTGCCGGGACGCTGCGCGGTGGCGAACTCACCGAGCGTCACTGTTGCGGTGACCAACTCCGAAGTCGTGGTAGACCGGTCTCGGTGAGCGGCGTATGACGGAGCCGCGCCTCGCCTACACCGTCGCAGAAGTCGCGGATCTGCTCGGCAAGTCCCGACTCCAGGTGCAGCGCTGGCTGCTGGCCGGCGAGCTGCCGGGAACCAAGGTCGGCGGCGTGTGGTTCGTGCCGGTCGACGCGCTCACCGCCAGGCTGAGGGGCTACGATGACGAACGTGCGCGGCCATCACGAGGGGACGCTCTTCCGGCGGAATCGGGACAAGCGCTGGGTGGCGATGGTGACGATGCCGGACGGCCGCCGCCGGTCCGCGTCCGCAAGGTCCAAGGCGGACGGCGTGGCGCTGCTCGAGGAGCTCAAGCGACAGCGGGACGCGCAAGTGGTCGATCCGCGGAGCTTGACCCTTGGGACGTACCTCCGAAGGTGGCTGGATGATGTCAAGCCGAATCTCGCGCCAGAGACGTGGCGGAAGCACGAGTCCATCGTCCGAGTCCATGTGGTACCCGCGCTGGGGCATGTTCGATTGTCCCAACTGTCGGTGCGAGATGTCGACACGTGGCTTTCTCGACCTGGTGGGTCCGACGGACAAACCCGTCGGCATCACCGTGCGACGCTGCGCCGAGCACTTGGCGATGCGGTTCGAGGCGGACTCATCGTTCGTAACGTCGCTGCCCTCGCCAAACCACCCCGATTGGCCCGACGAGAGCGCACCGTCCTAGATGCCGACCAGGTGCGCGTGCTGATCGAAGGGACGCGAGCCGATCCGCTCGGTCCTTTGTGGACGCTGGCCTCGACGACCGGCATGCGCCTCGGCGAGATGCTCGCGTTGACGTGGGAGGACGTCGAGCTCGACGCGAATCCGCATGTCAACGTCCATGCCACTCTTCACCGCGTGGACGGCGAGTGGCAGCGACGCGAACCCAAGACGGAGAAGTCGCGGCGCGTCGTCCCGCTCCCAGCCGTCACGGTAGAGGCGCTGCGGCGCATCCGTCGGCTGCATGGCCTCGTGTTCACCACCGACAAGGGCTATCCGCGCCACGGCTCGAACCTGCCCAAGGAGCTGCACAAGGCGACCGACCGGCTGGGCCTGCCGCGCGTCGGCATCCACGACCTCCGGCATTCGGCGGCGACGATCCTGTTCGCCCGCGGACTGCCCATCGAGGCCATCGCGGACCTGCTCGGCCACAGTACCGTCCGCGTGACGCAGGACCTCTACCGGCACCGGGTCCAGGAGTTCAGCGAACTGGCCGCGAAGCGCATGCAGGAGGCAGTGGGATGATCGGGAAAGCTATGGACGACTCGTTCTGGCGCGGCATGATCGCTGGCATGGCGTTGACGTTCGCGGTCATCGCCGCCATGAAGCTGCTCGGGGTGGGATGACAAACTTTCGCGCGCCTCTGCTTGCGGTTCTGCTTGCGGACCGTTGCTTCCGCAACGGGTTGTGGAGGCGACGACCGGATTCGAACCGGTGAATAGGGGTTTTGCAGACCCCCGCTACGGTGCGCGGATAGGCCGGTTCGTGCTCGTATCCGATGTCATCCGATGCCATAAGACGCAATCCTCTGCTTGCGTTCTGCTGTCGCTGCACCGCATGATTCCGCCTGTGCGCCACTAGCGGTCGCTCCGCATCCGCGTGTCCGGTGAGATGAGTGCCGTCACCGACCGCCGCTTCCGAGATCGCCGGCCTGTCAGCCTTCGCGCTGTTCGTGTTCATCACGATGTTCGCCGGCGTAGCGCTGTGGCGGCGCTGGATCGTGCTCGGCTTCTTCTACGACATGGAGCGCCAGGGGCGGGTGATCGCCGAGACGCAGGCGGTGCGCAACGCCGAGGCGCTCGAAGCCACGTCCAAGGCGCTGGTGGCGGCCATGAAAGAGATCGCCGGCCTGCGTCGCGATGTGCGGCTGCTGCGTGACGAGCTCCGTCCTGTCGTTTCGAGGCGGCCTGATGGGTAGCCGCTTGCGCGCGCTCCTCGAAGCCCTGATGCCGTGGTACTCGGCCAAGGAAGCGCACGACCACGACCGGCGCACCGAGGCCATCCGGCAGCGCAGCGTCAAGGCCCGTGAGACGTCGGAGCGGGTGCGTGACCTCGCCACCGCCAAGCTTGGCTCGTACCAGCGGGTCCGGGTTCGTTGAGTGGCCCGTCCGCCGTGTCGTGGCTGCTCATCGGCCTCGCCGTCATCGACTGGCTGGCGACGGTGATCCTGGTGCGTGCCGCGTTGCAGCTCGACGAACCGGCCCTCCAGGAGCGCGCTTCGACGTCGGTCATCCTGAGTGTCGGCGCGTCACTGGCCGCGGTGCTGGCGGGCGCGTTCCTGCTCGGCGTCATCCTCGCCGACGGCGTGGCCTTCCTGTTCCTGTGCGCGGGGCTGGTGATCCTGAGCGCGCCACAACTGCTGTGGGTGCTGGCCTACTGGCGCGGGAAGTTCCGGTGAACAGCACCTACGAACCGAAGCAGGCCTCGCTCGACGCGCACGTCCATGCCTACGAAACGCACGCCGAGGCCGAGCAAGCCGCGCGCCTTGCCGCCAAGCACGCCTACGGCGAGGAAGCGGAGATGTACCAGGCCGAGGCTGAGGCGCATCACGCCGCGTGCCTCACGTTGCTGGCGATCATCGAGAAGGACACGCCGTGAGAGGCATTGTCGACCACAAGCCCAGAGCACACGTCATTCAAGTCATCGAAGCGAGCTATCTCCGCGGCGAGGGAGTAGCGCCGGACGATCCCGTGCGCGAAGTCGTGGCCTACTACTCGCTCGATGGCGAGCTATTGGCCGAGCGTGATAGCTGGGCGGACTTGCAACCGGAACCACTTCGCCGGCTGGAGCCGTCAGCGTGAAGCGCCTCGCCTTCATCGTCGCCACCACCCTGTCAGCATTGCTGGCCATGCACCACGCGCCCCCGGTGACGTGGCCGGTGAAGGCGATCCGTACGCCGTCACCGGAGCCGTCGCGCACCGCCGACACGCGCCGCACCCGCTGGCCGAGCACCCATTCCCGCGTCCGGGGCAACTGGTGCGCGTTCGCGGGCTCGCTGCGCAATCGCACCTGCCGGGTGGGGCCGTGACCGCGCTCTGTCCGACGTACGTCGTCCCCAATGCCTCGCAGCTGCTCCAAGGCGGGAGCACTGGCAAATACGACTGCACCGCGTGGGCTGCGCGCGTCGTCATCGCCACGTCGACGTGCGGGGCCAAGGTCCCCAGCGGCCGGACCATCCGGCTGCAGACCAACGAACCCATCCCGGATCCAGACTCGCCGGGGCTCAACCTCAGCCAGGTCGCGACGGTGGCGCGCGAGCACTACGGCGTGTACATGGACGTCCGCACCGGCTTGCGCAAGGTGACGTGGGACGAGTATGAGCGCCGCAGGAAGGCTGGTCAGCCGGCCGAGATCCAGGTGAGCTACGCCCCGATCGCGGCCTCCAAGTACGACGCCGGACGTGGTTTCCGCGGCGGGCATGCGATGGCCGAGACGACGCACGCGACGTACGACTCGCTGGCCGACGGACGGGCAGCGGGGGTGTTCAAGTTCAACGGCACGCTGTACACCCGCAGCCTCATCAGGGAGGCGGCCGGCAAGCTCGTCATCAACCAGCGCGGCGACACCGTCGGTCTCGGGTTCGTGTGGGCGGCGTTCGGACGCGACGTCGTGCCGTCGTACCGCTGCCGCGTCCCGGCCGGGCCGGTGCTCGTGTACGCCCTGGTCAGCGGCAAGGTGACGAGCCGGCGTGTCGCCACGACGGCGGGCTTCACGGCATCGTGCAGTCCACCCCGGTCCTACCCGTGGCCCGCCAAGGCTCGCACCGTGACGCTGGTCAAGGTGACCGGCGGCGTGCATGCGGGCTGGTACATCAGCGCGAAGTACGCGACGGAGTTGTGATGGGCTACATCCCGCCTCCCCCGCCTCGCGAACCCTTCCGCCTCAACCTCGACCGGCACGGCATGCCCCGCGACTACGCGACCTACGTGTGGCTGCTGTACGGCCGTCGAGTCGAGGACAAGTCCCCTCAGCGCCTCGCCTTCGCGCGAGCCGCAGTCGGTCCAAGCATGGATACACGCTGACCATGGAGGCATGACATGACCGAACCGCGACCCGACGACGACGAGCTCGACCCCGACGTCCAAACCGATCCCGTCCCCGTGCTCCCGGACGACCCCGAACCCGAGGACGACGCCAGCGTCACCGACGAACCACCCACGGAGGGAGACAACCCATGATCGACCGACTCAAGCGTGAACCCGTCCTGGTCGTCAGCGTCCTGTTCGCGGCGGCCTACGCCGTGGTGCAGACGCTCAATGGCTCGGGCGTCATCAGCCCCGACATCGCCGACACCATTGGCAAGGCCATCAACCCCGAAGGCGGTTGGCTGCTGCCCATCGTGGCGGGCCTCATCATCCGCTTCTTCGTGACCCCGACCGCCGCTCCCGTCGTCAAGGAAGGCACCGAGGTCACCGTGGTCACGCCTCCGGGCGAGCCCAATCGGTCGGTGAGGGTATGAGCCTGCACCTGATCCTGTACATCGTGGCCTTCGTCTGCTTCGTGGCCGCCGCCATCGGGGTGAGCGCCGGCCGGCTGTCGTTGGTGGCAGTCGGGCTGGCGGCGTGGGTGCTCGTCAACCTTGTCTAGATGTACGAGTACCGCTGTACGCTGGTCCGGGTCATCGACGGTGACACCGTGCGCCTGACGGTCGATCTCGGGTTCAGCCTCGAACGGCGCGACGACTCGTATCGCCTAGGACGGATCGACGCGCCCGAGATGTCGACGCCCGCAGGGCCTCCGTCCAAGGACCACCTCGCCTCGCTGCTCGCGGGCAAGAGCCTGCTCGTACAGACCTCGAAGGCCGACAAGTACGGTCGCTGGCTGGTCGAGCTGTTCGCCGATGGGGTGAATCTCAACGACGCGATGGTCACCGATGGCCACGCCGTCTACAGAACCTACTGATGGAGCTGTACGTGCGCTTCTACGTGCGCCTCGGCTGGCAGATCGTGGCGCGCGTCGTGCACATGGGCTGGGTCCATTGAAGCCCGAGACGTACGCCACCGAGCACGCCCGCTCCAGGCAGCGCAAGATGGCGCGCCCCAAGGACCTGCTCGGCTGGTACATGGCGGGCTTTCGCGAGGAGGTGCCCGACCGACTGCACACCCGCGGGGTGTGGCGCGATGCCAAGCGACGCGGGGACATCGAGGCATACCAGCCGGTCGGCGGGTCGGTGCTCGGCTCGCCGCGGGTCAGTGATCCGTTCCGCGCCTTCCTCGAGGACGACGCGTTCGGCACGGAGGCCGCCGAGTACGAGGGCCACCGCGACATCCACAACCACTACCGTACGCCGATGCGCGCGGCCCTTGCGAGGCTGGCAGGGAGAGGGCATCCGACCGAGCCGTACCCGTTCATGGCGCGCTGCCTGTACCGCACCGCCCTGCGTGACGGCGATTGGGACGAGGCGTGCGCATCGCTGGGCATCATCGAGCCGGTGCGTCGGCCGTACATCGAGGCGGCCCTGCACCGGCTGTACGAGCGGTACCACGAGGAACCGCCCCAGAACTACTACCGGGAGGATGTGGCGTGAAGGGTGCAACGGGCGTGCGGCCGGGTGGATTTGCGCCGTACAAGTTGTGGCGTGAAGGGCCGCCCTTCTCGTGGAGTGCGTTTCTCGGGTCATGGATTTGCCTCTTGGTCGGCCATCATGAGCCGGTGCTAGCCGCAGAACACTGGGTCGAAGAATCTCGAACGTGGCGGCGCAACTCCGAAACGGCCCGTGCTCACGTTTGTCGCCGATGTGGGCGAACCACGAGTTACCGCTTCGAATTCATGCGATTCCGGTAGTAATATCCGCCCAATCTAATCCCGAGCCGGGCACCGGACTCCCGGCGGCGTAGCCAGCCACACGGCAGCGCTCGGGCCTCGCCATCTCCAGGAGGCTCTAGCCATGCCCCGCACCCCGATCGTCGTCCGTCTCGACGACGGCAAGGACCACCTCATCATCGACGGCGAGGTCACCGGCTGCGGCCAGGTCGTGCCGCCTTTGACACCGTGGGAAGCCGAGCTCGACAAGCCGTGCGCGACGTGCTTCCCCGACGAGGCGAAGGCCAAGAAGGCGACCAAGGCGGCGTAATGGTTACGCGGCGGCGTTACAGCGAGCGGCAGAAGATGACTGCCGTCATTGCCGCTGAGCTGACGACCGTTGAGGCAGCCGCAGAGGCAACCGGCACACCGCGTACCACGCTCATCTACTGGATGGACCAGCCCCGATTCGTCGAACTTCGACACAACGCGCGCGAGAAGATGGCTGACGAGACCCTCGTGATTGCTCGACTGGGCTGGGGGCTGGTAGCGGAACGGATGCCTACGATGGAGAACAAGGACCTCATCGCGGCGACCGGCATGGCGACCGAGAAGGCGCAGTTGCTGGCAGGCGGCGCGACGGCGAGGACGGAGACGCGTGACATTACTGGAACACTCTCCGACGCTGAACTCGATGCCGCCATCCTCGAGGCTGAAGCTCTTGCGCGAGGAGAAGCACCAACGACTTCTCCAAGCAGCCCGGAAGAGGCATAGGGCTAACGACTACCAGCACTATCGCGACAAGCCGGTTCAGTTCATCCGGTCGATCCTCGATGAACGGCCTTGGAGTATCCAGGAACACATCGCCCTAGCCGTTCGGGACAACACGAACGTAGCCGTTCCGTCGTGCTTCGGTAGCGGCAAGGACTGGATCGCAGCTCGGCTCGGACTGTGGTGGGTGGCGACAGGCGGGATCCTCGTCGCGACGTCGAATAGCTTCCCTCAGTTGCGAGACATCTTCTGGCGCGAGCTCCGCAAGGCACATGCACGGGGCGTGCTGCCCGGCAAGCCCACCAACGGCACGGACTTGCGCTGGGAAGTCGGGGATGCGTGGGCCATCGGACGTAAGCCTGATGACTACGATCCCGAGGGGTTGCAAGGCGTCCACGGCACGCGGGTATTGGTCATCGTCGACGAGGCCAACGGTGTCGGGGCCGATCTGTGGACAGCGACTACTGGCTTGATCGTCAACGAATCATCTCGACGACTGGCCATCGGCAACCCGTGGAACCCGGTCGGCCCCTTCTTCGAGGCCTGCCGTACCCCGACGTGGAACGTCATCCCCATCAGTGTGTTCGATACGCCCAACTTCACCGGCGAGCCCGTCCCCGACAAGGCGCAGGCTGAGTTAGTCAGCCCGTTCTGGCTTGAGCAACGCCGAGCAGAGGGTCTCGAGGGCACGCCGTGGTGGCAGGCCAAGGTACTTGGGCAGTTCCCCGACACCGCCAGCAACGCCGTCATCCCCCTTTCATGGGTGGAGGCGGCGCGGGTCCGCGACCAGGTGACCGACGCACGGGACTGGGCGGGCCTCGACGTGGCGCGCTTCGGCTCGGACGATTCGGTACTCGTGGAGGGCAGTGGCAATGGCCCCGAATCTGCGCACATCGTCCACGGCCAGGACACCATGGTGGTCGCTGGCATCGGCAAGTCCTACCTCGACCGACGCCGGGGTACCCTCGCAGTGGACGTCATCGGCGTTGGTGCGGGGGTCGTGGACCGAATCAGGGAGCAGCATCCTCCCGGTACGCTACTGGGCGTCAATGTGGCTGATGCGCCACAGCACGACCCCGAACTACTCCTCAACCTCCGCGCCGAGCTGTGGTGGGACGTCCGTAGACAGCTCGACCCCGCCACGACTGACGAGCCGCTGAGCCTCGCCCGACTCGACGAGTCGACCTACCAGCGCCTACGGGCCGAGTTGACCGCGCCGACCTACCGCATGACCTCGTCGGGCAAGGTGCAGATCGAGTCCAAGGAGGAGCTGAAGGCCAGGGGCCTCCCCTCCCCGGACCTCGCCGACGCCTTCAACCTCGCCATCCACGCCCGGTCACGCGCTCGACGCCGGGTCCGAAGCTTCGGAGCTGCCGCGTGACGTACCTACTTCTTCGGGACTGGCGTGAAGGGCCGCGTGCTGTAGCGGTTAGGCTCGCCAGGTCGGCCTTGCAGCGGGATACGCTCACCGGTTCGCTGGGCCTTGACGGCGGTCCACGTCGAATGGTTCAGATCGTTGCCGTTGAGGATGCGGCGGATGTACTCGCTGATCGTGAAGCCGCGGGCCTGCGACTTGGCCGAGACAGCCTCCCATTCTTTGTCGGACAGGTAGACGATGCGGCGTTTGTAGGTAGCCATGCGGTGCATGGTACACGGTGCACGGTGCACAAGTGAGCGAGTGGGACGGCACGTCGTGGGCCGGCACCCCCGCCAGTCAGATTGCCATCCGCGAACCGCTGGGCGTGACGCGCCTGCCGACGGTCAAGGCCGTCACCGGACCGGGCGTGGCGGCGTATGCCAACGACTACCCGCTGTCGACCCTCGGCAACTCGCCCCAGGACCGCTGCGCGGCCTACCTCAAGGCGTACAAGTGCGGCTGGTTCTACAAGGCCGAGTCCAAGATCTCGGGGGACCTCTCGACGCTGCCGTGGACGGTGACCGACGGGGACATCGAGTCCGACGACCCCAGGGAGACGGAGATCGGCCGGCCCGACCTCGACGTCCCCATCGAGCAGCTCAACCCGATCGAGCAGTTCATGCGCCTCATGGAGCGGCCCAATCCCCGTCAGACCGGCAGGCAGCTCCGTCAGAAGACGTTCATCCGCAGGGACATGGCGGGCGTGGCGTTCTGGTACCTCGAAGCGGCCTCGCAGTCGAGTCCGATCACCGCCATCTACGGCATCTCACCGTCGCGGTTGTGGCCGGCCTACGACTCGCGCAAGCAGCTCATGGGCTGGGTGCTCGACTACAACCAGCCCGGCGGCGGGACGCCGTTCGAGACGTGGGAGATCGTGCCGTTCTCCAACGCGTCGGCTGATGACGACGACATCTTCGGCATCGGTGCGGTGGAGGCGGTGTACGCCGAACTCCCGCTCACCGACCTGCTGACCAAGCACACCGCCGACCTACTGTCCACCGGAGGCCGGCTGGCGGGCATGCTATGGCCCAAGGAACGCAGCCTCAACGAGGACGAGTTCACCGACGCGCAGCGGGCGTGGCGCAACGTCGTGTCGGACCCTGCCTCGGCTCGGCGACTCCTCCTGTTCCCGGAGCCGATGGAGTGGACTGCGGGAGCTAGCACCCCGGCCGAGATCGGCATCCCCGAGCTCGCCGCGCTCAACCGCGACAACATCCTCACGGCGTTCCCCATCGCGCCCGAGATCCTCG
>Ga0207684_10005189_pt1 | contig 12120 bp, 8 predicted proteins | sample KBSK5501metaG_FD_184342 | JGI IMG/M metagenome (GOLD analysis project Ga0207684, IMG submission 184342) | Corn, switchgrass and miscanthus rhizosphere microbial communities from Kellogg Biological Station, Michigan, USA - KBS K5-50-1 metaG... | ecosystem: Host-associated > Plants > Roots >... | reverse complement strand
CGGCTGCGAGGCTGTCGGTCACGGCGCACAAGTCTATGCGGCCTGTGTGCATGTCCTCGCCGAACAGCTTGTTTCCACGACGTTCCGAACGTTCAGGCTAAAATCGAACGGTCGTGCTTTTTTGTGCCGCCGATGTGCCGCCGCGATGTGCCGCCAAGTCGCCTGCCTGACAGAGGCGGCGCATACCCCGGAACTAGAATCTTTCGCCAATCCTGAACACACAGCCAGAGGAGCTCGCCGCATGAAGGTACTCGTCCCGGTCAAACGGGTGGTCGACTACAACGTCAAGGTCCGCGTGAAGAGCGACGGGACGGGCGTGGACATCGCCAACGTCAAGATGAGCATGAACCCGTTCGACGAGATCGCGATCGAAGAGGCGGTGCGGCTGAAGGAGAAGGGCGCAATCACCGAAGTGATCGCCGTGTCCTGCGGCGTTACGCAGTGCCAGGAAACCCTGCGCACCGCGATGGCCATCGGCGCCGACCGCGCGATCCTCGTCGAGACCGCCGACGAGCTGCAGCCGCTGGCCGTCGCCAAGCTGCTCAAGGCGCTGGTCGACAAGGAACAACCCGGCCTCGTGATTCTCGGCAAACAGGCCATCGACGACGACTGCAACCAGACCGGCCAGATGCTGGCCGCGCTGGCCGACCTGCCGCAAGCGACCTTCGCGTCGAAGGTCGAGATCGCCGACGAGAACGGACAAAAGCGGGCCAAGGTCACCCGCGAAGTCGACGGCGGCCTCGAGACCCTGTCGATCACGCTGCCCGCGATCATCACCACCGACCTGCGCCTGAACGAGCCGCGCTACGTGACGCTGCCCAACATCATGAAGGCGAAGAAGAAGCAGCTCGACGTGCTCAAGCCCTCCGACCTGGGCGTGGACATCAAGGCGCACCTGAAGGTGCTCAAGGTCAGCGAGCCGCCCAAGCGCAGCGCCGGCATCAAGGTGCCCGACGTCGCGACGCTGGTCTCCAAACTGAAGAACGACGCGAAGGTGATCTGATATGGCTGCACTCGTTATTGCTGAGCACGACCACCACTCGATCAAGGGTGCGACGCTGAACACCGTGACCGCGGCGCTCAAGTGCGACCCGCAGGTGCACGTGCTGGTGGCCGGCGCGAACGCCGCCGAGGCTGCGAAGGCGGCGGCGCAGATCGGTGGCGTCGCCAAGGTGCTGCATGCTGACGGAGAGCAGTTCGCCCACGGGTTGGCCGAAAACATCGCGGCCCAGGTGCTGACCCTGGCGAAGGACTACAGCCACATCCTGTTCCCGGCGACCGCCGCGGGCAAGAATGTCGCACCGCGGGTCGCGGCCAAGCTCGATGTCGGCCAGGTCTCCGACATCAGCAAGGTCGACAGCCCTGACACCTTCGAGCGCCCCATCTACGCCGGCAACGCGATCGCGACGGTGCAGAGCCTGGACCCGATCAAGGTCATCACGGTGCGCACGACCGGCTTCGACCCGGCGGCTGCGACCGGCGGCACGGGGGCGGTCGAGACCGTCGCGGCTGTCGCCGACTCCGGCAAGAGCAGCTTCGTCAGCGCCGAGATCGCGAAGAACGACCGGCCCGAGCTGACGGCGGCGAAGATCATCGTCTCGGGCGGCCGCGCGCTGGGCAGCGCGGACAAGTTCACCGAGGTGCTGACGCCGCTGGCCGACAAGCTCGGCGCGGCACTCGGCGCGAGCCGCGCCGCCGTCGATGCGGGCTATGCGCCCAACGACTGGCAGGTCGGGCAGACCGGCAAGATCGTCGCGCCGCAGCTGTACATCGCAGCCGGCATCAGCGGCGCGATCCAGCACCTGGCGGGCATGAAGGACAGCAAGGTGATCGTCGCGATCAACAAGGACCCGGAAGCGCCGATCTTCAGCGTGGCCGACTATGGGCTCGAGGCCGATCTCTTCACCGCTGTCCCGGAGCTCGTGAAGGCGCTCGGCTGAGCGGTTGCTCGATGTGCTGATACCCCAGGGCGCGCAACGCAGTTGTCGCGCCCTTTTTGATGTCTGGAGACAAGCATGACGTACCGTGCGCCGATCAAGGACATGCTGTTCTGCATGAAGGAGCTGGCCGGCCTCGACGAGGTGGCCAAGCTGCCCGGCTTCGAGGAAGCCGGCTACGACACCGCGCAGGCGGTGCTCGAGGAATGCGCCAAGTTCAACGAGGGCGTGGTCGCGCCGCTGAACGTCGAGGGCGACAGGAACCCGTCGTCGTGGAAGGATGGCGTCGTCACGACCACGCCCGGCTTCAAGCAGGCGTTCCGCCAGTTCGGCGAAGGCGGCTGGCAAGGCCTGCAGCATCCGCTGGAGTTCGGCGGGCAGGGCCTGCCGAAGACAATCGGCGCGGCCTGCGGAGAGATGCTGAACAGTGCGAACCTGAGCTTCGCGCTGTGTCCGCTGTTGACCGACGGCGCGATCGAGGCGCTGCTGACCGCCGGCTCGCACGAGCAGCAGCAGCGCTATCTGCCGAAGATGATCTCCGGCGAATGGACCGGCACGATGAACCTGACCGAGCCGCAGGCCGGCAGCGATCTCGCGCTGGTGCGCACGCGTGCCGAACCGCAGGCCGACGGGTCGTACAAGCTGTTCGGCACGAAGATCTTCATCACCTACGGCGAGCACGACATGGCGTCGAACATCGTGCACCTGGTGCTCGCGCGCGTCAGCGGCGCGCCCGAGGGCGTGAAAGGCATCAGCCTGTTCATCGTGCCGAAGTTCCTGATCAATGCCGACGGTTCGCTGGGCGCGCGCAACGACGCGCACTGCGTCAGCATCGAGCACAAGCTCGGCATCAAGGCGAGCCCGACCGCGGTGCTGCAGTTCGGCGATCACGGCGGTGCCGTCGGCTGGCTGGTGGGCGAGGAGAACCGCGGCCTCGAAACCATGTTCATCATGATGAACGCCGCACGCTACGCGGTCGGCGTGCAGGGCATCGCGCTCGCGGAGCGCGCCTACCAGAAGGCCGCGGCGTTCGCGAAGGAGCGCATCCAGTCGCGCCCGGTCGACGGCTCGCTGCCGGGCAGCGGCCCCATCATCCACCACCCCGACGTGAAGCGCATGCTGATGACCATGCGCGCCTACACGGAGGGCTGCCGTGCGATGGCGATCACCGCGGCCGCCGCCTTCGACGCCGCGCACCGCCACCCCGACGCCACGGTGCGCCAGCAGAACCAGGCCCTCTACGAGTACCTGGTGCCGCTCGTGAAGGGCTACAGCACCGAGATGGCCAACGAGGTCGCGAGCCTGGGTGTGCAGGTGCACGGCGGCATGGGCTTCATTGAGGAAACCGGTGCGGCGCAGTACCTGCGCGACGCGCGCATTCTCGCGATCTACGAAGGCACGACCGCGATCCAGGCGAACGACCTGGTCGGGCGCAAGACCGCGCGCGACGGCGGCCGCACGCCGAAGGCGATTGCCGCGCAGATCGCGAAGACCGAAGCCGAGCTGGCCAAGCGCGGCAGCACCGCGGCGCGTTCGATGCTCAAGCGCCTGAAGGCTGGCCGCGAGGCGTTCGAGCAGGTCGTCGACTTCGTCGCCGGCAACACGAAGGCGAGCCCGAATGCGGTGTTCGCGGGTTCGGTGCCGTACCTGCTGCTGGCCGGCAATGTGGTCGCCGGCTGGCAGCTGGCGCGCGCGCTGATCGTCGCCGAAGACCAGCTCGCGAAGGGCGAGGGCGATGCGGCGTTCCTGCAGGCGAAGATCGCGACCGCGCGCTTCTATGCCGAGCATCTGCTGAGCAAGGCGCCGGCGACGCGCGATGCGATCGTCGACGGGGCCGAGAGCGTCACGGCACTGCCTGTCGACCTGTTCTGATTTCCACTCGGTTTCATGATGAAGGAATGTTCTCGATGCCCCTGCCCGCCGTCCTGCAGAACCTGCCGCTGCCCATCATCGGCTCGCCGCTGTTCATCATCAGCAACCCTCAGCTCGTGATCGAGCAGTGCAAGGCCGGCATCGTCGGCTCGATGCCGGCGCTGAACGCGCGGCCGGCCGAGCAGCTCGATGAATGGCTGGCCGAGATCACCGAGACGCTCGCGGCCTATGACAAGGCCCATCCCGACAAGCCCGCGGCGCCGTTCGCGATCAACCAGATCGTGCACAAGAGCAACGACCGGCTCGAGCACGACATGCAGATGTGCGCGAAGTACAAGGTGCCGATCGTGATCACCTCGCTGGGCGCGCGGACCGACGTCAACGAGGCGGTGCACGCGTGGGGCGGGGTCGTGCTGCACGACGTGATCAACAACACCTTCGCGAAGAAGGCGATCGAGAAGGGGGCCGACGGGCTGATCCTGGTCGCGGCCGGCGCCGGCGGGCATGCCGGCGTCAAGAGTCCGTTCGCGCTGGTGCAGGAGATTCGCGAGTGGTTCGACGGCCCGCTCGCGCTGTCGGGCGCGATCAGCACCGGCGGTGCCGTGCTCGCGGCGCAGGCGATGGGCGCCGACTTCGCCTACATCGGCACGGCCTTCATCGCGACCGACGAGGCGCGCGCGGCCGAGGCCTACAAGCTCGCGATCGTCGCCGGCAGCTCCGACGACATCGTCTACTCGAACCTCTTCACCGGCGTGCACGGCAACTACCTGAAGCCGTCGATCCTCGCCGCCGGCCTCGACCCGGACAACCTGCCCGTCAGCGACCCCAGCACGATGAGCTTCGGCGGCGGCGAGGGCTCGAAGAAGAAGGCGTGGAAGGACATCTGGGGGTCGGGCCAGGGCATAGGCGCCGTCAAGCAGATCGTGCCGGCGCGCGAGCTCGTCGGCCGGCTGGCGCGTGAGTATCACCAGGCGAGGCAACGCCTCGCGCTCGCCTGAATTTGCTGACTCGGTGCCATGGGTGCGCGCACGGCGACACGCGAGCGTCACTGCCGCGGTGGTACAGTCGCGCCCTGTGACTTGAGGTCCTTCCCGTCCCCTTGCTGGTAGCAGTCAAGGCGGGTCGCTAGTCCGCCGGGCGGTGTAGCCGCAACGCGGAAGGTTTTGCAACCCACTACAGCATCGGAAACCGATGCGAAAGGTGAGCGAGATGATGCAGCAATACAGGGCGAACTCGTACCTGTTCGGGGGCAATGCGCCCTACGTCGAAGAGTTGTACGAGGCTTACCTCGACAACCCCGGCTCGGTACCCGAGAACTGGCGCAAGTATTTCGACGCTCTCCAGCACGTCCCCGCAGTCGACGGCTCCGAGACCCGCGACGTCGCGCACGCACCGGTCGTCGAATCGTTTGCGCAGCGTGCCAAGGCCAATGCATTCGGCGCCAAGGCGTCGAGTACCGATCTGGCGGTTGCGCGCAAGCAGGTCCACGTCCAGTCGCTGATCGCCGCCTACCGCTTCCTCGGCTCGCGCTGGGCCGACCTCGACCCGCTCAAGCGCCAGGAGCGCCCGAAGATCCCCGAGCTCGAGCCGGCGTTCTACGACCTGACCGAGTCCGACATGGACATCGTGTTCAGCGCGACGAACACCTACTTCACGACCGCCGAGCACATGACGCTGCGCGAGATCGTGCAGGCCCTGCGCGAGACGTATTGCGCCTCGATCGGCGCCGAATACATGCACGTGACCGAGCCGGCCGAGAAGCGCTGGTGGCAGGAGCGGCTCGAATCGATCCGCAGCAAGCCGAGCTTCGATGCCGAGAAGAAGAAGCACATCCTCGAGCGGCTGACCTCGGCGGAAGGCCTCGAGCGCTACCTGCACACCAAGTACGTCGGCCAGAAGCGCTTCTCGCTCGAAGGCGGCGAGAGCTTCATCGCCTCGATGGACGAGCTCGTGCAGCGCGCCGGTCAGAAGGGCGTGCAGGAGATCGTGATCGGTATGGCGCACCGCGGGCGCCTGAACGTGCTGGTCAACACGCTGGGCAAGATGCCCAAGGATCTGTTCGCCGAGTTCGACCACACCGCGCCGGAGAACCTGCCCTCGGGCGACGTGAAGTACCACCAGGGCTTCTCGAGCGACATCACGACCGCTGGCGGCCCGGTCCACTTGAGCCTCGCGTTCAACCCCTCGCACCTCGAGATCGTGAACCCGGTCGTCGAAGGCTCGGTCAAGGCACGCCTCGATCGCCGCGGTGACAAGGAAGGTGACTCGGTGCTGCCTATCCTCGTGCACGGCGACGCCGCGTTCGCTGGCCAGGGCGTCGTCATGGAGACGCTGGCGCTGGCACAGACGCGCGGCTACTACACCGGCGGCACGATGCACATCGTCATCAACAACCAGATCGGCTTCACGACCAGCGACCCGCGCGACTCGCGCTCGACGCTGTACTGCACCGACGTGGTCAAGATGATCGAGGCGCCGGTGCTGCACGTGAACGGCGACGATCCGGAAGCCGTCGTGCTGTGCACGCAGCTCGCGCTCGACTACCGCCAGGAGTTCAACAAGGACGTCGTCGTCGACATCGTCTGCTTCCGCAAGCTCGGCCACAACGAGCAGGACACGCCGGCGCTGACGCAGCCGCTGATGTACAAGAAGATCGCGGCGCACGCCGGCACGCGCAAGCTGTACGGCGAGAAGCTCGTGGCGCAGGGCGTGCTGCCGGCCGGCGGCCCTGACGACATGGTGAAAGCCACGCGTGCCGCGATGGACGCCGGCAAGAGCACCTACGACCCGGTGCTGACCAACTACAAGAGCAAGTACGCGGTCGACTGGGCCCCGTTCCTCGGCAAGAAGTGGACCGATGCGGCCGACACGGCGCTGCCGCTGAGCGAAGTCAAGCGGCTCGCCGAGCGCATCACCACGCTGCCCGGCGACTTCAAGGCGCACACGCTGGTCGAGAAGGTTATCGCCGATCGGGCCGCGATGGGCCGCGGCGAGATCAACGTCGACTGGGGCATGGGCGAGCACCTGGCGTTCGCGTCGCTGGTCGCAAGCGGCTATGCGGTGCGCCTGTCGGGCGAGGACAGCGGCCGCGGCACGTTCACCCACCGCCATGCGGTGCTGCACGACCAGAACCGCGAGAAGTGGGACACCGGCACCTACACGCCGCTTGAGCACGTGGCCGACGGCCAGGCGCCGTTCCTCGTGATCGACTCGATCCTCTCCGAGGAGGCCGTGCTCGGCTTCGAGTACGGCTACGCGAGTGCCGAGCCGAACACGCTGGTGGTCTGGGAGGCCCAGTTCGGCGACTTCGTCAACGGCGCGCAGGTCGTGATCGACCAGTTCATCGCGTCCGGCGAGGTGAAGTGGGGCCGCGCGAACGGCATCACGCTGATGCTGCCGCACGGTTATGAAGGGCAGGGGCCGGAGCACTCGTCGGCGCGGCTCGAGCGCTTCATGCAGCTCGCAGCCGACAACAACATGCAGGTGGTGCAGCCGAGCTCGGCGAGCCAGATCTTCCACGTGCTGCGGCGCCAGATGGTGCGCATGTTCCGCAAGCCGCTGATCATCATGACGCCGAAGTCGCTGCTGCGGCACAAGGATGCGACGTCGCCGCTGATCGAATTCACGAAGGGCGAGTTCCGCACCGTGATCGGCGAAGTCAGTGCCGAAGTCAATGCCGACAAGGTCAAGCGCGTGATCGCGTGCTCGGGCAAGGTCTACTACGACCTCGTGAAATCGCGCGCCGAGCGCAAGCAGGCCGATGTCGCGATCATGCGCGTCGAGCAGCTCTACCCGTTCCCGCACAAGGCGTTCGCCGCCGAGATGAAGAAGTATCCGAACGTGACCGAGGTCGTGTGGTGCCAGGATGAGCCGCAGAACCAGGGCGCCTGGTTCTTCGTGCAGCACTACATCCACGAGAACATGACCGACGGGCAGAAGCTCGGCTACGCCGGCCGCCCGGCCTCGGCATCGCCCGCGGTCGGCTACGCGCACCTGCACCAGGAACAGCAGAAGGCCTTGCTCGACCAGGCATTCGGCAAGCTGAAGGGATTCGTCCTGACGAAATGAGGTTATGACGGACACGGGCTTCGCCCCGTGCCGGCATGACTTGCCGCATTTGAACGGGCCTTCGGCCGTTCAACTTGGCGGCGCGCACAACAACGAGATATCACATGGCAATCGTAGAAGTCAAAGTTCCCCAGCTGTCCGAATCCGTGGCCGAGGCCACCCTGCTGCAGTGGAAGAAGAAACCCGGCGAGAAGGTCGAGCTCGACGAGATCCTGATCGAGATCGAAACCGACAAGGTCGTGCTCGAGGTGCCGGCTCCCTCGGCCGGCGTGCTCGCGCAGCTCGTCAAGAACGACGGTGACACCGTCGTGGCCGACGAGCTGATCGCGAAGATCGACACCGAAGGCAGCGCGGCGACCAGCCCGCTCGAAGTCAAGCCGGTGCCGCCGGCCCAGCCCGCGCCCGGGGCGGCACCGAGCGTTGCCGCCGCGCCGAAGTCCGACGCCGCGACCACGGCCCCGGCGATGCCAGCCGCCGCGAAGCTGATGGCCGACAACCGGATCGCATCCGGGTCGGTCGCGGGCACTGGCAAGGACGGCCGCATCACGAAGGGCGACGTGCTCGCCGCGATGGAAGGCACGCCGAAGCCCGTGGCCCTGACGCCGCCGGTGACAGCGCCGGCCGCGCCCGCCGCGAAGCCGTTGCCGCCGGTGGCTGCGCCGCCGATGCCCGCGACCGCGAACCTCGGTGACCGCCCCGAACAGCGCGTGCCGATGAGCCGCCTGCGCGCCCGCATCGCCGAGCGCCTGGTGCAGTCGCAATCGACCAACGCGATCCTGACCACGTTCAACGAAGTGAACATGGCCCCGGTGATGGAAATGCGCAAGCGCTTCCAGGAGAAGTTCGAGAAGGAGCACGGCGTCAAGATCGGCTTCATGAGCTTCTTCGTGAAGGCCGCGGTCGCGGCGCTGAAGAAGTACCCGATCGTCAACGCGTCGGTCGACGGCAACGACATCGTCTACCACGGCTACTTCGACATTGGCATCGCGGTGGGCTCGCCGCGCGGCTTGGTCGTGCCCATCCTGCGCAACGCGGACCAGATGAGCTTTGCCGACATCGAGAAGAAGATCGCCGAGTTCGGCAAGAAGGCGGCCGAGGGCAAGCTCGCGCTCGAGGACCTGACCGGCGGCACGTTCTCGATCAGCAACGGCGGCGTATTCGGCTCGATGCTCTCGACGCCGATCATCAACCCGCCGCAGTCGGCGATCCTGGGCGTGCATGCGACCCGCGACCGCGCCGTCGTCGAGAACGGCCAGGTCGTCGTGCGGCCGATCAACTACCTCGCGATGAGCTACGACCACCGCATCATCGACGGCCGCGAAGCCGTGCTGAGCCTGGTGGCGATGAAGGAAGCGCTCGAAGATCCGGCGCGTCTGCTGTTCGACATCTGACCGCCGGTCAGGCGATCCAGCCACAGGAGTCCGCCCATGCCCACGTGGAATCAAGTGGCGGTTGCGTCGGTGACGCGCCGCTACCCGCTGCTCAGTGGTTGCGCCTCGATCGCCAACTCCTCCTGGTTGATGAAGGTTGCGCCCCCCAACGGGAGTGAACGCGTCTGGGCGGCGGTTCCCGGCGGCGAGGTGTACGTTTCACTCGACGACTTCGTCGGTCGATCCGCGTACTTCTTCGGCGACCTCGATCCGAAGCTCACGTGGATCTGCAAACGCCTGGTGGGTCGCGGCGACACCGTTCTCGACATCGGCGCGAACCTCGGCGTGATGACGACGTTGCTGTCCCGCCTGGTTGGGCCGACGGGGCAGGTTCATGCGTTCGAGCCCAACCCGGTGTTGCAGGCGGCGCTGGACCAGACCCTGGCGCGCAACAAGGCGGCCAACGTGAAACTGCATCGTCTGGCGCTCGGCTCGAAGGACGGCACGCTGGAGCTGTGCGTACCCCCCGGCAACGCGGGCCAGGGCTCGTTCATCTACCACCGCGACCACGCCGATGCCACGCGCTTCGAGGTTCCCGTGCGCAGGCTGAGCTCGGTGCTGGAGGACGAGAAGCTGGCCGCCATCAAGCTGGTCAAGATCGATGTCGAGGGTTTCGAGGCCGACGTGCTGCTCGGCGCGGAGGAGTTCTTCCGGCGTGTCCGGCCGGCCGCGATCCTGTTCGAGATGAACGACCGCGTGTCGCGTGAAAGCTCACATCCTCCCGTGATCCAGGTGCTGGAGCGGCTGGGATATGCGTTCCTCGCGGTGCCGCGTCGGCTGCTGCGCATGGGCTTGCGGGTCTATCGCCCGGGTGACGGCACAGGGGTCGCAGGGCACGACGTCGTCGCATTGCCGGCGGGCGCGGAGTTCGAGAGACTGTCTCGCGTGCTGCGCGTGGAATAGATCGATAGATTGTCTGCATGCGCCTCTCGGGTCTGCAGGCGCAGGCGTCTCATACGAAGTGAACCACTTAGGAAATCGACAAGTGAGCAAAGCATTCGACGTCGTCGTGATCGGCGGCGGCCCTGGCGGCTATGTCGCGGCCATCCGCGCCGCGCAGCTCGGCTTCAACACCGCCTGCATCGACGACTGGAAGAACGAGAAAGGCGGGCCCGCGCCCGGCGGCACCTGCACGAATATCGGCTGCATTCCGAGCAAGGCGCTGCTGCAGTCCAGCGAGCACTTCGAGCATGCCGGCAAGCATTTCGCCGACCACGGCATCGGTATCGGCCAGCTCAAGCTCGACCTCGCGAAGATGCTGGGCCGCAAGAATGCGGTCGTGAAGCAGAACAACGACGGCATCCTGTATCTGTTCAAGAAGAACAAGGTCACGTTCTTCCACGGCCGCGGATCCTTCGCGAAGGCCAGCGACGCGGGCTACGAGATCGCGGTCGAAGGCGCGGCGGCGGAGACGATCACGGCCAAGCACGTGATCGTCGCGACCGGCTCGAACGCGCGCGCACTGCCCGGCGCCGCGTTCGACGAGGAGAACATCCTGTCGAACGACGGCGCCCTGCGCATCCCCGCGGTGCCGAAGACGCTGGGCGTGATCGGCTCGGGCGTGATCGGCCTCGAGATGGGCTCGGTGTGGCGCCGCCTCGGTTCCGACGTGACCGTGCTCGAAGCGCTGCCGACGTTCCTCGGCACCGTCGACGAGCAGATCGCCAAGGAAGCGCACAAGGCGCTGACGAAGCAGGGCCTGAAAATCCAGCTTGGCGTCAAGATCACCGAGGTGAAGTCTGGCAAGGGCGGCGTCAGCGTCGCCTATACCGACGCGGCCGGGAAGGAACAGACGCTCGAGTGCGAGAAGCTGATCGTCTCGATCGGCCGCGTGCCGAACACCAACGGCCTGAAGGCGGAAGCGGTCGGACTCGAGCTCGACGAGCGCGGCTTCGTCGCGGTCGACGAGGAGTGCAAGACCAACCTGCCCAACGTCTGGGCGATCGGTGACGTGGTGCGCGGCCCGATGCTCGCGCACAAGGCCGAGGAAGAGGGCGTCGCGGTCGCGGAGCGCATCGCAGGCCAGCACGGCCACGTGAACTTCAACACCGTGCCGTGGGTGATCTACACGTCGCCCGAGATCGCATGGGTCGGCCAGACCGAACAGCAGCTCAAGGCCGAGGGCCGCGCCTACAAGGCCGGCACCTTCCCGTTCCTCGCGAACGGCCGGGCGCGGGCGCTCGGCGACACGACCGGCATGGTCAAGTTCATTGCCGACGCGAAGACCGACGAGATCCTCGGCGTGCACATGGTCGGGCCGATGGTCTCCGAGCTGATCGCCGAGGCGGTCGTCGCGATGGAGTTCAAGGCGTCGTCGGAAGACATCGCCAGGATCTGCCACGCGCATCCGAGCCTTTCCGAGGCAACGAAGGAAGCCGCACTCGCGGTCGAGAAGCGCACGCTGAATTTCTGATCCGGCCTCCAGTTCGACCTTCCATCCGACGACAAGCCGATCGACACGCATCGTGCCGGTTCGCGAACTCTACGAACGTACGCTCGCCGAACGCGGCTACACCGCCGACCCGGCGCAACTGCGCGCGATCGCGGCGCTGGCGCGCTGCGAGGACGAGTGGGCCGACTACAAGGCACGGCGCGGCAACGCGTTCGCCAAGCTGGTCGTGCGCCCGCCGATCCCGCGCGGGGTCTACATGTACGGCGGCGTCGGGCGCGGCAAGAGCTTCCTGATGGACTGCTTCTTCAACGCCGTGCCGCTGACGCGCAAGACGCGCCTGCACTTTCACGAGTTCATGCGCGAGGTGCACCGCGAGCTTGCCGAGCTGCAGGGCACGGTGAACCCGCTTGCCGAGCTCGAC